>LNFM01000200.1_pt1 | contig 153744 bp, 142 predicted proteins | sample 596031 | NCBI WGS metagenome assembly LNFM01 (sample SAMN04254537, study PRJNA301005) | activated carbon metagenome | isolation source: dual media filters at the Ann Arbor, Michigan drinking water treatment plant | place: USA: Ann Arbor | reverse complement strand
GGCCAGCCTTCTTCGGCCACGATCAAGCGGTTGGTTTTTGCCAGGCTGGTGAGCACCGCCTGCGTGTCGAGCGGGCGCAATGTGCGCAGGTCGATTACCTCGGCATCGATGCCTTCGTCCGCCAGCTTCGCCGCCGCGTCGAGCGCCATGCCCACCCCAATCGAATAGCTCACGATGGTGACATCGCTGCCTTCGCGCATGATCCGCGCTTTGCCGATAGGGAGGACGTAATCATCCACGTCCGGCACATCAAAGCTGCGGCCATAAACCAGTTCGTTTTCGAGGAACACGACCGGGTCTTCACAGCGGATCGCGGCCTTCATCAGTCCCTTGGCATCCGCCGAGTCATAGGGCGCGATCACGATCAGGCCGGGGACGCTGGCGTACCACGGGCCGTAGTTCTGGCTATGCTGCGCGCCGACGCGGGTGGCTGCGCCGTTGGGGCCGCGGAACACAATCGGGCAGCGCATCTGCCCGCCGCTCATGTAGTTCGTCTTCGCTGCGGAATTGATGATGTGGTCAATCGCCTGCATGGCGAAATTGAAGGTCATGAATTCGACAATCGGACGCAATCCGCCCATCGCCGCGCCCGTGCCGATCCCGGCAAAACCATATTCGGTGATCGGAGTGTCGATCACCCGCTTGGGCCCGAATTCGGCCAGCAGGCCCTGGGTGACCTTGTAGGCGCCCTGATATTCGGCGACCTCCTCACCCATCACGAATACCCGCGGATCGCGGCGCATTTCTTCGGCCATCGCATCGCGCAAAGCTTCGCGCACTGTGGTGCTGGTCAGGCTGGTGCCTGCGGGAATGGCAGGGTCTTGCACCGTGGGTGCAGGAGCGGGCTTTTCGGCCCTGGGAGCTGGTGCCACAGGAGCAGGTGCCACAGGAGCAGGTGCCACAGGAGCAGGTGCAGGCGTTTCCGCGGCAGGAGCAGGCGCCTGAGCGGCATCCTCCCCTTCCCCTTCGATCAGCGCGATCACCGCGCCAACCGCAACGTCTTCGGTGCCTGCCGCAATCAGAATCTTGGTCAGCACGCCTTCGTCAATGGCCTCAAACTCCATCGTCGCCTTGTCGGTTTCGATTTCAGCGATGATGTCGCCCGGTTCGATCCGGTCGCCTTCTTGCTTCAGCCACTTGGCGAGCGTGCCCTGTTCCATCGTGGGCGACAGGGCCGGCATTTTCAGTTCAATCGCCATGGCTCAATACTCCCCCACCAGCACATCGGTGTAGAGTTCAGCCGCGCCCGGTTCTGGCGAGGTTTCGGCAAAGTCCGCCGCCTGCGCCACATCGGCGCGGATCGCCTTGTCGATTGCTTTCAACTCATCCTCGGACTTGCCCGCGTCGATCAGGGTCTTTTTCAGTCCCTCGATCGGGTCGTGGTGGTCGCGTTGTTCCTGCACTTCCTCGCGGGTGCGGTACTTGGCCGGGTCGGACATCGAATGCCCGCGATAGCGGTAGGTGTTGCACTCCATCAGCACCGGGCCGTGGCCGCCGCGAACATGAGCAAACGCGATTTCGGCGGCAGCGCGCACTTCGAGCACGTCCATGCCGTTCACTTCCATGCCCGGAATGCGGAACGCAGTGCCGCGCCGATAAAACGCGGTTTCCGCCGAGCTGCGTTTGGTTGCGGTGCCCATCGCGTATTGGTTGTCTTCCACCACGAACACGATCGGCAACTTCCACAAAGCGGCCATGTTGAAAGTCTCGTAAACTTGCCCCTGATTGGCCGCGCCGTCCCCGAAATAGGCAAGGCAAATCCCGCCATCGTCGTTGTATTGGTGCGCCAGCGCGAGCCCCCCGCCCAGCGCAACTTGCGCGCCGACGATGCCGTGCCCGCCGTAAAATTTATGCTCGGTCGAGAACATGTGCATCGACCCGCCCTTGCCCCGCGAAATACCGGATTCGCGCCCGGTCAGTTCCGCCATGATTACCTTGGGATCGATCCCGTAGGCGAGCATGTGGCCATGATCGCGGTAGCCGGTAATCACGCTGTCGCGTTCATTATCGAGCGCCGATTGCAGCCCAATCGCAACCGCTTCCTGCCCGATGTAGAGGTGGCAGAAGCCGCCGATCAGCCCGAGCCCATAAAGCTGGCCCGCCTTCTCCTCAAACCGCCGGATCAGCAGCATCTGACGGTAGAATTCCATCATCTCCGCATCGGACGCAGCGTACCGCTTTTTCTGCTCGAACGCGTCTTGCAGCGAATGGAGGGTAAAGTCGGCGTCACCGGCCTTTGGGGCGGCTTTCTTTGCCGCTGCGGGCGACTTTGCAGGCTGTTTGGCCAAGATCGATTCCTCTCTGTGGCGCACTCGCGGGGAGGAGGGGCGCAATATTGCTATAAGCGGGGAATTGTCCGGGGCGCAACGCCAAGCCGTAGCGGAATAGCCCAGCGCATACGAAATCAGCAGATTGCGAAAACGCTTGTTTACGCGGCTTCGCCTATTTTTCGTCGAGCGTGATCACGACTTCGTCTTCGCGCATCACGCCAAGCTGTTCGCGCACCAGTTCGCTGGCGAGATCGGGGTCAGCCGCGTCGGGATCGAGCAGCATCACGCGATTACGCAGGGCATCGCGTTTTTCAGTCAGCTGAGCAATCTGCGCTTCACGCTGATCGAGCGCAGTGAGATTTTCACTCCACGCGAGAACGCCAGTGGGGCCGCCGATGGCAAAACCAGCCAGCAACAGCAGCGCGAAAAGCGCTAATAGCTGTTTGCGGCGTTCACCTGATCCCACGTTACGCATTACTGGCCTGATCCCCCTCGCCGACAAGCCACAGAATCACACTTGCCGCCGCGCTGCAAGTCTGATGCGCTGCTATGCCCAAAAAAGCGCGCAAATTTGCGCTTTTTTGGGCACCGCGCCGGATTTCAGTAGCTGCGCGGCAGGCCGAGCACGTGTTCGGCGAGGTAGGAGAGGATCAGGTTGGTCGAAATCGGCGCGACGGTATAAAGCCGTGCCTCGCGGAATTTGCGCTCGACATCATATTCCTCGGCGAACCCGAACCCGCCGAACGTTTGCACGCACATGTCCGCTGCCGCCCAGCTGGCCTCCGATGCGAGCAGTTTGGCCATGTTAGCCTCCGCGCCCGGGTTTCCGCCTTCGTCGTAAACCTGCGCCGCATGGTACACCATCAACTCAGCCGCGCGCATCTGGGCATAAGCGCGCGCGATCGGGAATTGCACACCCTGATTCTGGCCGATGGGCCGCGCAAACACAGAGCGATCCTTGGCGTAACCAGTGGCTTTTTCGATGAACCATTTCGCGTCCCCGATGCATTCTGCCGCGATCAGGATGCGTTCGGCATTCATGCCCGACAGGATGTAGCGAAAGCCCTTCCCTTCCTCGCCGATAAGCGCGCTGGCGGGGATACGTAGATCATCGAAGAACACCTCGCACGATGAGTGGTTCATCATCGTGCGGATCGGTTTGACCGTCATGCCGCCCGCCAGCGCCGCTTTCATATCGACCAGGAAAATCGATAGCCCTTCGGTCTTGCTCGCCGCTTCTTCGCGCGGGGTGGTGCGGGCGAGCAGCAGCATCAGATCGGAATGTTCAGCCCGGCTCGTCCAGATTTTCTGCCCGGTGATGATGTATTCGTCGCCGTCCCTCACTGCGCGGGTTTTCAGGCTGAGGGTATCGGTGCCGCTGGTCGGTTCGGAAACGCCGAACGCTTGCAAGCGCAATTCGCCGCTGGCGATGCGGGGAAGGTATTCGGACTTCTGCGCCTCGCTGCCGTAACGCAGCAGCGTGTTCATGATGTACATTTGCGCATGGGCGGATGATCCGTTGCACCCGCTCGCCTGGATTTCCTCCATGATGACGCAAGCCGCAGCCAAACTCAGCCCGCTGCCGCCGTGTTCGACCGGGATCAGCGCGGCAAGGAACCCGGCTTTGGTCAACGCATCGACGAATTCGCCCGGATATTCCCGCACCGCATCCTTGGCGCGCCAATATTCGCCCGGAAACCCTTCACACAGGCTGGTGACCGCGCGGCGGATTTCGGCAAGGTCTTCGGTGTCGTGGCTTTGCATGGCGCGCGGTGTCTCCCTGTGGCGTGGCTGCTAGCGCGGCCGGGCGCGGCTTGTCCACCTCACCAATTCGCTCTTTTGCGCCGACAAAGCACGTTGGGGCAGCCGTTCGGATGGGAGTTGGTGACCCCGGCGCGATTCGAACGCGCGGCCCCCAGATTAGGAATCTGGTGCTCTATCCGGCTGAGCTACGGGGTCCCGAGCGGCTTCATAGCATCAGACCGTTAAGGCGCAATATCGGCCCGCAGGGCCGCAAGGCCGCCAATGGGTTTAGGCGCCCGTCCGCAGCGACGCTGGCGTAGCCAGGATGAGCGAGGAGATCGCGCGCCGGATGGCGTGCGCTATCAGTTAATCTTTTCAGGCGGCGCAACCGGGAACGGCAGCGGCGCGACCGGCACGCCTTCATCAATCAGCGCCTTGGCTTCGGCTAGGGTCGCCTGACCATGGATCGGGGCTTCGTCACGCTCGCCATAGTGCATCTTGCGGGTTTCAGCGGCGAATTTGTCACCCACCCATGTGCTGTTTTTGAGCGCCTCGGCCTGCGCCTTGGCAAGCGCGGCGAGCGCTTTTTTCACCTTTGGCGGCAAGGGCGTGTTTGCGAGCTGTTGCCGCGGGGTTGGTTCGGGCGGCAGCACCTCTTTGCGCGCGTTGGCCTTGGCCGGAACGGCAGGAGCCATCGGCGCTTTGCTAACCTCGGCCGAACCGCAGGACGGGCAGGCCAGCAGCCCGCGCGCCTGTTGATCGGCGTAGTCGGCAGACGATCCGAACCACCCTTCGAACCGGTGGCCGTCCGTACAGTGAAGGTCGAATACGATCATGCCGAAGATGTCGGAATAGCGCGGCGATTGGCAAGCGATGGCACCTGCGCGCGCACCTCAGCAATCCGCTCCAGATCAATATCGCAAAACGCCAATCCCGGTGTGTCTCCGCCCATATCGAGCAACACCTCGCCCCACGGATCGACCACCAGGCTGTGACCATAGGTGCTGCGGCCGTCTTCATGCGTGCCGACCTGCGAAGCGGCGACAACAAAGGCGCTCGCCTCAATCGCGCGGGCGCGCAGCATGATGTGCCAATGCGCCGCGCCCGTGGGGACGGTGAAGGCGGCGGGCACCGCAATCACATCGCAGCGGCGGTTGCCCAGTTCCTCAAACAGCGCGGGAAAACGCATATCATAACAGATCGTCAGGCCAAGCCGGCCAACCGGGGTGTCATCACACGTCACCACCTCTTCCCCAGGACGATAGGCCGCACTTTCGCGCCACCGCTCGCCATTGGCCAATTCGACATCGAACATGTGGATCTTGTCATATGTCTGCGGGCGCCCACCGCTCGGCTGAAACAGCATTGAGCGGTTGGCATTTTGCCCGCCCGGAAGCGCCACAGCCATCGATCCCAGCGCGATCGTGAGATCACAATCTTCGGCCAAGTTCGCAAGCATCCGCACAAACGGCGAATCTTCCTGCGACACGATATTCGTTGCCGCGCGCTGGCGATCACGGTCGAGCAGTAACGACATTTCGGGCGTGAACAACATCGCTGCGCCCTGCCCTGCCGCATCATGCGCAGCGGTAGCAATCGCGGCGAAATTCGCCTCGGGATCGATTCCCGAACACATCTGAAGCACTGCGATTTTGGGCATCAACCTGCCAGCAATCCATCAAGCTTGCCTGCACGTTCCAGCGCGGCGAGATCATCCGATCCGCCCACGTGCACCGCGCCTATGAAGATCTGCGGCACCGTCATCGCATTGGGCGCACGGGCCAGCATCTCGTCGCGCTTTGGCCCGCCCATCGTGATGTCATGCTCGTTAAATTCCGCGCCCTTTTCCGCCAGCAGGCGCTTGGCCCGCACGCAGAACGGGCAGGCGAATTTGGTGTAGATGTCGATCTGCGGCTGAGCCATTACGATCCTCTTGAAACCAGGGTGACACAAACCAGATAGAGCGTGTCGCCGCGTTCCGCCAGTGTTGGGGAATGCGGAGGCAGCAAAAGCGGACGCTGCATGATGCGGGCCCGCAGATGAAACCAGATTGCTCGAACAAGAGGATTTGAACCTATGTCACGTTTTGATTTCACCCCCTATCGCCGCAGCACCGTGGGCTTTGACCGCCTGTTCGATCTGTTGGAAAATCAGGCGCGCTTGAATGCGGGTGACAATTATCCCCCATTCAACATCTCGCGCCGGGGCGAGGATAATTATCGCATCACGCTGGCCGTGGCGGGCTTCCGTCCGCAGGATATCGATATCACCGCGCAGCAGAACCTGATGGTGGTGCAGGGCCGCAAGCGTGATGATGCCGAAGACGGTTCGGAACTGATCCACGTCGGCATCGCCAATCGCGGGTTCGAACGGCGGTTCGAACTGGCTGATTTCGTGCGGGTTGAGCGCGCTGATCTGGCCGATGGCCTGCTGATTATCGATCTGGTGCGCGAAGTGCCCGACGCGATGAAGCCCCGCAAGATTGCGGTCGGCGGCGTAGCTCAGCTTTCGGCAGTGCCGACACCCGATGCGGACGAGAGCGATCAGGCCGCCAGCGCCGCCTGATCAATTACCATATTTCTGGATGTTAAAAGGGGGCGGATCTTGCGATCCGCCCCCGCGGCTTTCGCCGCCCCGTCTGATCCTGTCCGTCCGGGTCGCAGAAGACGGACAAAATCAAACAAGTTGTTGAAACCGAGACATTTCAGGTTGGCCCGACCCCGATTCATCTGAAGCCGGAGAAGCGCTAAAACCCTGATACCTCTCAAGTCCCTATGAATCCCTGAAAAGACCATTTCGTCTAATGCTAAATCGTAACAACACGCAAGGGTAATCTTAGAAGCTTGTAAGAAAGCGACAGATCACATCACGCTTGCTAAACAAAGATTTGCAATAGCTTGCTAACCATCCACGCAAACGTTCGCGCCGACGCGTGGGATTGGTCTTCGCGAAGGCCAGAGCAGGCGTTAACCTTGCCCGGAAACCGTCTTAAACGAGTCGCGATTGCTCCAGCGCCGCTGCGATAAATCCGGCGAACAGCGGGTGCGGATCGAACGGACGCGATTTCAGCTCGGGGTGGAACTGCACGCCGACAAACCATGGATGATCGGGCCGCTCGACAATTTCGGGTAACAAACCATCGGGCGACATCCCGGCGAAGATCAGCCCCTGCTTTTCGAGCGGTTCGATATAAGCGCTGTTGACTTCATACCGGTGGCGGTGGCGTTCCGAAATCAGCTCTGCCCCGCCATAGATTTGCGATGTATGGCTGTTCGCGCTCAGCTTGGCCGGGTACGCGCCCAATCGCATCGTGCCGCCAAGGTCTCCGCCCGCCTCACGGCTCTGGATGCCTTCCTGGCTCATCCACTCGGTGATAATGCCGACAACCGGGGTATCGGTCGGGCCGAATTCGGTTGAAGAAGCATGCTCAAACCCGGCAGCACGCGCGCCTTCGATACAGGCCATTTGCATGCCGAGGCAGATGCCGAAGAACGGAATGTCGCGCTCCCGCGCGAACCGCACGGCTGAAATCTTGCCCTCGCTGCCCCGCTCACCGAACCCGCCCGGCACCAGAATGCCGTCCATCGGTTCCAGTGCAGAGACGATCGCGGCCTCATCATCGGCTTCGAAGATTTCGGCGTCGATCCACTTGATGTTGACCTTGACCCGGTTGGCCATGCCGCCGTGCACCAGCGCTTCGTTGAGGCTTTTATAGGCGTCTTGCAGGCCGACATATTTGCCGACCACGCCGATGGTCACTTCGCCTTCAGGGTTGAAATAGCGGTCGTTGACATCGACCCACGCGGCCAGATCAGGCTCCGGCGCATCGGTAATGCCGAACGCGCGCAACACTTCGCGGTCCAATCCTTCGGCGTGATATTGCTGCGGCACGGCATAGATTGACGGCGCGTCCAGCGCCGGGATCACCGCTTCGGCGCGCACGTTGCAGAACTGCGCGATCTTGCGGCGGTCGCTTTCGGGGATCGGGTGTTCGGCGCGGCACAGCAGGATGTCAGGCTTGATCCCAAGGCTGGCGAGTTCGCGCACCGAGTGCTGGGTCGGCTTGGTCTTTAGCTCGCCCGCTGCCTTGATATAGGGCACCAGCGTCACGTGGACGCTGAGTGTTTGCAGCGGTTCGAGCTCGTTCCGCATCTGGCGGATCGCTTCCATGAAGGGCAGCGATTCAATGTCGCCCACTGTCCCGCCAATTTCGCACAGGATGAAATCATGATCGCCCTGATCGGCGAGCGCGAATTCCTTGATTGCGTCGGTCACGTGCGGGATCACCTGCACCGTCGCGCCCAAATAATCGCCGCGCCGTTCACGGGCGATAATGTCGCGGTAAACCCGGCCCGAAGTGATATTGTCGCTCTGCCGCGCAGATACGCCGGTGAAGCGTTCGTAGTGGCCCAGGTCGAGATCGGTTTCGGCCCCATCGTCGGTCACATAGACTTCACCGTGCTGATAGGGGCTCATCGTGCCCGGATCGACGTTGAGATAGGGGTCAAACTTGCGGATGCGCACCTTGTAGCCGCGCGCCTGCAACAGCGCTGCGAGGCTTGCCGCCATGAGACCTTTGCCAAGCGAGGAGACCACGCCGCCGGTGATGAAAATGAACCGCGCCATGGGAGTTGGGCCTTAAGCGTCGAGAGGGATTCGGGGCAAGCGATTTGCGGCGGCGATGATGCGCCATCCACAGAACCGTTCGATTTGGAGGCAAGCAGGCCCAAAAAGGCCCACCGCGCCGGTTACTCGGCGAGCGGGTCGGCGCCAGCAGGCGCCGCCGGTGCAGCGTCGGCCGGATCGGGTGCAGCACCCGGCGCCGCGCCAGGTGCAGGCGCAACCGGATCGGCCAACAGATCAGGCGCGGCGGCAGCGCCGTCGACTTCGCGGTTGAGCGTCGAGCTAACGCCGCCCACACTGGTTTCGCGCACTGCCAGCGCGGCGAGCACGATCGAAAGGATCACGAACGCCACCGCCAGCCACTTGGTCGCGCGGGTCAGAAAATCTGCCGCGCCGCGCGCGCCGATGCCGCCTGATGGGCTGCTGCCGATGCCCAGCCCGCCCCCTTCGGAACGCTGCATCAAAACAGTGCCGACCAGCGCAGCGGCCACAATGGCCTGGATCACGGTAAGGAAGATAAACAGGGACATGCAATCAACTCATGCTTTGGATGCAACGCAGGTTGCGCGCGCCCAGTGATATTTCGTGCCCGCCATGTAGGCCCGCAAGCTGCCCACGACAAGCCTGCCGCGCTGCGCCTTGGGGGTTGCGGTGGCGGATCAGTTTTCGAACGGCTCGCTGGCAGCCAGCGCAATACCCATGAAGCTGTCAGCAGTCAGGCTCGCTCCGCCGATCAACGCGCCGCCAACTTCGGGCACGGCAAAGATTTCGCCAGCGTTTTCAGGCTTGACCGAACCGCCATACAGGATGCGCACCTCAGCGCCCTGCTCTACGCCGAACAGGTCGATCAATAGCGCGCGGATCGCAGCGTGCATCTCGCCAATGTCGGCGGGGGTCGCAGGCGTGCCCGATCCCACGGCCCAGATCGGCTCGTAAGCGACCGTCAGCCGCTCGGCCACATCGGCGGGCATAGCGGTGGGCAACGGCAGCGAGGCTTTGAGCTGCTCGTTCACGAACGCGACCGCTTTGCCCGATTCGCGGGTTTCAGCGCTTTCACCGCAGCACATGATGATCCGCAGGCCCGCCGCAAGCGCGCTTTCCGCCTTGGCGCGCACCATTGCGTCGACCTCGCCGTGGCCGGTGCGCCGCTCGGAATGGCCGAGGATCACGAACTTGGCGCCCGCATCGGCGATCATCGCGGCGGAGATATCCCCGGTAAAAGCGCCGCCTTCGGCATGGTGGCAATCCTGCGCGCCCACCGCGATCTGTTCCGCTTCGCGGTGGATCGGGTGAATCAGGGTATATGGCGGCGCCAAAGCCACCTCCACCTTCATGTGGCGCTGCGCTGCGCGGTCAATCGCACGCGCTTCGGACAGCATCGCGCGGGTGCCGTGCATCTTCCAGTTTCCGACAATATAGGGTCGGCGGGTCATGGGTATGGTCCTGCACCTTGATAATTGAGAGGGTTACGCGTCGGAGCCCGCGATTCTGCTGTCGCTGTATAGCGCCGGGGCCGCGCCCGCTAGCCCAGCATGCCTTGCTAGTCAAAACGTGACCGAACCTGTTGCCGCGCGGTCGCATGGCCTATAAAGCGCCGCAGCGCCGTGGCCCGTGCGGCGCGCGTCTGGGATGCCTTGCGTCCCGCTGTCAGACAGTTTCGGGTGGGATAAGGCACGCTCATGTTTTCGTTCTTCCGCCGTTTTTTCCAGTCGAAGATCGGGCTGCCGATCTTTCTTGCGTTCCTGGCGTTGATGGCGCTGGCCTTTGCGGCTTCCGACATCACCGGATCGACCTTTGGCGGCGTGTCCAACTCCGACCGCGTTGCCGTGGTTGGTGGCGAAGCAATCCCGGTCTCCGATCTGACCGTCGCGTCAAAGACCGCGCTCGATCAGGTGCGCGCGCAGAATCAGACGCTGACCATGCCGGAATTCGTGGCCGAGGGCGGATTTGACGAAGTGATCCGCCAGCTGATCGATCGCTACACCGTGGGCACCTACGGCGAAAAATATGGCCTGCGCGCCGGCGACAACCTGGTGAACAGCGAAATCCTGCAAATCAGTGCATTTCGCGGGCTGACCGGCGAATTCGATGCCAAAACCTATCAGGCCGCGCTGGCTCAAGCGGGTTTGAGCGACAAGACCTTCCGCCGCGATCTGGTTGACGGGTTGATCGAACAGCAATTGCTCAAGCCCGCGATTGCCGCGCCGCAGCTGCCTGGCAAGATCGCGCGCCAATATGCCGCACTGGTGCTGGAACGGCGCAAGGGTGAGATTGCCTTGATCCCAAGCACGGCCTTTGCCCCTGCTGGCAATCCCTCCGATGCGCAGTTGGCCGCTTGGTACAAGGATAACCGCACCCAGTTCATCCGCCCTGAGCGCCGCACGCTGCGCTTCGCCGTGTTCGGCAGCAACTCGCTGGAGGTCAATGCCACCCCCACCGCCGCCGAAATCGCCGCGCGTTACAAACGTGATGCGGCCAAGTTTCAGGCGAGCGAACAGCGCGCGGTTACCAGTTTCGTTGTTCCGACACAGGATGCTGCCAAGGCGTTGGTAGCGAAAATCCGCGGTGGGGTCGCTTTGGAAGCCGCCGCGCGTGAGGCCGGGTTCACCGCCTCCCCCAGCGAAGCGCGCGACCGCGAAGCGATGGCCGGCGCAACCAGTTTCGCTTTTGCGCAAGCCGCCTTCAAAGCTGCGCAAGGCGGAGTTATCGAACCCGCGCAGGGCACGCTCGGCTGGTATGTCGCGCGGGTCGACTCGATCGAGCGCACCCCGGCGCGTGACCTGGCGCAGGCCACCCCTGAAATCACGACCCAGCTGACCGAGGAGAAGCGCGGCGCCGCCGTTGCCGATCTCACCGCTGAAATCGAAGCCGAAGTCGATAGCGGCACTGCGCTCGCCGAAGTCGCCAAGGCATATGACCTCAAGGTCGAAACCACGCCCGCCCTGCTCGCCAACGGGCAGGCGTTTGGCAACCCAGGCGCGCAGATCGTGCCGGAGTTGCTGCCCGTGCTGTCGACCGCGTTCCAGATGGACGAAAGCGAGCCGCAGCTCGCGGAAATCATCCCCGGCGAGCAATTCGTGATCTACGAAGTCGCCCGGATCGAAGAAGCCGCCGCTCCGCCGTTGGCGCAGGTGCGCGAACCCGCCATCGCCGGATGGAAGCGCGCTCAGGGGGCCAAGCTGGCCAAGGCTGCGGCAGACCGCATCACCGCCAAGGTGCGCGGCAAAACCCCACTTACCGCTGCCTTGGCGGCTGAAGGCAAGGCTGGCTTTGAACGCGAACCGATCGATCTCGAACGCCGCGCCCTGCTCGCCCAACGGCAAGGCAATGTCCCGCCGCCGCTGGTGCTGTTGTTCAGCATGGCCGAAGGTTCAGTCAAAGTGCTCGAAGCGCCGCGCAATCTGGGTTGGTATGTCGTCAGCCTTGAAGACATCAGCACCGATTCAGTCGATGATCAGCCGGAACTGGTGGCGCAGACCCGCGAGCAATTGGGGCAGGCGCTCAGCGATGAATACCGGCGCCAGACCACCGCTGCGATGCGCAAGGAACTGGGCGTGACCCGCAACGAAGCGGCGATCACCACCGTGCGCAAGCAGCTGAGCGGCGAGCAATGATTGCAGGTGTGATCGCAGGTATGATCGGAACGTGACCATTCCTGCCGCTGGCCTGCCCGACAACGCCGAACCTGCCATCACCGCGCTCTCTCAAGGACGCGCGGCGTTGGTGTGGCGGCGTATCATCGCTGATAGCGACACGCCGGTTGGCGCAGCGCGGCGCTTGATCGTGCCGGGGCGCGGCGATTTCCTGCTCGAATCGGTTGAAGGCGGCGAAGTGCGCGGGCGTTACAGCCTGCTCGGAATCGATCCCGATCTGGTGTTCCGCGCAAGCGGCGCGGCGGCTGAAATCAATCGCGAATGGCGCACCGACCGCGGGGCTTTCTCCTCCTGCGCGGGCGATGCGCTGACTGAATTGCGTAGCTTGGCGGATGCCTGCCGGATCGACCCAATGCCCGAAGGCCTGCCACCTGCGCTCGCCTGTCTGGTCGGCTATCTCGGCTACGAAACCATCGGCCTTGTCGAGACCCTGCCGCGCGCGCCTGACAGTCCACTGGAACTGCCCGACATGCTGTTCGTGCGGCCCACGGTGGTGCTGGTGTTTGACGGGCTGACCAACGCATTGTTCGCCATCGCGCCGATCTGGGAAGCGAGCGATCCTGCCGCAGCCGTCGGGCGCGCAGGCGAGCGGATTGACGCGGCGCTCAGCCAACTGGCGCAAGCTGCGCCCGCTGCGGATCAGGCCCCCCTGCCCGATAACCTGCCCGATCTTGCTCCGGTGATCGCGGCAGAGGATTACAAGGCGATGGCATTGAAGGCGAAGGACTACATTCTCGCCGGAGACATCTTTCAGGTGGTGCTGGCGCAGCGGTTTACCTGCCCCTTCCCGCTCCCGCCATTGTCGCTTTATCGCGCGCTGCGGCGGGTGAACCCTTCGCCGTTCCTTTATTTCCTCGACCTGCCCGGCTTTGCGCTGGTGGGATCAAGCCCTGAGATTCTGGTGCGGGTTAGGCCCAATGATAAGGGCGATACCGAAGTCACCATCCGCCCCATCGCAGGCACGCGCCCGCGCGGGCAGTCGCGCGAAGAAGACATCGCCAACGAAGCCAGTCTGCTCGCTGATCCCAAGGAGCGGGCAGAGCACCTGATGCTGCTTGATCTGGGGCGAAATGATGTGGGCCGGGTGGCGACCGCGGGCAGCGTCACCGTGACCGACAGCTTCACCATCGAACGGTATAGCCACGTGATGCACATCGTCAGCAATGTGGTGGGCAATCTCGCGCCCGAAAAGGACGCTTTGGATGCGCTGTTCGCAGGCTTTCCGGCGGGCACCGTTTCAGGCGCGCCGAAAATCCGGGCGTGTGAGATTATCGCAGAACTCGAACCCGAAACGCGCGGCGCCTACGCAGGCGGCGTCGGCTATTTCGCGCCTGATGGCAGCCTCGATAGTTGCATTGTCCTGCGCACCGCAGTGGTTAAGGACGGGGTGATGCACGTGCAGGCGGGTGCCGGGATCGTCGCCGATTCCGAGCCTGATTACGAGCTCGCTGAATGCCGCGCCAAGGCGGGCGCGCTGATCGCTGCCGCGCGCGAAGCCGTTCGCGTGGCGGGCGAGCCGGGGTATGGGCAATGATTGCGAAGGACCAAAGAATCATGCCTATCATACGTTACGCCGCGGCTCTGATCCTTGTGCTGACATTGGGCCTTCCGCTGACTGCCCTGAAGGCGGAGGACTGGCTCGCCAAGGCGCAAGAGCACACCATCGTGCTCAACGATTTCGCGTTCGGCACGGGCGAGACACTTCCCGCGATCACCATGCATGGGCTCACGCTGGGCGAGCCGCGTCGCAATGCGAAGGGGGAAATCGAGAACGCAGTTATGCTGCTGCATGGCACTGGCGGGGACGCGACTTCACTACTGCAACCCCATTTTGGCGATGTCATGTTTGGGCCGGGCCAACCGCTCGACATCAACCGGTTCTTCGTCATCGCGCCAAGCAATCTTGGCCACGGCAAAAGCAGCAAGCCCAGCGATGGCTTGCGCGCCGCATTTCCACGCTACGACTATGATGACATGGTCCGCGCACAACATCGCATGCTGACCGAAGGGTTCGGGATCACCCGCCTCGACATGATCATCGGCACCTCGATGGGGTGTATGCATTCCTTCGTATGGGGGCCGATGTATCCCGGCTTCGTCGAAAAATACGTCCCGCTGGCCTGCAATGCCGTTGAGATCGCCGGGCGAAACCGCGTGATGCGCCAGATTATCATCGACGGTTTCAGGAACGACCCAGCCTATAATAACGGCAATTATGCCAATCCGGCCGATCTTAAAGTTGGTCAGGCGCTCGCGGCCAACGTTTTGCTGCTGGCCGGCAGCAACCCCTATCGCATGGATGCGGATTATCCGACCCGCGCCGCCGCCGAGCAATTCTATGCTGCGCGAAGCCGCCTTGCCGCCGCCAACGCTGTCGATCCCAACGACTCGGTCTATCAGTTGGACGCCTCACGCAATTACAACCCTGCCGCGCGCCTCCATGAAATCACCGCGCCGGTGTTGTGGATCAATTCGGCTGACGACTTCATCAACCCGCCCGGCCTCGGCAATCCGGCGGCGCTGGCTTCCACTATGCCTCGGGCGCGGTTTGTTCTGATCCCGCCGAGCGCGCAGACGTTTGGCCACGGCACCCACAGCCGCCCCGGCCTGTGGATGGACGAATTGCTGCGCTTTCTCGAAGAAAACCAATGATCCGCACGCCTGCTGTCTTGCTAGCCCTGCTCACACTCATCGCCTGTTCGGAGCAGCCGGCGGGTGAGCCGGTCGTGCGCGCGCTGCTTGATGGTTCTACACCTGACGATGTGACACCCTCCCCCACTCCGTCGCTGGCAAACGGCCCTTCCGCCTGCCGCGAGGTGGTTTTTGAACAGGTAACGCTGACGCACTGTGTCGCTGATCCGGCCAAGCACCGCATCGCAATGGCCAACGCGCCTGCGGGCGGACAGCCGTTCGGCTCGCTCAGCGCGTTCGCCTCCACGGTCGACGCGGCCACGATTGCCTTTGCCATCAATGGCGGGATGTATGGCGATGACCTGAAGGCAGTCGGCTACTACGTCGAAAATGGCGAACGGCTGGGCGAGCTTGATCGCGGCGCAGGAGATGGAAATTTCTACATGAAGCCCAACGGGGTGTTCTTCGGCAATAGCGGCGGCGGGTGGCGTGTGCTGGGCAGCAACACCTTCTTCAACACCGTCGGCGACCGGCCGCAATTCGGCACGCAGTCTGGTCCAATGCTGCTGGTCGATGGCAAACTGCACCCTGAAATTCAGGACAACGGCCCGTCCAAAGCGATCCGTAACGGCGTCGGCGTTGATGCCAAGGGCGCGGCACATTTCGTGATTTCACGCGGGGAGGTCAGCTTCGGGCAGCTCGCCCGCTATTTCCGCGATGAAGTGAAAGTGGCCAACGCGCTCTATCTTGACGGTGCGGTGTCATCACTGTGGGACCCGGCGACAGGGCGGCAGGACAAGGGCCGCGTCGGCCCGATCATCGTGGTGAGCAAGCGCGAGGAGCAGCCAGAGCAATGATCCTCGTCATCGACAATTACGACAGCTTCACTTTCAACCTCGTCCATTATCTGATGGAGTTGGGGGCCGAGGTTCGCGTGGAGCGCAATGATGCGCTGACCGCGGCTGATGCGCTGCGTACCAATGCGGCGGGGTTCCTCATCTCGCCCGGCCCCTGCACGCCCAATGAGGCGGGGATCAGCCTTGATCTGGTGGCGGCCTGCGCCGATGCGGGCAAGCCGCTGATGGGCGTGTGTCTCGGCCATCAGGCGATTGGCCAGCATTTCGGGGGAACGGTGCAGCGCGGTGGGTTGATGCATGGCAAGACCTCGCCGGTGACGCACGATGGGACGGGGGTGTTTGCCGGTCTGCCATCACCCTTCATCGCCGCGCGCTATCACAGTCTTGAGGTGGTGGATGTGCCGCCTGCGCTGATCGCCAATGCCCATGCGGAGACCCCAGGCGCGGATCATCCCTCAGTGATGGGGTTCCGGCACGAAAGCCTGCCGATCCACTCGGTGCAATTCCACCCGGAAAGCATCGCCACGCAGCACGGCCACGCGCTGCTCGCCAATTTTGTGCGGTTGTGCGGGTTGGAGCCGGTGCTGCCGGCGAGGTTGAGCGCATGAGCACTCTCCCTGATGTGACCACGCCGCTCAGCGAGGCCGCGGCCGAAGCTGCGTTCGGCGTCCTGCTCGACGGCGCACCATCCGAAGCCGAAATCGAGGCGTTCCTCATCGCCCTGTCACAGCGCGGCGAGACGGCGGATGAAATCGCCGGTGCAGCGCGGGCATTGCGCGCGCGGCTGATCCCGATTTCCGCCCCTGAAGGCGCGATCGATGTGTGCGGCACCGGGGGCGACGGGCACCACACGCTCAACGTCTCGACCGCCGTCAGCCTCGTAGTGGCCGCCTGCGGTGTGCCGGTGGCGAAACACGGCAACCGCGCGGCCAGTTCCAAGGCGGGCGCAGCCGACACGCTCGAAGCGCTCGGCCTCGACATGGACGCCGCCGGGCGCACAGCGGAAAGGACGCTGGCGGAAATCGGCATCTGTTTCCTGTTTGCCAAAAACCACCACCCGGCGATGGCGCGGATCCAGCCCATCCGGCTCAAAATCGGCAAGCGCACGATCTTCAACCTGATGGGCCCGCTGTCGAACCCGGCCAAGGTCACCAGCCAGCTGATCGGCATTGCGCGCCCCGCCTATGTGCCGATTTACGCGGGTGCGCTGGCAAAGCTGGGCACCGGGCGCTCGCTGATCGTGTCGGGCGATGAAGGGCTCGACGAACTGAGCCTTGCCGGCGGCAATGAAATCGCCATTGTCACCGACCATGCTTTCACGATGGAGCGGGTCGACGCCAGCGCAGCGGGCTTGCCCCATGCCCCGGTCGAAGCAATCCGCGGCGACGACGCGATACACAATGCAGCGGCGCTCAATGCGCTGCTGATGGGCACCCCCGGCCCTTACCGCGACGCAGTGCTGTTCAACGCGGCAGGCGCGCTTATGGTCGCAGGACGCGGCGCCGGCTGGCGCGACCGGGCGGCAATGGCGGCAGAGGCGCTCGATTCCGGACGGGCGAAGGCGTTGCTGGCAAAATGGATTGCCTTGGCGAAGTGAGACAATGAACAAACTCGAAGAAATCTGCGCCACCAAACGCCTTGAAGTCGCCGCCCGCAAGCAGGCGGTCACTGATGGTGCCTTGGCCGAACTCGCCCGCGCCCAGACTGCGCCCAGAGGCTTCGAGGCTGCCCTTCGCCAGCGCGCCGCCACCGGCTACGCGCTCATCGCCGAGATCAAGAAGGCGAGCCCATCGAAAGGCCTGATCCGCGCCGATTTCCGCCCGGCTGAACACGCCGCCGCTTACGAAGCAGGCGGCGCGGCGTGCCTATCGGTGCTGACCGATGCACCGTATTTCCAGGGGCACGAGGATTACCTCGTCGCCGCCCGCGCCGCCTGCGCGCTGCCGGTGCTGCGCAAGGATTTCATGGTCGATCCGTGGCAATGCCTTGAAGCGCGCAGCCTCGGGGCCGATGCGATCCTGATCATCGTCGCAGCGCTTGAAGACATCACCATGGCCGAAATCGAAGTCGCCGCGCGCGAACACGGCATGGACGTGCTGATCGAAGTGCATGACGAGGCCGAGCTGGAACGCGCCGCCCGCGTCCTCCAATCGCGCCTGATTGGGGTCAACAATCGTGACCTCAAAACCTTCACCACCAGTCTTGCGGTGACGGAACGCCTCGCCCCGCTGATGCCCGAAGGCACGCTGATCGTCGGCGAGAGCGGCATCAACACCCCCGCCGATCTCGCCCGGCTTGAAGCGGCAGGGGTGCGCACCTTCTTGGTCGGGGAAAGCCTGATGCGCGCTGATGATATTGCGAGTGCCACCGCCGCGCTGCTCAGGCCACAAGCGGCGGCATGAGCAAGCTCACCCACCTCGACGATAGCGGCGCGGCGCGCATGGTCGATGTCGGCGGCAAGCCTGCAACGGCCCGCCGCGCGGTTGCCTCTGGCCGCATCGCCATGTCGGCAGCGGCGTTCGAAGCCATCCGGGCCGGCAACGCGCCCAAGGGGGACGTGCTGTCCGCCGCGCGCATCGCGGGGATCATGGCCGCCAAACGCACCGGCGATCTGATTCCGCTGTGCCATCCACTCGGGCTGGAGGCGGTGAATATCGACTTCGATTATGAAGACAGATCCATTCGCGCCACAGCCACCGCCTCGCTCACCGGGCGCACGGGGGTGGAGATGGAAGCGGTGGTCGCGGTCAGCGTCGCGCTGCTCACCATCTACGACATGGCTAAGGCGATCGACAAAGGGATGGTGATCGGAGAGGTGCGCCTGATCGAAAAGACCGGCGGCAAATCGGGCGACTGGAAGGCCGACCTGCGTTGAGCGCACCGCTCGCATTGGAAGACGCGCAGGCCCGCCTGCTGGCGCTCGCCCCGCTGCTGCCGATTGAAGCGATCCCGACCGAAGCGGCACTGGGCCGCTATCTCGCCGAAGACATTCGTGCCGCCCGCACCCAGCCTGCCGCTGATCTGTCCGCCATGGATGGTTACGCGCTGGCACCCGGCAAGGCCCCGTGGACGCTGATCGGCGAAAGCCGTGCGGGTGCGCCATTTGCGGGCACTTTGGCAGCAAGCGAATGTGTACGAATCTCGACCGGAGCAGTGGTGCCCGCAGGCGCCGACCGGGTGCTGTTGCAAGAAGATGCCGACGTGGCAGGCGCGCAGGTCACCGCGCGTGACCTCCCCCCGCCTGGTCGGCACATCCGCGCGCGCGGGTTTGACTTCAATGCAGGCGATCTGCTGCTGACGCGCGGCACGCCAATGACGCCGGGGCGCATCGCGCTGGCGCTTGCCGCCGGGCATGGGCAGGTGATGGTGCCACGCCGGGTGCGGGTGGCGGTGATGGATAGCGGCGATGAACTCGCCCCTGATCCGTCGAACTGCGCTGCCCATCAGGTACCCGCCAGCAACGCCGCGATGATTGCCGCAATGCTCGCGCCGCTGGGGTGCGAGGTGACGCGGCTTGGCCCAGTGCCCGACACGCGCGCCGCGCTTGCGGCGGCGTTGGCGCAGGCTGAGCCCGCCGATATCCTCATCACGTCAGGCGGCGCATCGGTGGGCGATCATGATCTGATCAAGCCCGCGCTGGCCGATTGGGGTGCAGAAATCGCATTCTGGCGGGTCGCGATCAAGCCGGGCAAGCCGCTGCTGGTGGCCACGCGCGGCCCGCAGGTCATCCTCGGTCTGCCGGGCAATCCGGTGTCGAGTTTCGTTACCGCCTTCCTGTTTGCGCTGCCGCTGGTGCGCGCCGCCATGGGCGATCCCGATCCGCTGTCGCGCGCGGCAGAACTGCGCGCTGGCGAGGCTCTGCCCGCCATCGGCCCGCGCCGTGAATTCCTGCGGGCGGTGAGTGACGGGGCGCAGGTGCGGCTCGCGGGATCGCAGGATTCAAGCGCACTGACTGCCTTGGCTGCGGCCAACTGCCTGATCGACCGGACTGCCGGGGCCGAACCGGTTGAACCGGGCGCAATGGTGCGGGTGTTCTACCTCCAAAATGGCTGAAATCCGAAAGTTTAGGGCTGGATATCCTACAAGCCGCGCTTGACTTGGGAAAGTTGGTTGCCTACTTGTTCCTTGTTCGTTCACCATAAAGGCGGACGGGGAGTGTCGGCTACGCACCATTAGCCCACTGGGCCGGTGCCTCTTGGCGCACGCAAGGGACTGGCATGATCCGCAGCACCTGCGGGCGTGTGAACGTGACCAAGGGAGTTTTGATCCATGCTGACAGCCAAACAGCACGAGTTGATCCGTTTCATCCAGCAGCGGCTGGAAGAAACCGGGATCTCGCCAAGTTTCGAAGAAATGAAGGAAGCGCTCGACCTCAAGAGCAAGTCGGGCGTGCACCGGCTGATTTCCGCATTGGAAGAACGCGGCTTTCTGCGCCGCCTGCCAAACCGGGCGCGCGCGCTCGAAGTGATCCGTCAGCCCGAAGATGCGACACCGGCGCGGGCTGTTGTTACGGCTGGCGCAAATGTCGTTTCGCTGGCGGCAACGGCAGCGGCCAAGACATCTGCCCCTGCACCCGCCAATGACGTGATCGAACTACCGCTTCACGGCCGCATCGCCGCAGGCGCCCCGATCGAAGCTTTCGAAGGGCACACCACCCTCCCCGTCCCCGCCGCGCTGCTCGGCCCGGGTGAGCATTATGCACTCGAAGTGTCCGGCGATTCGATGATCGAAGCAGGGATTTTCGATGGCGACTATGCGCTGGTACGCCGCACCAACACCGCCCGCGATGGAGAAATCGTGGTGGCGTTGGTGCGCGGTGAGGAAGCGACGCTGAAATACCTTCACAAGGAAGGCGGCAAGGTGCGGCTCAATCCGGCCAACGCCTCTTACGACCCGCAGTTCTACCGCCCCGACGAAGTTGAAGTGCAGGGCAAACTGGCAGGCCTGCTTCGCCGCTATCATTGATTGCGGAATTGGGCCGAGGTCCAGGGGGGGCACGCAAAGCGATTGGTTGCAATCCAGCGTGAAACATTGGCCTCGGCCTGGTTTGTCAGTTTTTTCTGTAGCTTATCGAAAAATGTTTCACGATTGGCCCAGTTTAGGGGTGGTCTAGCCTCGTTTAGGCCCCGGTTAGACCCCCTCTAGGTCGCTCTAGCCCCCTCCAGGGTGCGTCTTGGGTCGGTTTTGCGGCCCGCTTTGGGCGGCGCGGTGGCGCTATCTTCCACCACCCATGCGTGCCCTGACTTTGGGCGACGGTAATGATCCGCTCGCGCGCCAGATTGATCGACAGCCCGCCGCTACGCTCCAGCAACCGCCGGTCGGCCTTGAGCCAGCGCGGGCGGCACGAACGCGGCAAGAACCGTTCGGAAACAACAATATCAACCTCTGCGCAGGCGGCTGAAAGCGCCCGCTCCTGTACCTGTGTCCGGCCTCGTCCCAACAGAATAACCCAGTCGCGCCCGTTCCGGTTAACCGTCACTGTGCAAAACGCGGAGGAACACATCGCCCCTGGCCACTGCGCCAGCGGCACCGGCTCAGCGCCGACGCCTGCCAGCTCCATCAGATTGTCGCGGGTGTAGGACGAGCGGCTATCGCGCAGGACAAGCAAGCGGCGCGATCCATCAGGCGCGGTCATGGTAATTCCCACCTGCCGCCCATCCCCCGCCACCAGCACATCCGGAATCGGAGTCGCCAGCACCAGTCCGCTCGCCACCACCACCGGCGCAAACCCCGCAAGCCGCGCTCGCCCGCTCCACAATCCGAGCCACAACCCACCCATCACGAAAAGCGCGATCGCCAACCCGCTGATCTGCGGCATCAACGTCACCGCACCAGCCTGACCTGCGGTGAAGTGCGCGATCGCCAGAAGCAGATCGAGTGATTGCTGCACGAGCCACCACGCCGGGCCGCCCAGTCCCACGGAGTCGAGCAATAACCCGAGCGCAATCAGCGGCATCGACACAAAAGTCACCAACGGAATCGCCACCACATTGGCAATCGCGCCGTACATCCCCGCTCGGTGAAAATGGAACAATACAATCGGCATCAGCGCCAATTCGATCACGACGCCGGTCGCAAACAGCATCACCACCTGCTGCCCAATGCGTCGCCACCACGGCTCTTCACGCGGGGCGAGAAAGGCGCGCACCGGGTCGCAGGTCGACAGCGCAACAATCGCCAGCACCGCCGCGAAACTCATCTGGAAGCTCGGGCCGATCGCGCTTTCGGGCCACAACAACAGCACGAAGCCCGCCGCCACCGCCACCATCCGCAGCGACAGCGCCTCGCGCCCCAACACTAGGGCGCCAAGCACTAACAGCGCTGCAACACAGCTCCTTACGGTCGGTACTTCGGCCCCGGTCAGCAAAGTGTAGCCCACTCCTGTCAGCGCCCCGACCACTGCTGCCACCACCGGCAATCGCACCCGCAGCGCCAATGCAGGCCACAACGCCAGCAGCTTCATCACCGCGAAATAGGCCGCCGCAATCACCGCACTGACATGCAAGCCGCTGATCGAAAGCAGGTGAGTGAGCCCCGAATCGCGCATGGCAATCTCGTCGCTTTCGGTGATGCTGCCACGGTCGCCGCTGGCAAAGGCCGCCGCAATCGTACCCGCTGATCCGTCAACCCGAGACCTGACATGCGCCGCCAGCCAGCGTTGAACTTTTGCCAGGCCGCCGCGTTCGGGCGCGGGTTCCAGCAGCGCAAGCGGGCCAACCATCGTCCCCGTGGCCGCCAATCCCTTGAACCACGCGGCGCGGGCAAAATCGTAACTGCCCGGCAACATCGGCGAGGCCGGCGGCATCAAACGGGCACGCAGGTTGACCACGGCCCCCTCTGCCAAGCCGGCCGGGATGCCCTCGTCACCAAAGGCTGCGAGCGGAACATTGACCCGCACTTTTTGCGCCATACCCGTCTCGGCATCCCGCACCGCCAGCGTCAGGCGCAGCCGATCATCGGCGGGCTGATCTTCACGTTCGAGCACATGACCGTTGAGCCGTACCACCATCGGCCGAGCAATCGGTTCAGCCCCGATCAGTTCTGATCGCGCCCAGATCACCGCCATGCCGAAGGCGAAGACAAGCCCGCAGGCCATCACCGCAAGTCTCAAGTTTCCGCGGGTTTCGTCAGCCGCGCTGCCCGATGGCCAAAGCGCCGCAGCGCCCAATGCTAGTCCGGCACCGCCTGCTATAGCAGCGCACCATTGCCACACCCCCGGCAGCACGAACCACGCCATGATCCCAGCGGCAAACACAACGGCCAGCCACGGTGCGCGGTCAAATCCCGCACGGCTGAGAAACCGCTCCGCTGCATCGGCGATGCGCGTCCCAATTCGACCGACCTGCACGCCCCCGGCGCTGGACTTTCCGCTGCCGCTTTGCCATTGGCGCGGCAAGACTACGCCATCAGCGGCGTCGCTGCCGCCCGGTTCGTCCCCCATCGGTATGATCGGCACATCGCGCAAGGCTCGTCCCCCGGTCGGCCCCGCGCCAGATCAAGCCCGGCCCAAGCCGCTCAAAGTGAACAGGAATTTAAAGTCCATGGCAAGCGAAAGCAGCGTGAACGGCAATAATCGCACGGCCGAGGTGGTAACCCGCTTTGCGCCCTCGCCCACCGGCTATCTCCATATTGGCGGCGCGCGCACCGCGTTGTTCAACTGGCTTTACGCGCGCCACCACGGGGGTCGCACGCTACTGCGGATCGAGGACACTGATCGCAAGCGCTCCACTCAGGAGGCGATTGACGCGATTATCGAGGGGCTCGACTGGATGGGTCTCGATTATGATGCACCGCCGATGTTCCAATCTGATCAGGCAGAGCGCCACGCCGAAATCGCTTGGAAGCTCCTCGAAGCAGGGCACGCTTACCGCTGTTTCGCGACCACCGAAGAGCTTGAAGCCATGCGCGAGGAGCAGCGCGCCCAGAAAAAGCCGCTGCGTTATGACGGGCGCTGGCGCGACCGCGATCCGGCCGAAGCGCCCGAAGGCGCGCCCTTCACCATCCGCCTTAAAACCCGGAACGAAGGCGAGATCACGATCCAAGACCGCGTTCAGGGCGCGGTGACGGTGAAGAATGAAGAAATCGACGATTACATCATCCTGCGCGCCGATGGTACGCCCACCTATATGCTCGCGGTGGTGGTCGACGATCACGATATGGGCGTGACCCACGTGATCCGCGGCGACGATCACTTGAACAACGCCTTCCGCCAACTGCCGATCATCCGCGCGATGAATGCGATTGAGGGAAATTGGCCCGATCCGATCTATGCTCATATTCCGCTGATCCACGGTTCCGACGGCGCGAAGCTGTCGAAGCGCCACGGCGCATTGGGCGTTGAAGCCTACCGCGACGAATTCGGCATCCTGCCCGAAGCGCTATTCAACTATCTGCTGCGTCTCGGCTGGGGCCACGGTGATCGTGAGGAAATCACTCGCGAGGAAGCGGTTGAATTGTTCGATCTCGATGGGGTGGGCAAAAGCCCTTCGCGGTTCGATCTCAAGAAGCTGGAAAACCTTAACGGACACTATCTGCGTGAGGCCGATGATGCGCGGCTGGCGGGGCTAGTCGCTGCGCGGATTGGTGAACATGCAGACGTCAATTTGCTCACACAGGCGATGCCAGTGCTTAAAGTGCGCGCAAAGAACCTCAACGAAGTTGTTGAAGGCGCTGCATTCCTGTTCGCCAAGCGCCCACTCGACATGACCGAGAAGGCGGCGGTGCTGTTGGAAGGGGATGCGCGGGCGATTTTGCGAAAGATTTACGACCGCCTCAGGGCCGAAAACGACTGGACAAGCGAAGCGCTCGAAGCCACTACGAAGGCGCTTGCAGAGGAGCAGGGATTGGGCCTCGGCAAGTTGGCGCAGCCAATGCGCGCGGCGCTGACCGGGACGACCACCTCACCCGGTATTTTCGATGTGTTGGTCCTTTTGGGACGGGAAGAGGCGCTCGCCCGGCTCGACGCGCAGGCTGCTTAAGGCAAGCTGCGCAAGAGCGGGCAAGAGCCAGGGAATTTTGACAGGAGACTGATCGTGGCAGACAAGCTGGCGAAACTCGAGCTGGGCGGCAAAACGCTCGAATATAGTGTGCTTGAAGGCAGCACCGGTCCGGACGTGATCGACATCCGCAAGCTGTATGCGCAGACTGGCGCGTTCACCTTTGACCCCGGCTTCACATCGACTGCAAGCTGCGAAAGCGCGCTGACCTTCATCGATGGCGATGAAGGCGTGCTGCTCCACCGCGGTTACCCAATCGGTCAGTTGGCCGAAGATTCCAGCTTCATGGAAGTGAGCTACCTACTCCTGAATGGCGAGCTGCCGAGCAAGGACGAGCTCGACGATTTCACCTACACGATCACCCGCCACACCATGCTGCACGAACAGCTGATGACGTTCTATCGCGGTTTTCGCCGCGACGCGCACCCGATGGCGATCATGTGCGGCGTCGTTGGCGCGTTATCAGCGTTTTATCACGACAGCACCGACATTTCCGATCCCGAACACCGCACCATCAGCTCGCACCGGCTAATCGCCAAGATGCCAACAATTGCGGCGATGGCGTACAAGTATTCAGTGGGTCAGCCCTTCGTCTATCCGGACAACTCGCTGAGCTATACGGGCAATTTCCTGCGCATGACGTTCGGCGTTCCGGCTGAACCCTATGTGGTGAACCCGGTGGTGGAGCGTGCGCTTGACCGGATTTTCATCCTCCACGCCGACCACGAACAGAATGCTTCGACCTCGACCGTGCGACTGGCCGGTTCGTCGGGCGCCAATCCGTTTGCGTGTATCGCGGCGGGGATTGCCTGCCTGTGGGGCCCGGCACATGGCGGCGCCAACGAAGCAGCGCTCAACATGCTGCGCGAAATCGGCACCCCTGACCGGATCCCGCATTACATCGAACGCGCCAAGGACAAGAACGACCCGTTCCGCCTGATGGGTTTTGGCCACCGGGTATACAAAAACTACGATCCGCGCGCGACTGTGATGCAGAAAACCGTGCGCGAGGTGTTCGATGCGCTGAAGGTCACCGATCCTCTGTTCGAGACTGCCCTGCGGCTCGAAGAGCTTGCGCTGAGCGACCCCTATTTCATCGAGAAGAAGTTGTTCCCGAACGTAGATTTCTATTCGGGCATCATTCTGTCGGCGATCGGGTTCCCGACCACGATGTTCACAGCACTGTTCGCGCTGGCGCGTACGGTCGGCTGGGTGGCGCAGTGGAACGAAATGATCAGCGATCCCGGCCAGAAAATCGGCCGCCCGCGTCAGCTCTATACCGGGCCGACGCAGCGCGATTATCTTCCGGTCGACAAGCGCTAAGGCGGCTGGCGGGACGCGCTATTCGGCTGGCAGTTCCAGCCTGAACAGCGCGCCGCCGCCGTCGGCGGTCTCCACTGTAAGATTGCCTGCCATCGCCTCAGCCAGACGGCGCGAGATGAACAGGCCAAGGCCTGAGCCGCCATCCTTGGCACCGCTTTTGCCACCTTCGCTATCGCGGCCAAGGCGTTCGAACTTGTCGAAAATGCGGGTCGCCTGATCGGGAGAGACGCCGGGGCCTTCGTCGGCGACGGTCACCGCTACGCGCCCCTCACCCGCCGATTCAGCGGTGATCAACACCCTGCTGCCAGCCGGTGAATATGCAATCGCATTGCCGATCAGGTTGATCAGGATTTGCAGCACCCGGCGAAATTCAGCTGCGGCCACCGCCTCACCTTTCGTGCCAACCACGTCCAGCTCGGTATCGCGGTTCTGCGCACGCACGCCGAGGATGCCCGCCGCCCGGCGCGCGGCATCGGCCAGATCGACCGGCTCACGCACTGTAGAGAAACCAGGGGTTTCGACCACTTCAAGATCCGCCAGATCATCGAGCATTGCCAGCAGGTGCTGCCCGGCACTGGCGATGGTGCCGGCATATTCGCTGTATTCGTCACGCAGCGGCCCGGCGAGCCGCGCGCGGATTGTTTCGGCATTGGCGATGATCCGCGCGATCGGTTGGCGCAACACAGGGGTGAGCGCCGTACCCACTAGGCGCGTGGGCGAAGTGTCGGGCGAACCAGCGGCTTCTTCGCCATCGACGGCTGCCGCCACCAACGCTTCGTCAGCGATCAGCAGTAACTCAAACCCAGACGGCGCATGGACATCGGCCCCCAGCGGGATCAGACGAATCCGCCATTGCCGCTGCGATCCGGCAAAGCGGCAGTGGGCGCCGTCGAGCAGCCGCCAATGCAGCGGCTGCTGATGGCTGATCCCGGCAAGCTCGACCAGATCGCTCCATGTGGACGCCGGCTCGGACATTGCCGCCAGTTGGAGCGCGGACGCATCGGGCGCGAGCGCGCTCAACACTTGCACCTGCTGACGCGCATCGAGCCGCGCGGTGACTTCGGCAGTGGCCCGGTCGATCGCATCATTTGTCTCGGCAAATTCGCGGCTGCCCTGCTGGGTAAGCGCGTTGCGCTGCCAATTATCGACCAGGAGTTCGCACCCACCGCCTTCCGCGTCGGGCAGTGGGTGGATCCGCGCAAAGCCGCTCACCAAGGCATCGCCATCGAAGGCACTGAAATTTCGCGCAAGCCGCAGACCCATTCGGCGCGATTGCTGCACCAATGCCAGCAGTTCGGGGATCGCCAGCGCGCCAGGCAGGTCGCCGCCGCAACGCTCCTGCAATTCGGCAAGTTGTTCATCCGCGCTCAGCAGCCTGTCGCGCCCATCGGTCAGCCCGTAGGCACCCAGCAGATTATCGCGCCGGTCCATGGTGTTCACTGCGCCGCCTCATCCGCGCCAAGCAGCGCGGCAGCCCGTTCAGCGGTAAGCGTGCCGACCGCACGCGGCATCCGCGCGGCTGGCTCCACCAGCATGAACTGCCGTTCGATCACCGGCAATGATAGACCCGCCGAGCGTAAGGTCAGCGCAAGCCGCGCGCCTTGCCCTTCATGGCAGGCCAGAACACTCGCCGCGCGCGGTTGGCGAGTATGCGCGGCAAGCGCGGTGGCAAACAGGGCAAGGCCCGCATGGTCAAGCGCCAGCGCCGCCACCGCCCCGCGCCGCATCGCCGCGACAAGCCGAGCCAGCAAGGCAAGCCGGCTGGCAGCCTCATCATAGCCAAGCTGCAACCGCTCCAGTCCTGCGCGGCCTGTCTCGTCCGCCGTCTGAGCCAGCCCCCGCGCAACCAATGCATGGAACAGTTCAGCCGGAAGTTCACCCAGCGGCAATTCCATCCGACGCTGGCTTTGGACATAGCGTGATTGCGCCGCCAAAGTGCTCATCGCCAGCGCGGCAATGAGCGGTTCGTCTGATGCGATCAGTTCCTGCAGCAGCGGGCTCAACACCGGATCAATTGTTTGGCGCTGCTGGAATCGTTCGGTCAGCAAGCTTTCATTGGCGAGCGCGTGGCAGAAGGCCAACAGCGGCTCGTCACCCAGCAGCGCGTCGGCCATGCTATCGAGCGCGCCCGGGTCAATCAGCGCCTGAGCACGGATGGCAGGATCGCTCCCCGCCATCGCTCCCAGCAGCTGCGCGGCACAATCGACCACCATGCCGCGCACACGCGCCACAATTGCGTCGCTGACGAGCGCATGGGCATCACTGCTGAGCAAATGCCGCAGGACCGGGACAACCGCCGTCACCGCGCGGTTTTCCCGCGCGAGTTCATCCCGCAGGAACGCCTCGACTGCTAGGTCGGCGGCAATGTCCATCGTGTCGTCGCTCATCCTCGCAAGGTTTAGCCCCTACATAGTTAAATCAGCGTTAGTTCAATTGGCGCGTCGGCGCAGCAGCAAAGCAGCCAGCAACGCAAGCGCGGTGAGCGCCGCCGTCTCGGGCAAGAAGCCGAGCCATGCCGCCAGCGCCAGCAACAACAGCAAGCTTGCCCGGTCCGAGGCTATTGCTGCCAGCGTGGTCTCAGCATCGCGCGAAACGAGCCGCGCCAACCCAATCACAATCGGCCCACACACTGCCAACGGCGCCCAATCCGGCCACGGCGCCAGCGCAAACCATAGTGTCAGCGCGGCAAAAGCATCCACGGTAAGGCCAAGCGCCGCGTCTTTTCGGCCGTCCTCGGGCCGACGCCGCAGTCGGGCTGCCAAAGCCGCATAAGCGCCGGAAACCCGCGCCGCAAAGCCTCCAGCAGCGGCAAGCGCCAACCCGCCTTCCGCTCCGCCCGATGCTGCTACAAAGACCCCACCCAGCAACATGAGCGCCGCAGTCGCCGCCGTAATCAAAGCCCCCTGCCCCAACCCGCGCGGCGCAAGGCTACGCACCAAAACTGCGGCGAGCGACGCGATTGGCGCGCGCCAATCGGGCGCAGGCACAGCTGCGTTGATCAGAGCCGCTTCATGCGCCGCCACCGCTTGGTCGCTAATGGCAAGCAGCCACGTCTCGGGTGCCAAATCGCTTGGTCCCAATTCCCGACACGGCGTCCCAGCCTGCAGTGCAAGCCGCAGCAGTACCGAAATCGCATCGGCATCGGCGGGGAAATCAGCCAACTGCTGCACCGGAGCGCCGCGCATTACCAGTAGTCCGGCCCAATGGCGGGCCGCATCGATCCGTTCGAAATCTTCGGGGTGGGTGGCAGCCAGCGGGTGATCGGCGGGCAGGCAAGCGACACCCTTTTGCAGGGCGGCGCCCCCCGCTTTCATCGCGTGGCCCCCTATCATCTCCCGGGCCAACGCCAGATCGGGCACCAAGCCGTCGCGCAGGATGATCAGTTCGTCCTCAGCACGTACCAGTGCCGGCAGCGCGGCAAAACCGTTCAGCGCGTGAAAAGCCACGCCCGCTGATTCCACTTCGTGTTGCAACCGCAGGACTTCGCCCGCCGTCCCTTCGCATAGGCAGATAATACGCTCAGCCCCGAATTCGCGCAGCAACGCCACTTGCCAAGCCAGTACCGATCGGCCCGCCAACGGCAAATCGGCGCGCAGGGCGCCAGCCTCGGTACGTGCGAGCGCAGCGATCAGTCCTGTGCGCATACCCACCTCATCCCGAAAACATCGCAGCAAGCGCTGAGGATTGGCGGTTTCAGGTCAGGGGTTCAAGCAGGATTGCGGCGTTCTACCCGTCCTGCGCAGCGTCCTGGCGGATCAGCGGCGCGCTCCGCGCGAAAAGCGGGCGAGCACAGCCTCAATTTCTCGAATCGCGCGCGGTTCTCCGGGCGCGGCGTGAAGCGCGATTTCAGCAGCCTGTAGCAGGTCGTCGGCGTGGAAACTGGCCGCCAACCCCTTCAGCCGCATCGCTGCAACGTTCCAGTTGCCATCACAGCGCGCACGCTTGAGCAGGTCGAGCTGCTTCGCGGCACTCTCCAGAAACGCCGTGCGCAGTTCGTGCAGCAGCGCGGCATCATCGCCGGCCGCCGCCGCAAGAGTCGCATCCAGAGCACCATTATCAAACGCCATGCGGCAAGAGATACGCCGAATTGGGTTAAAGCGGGGTTTATCCCGATTCCGGGTGTGGTATGCATGTCCCATGGCAGGACGGCATGAGATACGCGCCCTAGGGCAAAAGAGCAGCGATAATGGCGCGGCGGGATCGGCATTGGCCGAGGAAACCGCTGCGACGGACACCGCAGGCGAGCTTGAGCTTTCGGAAAGTTGGCTGGAAGAAGCCGAACCTACCCCGCCCCCTTCCCGGTTTGGATGGATCGCGCCGACGCTGGCGATTTTGGCGGTCGCAGGCTGGACGGGATTTTATGTCTGGGCCCATCAGACCGCCATGCTGAACGGCGCGGCTCCGGCTGAATGGGCAGCTTGGGCAGTACAGTGGTCGGTGCTGGTGGCGCTGATCGGAATCGTATGGCTGCTCGCCATGCGCTCGTCACGGGCCGAGGCTAACCGTTTTGCCGCCAGCGCCGCTTTGATGAGCCAGGAAAGCGTTGCACTCGAAGCGCGGCTGAAAGTGGTCAACCGCGAGCTCAGCCTCGCGCGCGAGTTTCTCGCAGCCCAGTCCCGCGATCTTGAAGCCCTTGGCCGGATCGCGGCCGAGCGGATTTCCACCCATGCGGGCGAATTGCAGGCGCTGATCACCACCAATGGCGTGCAGGTTGATGCAATTGGCAGCGCCAGCGACACTGCGCTCGGCAATATGAACCGGCTGCGCGATGACCTGCCGGTGATTGCCAATGCGGCGCGCGATGTCGCCAACCAGATTGGCGGCGCAGGGCGCAATGCGCAGGATCAACTCGAACGGCTGGTCGCTGGCTTTGATCGTCTCAACACCTTCGGCACGGCCAGCGAGACGCAGGTGCGCAGTCTTGGACAACGGGTCGGCGAGACGCTGGGCGGATTTGAAGAACAGCTGACCCGGATTGAGGCGTTGGTATCCCATCGCTTCTCCGCGCTGCAAAACGACACCGAGGCATACCGCGCCCGGCTCGATGCGCTGGAGGCCGCGGCCCTTGCGGCTCTGAATGATCGGACGCGGCAAGCGACCGCTGAGATTGATGCCTTTGATAGCCAGCTAACCGAACGCAGCCGTGCATTGTCAGAGCAACTGGAACAGCGGCAGGCGGCGTTCGAAACACACGAGGCCCAGGCGAGCGAAATACTGGCGCAGCGACTCACCGCGCTCGACGATGCGTTGGCGGTTCGGCGCGAGGCGCAGATCGCTGATACGGAAAAATTGCTCGCCCATGGTGAGGCGATTGCAGCACGGCTTGATCAACTCGGTGCAGTGATGCGCGAAATTGGCGATCACGGCGACACCGCGCGTAACAGTCTGGCCGCAGGGCTCGGCACCCTCGGGGAACAACTGGCTGACAAGCGCGCTGCGTTGGCGGAAACAGAAACGCGCCTTGCCGCACTGACAGAGAGCGGTATTCGACTGCTCGAAATCATCCAATCAGGCGCCCGCGCGACCCGCGAAGATTTGCCCGCAGCCATTGCTGCTGCACAAACCTCGCTCAGCGACACCGAAGCCCGCGCCGACAAGGTCAATCAGCTTATGCTGCGGTCAAGCCAGCAGGGCAGCGATCTGTCCGAATATCTGCTGCTCACCCGCAGCGAGATCGACGCGGCGGAAATCGCCATCGCCGGGTTCAAATCGCGTCTGGCCGAACAATCCGAAGATGCGCTCGCACGGTTACAAGGCCTGCGCGGCGGGTTCGCGCGGCTGGCCGAGGAAAGCGGAACGCTCGCCGCCGAGACGCAGGAACAATTGCGCGAGGCGCTGGGCATGCTCGAAGGCGCGATTGCACAGGCGTTCGCAACGCTCGACACTGGTGCTCGCGAGAAAGCCGTGGTGCTGGCGGAAAGCATCGGGGCAGAGACGGTCGAAGTGCTTGAACGCGCGTTGCGCAATGAAGCCGCGACGACAATTGGCAAGCTTGAGCAATCAGCCGCTCACGCCTCAGGCGTGGGGCGTGAAGCGGTGATCCAGCTCCGCGATCAACTGGTGCGAGTGAATGAGCTCACCGGCAATCTCGAACAGCGCATCGCCCGCGCACGTGAATTGGCCGAAGAGCAGGTCAATAATGACTTCGCCCGGCGCATGGCTCTGATCACTGACAGCCTCAATTCCGCGGCGATCGACATCACTACTGCTCTGTCTACCGAGGTGACCGACACCGCGTGGGACGCCTATCTGAAGGGCGACCGCGGCATTTTTACCCGCCGTGCGGTGCGCTTGATCGACAATGGCACCGCGCGAGATATCGCCGGGCTCTACAACAGCGATGACGCGTTTCGGGCCAATGTCAGCCGCTACATCCACGATTTCGAGGCGATGCTGCGTTCGATGCTCTCCACCCGCGACGGCCATGTGCTGAGCGTGACCGTGCTGGGATCGGAAATGGGCAAGCTCTATGTCGCGCTGGCACAAGCGATCCAGCGGCTGCGGAATTAACCTTCAGCCGCCGGTGGTTTGGGCAGAAAATCGATGTCAGCGACGGTGATCCACCCATTTTGATAATTGGCGACGAATAGCGCCGTCGCAAGCGCGGCGATCACTGATGCGCGCGCAGCAACCTTGCCGGGGCGAAAATCGACAGGCGCACTATCCGCCTGCCCTGGTACCTTGGCCTCCCCGGCTTCATCAGCGGTTCGCACACCGAACGGCAGCATGACAAACGCGCTCATGACGAAGAACAGAAAATAGATCGCCGCAATCGAAGTGATCTGCATCAGGCGGGCGCCCCCGGCATAACCACGCGCACCTGAGGCTTCTTGCCAGACCAACGCTGGGCCGCGCGCCGTGCGGCAAGCCGGGCTGCCTCCTTGATCACTGCAGGGTCTTTCGCGTCCTTGCCCTTCAGCCGCTTGATCGCGGTCAGCACATCGCCGCCCGCTTCGGTGAGGAATTCGGGCAAATCTTCATCCAGTGGCAATCCAATCGCCTCAACCAGCGGCGCTTGCCCCCTGGCGAGCACGACGATCAAGACGCCATCCTGCGCAATGCGGCGACGCATGGTGATCGCATCGCCATTGGCGGGCGCGATGATGTCGCCATCGAGCACCAATCGGCCCGCGCGCACTTCGGCAAGCTTGCCCGGTTTACCGGGGGCAAGGCGGATGATGTCGCCGTTCTTCTGCAAGACCTGCGCCGGAATGCCAGCGGCTTTGCCGACCCGAACCTGTTCGGCCATATGGCGGATTTCGCCGTGAACCGGAACCAGCACTTCAGGCCGCAGCCATTCGTATAGCGCCTCCAATTCAGGCCGCCCCGGGTGACCCGAAACGTGGATAAAGGCCTGCCGATCAGTCACCATCTGGATCCCGCGCGCGGCGAGCTGGTTCTGGATCTTGCCAATCGGAATTTCATTGCCCGGTATCTGGCGCGACGAGAACAACACCACATCGCCCGCGGCCAGTTCGATCGGGTGGCTCTTCTCCGCCATCCGGCCCAATGCGGCGCGCGGCTCGCCCTGTCCGCCAGTCGCAATAATCAACACCTCGCCGCGGGGCAGGCCCATCGCGGTTTCAAAATTCACCGGCGTAGGGAAGTCTTCAAGATAGCCATTGTCCTGCGAAACCTCGATAATCCGGTCGAGCGAACGGCCCGCAACGCAGATTTTCCGCCCGGTTTCACGTGCGACTTCGCCCAATGTGTGGAGCCGCGCGACATTGCTGGCAAAGGTGGTGACGACCACTCGCTTGCCTGTGTGGCGCGCAACTTCTTCCATCAGCGCGCGATGCACTGCGCCTTCGGAGCCGGACGGTTCGGGATTGAACACATTGGTCGAATCGCACACCAGCGCCAGCACGCCTTCATCGCCGATTTCGCGCAATTCTTCTTCAGTGGTGGGCTCGCCAATGATCGGTTCTTCGTCGAGCTTCCAGTCGCCGGTGTGAAAGATGCGCCCGTGCGGCGTGTCGATCAGCAGCGCGTTGCCTTCAGCAATGGAGTGCGCCAGCGGCAGATAGGTGATCGTGAACGGGCCAATGTCGATCTCGCCGTGGTCTTCCTCGATAATGTTGATCTCAACCTTACCGAGCAGGCCAGCTTCTTCGAGTTTGCGCTTCACCAGATCAGCGGTGAACGGCGTGGCATACAGCGGCACACCGAGTTCCCCAGCGAAGTAAGGTACCGCGCCGATGTGATCTTCATGCGCATGGGTCAGCACGATGGCGAGTAGGTCCTTCGCACGCTCCTCAATGAAATCGAGATCGGCAAACACCAGATCGACGCCGGGATATTCGGTGCCCGAAAAGGTCATGCCCAGATCGACCATGATCCATTTGCCCTGACAGCCATAGAGATTGACGTTCATGCCAATCTCCCCCGACCCTCCCAGTGCAAGAAACAGCAATTCGTCTTCGGGGGTAAAATCTTTCTTCAAGGTATGTCCGGTTCTGTAAAAAGAGACGCGTGAATTCAGGCGGTTTCGGCCTGACGCGCAAGAATGGCGAGGCCGTCCAAAGTTAGGTCGGCATCGACGTGGTCAAAGATTTCGGTTGCGTCATCGAACAATATGGCGAGCCCGCCGGTGGCTACAACCTTTGCCGGACGTCCGATTTCAGCTTTCATCCGCGTGACCATACCTTCCATCATCGCGACATAGCCCCAGAACACCCCGATCAGCATCTGATCTTCAGTGTTGCGGCCAATCACGCTGCGGCTGGCAGGCGCACGGATTGCGATGCGGGGCAGTTTGGCGGTCTTGCCAACCAAGGCATCAAGCGAGAGGTTAATCCCCGGCGCAATCGATCCGCCCTTATAGGCGCCGGTAAAATCAACCGCTTCAAATTTGGTCGCAGTGCCGAAATCGACAATGATCAGATCACCGCCGTATTTGTGATGCGCCGCCAGAATGTTGAGCGCGCGGTCGGCCCCAAGCGACGAGGGCTGATCGACGTCGATCTCGAACTGCCATGCGGCCTTGCCTTGACCAGCAAACATCGGGGTGATGCCAAAATACTTCTCGCACAGCACGGTGAGGTTGTGGTCTGCGCGCGGCACCACCGAGGCGACAATGATCTGCGTAATGGCGCTACGCTCCACTCCTTCGATGGTGAGGAGTTGCAGAAGCCAGACCGCGTATTCATCGCCCGTGCGGCGCGGATCGGTGGCGATCCGCCAGCGTGCTCGGATCGTCAGCGTGCCGTCCACATCGGGTGCGAACAGAGCAAAAACGACATTGGTGTTCCCCACATCGGCGGCCAGCAGCATCAGCCGTTTCCTTCTGCAATCAACGAAACTTCGCCCGCGTGAATAGTTTGTGTCGTGCCATTATCCAAGCGCAGCCGCAGCGCCCCGCCTTCATCGAGCCCTGCGAACGTACCGTTGAACATCGTGCCATCACCCGTGTTGACCGAAAGCGGACTGCCCACCGGATGGGCAGCGCGGCTCCAACGGCTGATCAAAGCGGCCAAGCCATCGGCTCGCCAGCGGGCAAGCTGTTCAGCCACTTTGGGCGCGAGAAAGGACAGCGCATGTTCTGGATCTGCATCGTACTTCATATTGAGCGCAGTGATGCAGGTTGTGGCGCGCCCCTCGATCTGCGGCGCAAAGGCAATGTTGATCCCGATCCCGGCCACAATCGCATCGCCGCATCGCTCCAGCAGGATGCCCGCAACCTTGGCCCCACGCACCAGCACATCATTCGGCCATTTGAGCATGACATCGCGTTGGTCACTGATCATCAGCGATTGGTCGACCTGATCATAGACCGCCAGACCGATCACCAGCGCCAACGTCTGCGGCGGCGGATCTCCCTCGCGCAGATTGATTACCGTGCTTGTATAGAGGTTGCCGGGCGGGCTGATCCATGTCCGGCCGCTGCGTCCCTTGCCGCCGGTCTGCGTTTCGGCGCGCAGCCAGTATCCTTCCGGGATGCTCTCGCCTGCCCGCAACCGTGCGACAAGATCGGCGTTGGTCGAACCGGTGGTTGCTACAGTTTCGATCAAGGAACGAAGAACAGCGAGGCTGCGGCCTTGTCAGCCAGATCGGTCAGCGACGGCGTCAGGAGATAACCCAGCGGCGAAACTATTGCCGCCGTCAGCGCCAGCAACACCCAATGCGCAGCCCCACTCTTGCCGGTGACCACACCTGCGGGCTCATCGAAGAACATCACCTTGACGAACTTGATGTAATAGAACGCGCCGATCACGCTCGCAGCGATGGCAATCGCACCAAAAGCAACCAATCCCGCTTCGACCGTCGCTTGGAAAATCACGAACTTGGCATAGAAGCCGAGCAGCGGCGGGATGCCTGCAAGGCTGAACATGAACACCAGCAGCGCCCACGCAATCAGCGGACGGGTGACCGAAAGCCCGCGAATGTCGGCGAATGTTTCAAACAACGCGCCGTCCTCGTCCCGCAGCATCAACAACGCAACAAAGCTGCCGAGGCTCATCGCGACATAGATGAACAGGTAGACCAGCATCGCGCTTGCCCCGTCCTGATTGGCGACAGCAAGGCCCAGCAGGATGAATCCGACATTGTTGATCGAGGAATAGGCCAGCAGACGCTTCAGATTTTCCTGCCCAATCGCCCCCAGCGCGCCGAAGATGATCGAGGCGAGTGCCATGAACATCACGATCTGCTGCCATGCGTCGACCTGCGCGCCGAACACTTCGAACACCACCCGAGCGGTCAGCGCCACGGCTGCAACCTTGGGCGCGGTGGCGAAGAACGCCGTCACCGGCGTCGGCGCGCCTTCGTACACGTCGGGCGTCCACATGTGGAATGGCACGGCGGAAATCTTGAATGCGAGGCCGGAGAGCACAAAGATCACCCCAAACAGCGCGCCTGTGCCCATCTCGCCGGTCAGGCCTGCGCGCACCGCCGCGAAACCCGTACCGCCGGTAAAGCCATAAAGCAGGCTCATGCCATACAACAGGATCCCCGAAGCCAAAGCGCCTAGCACGAAGTACTTCAACCCCGCCTCGCCCGACCGCGTATCGCGTCGCAGGATCGCTGCCAGCACATAGGCCGAGAGGCTGTTGAGTTCGAGCCCGAGATACAGCGTCATAAAGTCATTGGCCGACACCATAATGCTCATGCCTAGCGCGGCGAACAGGATCAGCACCGGGTATTCAGCGCGCATCACCCGTTCGGTGCCCGCTGCCGCGCTGGTAAAGAACGCGTGCGCGATCATCAGCGCACCAATCGCGGCAAGGTAGATCAGCGCCTTAGCGAACAGTGCAAAGCTATCAACCTTGATCAACCCGCCGAACGCCAGCGTAGCCGGGCCGTCCACGCCGAAATGCAGACCCGGCACCAGCATGATCCCGGCGCCAAACAGCACGGCTGCCGCCGCAATGGCGATGGGCCGCGCGGATTTATCCCCGCCCCAGGCAGCGACCAACAGCAGCACAAGGCCCGCGCCGGTCAGCAGCAATTCGGGTGCAATCAGCGCAAAAGAAGCGGCGAAATCCATCAGTGTGCGCCCTCCTTGGCGCTGGCATGCTCGGGAAGCGCATTGGCTGCTTCGGCGCGGGGTGCACCCGCTGCCAGCGCGGCGTCACCGGCCGGGGCCGCCGCCGCAAGGCGCGCGTCGAGCACAGCAATGTCAGCGCGCATCGGCGCAAGGAAGCTTTCGGGATAAACGCCCATCCACAACACCGATGCGGCAATTGGCGCCATCATCGCCCATTCGCGTACCGAGATATCGCGCATCGCAGCGGCGTCTTCGTTCACCTGTCCGCCAAACGCGACCCGGCGATAGAGATACAGCATGTAAGCCGCCCCCAGAATGATCCCGGTGGTGCAGACCAACGCCACAAGGCTCGACGTCTGGTAAATGCCTGCCAACGAAAGGAATTCACCGACGAACCCGCTCGTCCCCGGCAGGCCGATGCTCGCCATCGTGAACAGTAGGAAGAACAAAGCGTAATACGGCATGTTGATCGCCAGCCCGCCGTAACGCGCAATCTCGCGGGTGTGCAGCCGATCGTAGATCACGCCAACACACAGGAACAACGCAGCCGAAACGAGCCCGTGCGAAAGCATCACGATCATCGCGCCTTCCAGCCCCTGCACATTGAAGGCGAACAGCCCGACGGTGACTATCGCCATGTGCGCGACGGAAGAATAAGCGATCAGCTTCTTCATGTCGGACTGCACCAGCGCGACCAGCGAGGTGTAGACCACGGCAATCATCGACAGCGTGAACACCAGCCACGCAAACTGTGCCGACGCCTCTGGGAACATCGGCAGGCTGAAGCGGATGAAACCGTAGCCGCCCAGCTTCAGCAACACACCCGCAAGGATCACCGAGCCAGCGGTTGGTGCCTGCACGTGCGCGTCGGGCAGCCAGGTATGGAATGGCCACATGGGCACCTTCACCGCAAAACTGGCAAAGAACGCCAGCCACAGCCAAGTCTGCGCGGCAGGCGGGAAGCCGTACTGCATCAGCGTCGGGATATCGGACGTGCCAGCCTCAGCCACCATCCAGAACATTGCGATCAGCATCAGCACTGATCCGAACAGGGTGTAGAGGAAGAATTTGTAGCTGGCGTAAATGCGGTTGTCCCCGCCCCACACCCCGATGATCAGATACATCGGGATCAGACCCGCCTCGAAAAAGACGTAGAACAGGAACAGATCCTGCGCTGCGAAAGTGCCGATCATCAGCGTTTCCATGACGAGAAACGCCGCGAGATATTCGCCGACGCGCTTCTTCACCGAATCCCAGCTCGCCAGAATGCACACCGGCATCAGAAACACGCTCAGCATGATCAGCATCAACGCGATGCCATCAATCCCCAGCGCCCACGAAAAGCCCGCGAACAGCTCCGCCCGTTCAGTGAACTGCCACTGCGGCCCGCCAATCTGGTAATTCGACCACAGCACAACGCCGAGCACGAAGGTGACAAGTGTCGCCCCCAGCGCAATCCAGCGCGCGGCATTGGCGCCCGCAAACAGGCACGCGAGCGCACCGGCCAACGGCACGAGCATCATCAAGGACAGGATGGGAAGGCCTTCCATGGAGAAGTGCGCTCCTAAAGCAGAACAAAGGTGACAGCGGCGACCAGCCCGAGCAGCATGATCAGCGCGTAGGTGTTGAGGTGGCCCGACTGGATCGACTTCGCGGCGACCGCGCTACGATCCACGACCCAAGCAATGCCGTTGGGGCCGAAGCGGTCAATCGTGCCGATATCGCCAAGCTTCCAGAACTGGCGGCCCAGCCAGAATGCGGGCTTGACGAAGATCGCGTCATAGAGCTCGTCGAAGTACCACTTGCGATAGACGAAATTGTGCAGCGCCGGGAAGGTGGCCACGAATCGCGCGGGAATATGAGGCTTGGCGATGTAGGCCGTGTAAGCCCCAGCAAAGCCCAGCAGCATCACGATCAGGGCCGAATACTTCACCCAATAGGGCACCGCGTGCATCGCATGGATCAGCGGTTCATTGTAGAAGATCGACCCAGCCCAGAACGCGGCATCATCGAGGAACTTGGGCGCAAACACTTGCCCTGCCGCCACCGCGCCGATGGTCAGCACGCCGAGCGGAATCAGCATGGAAACCGGGCTTTCGTGCGGATGATAGCCGCCGGTCGTATCCTCGCCCGCCTCAGCCGGGGTCTTGTGAACGGAATGCTGGATGTGCTCGCTCTCAATCCAGCGCGGCTTGCCCCAGAAGGTCAGGAACATCAGCCGCCAGCTGTAGAAGCTCGTCAGCAGCGCCGCGACCACACCGAGCCAGAAGGCTGTGACCGAAATCTGCGTGCCACGCGCAAAGGCGATTTCCAGCACAGCATCTTTCGACCAGAACCCGGCAAAGCCGACGCCAAGGTGATAGACCCCCAGCCCCGTGATCGCCAAAGTCCCCGCCAGCATCGCGTAAAACGTGAACGGGATCGCCTTTCTTAGGCCGCCGTAATAGCGCATGTCCTGTTCGTGATGCATCGCGTGGATCACAGAGCCCGCACCAAGGAACAGCAGCGCCTTGAAGAACGCGTGGGTAAACAGGTGGAACATCGCCACGCCGTACCCACCAACGCCAGCAGCAAAGAACATGTAGCCCAGCTGCGAGCAGGTCGAATAGGCGATAACCCGCTTGATGTCCCACTGCGTCGTGCCGATGGTAGCCGCGAAGAAGCAGGTCGCTGCGCCCACCACCGTGACGATCATCAGGGCAGTCGGCGCCGTTTCGAACATCGGCGACAGGCGGCAGAGCATGAACACGCCCGCGGTCACCATGGTCGCGGCGTGGATCAGCGCGGAGACCGGCGTCGGCCCCTCCATCGCGTCAGGCAGCCAGGTGTGCAGGCCAAGCTGCGCCGACTTACCCATCGCGCCGATGAACAAGAGGATGCAAAGGATATCCATCGTATACAGGCGCATGCCAACGAAGGTGATGGTCGACCCGCTCATCGCCGGTGCTTCGGCCAGAATTTCGGGGATCGAGGTTGTCTGGAACACCAGATAGGTGCCGAAGATGCCGAGCATGAAGCCAAGATCACCCACGCGGTTGACCACGAAGGCCTTGATCGCCGCTGCGCCCGCGCTCGGCTTCTTGAACCAGAACCCGATCAGCAGATAAGACGCGAGGCCCACGCCTTCCCAGCCAAAGAACATCTGAACGAGGTTATCGGCCGTCACCAGCATCAGCATCGCGAAGGTGAACAGTGACAGGTAGGCAAAGAACCGCGGCTGATCCGGATCGTCCTCCATATACCCCCACGAATAAAGGTGCACGAGCGCCGAGACCGAGTTGATCACCACCAGCATGATCGCGGTCAGCGTATCGACCCGCAGCGCCCAATCAAAGGTCAGCGTGCCGCTTTCGACCCACTTCAAAACCTGCACAACCTCAGCAGTCTCCGTCCCGCCGATATAGCCGAGGAAGATTGGCCAGCTCAGCCCTGCGGAAAGCAGCAGCGCCCCGGTCGTCAGCGACTTAGCCGCCACGTTGCCGATCATACGGTTGCCCAGCCCTGCGATCAGGGCAGCAACCAGCGGCGCGAACACGATGATGAGGATGGTATGCACGAGCCGCTTAACCCTTCATCCGGTTGATATCGTCAACCGCGATTGATCCGCGCCCGCGGAAATAGATCACCAGAATAGCCAACCCGATTGCCGCCTCAGCTGCCGCGACAGTCAGCACCAGCATCGCAAAAATCTGACCCACCAGATCCTGCATAAACGCGCTGAAAGCGACGAGGTTGATGTTCACTGCCAGCAAGATCAACTCAACCGCCATCAGGATCACGATCACATTCTTGCGGTTGAGGAAAATCCCCAGCACGCCCAACACGAACAGGATCGCGCCGACGGTGAGGTAATGTTCGATGCCAATCACAGCTCGACCCCCTGCCCGATCTCCGGGTTCTTCATGACGGTGGCATCTTCAGGCCGGCGGCGGACTTGCTTGCCGACATCCTGCCGGGCGCGCGCGCCGGGCTTGGGCGGCTGGAAGGTCAGCACAATTGCGCCGATCATCGCCACCAGCAGGATGATGCCCGCGATTTCGAACAGCACGATATAGCGGCCGTACAGCAGCGCGCCGATTGCCTCGATGTTGCTTGTGTCAGCAGCCTGCATCGCACTGCCATCCGCAGAGCCAAGCTGGATACCGCCCGCATTGTAAGCACCCACCGCCAACAGCAGTTCGGCCAACAGAATGGCTGCAATCACCAGCCCGAGCGGCGCATTGCGGCTGAAACCTGCGCGCATTTCGGCAAAATCAATGTCGAGCATCATCACCACGAACAGGAACAACACTGCGACCGCGCCGACATAGACGATAACCAGCAGCATCGCGATGAACTCCGCGCCCACCAGCACCATCAGTCCGGCCGCGTTGAAGAACGTCATGATGAGCCAGAGCACAGAATGCACAGGGTTCTTCGCCATGATCACCATCACAGCGCTGGCGACAACGATGGTCGCGAAGAAATAGAAGGCGATGGCCTGTATCATGATGTTACTCCGCCGATCCGTCACCCCGGCGACACGCCAAGGCCCAGAAAGCGGCAATGTGATCCCTTAGTCCAAGCAAAATCCCGGTGCCTTTAATCCCATGGCGCCGGGACGACGAAAAGTTGACCCCGTTACTCTCGTCCGGCGCGCCCTAGCGGTAGGGTGCGTCGGCTTCAAGGTTGGCCGCGATGGCCCGTTCCCACTTGTCACCATTGCTGAGCAGCTTGGCCTTGTCGTACAGCAGCTCGGCGCGGGTTTCGGTGGCGTATTCGAAATTTGGCCCTTCGACGATGGCATCAACCGGGCAGGCTTCCTGACAGAAACCGCAATAGATGCATTTCGTCATATCGATGTCGTAGCGAGTGGTTCGGCGGCTGCCGTCCTCGCGCGGTTCGCTCTCGATGGTGATCGCCTGCGCGGGGCATACGGCCTCGCACAGCTTGCACGCGATGCAGCGTTCCTCGCCGTTGGGATAGCGCCGCAGTGCGTGTTCACCGCGGAAGCGGGGCGACAGCGGGGCTTTCTCGAAGGGGTAGTTGATCGTCACCTTGGGCTTGAAGAAATACTTCAGCGTCAAGGCGTGCGCCTTGAGGAATTCCCAGAGGGTGAACGATTTGATGAGGTGGGAGACGGTCATTCGGAATTCGATCCGGTTTGTTTAAGCTTTACAGAACAAAAGCCAGCGAAATACGTTGTTTTTTCAGGGACGTATTTATATACCCGAACAGCTAGCGCAGCCGGTCCGTTAAAATCAGGCGACCCTGGATCATTCGGCATAACTAGTGAGGCGGTTGTGCTGAAGTTTGCGGGCCCCGGTGGTCCTTCAAAGACGGCGCCACGAGCATTCCACCTCGCACCAAATCGACCCACCAATCCGGGTTCATTCGACTCGAAGCGCACCTCCGGACGGCGCCTTTCACCATCGCGCAGTTCAGACCAACCGATCTCTCCACTTAGCGAAACGGCACGGCCGGTGTCGCTCTTCAGATCGCAGGTGATCGAGCCACTTTCCGGTGCAACTATCATGATTGGGCGTGGGGGAAGATCGCTTTGGGCAGAAGCGCCAGTAGCGATGGCCAATGCGCCGAGCACAATTTGTTTACGAGCGATCATCCGAAATGCCCCGTCGCCATCAGATACCCGCTGGTCACCGCAACAAACAGCAAGCTCATCGGCAGGAACACCTTCCAGCCAAGCCGCATCAGCTGGTCATAACGATACCGCGGCACGGTCGCCCAGATCCAGCTGAACATCAGGAAGAAGGCGAAGGTCTTCAACAGGAACCAGATGATCCCTGGCACCATATAAAGCGGCGCCCAATCAATCGGCGGCAGCCACCCGCCCCAGAACAGCAGCGTGTTGAGCGAGCACATCAGCAGGATGTTGGCATACTCGCCGAGCCAGAATAGCGCGAAGCTCATCGAGGAATATTCGGTCTGGTAGCCTGCGACCAGTTCGCTCTCCGCCTCGGTCAGGTCAAACGGCGCGCGCGCGGTTTCGGCGAGTGAGGAGATGAAGAACACCACCCACATCGGGAACAGCAGCGGGTGCACCACATAGCCGTTGATGATGCCCAGCCCGAACCCGCGCTGCGCCTCGACAATCCCGCTCATGTTAAAGGTGCCGGCAAACAGCACCACGCAGACCAGCACGAACCCGATCGAGACTTCGTAGGAAATCATCTGCGCCGACGCGCGCATCGCCGAGAAGAACGGGTATTTCGAGTTTGACGCCCACCCGGCCATCACCACGCCGTAAACCCCCATCGACGAGATCGCGAGGATGTACAGCAAGCCAACATTGACGTCCGCCAGCACCACGCCCGCATCGAACGGGATCACCGCCCAGGCGGCGAGTGCCACAGTGAAGGTGATGATCGGCGCGAGCAGGAAGATGCCCTTGTTCGCCGCCGACGGGATGATGGTTTCCTGCAGGAACACCTTCAGGCCGTCCGCGAAGCTTTGCAGCAAGCCGAACGGCCCGACCACATTCGGCCCGCGCCGCATCATGATCGCGCCCAGCACCTTGCGGTCGACATAGATCACCATGGCAACGCTGAACATCACGAGCAGCGAGATGATCAGAATGCCCGCGATGGTCGCGACGGCCCACGCCCATTCGTAAGGCAGGCCGAGGGATTGGAAGAAGGCGGTCATCAGTCACAACCCCCGTCGGCGCCACAATCGAACCCACTTGAAGTATCGGTCACGCCATATGAGCCGCTGCTGCTCGGTACCGCAGCATTATTGCTAACTTGGAGACCGAGACTCTGCCTAATGCTCCGCTCTTTCGCCAACATGCGATTATGGCGCGCTTGGACGATGACACTGGCCACGCCAAAACCGATCGCCCCGACGATCACGAGCAAAATGATGAAAAGCTCCATTACTCCGCTGCCTCCTTCACATCGGCCCCGTGCAGCAGTTCATCCGAACAGCGCTGCATCACGTCGCTCGCGCGGGCGATGGGGTTGGTGAGGTAGAAGTCCTTGACCGGGTAGCCTGCAAGCTCGCCCTCGAACTTCGCAGACGAGTCCGGCTTGGGCAGCGTGCCGTAATCTGCGAGGCCCTCTTCGCCCAGCGCGGGCACGGAGGCGATCATGTTGGCCTGCAATGCGGCAAAGCTGTCGAAGCCGACGGTCACACCCAAAGCATCCGCCAGCGCGCGCAGGATCGTCCAATCCTCGCGCGCGTCACCCGGAGCAAAGACCGCCTTCTCGGCGAACTGCACACGGCCTTCGGTGTTGACGTAAGTCCCATCCTTTTCGGCATAGGATGCGCCCGGCAGGATGATGTCGGCGTGATGCGCACCCTTGTCGCCGTGGTGGCCGATATAGACCTTGAGGCTGCTTCCGAACGCACCGTAATCCATCTCGTCGGCGCCGAGGCTGAGCAGCACCTTCGGCTTGGCGGTGGCGACATCGCCCATCCCGCCCGGCAGCGTAAAACCGAGCATCAGCGAAGCCATCCGCGCCGCCGAAATATGCAGCACGTTGAACCCGTTCCAAACGCTTCCGTCTTCGTTGGTGCGCACCAATCCGAACTTATCGACCAGCTTGAGCGCGGCAGGCAAAGCACCCTTGGCCAGCGCCGCCGCGCCGAGGATCACCGCGGGGCGCTTGGCCGACTTCATGACGTCACCCAATTCCTTGGGCACGCGGTTCAGCAGCTTCAGGTCGGCCCCGAGGAAGGTCGCCGGGAAGGTCGTTTCCCACGCTGGCCCAACCACATAGACCTTGGCGCCCGCCTTCACGGCTTTGCGCAGCCGGACATTGAGCAGCGCGGCTTCCCAGCGGACATTGCTGCCGACGATCAGGATCGCATCGGCAGTCTCGATCCCTGCGAAGGTGCTGTTGAAATTCACCGCCGTAAGGTTCGACACGTCATATGTCATGCCGGTCTGGCGCGCTTCGGTGAGCTGCGACCCGCAGGCATTGACCAGCGTCTTGGCCGCAAACATCGTCTCGGCGTCGAGCAGATCGCCCGCGACCGCGGCGATGCTGGCTTTGTCGCCCTCAAGCGCGCCCGCGATGATGCCGAAAGCTTCGCTCCATTCGGCCGGTTGCAACCGGCCATCCCGGCGCACCCACACGCGGTCGAGGCGGCGTTTGGTCAGCCCATCGACCTGATAGCGGCCCTTGTCGCTCAGCCACTCCTCGTTGACGTCGTCATTCACCCGCGGCAGCGCGCGCATGACTTCGCGGCCCTTGGAATGGAGCGTGATATTGGCCCCCACCGCGTCCGACACATCGATGCTCAGCGTCTTCTTCAGCTCCCACGGCCGCGCCTCAAACGCGTAAGGCCGCGAGGTTAGCGCGCCGACCGGGCACAGGTCGATCACATTGCCGCTGAGTTCATGCGCTGCTGCCTGTTCGAGATAGGTGGTGATCTGCATATCCTCGCCGCGATACAGCGCGCCGATTTCGTCCACGCCCGCGATCTCTTCGGAGAAGCGCACGCAGCGAGTGCAGTGGATGCAGCGGGTCATGATCGTCTTGATCAGCGGGCCCATGTATTTTTCGGTCACCGCGCGCTTGTGCTCGCGGCCATAGCGCGATCCGCCGCGGCCATAGGCGACCGCCTGATCCTGCAAATCGCACTCGCCGCCCTGATCGCAAATCGGGCAATCGAGCGGGTGGTTGATGAGCAGGAACTCCATCACCCCTTCGCGGGCCTTCTTGACCATCGGGGAGTCGGTGCGGATTTCCTGACCTTCGCTGGCCGGGAGCGCGCAGGAGGCTTGCGGCTTGGGCGGCCCGGGCTTCACCTCGACCAGACACATGCGGCAATTGCCCGCTATGCTGAGGCGCTCGTGATAGCAAAAGCGCGGGATTTCCTTGCCCGCCAGCTCGCACGCCTGCAGCACAGTCGCGCCCGCCGGGACCTCGATTTCCTGACCGTCTACGGTGACTTTAGGCATGGGAAGGCTCCAGTTTTGCAGCCACGGCAAGCTCATAGGCAACGATGCCGAGTCGCGCGCGCAGGTCGAGGCGGCCAAAGCCGAGCTTCGTTCCCTGCTCAACGGGGATGCAGCTATTCATGGTTTCGCCAAGTTCGCCGAACATAGCGGTTTCCTCGTCAGAGAACGGCTTGGTGGCCAGCAGCGCAGCGACGCGCGGATACTCCTTGCGCGACACGCATTCGGCAAACCGGCGCAGGCCAATCGCCAGGCGGTCTTTGGGTTCAGCGGCGCTGGTCAGGCGTTCTTCAGAGTAGATTTCGGGCGCAGCCGCAAAATCTGCCGGGACCGCCTGCTTGAAGTAGCGCGCGACATAGGCGCCTGCGACAGTGTTGCGCATGATGCCCGGTGTCAGCTTGAGATTGCCGCCGCCCTTCAGACATCCGCTGTTTTCGACCGCCAGTTTTCTGGTCGCCTCTTTGCGCGCGTCAGAGTTCGCGGGTGCTGACAGCATTTTTTCAGCGAGCCACTTGTCCCGGTCCAACGCACAGTTGGCGTATGTCCAGAACTTTACCGCTGTTGCTTCTTCGCCCAGCTCCTCGGCCTTAACCGACGCGGCGGCAAATAGGCCAACGCAAGCGAGGAACGCAAAAAGGAGGTGTCGCGCGCTGTTCACTCCGCCGCCTCCGCAAACTGCGCGTTGTGCTCGTGAATCCGCCGCTCCAACTCAGGCCGGAAATGCCGGATCAGCCCCTGGATCGGCCATGCCGCAGCATCGCCCAGCGCGCAGATGGTGTGGCCTTCGACCTGCTTGGTGACTTCCTGCAGCATGTCGATTTCCTCGATCGCTGCGTCCCCAGTGCGCAGGCGCTCCATCATCCGCCACATCCAGCCCGTGCCTTCGCGGCAGGGGGTGCACTGGCCGCAGCTTTCGTGCTTGTAGAAATAGCTGAGGCGGCTGATCGCGCGAACGATGTCGGTGGACTTGTCCATGACGATGACCGCCGCGGTGCCGAGGCCGGATCCCAGTTCCTTGAGGCCGTCGAAGTCCATCGGTGCGTTGCGGATCTGCGCTGCAGGCACCAGCGGCACAGACGATCCGCCGGGGATCACCGCCAGCAAATTGTCCCACCCGCCGCGAATGCCGCCGCAGTGCTTTTCGATCAGCTCTTCAAAGCTGATGCTCATCGATTCCTCGACGACGCAGGGCTTTTCCACGTGGCCAGAGATCTGGAACAGCTTGGTGCCCTTGTTGTTCTCGCGCCCGAAGGAGCTGAACCACGCAGCCCCGCGCCGCAGGATCGTGGGCGCGACGGCGATGCTCTCGACATTGTTGACCGTGGTCGGGCAGCCATAGAGCCCCGCGCCCGCCGGGAACGGGGGCTTCAACCGCGGTTGGCCCTTCTTGCCCTCTAGGCTCTCGATCATCGCAGTTTCTTCGCCGCAGATATAGGCGCCCGCACCGCGGTGCATGAACACGTCGAAATCATAGCCCGACTTGCAGGCGTTTTTACCGATCAGGCCTGCCGCATAGGCCTCGTCGATCGCCTTCTGCAGCGTCTCGGCCTCGCGGATATATTCGCCGCGCACGTAGATATAGGCCGCCCGCGCCCGCATCGCGAAGCCGGCGACCAACGCGCCTTCTACCAGCTTGTGCGGATCGTGGCGCAGGATTTCGCGGTCCTTGCAGCTGCCGGGCTCAGACTCGTCGGCATTGATGACGAGGAAGCTCGGCCGCCCATCGCGCGATTCCTTGGGCATGAAGCTCCACTTGAGCCCCGTCGGGAAACCCGCCCCGCCCCGCCCGCGCAGGCCGCTGGCTTTCATTTCCTCGATAATCGCCTCAGGCCCGCGTTCGAGCAGCGCCTTGGTCCCATCCCAATCGCCGCGCACCTGCGCTGCCTTCAGGCCCCAGTCCTGGAACCCGTAAACGTTGGTGAAGATGCGATCCTTATCGCTAAGCATCACTGCTTTCCTTGTTGTTTGGCGCGCTTGATCCGCACCAGCGAAATCACCTGAAACATCAGGCCCAATCCCATCAGGATCACGCCCATTTCAAACGGCCCGATTGCGGTGAGGACCGCACCCAGCGCAAAGCCTGTCAGCCCGAGCACCGCGAAGGCCAGCGTCAGCGGGTTCATCCGATCATTCCCATCGACCACATGCCACCCAGCACCGCGAGGATCAGGATGATCACGCCCACACGCACCAGCCCCATCAGCACCTTGTAGGCGATGAATGCGAGGATCAGCGCGCCGATGATCGAGATGATGGCGGTCACGTTACCAATCCCCCCGGTAATCGTGATTGGCGCTGACCATGTCCTGCAAGGTAGTGGGCCCGCCCGAAGGCTCGGAGGTGTGCCGCCCCGGCTCCTGCGTGCCTGTCTTGGGGGCCTGACCCGCAGCCAACGCATCGAGCACGGCGTTGAGGCGATCGGGGGTCAGGTCTTCGTAATTGTCGTCGTTGATCTGGACCATCGGCGCGGTGGCGCAATTGCCCATGCATTCCACTTCGGTGAGGGTCCACAGCCCGTCCGCCGAAACGTGGCCCTTCTCCATCCCGCGCTTCTTGCAGGCGGCGATAATGTCGTCGCTGCCGCGCAGCATGCAGGGGGTGGTGCCGCACACCTGCACGTGGAATTTGCCCACGGGCTTGAGGTTATACATGAAATAGAAGCTGGCGACTTCGAGCACGCGGATCACCGGCATCCCGAGATATTGCGCGACGTATTCGATCACCGGCAGCGGCAACCAGCCCTGCGTATCGGTCTCCGCGCCGACCTGCCGCTGAGCCAGATCAAGCAGCGGCATCACAGCCGAACGCTGGCGACCTTCCGGATATTTGGCGATGTGCCAATCGGCGGTTTTCTGGTTTTCCGGCGTCCAAGCAAACGCGCTCCAACGGGCGCGCAGTTCGGGGGTGTCGGGAGCGGGGGTACGGTCAGCCATTGAGACGTTCTCTAAGTTCTTGTTCTGCCTCAATCATGGCCACTTCCCAAGAATATCGTTCGTTTTCAGCCCGAAATTCTATCCCGACAGCGGCATCAATTTCGCGGCTTGGAAAACGTTCGTCGTGGTAGTCATTGTCGTCGTTCGCTTGCACGATGACTTTTCCAGGCATTGCAGGGTGAATTCCCGCAACGACATAGAATTGCTCGGCACCATGCGTGACAGGCAGGCGGCAGAAGACTTGAAGCACTTCGCTACTCACCGGTCACACTCCCCGAACACCACATCGATCGCGCCCAGAATGGCGGTCGCGTCGGGCAGCATGTGTCCTTTGCACATGAAGTCCATCGCCTGCAGATGCGAGAAGGCAGTGGGGCGGATCTTGCAGCGGTAGGGCTTGTTGGTCCCGTCGCTGACGAGATAGACGCCGAATTCGCCCTTGGGGCTCTCGGTCGCTACGTAAACCTCGCCCGCGGGCACGTGGAATCCTTCGGTGTAGAGCTTGAAGTGGTGGATCAGGCTTTCCATCGACTGCTTCATCTCGGCCCGCTTGGGGGGCGAGACCTTGCCGTCGGTGCTGGCAATCGGCCCCTGCGGCATATCGCGCAGGCACTGGCGGATGATCTTGGCGCTTTCGTAGACTTCCTTCACGCGCACCATGAAGCGGTCGTAGCAATCCGAATTGGTGCCGACCGGAATGTCGAATTCCATCCGGTCATAGACATCATAGGGCTGGCTCTTGCGCAAGTCCCACGGAATGCCCGCCGCGCGGATCATCGGGCCGGAAAAGCCCCACGCCACCGCATCATCGCGGCTGACCACTGCGATATCGACGTTGCGCTGTTTGAAGATGCGGTTGTCGATCACGAGGCTCATCGCGTCTTCGAACAGCTGGAAAAAGCGGTTGTCGAGCCAGTCGCCGATGTCCACCAGCAACTTTTCTGGCACGTCCTGATGGACGCCACCGGGGCGGAAATAGGCGGAGTGCATCCGCGCGCCGCTCGCCCGCTCGAAGAAGTTCAAGCAATCCTCGCGCAGGTCCATGATCCACAGGTTCGGCGTGAACGCGCCGACATCGAGGATGTGCGCGCCCATGTTGAGCATGTGGTTGCAAATGCGGGTCAGCTCGGCGAACAACACGCGCAGATATTGCGCGCGGATCGGCACTTCGAGGTTCAGCAGTTTCTCGATGGCGAGCACATAGGAATGCTCCATCGCCAGCGGTGAGCAATAATCAAGCCGGTCGAAATAGGGCAGCGCCTGCAGGTAGGTCTTGTGCTCGATCAGCTTTTCGGTGCCGCGGTGGAGCAGACCAATATGCGGATCAATCCGCTCGATCACCTCACCGTCAAGCTCCATCACCATCCGCAACACGCCGTGGGCCGCCGGGTGCTGGGGGCCGAAATTGATCGTGTAGTTGGAAATAACTTCGCCGGTGGTGGTAAGCGATTCTTCGCGTTGCATGGTCATTTTCCGCCCTCCTTCGAGGTGGGATCGGGCGCACCGGGGGCCTCATTGGAGCTAGCCTTCTGCGCGGCCGAAGTACGCTTGCCGGCGTTGGTATTGGCGGCTGCGCCTGCACCAGTTTGGCTGGGCTTTTCAGTGGTCTTCACATCATTCACTGTCGGTGCGCCGCGCGATTTTTCGTCGCCGGGCAGCTCGTAATCAGCGCCTTCCCACGGGGAGAGGAAATCGAAATCGCGCATTTCCTGGGCGAGTTCGACGGGTTCATAGACCACCCGCTTTTCCTCCTCGGAATAGCGCAATTCGGTATAGCCCGTCAGCGGGAAATCCTTGCGGAACGGGTGGCCTTCAAAGCCGTAATCGGTGAGGATGCGGCGCAAGTCAGGGTTGCCCGCGAAGGTGACGCCGAACATGTCGAACACCTCGCGTTCCAGCCAGCCCGCATTCGGCCACAGTGTGGTCACGGTCGGCACCGGGGTGTTTTCATCCGCCGAGCATTTGACCATCACGCGGTGGTTCTTGGTCAGGCTTTGCAGCATGTAGACGACCTCAAACCGCTCGGCCCGGTCGGGATAATCGACGCCCGCGATTTCCATCAACTGCTGATAGGCATGATCATCGCGCAAGGTTTGCAGCACGCGGGCAATATCGTCGCGCTTTACGCGGAACGACACTTCGCCATGCGCTTCGTGCGCCTCGATCAGCCACACGCTGATGCTTTCGCTGATAGCGTCGATCACGCCTTCGTTGGAGGCGTATTTAGGGGCGGAATGGTGAACAGCCACGGCCCTTACCTCTCAATCGTGCCGATGCGGCGGATTTTGCGCTGCAACTGCATCACGCCGTACAGCAGCGCCTCAGCAGTCGGGGGGCAGCCGGGGACGTAGATGTCGACCGGCACGATCCGGTCACATCCGCGCACGACCGAATAGGAATAGTGATAATAACCGCCGCCATTGGCGCAGCTGCCCATGCTGATCACATATTTGGGATCGGACATCTGATCGTAAACCTTGCGCAGCGCCGGGGCCATCTTGTTGCACAGCGTGCCTGCGACGATCATCACGTCCGATTGACGCGGGGACGCGCGCGGCGCTGCGCCAAAGCGTTCCATGTCATAGCGCGGCATGTTTACATGGATCATCTCGACCGCGCAGCAGGCGAGCCCGAAGGTCATCCACCACAGCGAGCCGGTGCGCGCCCATTGGAACAGGTCTTCGGTCGACGTGACAAGGAAGCCCTTGTCATTCACCTCGGTCTGCATCGCGGTGAAATAGGACGCGTCAGGCGTGCGCACTTCGCCGCCTTGGGCGGTGGTCAGCGCGGAAATGTCAGGCAAACCCTGGGGAGGAGTAACGATGGTATTCATTCCCAGTCCAAAGCCCCTTTTTTCCATTCATAGGCAAGCCCAACCGCGAGGATGAACAGGAACACCATCATTCCGCCCCAGCCAACCCAGCCCGTCTCCCCAAGGCTGACCGCCCACGGGAACAGGAAGGCGGCTTCGAGATCGAACACGATAAAGCTGATCGCCACGAGGTAGAACCGCACATCAAACTGGCTGCGCGCGTCTTCGAATGCGGGAAAGCCGCATTCATATTCGCTGAGCTTTTCGGCATCGGGGTTGTGCGTGCCAGTAAGGCGCGAGACCGCCATCGGCGCAAACACGAACAGCGCCGATAGCCCAAAGGCAACCAGCACGAATAACAGTATCGGCAGATACTGACTGAGATCGATCACGGCGATGTCCAAGCTATTAATCCCGCGCTCGCCCTAAGCCCGTCGCTTGCCTTGCGCAAGCCTGCGACTCGGGCAAAAGCCCTTAGGTGTGTTGCAGGAAATCGAACAGTTGTTGTGGATGGTCAGGTTCCGTTTGCTGCCCATTCGGGTTACGGCGTCAGCGGCAAACGGCGGATGACAGTGGGCACTGCCGTCATCCCTTCGCGCAAAGCGCCCTTGTCGTAGCGATCCCATTGGCCGGTCGCGATATAGTAAAGCGCGCCGTCGGCAATGCTCCCGCCCAGTGGCTCGGTCCATTCGGGATGCGCCTGTTCCAGCACGCGGTGGGCGGTGATGCGTTTCCCATCATCCGAGAGCGTGAAGGCGCTGATCCGCATCGGCGCGGTGCCGTTCTGCACTGCAATCAGTTCGCGCCCGTGGAGCCACAGGCCATCCACCCCATCGAGCGCAGCGGGGACATCGCTGGCGAGCCTCCTCACCGCTCCACTGGCAAGGTCGATCACCGCAAGGCCATAGCGGTAGTCGCTGAGGTAGATCCGCGCGCCGTCCGCACTCACAGCAAGGCCCTGCGGAGATCGGAAAGTGCCAGGCGCCACGAGCGGCTCCAGAGCAGCCGCGTCGGGCCGCGCGCGATAGACCCCGCCGCCCATCGGATCACTGGCATAAACCGTCCGGTCCGGCCCTACCGCCAGATCGGACACTGCCACCCCGGCGGGAGCGGGATAATAGATCTTGCCGTCAACATCACCCGGCAGTTCAATTAGCCCGGTGAACCGCTCTCCATCGTCAGGCGAGCCGTCGATGTTGGCCGAGGCAACCCATGCGGATCCGCCATACGGATGGGAGGCCACGCCAGACAGCGCCTGAGCGCGGGGCACGACGATCTCGCGCCAATCTCCTTCCGAGAAGCGGACAAAGAGCGAGCGACGGGACACCGAAGTGGCGAAGCCCGGCTCACCAACGGGCGTTACATAAACACTCTCGATCAACCCGGCTTGTGCGGGAATTTCGTCCTGAACAGTACTCGCGGCGACGATCAGTGGCTCCACGGTGACCGCCGCGCGTGCAGCTTCTGCGTGGGCCGGGCCGATCAACGCGGGGATCTGTGCCTGCGCCCGCGCGCTGAATACATGCCCCCGCGCCTTGAGCCAGCCTAGGCTGGCAAGCGCCGCCTCACCCTCGCCTGCTTCCAATTGCGCGTTGAACACGCGCAGTCGCACACTGGCGCTGTCGGGAAAATCGCGCGCCAGTGCCTCCAGCCCCGCGACATCGCCAATCTCGCCAGTCGCCGCATCGACCGCGCGCCACGCAGGCTCTTGCGCGCCGAGCGGCGTGGCAAGGGCCAGTGCCAGCGCCAGCGCGGCGACGAGCAGCTTCATTTCATCATGTTCGCCGCAGCCTTATCGGTGGCCTTGCCATAGGGCGGCTTCATCCCAGCAAGCTTGGCGATGTCGATTTTGGGCTGGTGATAGACCGCGCGGGCGTGGCTGAATTCGCGGAAGCCTTCGACCGCGTGATAGCTGCCCATGCCCGACGGGCCGACCCCGCCGAACGGCAGGTCTTCCATCGACACGTGGAATACCACGTCATTGGTTGTCACCCCGCCCGAAATGGTGCGGGTCAACACACGCTCCTGCTCGCTCTTGTCCTCACCAAAGTAATACAGCCCGAGCGGGCGATCATGGTCGTTGATGTAATCCACCGCCTGATCGACCGCCTTGTATGTCATCACCGGCAGCACCGGGCCGAAGATTTCCTCCTGCATCGCCGCCATGTCGTCGGTGACGTTCTTGAGGATCGTCAGCGGCATTTTGCGCTGGTTGGCGTTGGCGAAATCCTCGCCTGCCGGGTTAACTTCGATCACCTCGGCACCCTTGCCGCGCGCGTCTTCGACCAGGCCTTGCAGCCGTTCAAAATGGCGGTCGGAAACGATCGAGGCGTAGTCATCATTGTCGAGCACACGCGGGTACATTGCGCTCGCCGCACTGACGACCCCGGCGATGGCTTCGTCCTGCTTGTCTTCGGGCACGATCAGGTAATCAGGCGCGAGGCAGATTTGCCCGGCGTTGAGCATCTTGCCGAGCGCGATCCGCTCCCCCGCCTTTGCAAAATCCGTGTTGCGGCCCATGATCACGGGCGATTTGCCTCCAAGTTCGAGCGTCACTGGAACAAGATTCGCGGCAGCGGCCTGCATCACCCGGCGGCCCGTGGCGGTTGATCCCGTGAACACCAGATGATCAAACGGCAGCGTGGAAAACGCCGCCGCGACTTCGGGACTCCCAGTCACGACCGTAACTTCTTCCGGCGCGAAATATTCCGCCGTCAGCTTGGCCATCAGCTCGCTGGTGCGCTCGGTGAATTCGGACGGCTTGATCATGGCCCGGTTGCCCGCAGCCAGCACCTGCATCAGCGGTCCGAAGGCGAGCTGCACCGGAAAGTTCCACGGGGACAAGATGCCGATCACGCCTTTGGGTTCATAGCGCACCTCAGCCCGCGCGCCGAGCAGGCCGAGCGGGAATTGCACCTTGCGCTTGTCCGCCTTGGCCCAGCCATCCATGTGCTTGAGCGCATGGTTGCCCGCGCCGACCGTGGCGGCAATATCGGTCAGCATGGATTGCGCGTAGGAACGATTGCCGAAATCCTCGCTCATCGCCTTGGCAAATTCTTGCCCATGATCCTTGACCAGCGCGATCGCGCGACGGATGCGGTCTTTGCGCTGCGACATCGGTTCGGGGCGCGAGGCGGTGAAGGCAGCGCGTTGGCGCGTCAGCAGTGCTTCGAGTTCTTCGCGGCGATCATCGGCCATGGTGGTATTCTCCCAGAATTCTTCGAGCATCAATGGATGCGTTTCTATTTGCGACGCGTTTTCGCGCAAAGCCGGGCTTGTGGCAAGCTGCAACGACCGCTGCCTGCCCTCAGCCCAATTGCCATGATCGCATTGCAGCATTACATCGCGGGCAACCCTCCCCCTTCGTTGCGCAAGGACATTGCCATGACCCAGTTTTCCGCCGCCGACCCAATCGTGATCCTGTCCTACGCGCGCACGCCGATGGGCGCGATGCAGGGAGCGTTGGCTGATGCATCCGCCACCGATTTGGGCGCAGTGGCGGTCAAGGCGGCGGTTGAGCGCGCCGGGGTTACTGGCGAAGATATCGACCGCGCCTATATCGGCTGCGTGCTGCCCGCGGGCCTCGGCCAAGCACCGGCAAGACAAGCCGCAATCAAGGCTGGCCTGCCGCTGTCGGTGCAGGCCACCACCGTTAACAAGGTGTGCGGATCGGGCATGCAGACCGTCATCATGGGCGCAGAGGCGCTTGCCAGCGGCACCATCGACATTGTGGTGGCCGGCGGCATGGAGAGCATGACCAATGCACCCTACCTGCTCAAAAAACACCGTTCGGGCGCGCGGTTGGGGCATGATACCGCCTATGACCACATGTTCCTCGATGGCCTCGAAGACGCGTATGAGCCGGGCCGCGCGATGGGCACCTTCGCGCAGGACACCGCCAACGCGTACCAGATGACGCGTGAGGAAATGGACTCCTATTCGATCGAATCGCTCGCCCGTGCCAATCGTGCAATTGCCAGCGGCGCCTTCGACGATGAGGTCGTCCCGGTGACGGTTGCCACCCGTGCGGGCGATGTGGTGGTCGAACATGACGAAGCCCCCGGCAAGGGCCGCCCCGACAAGATCCCGCAGCTCAAGCCCGCCTTTGCCAAAGACGGCACGATCACTGCGGCGACTTCAAGCTCGATTTCGGACGGTGCCGCCGCATTGGTGTTGACCCGCGCAAGTATCGCAGCAGAGAAAGGCCTAACCCCGGTCGCTCGCATCGTCGCCACCGCAGCCCACGCGCAGGCACCGGCGGACTTCACCACGGCTCCGATCCCGGCGATTCAGAAGGTGCTCGACCGTGCAGGCTGGAGCGTCGATGATGTCGACCTGTTCGAAGTCAACGAGGCCTTCGCCTGCGTTGCGATGTTCGCGATGCGCGATCTCGGCATCCCGCACGACAAGATCAACGTCAACGGCGGCGGCACGGCATTGGGCCACCCGATCGGTGCGAGCGGCACGCGGATTATCGTCACCCTGCTCGGCGCGTTGAAGGCCCACGGCAAGACCAAGGGCGTTGCCAGCCTGTGCATCGGCGGCGGGGAAGCCACCGCGATTGCGGTTGAATTGATCTGATAGGAAACGCTGGGCGGCGGGTTATTCGTCGCCCGGCAAATCCTCGGTGCCCCACAGGCGGTCGCGCGCGGTCCAGCCCTTGCGGCCGGCGATATCAACCTCGCACCAAGCAGCGCGGCAGCGCAGCAGCGTGGCGACCACGCCCGGCTCGGCCCGCCATTTGAGTGCCGCCGTAGGTGAAGCATCGGCCCGCACATCGGCGAGGCCAGTGCCCTTCACCATTACGCCGCGATCCGGGTTCAGCTGGCTTGAGGCGATCCAGCCTTGCGTGCCTTCGGGATCTTCGACCAAGCGCCAGCCTTCGCGCACGCGCACCACCTTCACCGGCAGGCCTTTGCGCTTGTAGACCCATTCGATCGGGTATTCCTCGCTCGGCCCGACGCGCATCCGGACTTCATCATATCGCAACGCTGCCCAATAGGGCAGGTCGCGTTCCTGCGCATGGAGCGGCGCGGCGAGCATGGCGGCCAGCGCGAGCACTGCGACGGTAATTTTCCGGAATCCCAACATGGGCCGAGCGATAGCGCCTCCCCGCCAGCAGATTCAAGGCCTCAATACCGGCCCTATGCAGGATCGCTGCTTGACCGCGCCGCCCCTGCGGTATTAGCCGATGCCCATGCCAGAAATCCGCCCCCCGCTAGAACGCCCGCGCGTGATCGTCACCCGCCATCTGATGCCCGCAGTCGAGGCGCGGATGAGCGAATTGTTCGATGTGGTGCTGAACGAGGCGGATGTGCCGCTGACCCGCGAACAGTTGGCCGCCGCGATGCAGGATTGCGATGTACTAGTGCCGACGGTGACCGACCGGATCGACGCTGATCTGATCGCGGGCGCGGGCGAGCGGCTCGGCCTTATCGCCAATTTTGGCGCGGGGACGGAGCACATCGATCTGGCCGCCGCCGCCGCGCGGAAAATCCTCGTCACCAACACGCCCGGCGTGTTCACCGACGACACTGCCGATATCGCGATGGCCGGGATCATCGGCGTGCCGCGCCGGATTCGTGAGGGCACCGGACTGGTGCGCAGCGGCAAGTGGACGGGTTGGGCCCCATCGGGACTGCTCGGCCGCAAGCTGGCGGGCAAGGTGCTCGGCATCGTCGGGATGGGCCGCATCGGGCAGGCTGTCGCCCACCGCGCCCGCGCGTTCGGACTTGAAATTGCTTACACCAACCGCAAGCCCCTGCCCGAAGCGCTCGAACGGATGCTGGGCGCGCGATATGTGGCTAATGCCGATGCGCTGATGGCGGAAGCTGACATCCTCACCCTGCACTGCCCGCTGACCGAGGAGACGCGCCACCTCGTTGATGCACGCCGGATCGCGTTGATGAAATCGGGCAGCAGCATCATCAACACCGCGCGCGGCGAATTGATCGATCAGGAAGCACTGATCGCAGCGCTGGAATCGGGCCATCTGGCAGGCGCAGGGCTGGACGTTTACCCCGACGAACCCCACGTCGACCCGCGCCTGATCGCGCACCCTAACGTCATGACCCTCCCCCACATCGGCAGCGCCACCGCTGAGGGCCGCGAGGATTCGGGCCACAAGGTCATCGCTAATATCCGCATGTGGGCCGATGGGCACAGGCCGCCCGATCAGGTGCTGACGGCGCTAGTGCGGGGTTAGTTTTTCAACCTCTGCCCCAGTTCGGCGACAATCCGATCAATAGCCGCGCGGCTCGATCCCATTGCGAAATGGCGGAAGGGCACTTCAACGTCGGCATCGCGCTCATTCGGCAGCCCACGCGCTGCTGCCGGCGCAATCACCCCGTCATTGCGTGACCATAAGGCAACTGTAGGCACCGGAGGTTTGACCGAAGGATCATCCGGCAGCGGTGATGCGTCGACCTTGTGATCGTTAATCGCCTCATACACGCGCCAGGCATTGTTGGCGCGGCGATCACCGGAGAACGGAGTGCCGAGCGTCATGACCAACTCGACCAACGCTGGGTGACGCTGTGCCAACACCCGCGCGTAGATCCCGCCAAGGCTCCATCCCAGCAGCACCACCTTACGTCCTTCGGATGCTGCGACGTCTGCAAGCCGCGCATCGGCCTTGGCAAAGGTTTCCGGCGTGATGCCAGTCACAAACCCAAGATGTGAGGGGTGCGAATGGAAGCCCGCCTGATCCAAAGTCCGGCGCAGCAGCGCAGTGGAATTGTCGCTCGACAGGATACCGGGAAAGACCAGCACTGGCTGGCCAGCCCCCGGCAGCACCCCCATGACCGGACGAACGCGGCGCAGCGGGCTTAGGATAATCGGTAAGATATAGGGCAACTCGCTCAACCAGAGCGAGAGTGGCGGCGGAGCATTATCATCCCGCTCCGCCACGCTCATCAATCCCCCGTCAAAATCCGCTCGACCAACTCGCCCACGCTCGGCGTATAGCCGTTGGAGAGGAACGGATCGGTCTTGAACCGATAAGCCGCGTGGCCCGCGAAGGCGAGGTTGTTGTCGGGATCGTCGCCGTGGGCGATGTCCTGCAGCGTCTTCTGGATGCAGAAGCTGCGCGGATCGGCGAGGCGACCCGTGGTGAAGTCGTCGTGGTCTTTCCAGCTCGAAAACGCGCAATGCGACAGGCAGCCCATGCACTCCTGCTGATCCTTGCGGATCGTGTCGCGCGCGTCCGGTGTGACAAACACAATGGTGTCGTCAGGCGTCTTGAGCGCCTCGGTATGCCCGGCGCGCATCCACATTTCGGCCTTGGCCTTGTCTTCCGGGCGCACCCAGAAACTGCGCGCCTTGCCGTCTTCGCCCAGTTGCACGGTGCCTTCTTCCACGGCGCGTTTGAAATAGGGCACCTGACGTTCGGAACGGTGCATCAGATCATACAGGAACGGGGTCTTCACCGCGCTCGAATAGAACCCGGTGGGCGAGAATTTGTGCAGCAGCACATCGCCCGGCTCGACCGTCCGAAGCAGGTCTTTCCATATCTGCGGGATCGGGCTTTCCTGCGTCACCAGCGGACGCGTGCCGAACTGAAAGGCGATCTTGCCAAGTTCGGGATTGTCGATCCAGTCGTTCCATTCGCGCAGGTACCACACCCCGCCCGCCATCACGATTGGCACATCATCCGACACGCCCTCGGCGCGCATCATGTCGCGCAGCGTCTTGACGCGCGGATAGGGGTCTTCGGGCTTGGTCGGGTCTTCGGCGTTGCTGAGGCCATTGTGACCGCCGGCCAGCCACGGGTCTTCATAGACCACCGCCGCCATCAGATCGGGCACCTTGTGATAGCTGCGCTTCCACAGCGCGCGGAAGGCCCGGCCCGAGCTGATGATCGGCAGGTAGCAGACGTTGAAACGCGCCGCGATCTCAGCAAGCTTGTAAGGCATCCCCGCCCCGCAGGTGACCCCGGTCACCATGCCGCGCGTATTTTCCAGCACACCTTCGAGCACGGCCTGTGCCCCGCCCATTTCCCACAAGACGTTGATGTTGATCGCGCCCTTGCCGCCCGAAAGCTCGTAAGCTTGCTTCACCTGCGTGGTCGCACCGTCAATGGCGTATTGGATCAGTTCCTGGTGGCGTTCTTCGCGCGTTCTGCCGTGATAGACCTGCGGAATGGGCAAGCCGTCCGCATCATAGCTATCGGCATTAACCGCGCTGACCGTGCCGATCCCGCCTGCGGCCGCCCATGCGCCTGAACTGGCATGATTGGTTGCCGATACGCCCTTGCCGCCTTCAACCAGCGGCCAAACTTCACGCCCGCCATAGACGATCGGGCTCAATCCCTTGAACAATGAAAACTCCCTTTCGCGCCGTCTCATGGCGCGCATTTATTGACTACGACATAGTGATCAGCGGCCCGCGCCGCAACATTGCGGCTCTTGCAGCCTCAGCCCGCGTTGCAGGCGTTGATGGCCTCCGGTTCAGTGCGTTTTTTTCCGCGTTCAAACCGCGCGTAATAGCCCTTGATATCAGGGCGTTCGAGATATTCGATCAGCGTGTAACCAATCGCTTCGAACTCGCAGAATAGCAGGGTGTGCGGCAGACCGTGGCGGCCCACCGGCGACTCGCTTTCCACGACGATGATCTGCCCGCCAGCGTTGAGCGCGGGCCACATCCGCCACAGGAACGCGTAGGGGTCGGTCACTTCGTGGTACATGTGCACCATGAATATCCGGTCGAAACTGTCAGGCGGCAGCTGCGGATCAGCCGGTTCGCCCAGCTTGATCGAGATGTTTTCGAGCCGCTCACGCTCGACCCGGCGCCCAAGCCGTTCCAACGCCTCGCGGCTGATGTCCTGCGCCAGCACCCGGCCATCTTTGCCGACGCGCTCGGCGAGGCGGACGGTGTAATAGCCCTCGCCCGCGCCGATATCGGCGACGGTCATGCCAGCGCGGATATTGGCGAGGTCCATCACCACCTGCGCCTCGCCGCGTTCATCGCGAGCGTCTTCGTTGGAAAACTCGTTGGAGACGACCTTGGCAACCGGGCGGTCGGGCGCGGGAAACACAAACTCACCCTCTGGCTGCAAAGCGGTCGGCGGCAGCACCTGCTCACAGCCAGTGAGCGCCAACGCGGCCATGACCATCAGGAGCGTGCGGACACCCGCCATGACTATTCAACGTCCTCGATCTCAACCTTTTCGCCGGTTACCCGCTGGGCGAGCGCGGCTGAGATGAACGGATCAATCGCCCCATCCAGCACCGCGTCGGGAGCGGTCGAAACCACGCCTGTGCGCAGATCCTTGACCATCTGGTATGGCTGCAAGACGTAAGACCGGATCTGGTGGCCCCAGCCAATCTCGCTCTTTTCCTGATACTCGCCCGAAGCCACTGCTTCGCGCGCGCGCATTTCGGCCTCGTACAATCGCGCTTTGAGCATGTTCATCGCGATTTCGCGGTTCTTGTGCTGGCTGCGATCCTGTTGGCTGGCGACCACGATGCCCGATGGCTGGTGGGTGATGCGCACGGCGGAGTCGGTGGTGTTGACGTGCTGCCCGCCCGCGCCCGATGCACGGTAGGTGTCGATCTTGAGGTCGGCAGGGTTGATGTCGATCTCAAAAGAATCGTCGATCACCGGGTACACCCACACGCTCGAAAAGCTGGTGTGGCGGCGCGCCGAGCTGTCATAGGGGCTGATCCGGACAAGCCGGTGGACGCCGCTTTCGGTCTTGGCATAGCCGTAAGCGCCCTCGCCCTTGATCAGCAAGGTGGCGGATTTGATTCCGGCCTGATCGCCCGCCTGATATTCGACCGTTTCAACCTTGAACCCGCGCCGTTCGGCCCAGCGGCCATACATGCGGAACAACATTTCGGCCCAATCCTGGCTTTCGGTGCCGCCCGCGCCAGCGTGGATTTCAAGATAGGTGTCGTTGCCGTCAGCCTCGCCCGAAAGCAGCGCCTGCACCTTGTCGGCGTCGGCCCGGTCGGCAAGCCGTTCGAGCGTTTTGAGGCCGTCTTCGACGATGCTTTCTTCGCCCTCGGCCTCGCCCATTTCGATGAATTCGACCGCATCGGCCATTTCAGCGGCGATGCCGTTAACAGTGTTCACCGCCGTTTCGAGCGACTTCTGCTCGCGGCTGATGGCCTGCGCTTGCTTGGGATTGTCCCACAGCGTGGGGTCTTGCACCCGCGCGTTCAACTCATCGAGCCGCCGCAGCGCGCGATCCCAGTCGAGCGCAAGACGCACCAGCGCCAGCGCCGCATCGATCCGGTTGATGTAGGCTTGGGCCTCGGCCCGCATGATCTATCCTTCAGTCACGCCAAAAAGTCGGCTCCGCTTAGCGTTGGCGGCGCGATTGTAAAGCGCCGCGCGCGTGAGCCGCGCGCTACTTCTTGAGCGCGCGCACCGCTGCCAGTGTCTTTTCTACATGGCCGCGATAGTCGGCGTTTGAATGCACTGCGACAATCCAGCCATTGGTGGCGATCACATAAGACGTGCGGCTGGCAAAACCGGATCCGCCGGATGCGACATCATAGGCCGCCATGACCTTGGTCGATGCCACGCCCACCGGGAAGGCATCGCGGCAATGTTCGCGGCTGAAGCGTTTGAGAGTGTCTATATCGTCGTTCGACATGCCAATCACACTCGCGCCAGCGGCCTTGAACTGCGGGATCGCCTCGGCAAAAGCATTGGCTTCAAGAGTGCAACCCTGCGTGAACGCCTTGGGGTAGAAATACAGCACCACCGGGCCTTTTGCGAGCGCGGCGTTCAGCGAAAAGCCGAACTCCTTGCCCGCCAACGCTGCGCGGGTGGCGAAAGCGGGGGCCTTGGTACCCTGCGGCAGTTCGGCGCCGGCAGTGGTGGTAAGTGCAGCGGCGCTGAACATGGTCAGCACGGCAGCGGCGATGGAGATATTGGCACGGTTCATGTCAGCCAAACCCGCCAGCCCCCGCGCGGTTCCAGCATAACGCGGGGGTCAAAAAATCCCGCCCTGCTGTTCGACGAAATCGGCAGGCTGTTCTTCGGGCGCTTCAACCACAGCGCGTTCGGCATTTTTGCGCCCGGCGCGGATCAGCTGGAGAATTTCGTTGCGCCGTGCGGCAATCTCATCTTGCCGGGTGTAACGCTCAGGCTCGGTATTCGGCTTGAACGCTTCCCAGATGATCGCTGATTGGGGATCGTCCGAAGGCCAACCTTCAAACACTTGCTTGCCCGAACGCCGATCAACCCGCACCATCCGCACGCCGTTGGGCGCAACGGGGGGAAGGTCGGACCACTTCTTGCGGGTCTTTTCGATCAGGCTCTTGATGATTGGCGCAGAAATCGTCCCGCCAAAGGCATAGCCGCCCATGTTGCGCGGCTGATCAAAGCCGACATAAGCGCCCGCGATATATTGCTGCGTCCCGCCGATGAACCACACGTCTTTCGGCCCGGTGGTCGTGCCGGTCTTGCCGAACAGCGGCAGGCCGAGCGGGTTGAGGATAGTTGCCGTCCCCCGGCTGACTGCGCCGCGCAGCATATGCATTACCTGAAATGCGGTGCGGGCATCCATCGCCTGTTGGCCTTTGATCCCGATCCGCGGCATCGCCTTGCCGTCCCACTTTGGCATCGAGCACCCCCGACAATCGCGATTGTCGGCGCGCCAAACAACCTTGCCGCGGCGATCCTGCACATAGTCGATCACCGTCGGCGCATTCAGCCGGCCGTGGTTGGCGAGCGCGCTATAGGCGCTGACCATCTTCACCAGCGTCGTCTCGCCTGCGCCCAGCGCGGTCGAGGGATAGGCCGGAAACTTGCCGATGCCGAGCTTCTCGATCCCCTTGACCACATTGGGCATCCCGGCGGTCATACCGATCTGCACAGTCATGATATTCTGCGACTGTTCGAGGCCATACCGCATCGGAAACTGCCCCGCGCGCCCGCCGCGAATGCATTTCTCACCCAGATTGGCGCCCTGATAATAACAGAAGCGCGAATTATCGACCTGGGTCGAGGGAGTCATGCCCTGATCCAGCCCGGCGGCATAGACGAACGGTTTGATGGTCGATCCCGGCTGACGCAGCGCCTGCGTCGCTCGGTTGAAATCGGACAGGCGGTGGTCGAACCCGCCCTGCATCGCCATCACCCGGCCGGACTGTGCGCCCTGCACCACCAGCGCGCCTTGCGCTTCGGGAATGGTGCGCACCTGCCAGCCATTGCCCGACGGGCTAGCCGCGATCACATCGCCCGGCTTGAGCGCATTGGGCAGGCCGCTAAGCGGTGCCTCGGCGCCATCGGAAAAACCGATCCGGGCCGATGATCCGCTGCGGCTGGTGACAACACCGACGCGCCAGTTTTTGTAATTCACGCCCAAGGGAGAGCTGGCAAGCTGCCCCGCCCAATCGCCGCCGCTGACGTCGATGGTCGCAATCGGCCCGCTCCACGCCCGCCCGCCCTGATAGCGCAGCAGCCCTTCGCGTAAGGCATCGCGCGCCGCGATCTGCATTTCAGGGTCGAGCGAGGTGCGCACCCACAGCCCGCCTGCATAAACGCTGTTGCCGCCATCTTCGGCGGTTTCACCAAAGCGTTCGATCAGTTCGCGGCGAACTTCTTCGAGGAAGTATCCCGCATCAACGCTACGTTCGCGGCGTTGGGTGACAAGGCCGAGCGGCTTGGCCGCTGCCGCGCGGCGCTGCGACCCGGTGATGAAGCCGTTGGCCTCCATCTGATCAAGCACGAAATTGCGCCGTTCGAGCGCAACTTGCTCCTGCCCCTTGCGGCCATAGCGTTCGGGCGCTTTGGGCAGGATCGCAAGGAACGCCATCTGGTGCAATTCCAGCTCGCCCACGTCACGATCAAAATAGGCGCGCGATGCCGCCTGCACGCCGAAGCTGCGCCGCCCGAGTGGGATTTCGTTGAGGTAGAGCTCAAGGATTTCCTGCTTGGTCAGCACCTGTTCGATGCGCCCTGCAAGGATCATTTCCTTGAGCTTGCGCGTGACCGAATATTCGTCGCTCAGCAGCAAGTTCTTGGCGACCTGCTGGGTGATGGTTGACCCGCCCACAGCGCGTTCACCCGAGCCGAACTTGATGGCGTAATCGAACACCGCGTTGGCCGTGCCGAGGAAATCGACCCCGCCGTGGCTGAAAAACGTCTTGTCCTCGGCGGCGAGATAGGCCTCGATCAGCTGCTGCGGAAAATCGGCATATTGCAGCTGCACCCGCCGTTCGCGCGCATAGGAATGGACGATTTCGCCGTCATAACCGCGTACCACGGTGGGCAGCGGCGTTTCATAGACAAGCAGCGCTTCGGCCTCAGGCAGGTCGCTCGCCAGCCAGACGAACACCGCGATCCACAGGACAAGAAACACGCCAAATGCGCTCGCCACCAGCTTGAACAGCAGGCTCTGGCGCCATTTTTCGCCGAACCACGCCAGCACTCCGCCAATATCGCGATTTACGCGGTAGCGCAGGTAAGCCCACGTCGAGAGGGGCGCATCAGGGGAGGTCGGCTCAGTCATGGACGCGGCGCAACTAGCACGCAGGCGGGCAGCAATGCTAGCCGATTTGACGCGCTACTCACTGCTGGTGAGAGTATCTGTGCGGCGCGCGAAATAGACCTGGATCGCGCGCGCCAGCACGGCGGCATATTGCGCCCTGCCCGCAGCTGTGGTCAGCCGCGCGCGGTCAGCCCGGTTGGTCACAAACCCGCTTTCGAACAATACCGATGGCACATCAGGCGCGCGCAGCACCGCCAGCGCCGCCGACCGGCGCGGTTGCGGCACAAAGGCAAGCCGCTCGCTTCCCTCACGTTCCACCAATCCGGCGAAATCCAGCGCGTCTTCCTGCGTGCGCTGCTGTGACAGTTCGACCAGAATCGCGCTCACCGCTTCGCTTTGCCCTTCGATGGCAATGCCGTTCAGCCGGTCGGCATCGTTTTCGCGCGCCGCAAACCGCGCTGCCGCCTCACTCGAAGCCTCGTTCGACAGCGTGTAGATACTCGCGCCGCTGACCTCGTCACGCTCACCCGCGGAATCGGCGTGGACTGAGATGAACAGGTCGGCATCGAGCAGCCGTGCAATCTCGGGCCGATAGGCCAGCGGCAGGATGCGATCATCATCGCGGGTCAGCGCCACCCGAATGCCGCCTGCCCGCAGCAGCTCATCACGCAGCGCCAACGCGATGGCGAGCGTGATGTCTTTCTCGTTGATTGTGCGCCCGTCCGCGTCGGTACCACTCGCGCCCGGATCGCGCCCGCCGTGTCCGGCATCAATCACCACCAAAGGGCGGTTGGGATCGTCAGGGCCGGCAATATCCGGCAGTTCCACCGGAGCGCGTGCTTCATCTACCACGAACCGCAACACATAATCGCGCCCCCAGTGCGGAACCGGAATTGCCACGCCCAACGCAGCCGCTCCGCCCAGCAGCAGCGCAGGTGCCAGCAGCACGATCAACAGCAAAGTTCGATAACTCATTGCGACAGCGGCTTACGTTCTTGCCGCAGGGGAACGCAATAGAGTTGCGGGGTTTGCCCCACAGTGCTAGCGATAGTTCCAGAATGTTGGCGATGTAGGACTTTGGTGCCTCGACCGCCCGACTTTCTCCTCCCGGGCGCCCCTATTTCCTTCGGCTTCCGGCTCATAACAGGTTGATGCAGTGACGAGACGCTTTTCCCCACCCACCAGCACAGCGCGCGTTTCGCTCGCTGGCGGTGCGATGGGCCAAAGCGCGGCGCAAAGCCGCGGTCGCGTTGCAGCAGACACGAACTTCGCGCCCTTCGCTCCTTGCGGACAAAGCGCGGCAACCAACCCCGGCGTCGCCTTAAGGTGCGCCGGTTTCACAAACAAATCGCGCCCCCTGAATGCCCCATTGCGGGCAAGGCCGGGCGCATGGAGACTATTCAATGTCAACGCGCATGCTTATCGATGCGCGCCACCCGGAAGAAACCCGGGTGGCGGTTCTCACAGGCAACCGGATTGAGGAATTCGATTTCGAATCTGCTGAACACAAGCAGATCAAAGGCAATATCTACCTTGCGAAAGTAACCCGGGTCGAACCGTCGCTTCAGGCGGCATTCGTCGACTTTGGCGGCAATCGCCACGGCTTCCTCGCCTTCAGCGAAATCCACCCTGACTACTATCAGATCCCCAAAGCGGATCGTGACGCGTTGCTGGCCGAAGACGCCGAAGCCGCCGAAGAAGAAGAGCGTCTGCGCGCCGAAGAAGAAGATGAAGGCATCTCCCCCGGCGACGAATACGACGCCGAACATGACAGCGGCGATGCGCTCGCCGAAGACATGGCCGAAAACGGGGTCGAGGAAGTCGACACCTCAGACAAGGACGACGTCGCCACCATCGAAGGCGGCACGTCTGATGACGACGGCTCGGACGAAGCCGGGACCGACGATGACGGTTCGGACGAAGATGCCGGCGACGATGACACCGCCGAAGAAGGTGCTTCCGACGATTCCGAACAGGATCGTGGTCGGGGCCGTCGTGGTCGCCGCCGTCAGGGCACGCGCAGCGACAGCAAGGGCGGCGACCGGGGCAATGCCGGTGCCAGCGGTTCAAATCGCAGCCGCGCCAAGCAGGTCGATGAAGTCCGCGCCAAGCGTCAGGAACTGCGTCGCCGTTACAAAATCCAGGATGTGATCCAACGCCGTCAGGTGTTGCTGGTGCAGGTCGTCAAGGAAGAACGCGGCAACAAAGGCGCGGCGCTGACGTCATACCTCAGCCTCGCCGGGCGTTACACCGTGCTGATGCCGAACTCGTCAAGCGGTGGCGGCATCAGCCGCAAGATCAGCTCGACCAGCGATCGCAAGCGTTTGAAAGACATGGTATCAGACCTCAAGCTGCCGCGCAGCATGGGTCTGATCGTGCGCACCGCCGGGATGAGCCGCACCAAGCCCGAAATCAAACGCGATTTCGATTACCTTGCCCGGGTGTGGGACGAAATCCGCGAAAAGACGCTGGCCTCGGTCGCGCCTGCGCTGATCCATTCGGACAGCGACCTGATCAAGCGCGCGATCCGCGACATCTACAACAAAGAAATCGAAGAAGTCGTGGTCGAAGGCGAGGACGGTTATAAATCCGCCAAGGCCTTCATGAAGATGCTGATGCCCAGCCACGCGCGCAAGGTTAAGGCCTATTCCGATCCGGTGCCGCTGTTCCAGCGTTACGGCGCGGAAGATCAATTGCGCGCGATGTATGATCCGATGGTGCAGCTGAAATCCGGCGGCTATCTGATCATCAATCCGACCGAAGCACTGGTGTCGATCGACATCAACTCGGGCCGTTCCACCAAGGAACACGGGATCGAAGCGACCGCGCTGCACACCAACCTTGAAGCCGCCAAGGAAATCGCCCGGCAACTGCGCCTGCGCGATATGGCCGGTCTGGTCGTGATCGACTTCATCGACATGGAGTATTCGAACAACGTCCGTAAGGTCGAAAAGGCCATGAAGGACGCGCTCAAGAATGATCGCGCGCGTATTCAGGTCGGACGGATTTCCAGCTTTGGGCTGATGGAAATGAGCCGCCAGCGGCTGCGCACCGGGGTGCTTGAAGCAACCACGCGGTCGTGCCCGCACTGCGATGGCACCGGGCTTGTGCGCACCGCATCATCGGCGGGCCTTTCTGCGCTGCGTCTGATCGAAGACGAAGCGGCCAAGGGTAAAGGCACGCTGATCCGGTTGGCCGCGAGCACCGAGGCGGCGATCTACCTCCTCAATGAAAAGCGCGGCGATCTTGTAGAGATCGAGCACCGTTACGGCGTCACCGTCGAAGTCATCCCCGAAGGCGAGGATGAAGGCGCAAAGATGAGCGTGACGAGTTCCGGCCCACGCCCGCTCGAAGCTCCTAAGTTTGAACCGATCATCGACGAGGAAGAGGAAGACGATCTTCCCGAGGACGAGTTCGAGGAAGAGGAAGAAGAAGAGCGCGAGGCTCCCCAACGCCGCGAGCGCAGTGACCGGGGCGAACGCCGCGAAGCGGGCGAGAGCGAGGAAGACGCCGCGCGCCGTAAAAAGCGCCGCCGCCGGCGCGGTGGTCGCAATCGCAACCGTCCCGATCGTGAAGACGGTGCCGAGGGCGCTGAAGGCGCTGAGGGCACAGAGGGCGAAGCCTTCGACGGCGAAAATGGTGTCGAAGATGGCGATGAAGCAACCGATCGCAGCGATGCACCGGCTGCGGGCGACGATGGCGCCACTGACGCAGAGGGCCGTCCCAAGAAGCGTCGCCGTCGCGGCGGTCGCGGTCGCAAGCGTCGCTCGGACGAAGGCGAAGGCAGCGATGGCGCCGAGGGCGCTGACGGTGAGGAACAAGGCGTCGGGACTGACGGTGAGGACAGCGATGGTACCTCTGCCGAACCAGACGTCGAAGCAAACCCCGAAGATGCTCCGGCCGAAAAGCCCAAGCGCAAGCGTGCGCCGCGCAAGACCAAGGCGATGATCGCAGCTGAAGCGGCTGAGGCCGAAGCTGCTGCGGAAGAGCCGGTGGTAGAAGCCGAGGCTCCTGCTGAAGCGGCTGAGGATGCGCCGGTTGAAAAGCCCAAGCGCAAGCGTGCACCGCGCAAGGCGAAGGAAGCCGAAGCCGCGCCATCTGAGGCTGTTGAAGCTGTCGAAGTCGCGGCTCCCAAGGCCAAGGCTGCACCAAAGCCCAAGCGTGCGGCCAAGGCAGCAGCGGCTCCGGCTGAGCAGGTAACGGCCGAAGTTGCGCCGGAACCAGCGGCTGAAAACGCCGCGGAGCCTGCCGCCACAACGGACGGCAAGCCACGCAAAGGCTGGTGGAGCCGTACCTTCGGCGAATAGGTCGAGGCGTAAAGGCTGACATTATCGGGGCGGGAGCGGGCAACCTCTCCCGCCCTTTTTATATCTTTTTGTTACATAGGTTTGCGCGCAACGCCCCATTCCATCCACCCGGCAAAACGCGGTGCTTGTGGGGTGTAGCCTTCGCCCAGCGTCTCCACCGCAAAGCCCGCGCCTTGCAGCGCGCTGGCGATAGGTCGGGTCAGGTGGCACCCGCCGGCGAGATGCTTCCACACCGGTTCAATCCGCTCCTGCCAGCGCAGCACGCCTGCATCAGGTGCGCGGCCATGTTCGAGGAACAGCGTCTGCCCGCCGGGACGCAGGATCCGGGACAGCTCGTGCATCACCTGCACAGGGTCATCGACCGAACACAGGGTAAAGGTGCACACCACGCAGTCGAAACTGGCATCGGCAAAGGGGATGGCCTCACCCCGCGCCGCCCGAAGGTCAGCGGTCCAGCCCTTTTCCCGCGCTGCTGCTCGCGCGCCGTCCAACAGGCCTTCGTGCGGGTCGATCCCGGCGTAGGATGTGATCGCCGACGGGTCATAAAACGGATGGTTGATGCCGCCGCCGCAGCCCAGCTCAAACACATCCCCACGCGCCAGCGGCACCACCGCGGCGCGGCGCTTCATCACCTGACCTTGCGAACAGGCGCAGGTAATCATGCGCGGCATGATGTTCGCTTCGTACCAGGTCTTGAGGCCCATCGCGCGTAATCTCCCGTTGATTGTACCCTATCCTATCGCGGCGGTGCGTGGCAGGATATGACAATCGCTTGAGGAAGCCCGCATGACGACAACAGCCCCGCCCAAACCGACCTTCCGCTTTCACCCGCAAATATGGGCCGCTGCCGCAGCACTGTTGCTCGTCCCGGCAGCTGCGATGATGCTGACCGCCGAGGTCAATTGGGGCGCGGAAGATTTCGCCGCTTTTGGCCTGATGTTGACCGTGCTTTGCATATGCCTAGAGGCCGCTTGGCATTGGCTTGCCGGGCCTTGGTGGCGGTTAAGTGCCGTGATGCTGGCAGTGTTGGTATTTCTCACGGTGTGGGCGCATCTGGCTGTCAACTTGCTCGACTAGGCAGGGACTTCCGCGCCTTTGAAGTCAAACACCCGGCCCGATTGCTCCGGCCCCAACCCCGCCAGAACGCTAAGCAGATTGTCCGCCGCTTGCTGCGGCGCCGTCAGCTGGCCTTGCGCCAACCCGGTCTGAAAAGGTTGCGATAACGCGCTATCCACAGTGCCCGGATGCAGCCCGACGACAACGCTCTGCGAATGGGTTCGCGCCGCCTCCAAAGCGAAGTTTTTCAAAAGCATATTAAGCGCCGCTTTCGACGCGCGGTACGAATGCCACCCACCCAGACGGTTGTCGCTGATCGACCCGACCCGCGCACTGAGCGCCGCAAACACGAACCGCTTATCGCGCGGCATCAGCGGCAGGACGTGCTTGGCAATCAATGCCGGACCAATGGTGTTGAGCGCGAAGACCTGCGCCATAACCGCCGGATCAAGCCGTTTGTACGTCCGCTCAGGCCCAGTGCCATCGGGCAAGGTCAGCACTCCGGAAGCCACAATCACCCATTCGGGCGGGTCGTCGCGCATCATCTCGGCAGCCGCTGCGATAGACAATTCGTCAATCAGATCAAAGGCAAATGGGCGGAACGCCGCGCCGTCCGGCACCTCCCCCCGGCGCGATCCGGCATAAACCACCTCGGCCCCGCGTGCGGCGAGAGCCTCGCACAACGCTCGCCCGATCCCGCCCGAAGCGCCGAATACCGCCGCCGACCGCGGCCAATTTCCCGTGAGTTCAGTTGCATTTGTCATCACTGCACAAGCGCACTGGGCGCTGCATTGTTCCACACAGCGGAGCGCGCCAAACGTCTTTGGCAACCCATGTGCGAAACCCTGCAACAATGGAGAGGCACCGCCCGCTTGCGCGTGGGCGCAATGCCGTTAGATAGGGTGCAAATCGAAACCGGGATCACGTAATGGCGACCTTCACTCTCCCCAAGAATTCCAAGATCAATAGCGCCGGCAAGGTGCACACATCCCAGGGCGGCCGGGTGAAGGCGTTCAAGGTCTATCGCTACGATCCCGACAGCGGCCAGAACCCGCGTTATGACAAGTTCGAGATCAATCTTGATGAATGCGGGCCGATGGTGCTCGACGCGCTGTTCAAGATCAAGAACGAGATCGACCCGACGCTGACCTTCCGCCGTTCGTGCCGCGAAGGCATTTGCGGGTCGTGTTCAATGAACATGAACGGCAAAAACGGCCTCGCCTGCACCACGGCGATCGAAGATTTGAAGGGCGAAATTCGCATCACGCCGCTGCCGCATATGGACGTGATCAAGGATCTGGTGCCTGATTTCACGCACTTTTACGCGCAATATGCATCAATCCGCCCGTGGTTGCAGACTGTGACCCCGACCCCTTCGGGCAAGGAACGGCTCCAATCGCCTGAACAGCGCGAGCAGCTGGATGGGCTGTACGAATGCATCCTGTGCGCCTGCTGCTCGACCTCGTGCCCGTCATACTGGTGGAACAGCGACAAGTTCCTCGGCCCGGCAATCTTGCTGCAAGCCTATCGCTGGCTGGCCGACAGCCGCGACGAAATGACTGGCGAGCGGCTCGATGATCTGGAAGACCCGTTTCGCCTGTACCGCTGCCACACGATCATGAATTGCGCCAACGTGTGCCCCAAGGGCCTGAGCCCGGCCAAGGCCATCGCTGAAACCAAGAAGATGATGGCCGAACGGGCGATCTGATCCGGTTCTGACCGAACAGGCACGCAAATATGGCTGACAGTGAACCCATCGACGCGCCGTTCGATCACCACCCGCTCGCCCCGGCGGAGTGCGGGGGTGAGGATGGTTGGTACAGCTGGAATCTGGTCGACCGCACCCGGTTCAATACCGCCGTGCTGGGCGACATGCGGGTCCGCAAGGAAGGCGACAAGTGCCGCCTGCGCATGTTCCCAGAACGCCGCCACACCAATCTGGGTGACAATATCCACGGCGCGGTCACACTCGGCCTGATCGACATTGCCCTGTTCGCTGCGATGCACATCAATGGCAGCGGTGATGCGGGGCCCTCGGTGACGGTTGAACTCTCGACACAATTCGTCGGCGGGGGTGATCCCACCCGGCCGCTTGATGCGGTGAGCGAGATTGTGCGCGAAACCGGGCGGATGCTGTTCCTGCGCGGCTTTGCAACGCAGCCCCGCGATGATGGCGGTGATGACATCATCGCCGCCTATTCGGGCATCGTACGCAAGATGCAGTCGCGCGGCTGAGCCAGCGCATGGTCGGATTGCTTACTCGCTATGACGCGCTGGTCGCCAGCGGCGAACTGCGCGCCGATCCCGATCAGCGCGCGGCGGCGGAGCGGTTGGCAGCATTACAAGCGGCGCTTGAAGCTGACGCTCCAGCAGGCTTTCTCGGCAAGTTCTTCGCCAAGACGCCGTCCGCCCCGCGCGGTATTTACATGTGGGGCGGGGTCGGGCGCGGCAAGTCGATGCTGATGGACCTGTTCCACGATACGCTCGCCCTGCCCGCCAAGCGCCGCGTCCACTTCCACGCCTTTATGCAGGAGGTCCACACAGCAATGCGCGAGGTGCGCAAGGGCGAAACGGGCGATCCGATTCCTCAGGTTGCCGCGCTGCTCGCCGCCGATCTCAAATGCCTCGCGTTTGACGAGATGGTGGTGGGCAATTCCGCCGATGCGATGATCATGAGCCGGTTGTTCACCCAATTGATCCGTGATCGGGGCGTGACCATCGTCACCACCTCCAACCGCCCGCCGCGCGATCTGTACAAGGACGGGCTCAACCGCGAGCATTTCCTGCCGTTCATCGCCCTGATCGAGCGCGAGCTTGATGTGGTGCCATTGAACGGCCTGACCGATTACCGGCTTGACCGGATCGGCGGGCTGGCAACGTGGCACACCCCCCTCGGTGATGCGGCGACGGCAAAGGTGCGGGAGGCGTTTTTCCGCCTGACCGACTTCGCGCCCGAGGATGCGGCGCATGTGCCTTCGGCGGAGCTGAGTGTGGGCGGCAATCGCACCTTGCACGTGCCCAAAAGCCTCAAAGGGGTGGCGGTGTTCAGCTTCAAGAAGCTGTGCGCCGAAGCCCGCGGTGCGCCCGATTATCTCGCGATTGCGCGCGCCTATCACACCGTGTTTCTGGTCGGCATTCCCAAGATGGGGCCGGACAACCGCAATGAAGCCGCGCGCTTCGTCACGCTGATTGACGCGCTTTACGAACACCGCGTAAAGCTGTTCGCCACGGCTGCCGCGGTGCCCGAAGAATTATATCAGGCAGGCGACGGCGCGTTTGAATTCGAGCGCACGGTCAGCCGCTTGAACGAAATGCAGAGCGATGAATACATGGCTCTGGGCCACGGGGCTGAAGGTTAACCGCTGACCCCAAGCTGAGTGAGCGACTTCTCCAGCATCAGCAATTGCCACAGCGTGCGCGAATGATCGGCGCGGCCGGCGATATGCGCCTCGGCCATCGCGGCAATCGCGGTGGGATCGAAGAACCCGGTCTGCGCCAGACTGCCCGATGCAATGCCCCGCGCCGCCCCCGCCAAGGGACCGCGCAGCCACTCGGCAATCGGGGTGACAAACCCCTGCTTGGGCCGATAGAGAATATCCTGCGGCAAATACCGTTCGAGCGATTTCTTGAGCAGGTATTTGCCAGTGGTGCCCTTCACCCGCATCCCCTCAGGCAAGCGCGCGGCAAATTCGACCAAGCGGTGATCGAGCAGCGGTTCGCGTGCCTCAAGGCTTACCGCCATGCTGGTGCGGTCGACTTTGGTGAGGATATCGCCGGGCATCCAGAACATCAGGTCGGCATATTGCGCCCGGTCGAGGCCGGAGCGGCCCGGTGCGCCGCGCATCAGGGCGATCAGTTCATCCTCGCCGCGAAAGCCCGCGAGGCTGGCGGCGAACGCGTCTGAATAAAGCGCGGCGCGCATCTCTGGCGTCGTTACGGAAAGCCCGCGCGCATAGCCCGCCTCACCGCTCTCGGCGATCGCCAGCAGGGTCGCTTTGGCGCGCAAGGGGCGCGGTGCCCAATCCGCTTTGGGCCATGCGCGGCCCAATGTGCCGAACAGCGGTGCGCGCAAGCCAGCGGGCAGCACCGCGCGCGCGCGCTCCTCGTGGTGGTGGAACACTTGCCGCCGGTATCCGCCGAATGCCTCGTCCGCGCCGTCACCCGACAGCGCCACCGTCACCCGTTCACGCGCCAGTTGGCACACCCGCCACGTGGGCAGCGCCGAGGCATCGGCGAAGGGCTCATCGAACATCGCGGCGAGGGTATCAATCCCGGCGAAATCATCAGTCGCGACGATCCGCTCCTGGTGATCCGCGCCAAACTTTGCAGCGACTTGGCGGGCGTAGCTCGTCTCGTCATAGGCGGCGACATCGAAGCCGATCGAGCACGTCTGCACCGGCGCGGCGCTCGCCTCGCTCATGAGCGCGACCACCCCGGAAGAATCCACGCCGCCCGAAAGAAACGCGCCCAGCGGTACATCAGCGACCATGCGCGACCGCACGGCTTCGCGCAGCAGGTGGACAAGCTGTGCCGAGAGGTCAGCCTCGCTCCCACGCTCGCGCTGCGTGAAATCAATGTCCCACCACCGCTTCGGGCGTGCGGGAGCGCGGCCCTGCTCCAGCAGCATAAAATGCCCCGCCGGCAATTTTTCAACGCCAGCCAGGATCGAATACGTGTCGGGGACGTAGCCCCAGGTCATGTAAGCCTCAATCGCCTGCGGATTGACCCGGCGGCGCAGCAGCGGATGGGCGAGCAGGCCTTTCAGTTCGGAAGCGAAAGCGATGCTGCCATCTGACAGCGACGCATAGAACAGCGGCTTCACCCCGAACCGATCCCGCGCGAGGAACAGCTGACGCTTGTCGCGGTCGTACAGCGCAAAGGCGAACATCCCATCGAGCCGCGATAGGCAATCCGGCCCCCAGCGCTGCCACGCGGCCAGGATCACTTCGGTATCGCCATTGGTGCGGAAGCTGAAACCGGCCTGCTCCAGCTCAGCTCGTAGCGCACGGAAATTATAGATTTCGCCGTTGAAGACGATCACTGCGCGCCCATCAGCCGAATGCATCGGCTGCGGCGATCCGGCGACGTCGATGATCGAGAGGCGACGGTGGCCCAGCCCGATGCCGTGATCGCTCCACACCCCCGCCCCGTCCGGCCCGCGGTGCGCCAGCGCGTCACACATCCGCTCAACCCGCGCAGGGTCAACCGGCTTGGGGTTTTCGGCGTGAAATATCCCAGCAATTCCGCACATGGGGCGCGGCCTAGAGCACAGCGGCCAGCGCGGCAATCGCAGCCATGACGGCGATTGCAAATGCTGTGGCGAGGGGCGCGAGGGTTAGGGCTTCGGCGCGGGCTACCCAGCCCCAACCTGCCAGTGCACCCGCGCGCCAGCCATATTCTTCTGGCTCACGTTCGAACCAACGCCACGCGCCTGCCAGCATGGCTGCGACCACGAGGGCGAAAAACACCCAGCCATAGACGATGTGATCGAACCCGCCCGCCTTCTCCGCACCGATATACTGCGCAATATAAATCGTCGCCCACGCGCGCACACCATTGGCAAGGATTGGCACGATGACGCAGGCAGCCAGAAACGCGGCGCGCTTGCCCCAACTGGCAAAGCGGGTGAAGGCGACCAGCACCCCCAGCGTCACCATGGCGATCAGGAACTTCACGCCCGAGCAGGCCTCGGCGACGATGAACAGCCCGGCCGGGGTGTCGATATAAATGCCGTTGATGGTGGCAGGCACCCCGCTCCAATGCGTGAGCGCAATGGCGATATCGGCGGTGATGAATTGCAACGGCGGGACGATCTCGTCGCCGAACGGCACGAGGAATGTGGCAAATGCTAGCGGCAAGGCAAGCAACAGACTTGCGCGCAGACCCAGCACCGCGATCACCGCAGCCTGCATTGCGCCGACTGCTCCGGCATGGGCGATCAGGTTGATACCGAGCGAGCTCCCGGCCCACCACAACACAAGCCCGCCCACGACCAGCGCCAGTGCGGGAAGGAACGGGCGCGGCGTGATTGTCGTCAGCTCGCCCGCTTTCAGCATCACCAGCCAACCGACGATGAATGGCACCAGCAGCAGGTGGTTATAGGTATCGATATTCCACCATTGGTGCAGCATCTCACCCCAGCTTGGCGCGGTCACCGCGATCAGCGCAAGCCACGCCGCGGCGAGCGCCAGCAACGGCGAGCGCCACGCGGCGGGAATGCGGTCGAGCCAATTGGCGGCTGGGGCGGAGAGCGAGGCGGGTTCAGACGGCATCGTGCATCCCCTCCCTTTCCATACCGACCAGACCTGCAAGCGGGGCCAGCATCGCGTCCCACCCATGGTGATCCAGCACAAACTGCCGCGCCGCCGCCCCCATTTTTTCCCGTGCGTCGGGATTGGCGAGCAACGGCGCTATCGCCTCGCACATTGTCTCGGCGTCGGGCGGGCTGACCAGCCACTGCGCACCGTCCTGTGCGGCGATGCCGGTTGCGGCTTCGGGCGTGACAACCATGGCCCGCGCCATCGCCATCGCTTCGAGCACTTTGTTCTGTACCCCGCGCGCGATCAGCAGCGGGGCGAGCACCATGTCAGCCGCAGCAAGGAACGGGCGCACATCGGGCACCTCACCCCAAATCTGCACGCCGGGGGTGCCGTGATACGCCATCAGCTTGCCGGTGGGATTGCGGCCCACGACATGGAACATCGCGGTGGGGTAACGCGCGCGCAGCTTGGGCATCAGCGCCTCGATCACCCACAGCGCCGCCTGTTCATTGGGGCGGTAGTCCATCTGCCCGGTGAACACGAAATGAGGGCCCGGCAGTCCGGCGATGATCGGGTGCGGAGTGACGCCAGCGGGGTCGAAGTACGCAGCGTCGATCCCGTTGCCGATGACTTGAATGTTCACCCCTGCCGGTTTGGTCAGGCGGCTGCGGAAAAGCGTCGCCTCGGCCTCGGAAATCAGCAGCGTTGCGTCGGCGCGGTGGCCGAGCCGTTCTTCCTCTGCTGCCAGCAACCGCGCCTCACGCGCATTGAGCCACACCCGCTCGCCCGCTTCGGCGTAGCTCGCAAACTTGGCGCTATCGACGTCGCACAGGTCGATCACCACCCGGCCTGCGAACTCCGCGGGCACATATTGCCCCATCTGTCCGGAGAACACGACGACGGCGGTGATCGGGCGGGTCGCAATCGTATCACGCACCCAACGTTCCAGCTTGCGACTCTGGAACGCGGTGAGGCTGACCGGCTTACCTGCCAGCACCGCCTCAATCCCGGCGAGCGCCAGCGGCTTGCCGCGCGGGACGATGCAGTGCGATTCGGCAACTTCGGCCAGTTCGCCCTTCCCCGCCCGGTCACCCTCGGCAAAGCACCCGACGTGCACCGGAGCGAGCTTTGCCAGCGCCTTGAGCAGATGGTGCGATCGGATCCGGTCACCGCGATCCGGCGGGAACGGCACGCGGTGGGCGAGGAACAGGATTTCCCCCATCACGCAAGCCCGCGCGCGATCCACGGCCCCAGTTTGTTCGCGATAGGCAGTGGCAGCTTCTTCCACAGCTCAATCTTGCGGCTAAAGCTGGCATCGGTGGGATCAATATTGCGCTTGGGCGCGTCCCCGTCCGTCCATGCGCCATAGGTCAGCGGCACCGGATCAAAGCCCCAGTTCTTTTTGAACGCAAACGGTCCGCTTCCGGTTTTGGATCGTCCGAAATCGAACCGGGTCATGCCTTTCCGCCGCGCATGGAGCATCAATTCGTAATACATCAACTCGTTCGCACGCGCCGGGCGGGCGGCGTGGCTGCCCCCGCCCCAGAACGGCAGCACTGCGCCATCGTGATAGAAACTCAGCACGCTCGCCAAGGGGGTATCGCCCTGCCACACGGTGAGGATGTCGCTGCTGTCCGGGAAGGCGTCGAGCATCGCCGCAAACAGCCGCTTCGGGAATACCGGGGTGCCAAGATTGCGGACGCTTTCGCTATAGCAGGCGTAGTGCGCGGTGCGATCATCACGGCTGCGCCCGATGGTGATCCGGTGGCTAAAGCCAAGCCCCTTGCGCACCTCGGCGCGGGCCTTGCGCGGGATGGCGAGCAGTTCCGCCCCATCATCAGATGCAAGTGCACGTTCGAAGCCGCAATGCTTGTCCGACCACGTGTCCCAGCCTTGCGGTATCGGCCCGCCGCGCAGTTCGATGGCGGAAAATCCGTGCTGCGAGGCGTAAGTCTCCGCCTGCTTGGCAAGCGCGTGAGCGGTTTCGGAATTGTCTGCAACGATCCCGCCGCCGACCCCAAAGCCGCTCGATACCAATGCCTTGCCGAACAATGCTGATCGCACTTCGGTGAGCGGCAACCACCCGGTGACCACGCCCATCCGCTCGCTGATCAAGCCCGCCGCGCGTTGGCCCGTCCCCGCCGCTACGGCTTGCAGCCACGCCGGACGGTGGAACAGGCTCGCACCTGCTTCGGCCACAAAATCTTCGATCCGGCGCACATCTTGCGCGTCGCCGAAATCGACCACGCGCACGATCTCACCGGCTTTCACCGGCGCATTCATCGCGCCAGTTCCCCAGACACTGCGCCAGCCACTTCAGCCGACAGTTCAAGCGGCATAAGCTCGCCCGCGCGCATCGCCTCACGGTGAGCGATGACATCCATCCGCCCCCAGCGAAACTCACGCACCAAGTCGCTCAGCTTATCGGCCATCCGCGAAAGGCCCGTGTAATGCCGCAGGCGCGACCGCATCGGCGCATGTGGCACGCGCGGTTGGTCGGGGTCGACCTCCCACGGGTGGAAATAAAACACCGCCGGGCGGCCTTCCTCGCGGTTGACCTGCCGGATCGCCCAGCGTGAGAACGCATAGGGCAGCACCCGGAAAAACCCGCCCCCTCCCGCCGCCACGCGCCTGCCGCCCAGTATCGCAGTGGTCACCGGCAGTTCAACCAACGAAGACCACGGTAGAGGCCGGAATGCAAAGCGCGGCGCTTCGGGCCAGCCATAGTGATCATGCACCACCGGCGCGACGCTGCTCGAATAGGCGTAATCTTGCTCCGCCAGTTCGGCGAAGGCCCAAGGTGTGCGCTGATCAATCGAGAAACTCGGCGCGCGGTATCCGGTCACGGCCACGCCCGCGCAATCTTCAAGGATGCTGCGGGCTTTGCGGATATCCTCGGCAAATTCGCGGCGCGTAAAGGTGAACACCCGCGCATGATCATATCCGTGGCTGGCAATTTCATGCCCGCCTGCGACGATCCGGCGGATCATCTCAGGATGGCGCTGCGCCACCCAGCCGAGCGTGAAGAAGGTCGCGCGGACATCGGCTGCGGCAAAAAGGTCAATCACGCGGTAAACGTTGTCTTCCACACGAGTCTTGATGCTGTCCCACTCACCGCGCGCGATCACGTTTTCAAACGCGCCAACCTGAAACCAGTCTTCGACATCGACCGACAATCCGTTGACGATCGGCGTGGCCTCAGGCCCGGGCAGGGGGAATATCGGAGCGTTCATCGTCACGCCGCCTCGCGCGACGGGTCTTCCTCAAGCCATTCGATCAGCATGGTCAGCACGTGGCGGAATGATTGCTCCTGCTCCTCCAGCCGCGCTTCGATCCGTTCGAGCGCGGCGGCAAAGCGCGCTTCGGCAATCCGGACATCCTCAGCCGATAGCGGTTCACCAGCCGCATCATGCTGGCTTACGCCCGCCGCCTGCAATTCACTGATCGCGGCTTCAAGTTCGGCGGTGCGCGCATCACGCGTGGCCAGCATTGCAGCGACTTCGGCTGTGGGCAGGCTGTCAGACGAATCCGGTGCTGTCGCAGACGGAGCGGGGCGCAAATCGCCGCCGCCACTGCGGGTGCCGCGTGTCTGGTCAGACGCCATTTCGGCCATCACTTCACCCAGCATCTCCAGCGTCAATTCGCTGCGTTCTTCAATGGCACCCAGCAGCAGCAGGCGGTTCATCACCTGATTGACCCGGCGCGGAATCCCCTCGGTGTGGCTGTACAGCGCCTCGACCAGCCCCTCGGCAAAACCCGGTGTGCCGTTCCAGCCGACCTGTCCGAGCCGGTGGCGCGCATAATGCTCCACCTCGTCGGCATCGAGCGCCTCAAGATGGTGCGAAGCGATAACCCGCTGGCGCAGTTGCTCGGTATCGGGATGGTGAGCCAGCGTGCGACGAAATTCCGGCTGCCCCAGCAACAGGATTTGCAGCAAGGGGTGCGAGCCAAGCTGGAAGTTCGACAGCATCCGCAGCTCTTCGAGCGCGGTCAGATCGAGGCTTTGGCATTCATCGACCACCAGCAGACAGCGGCGTCCGGCGCGCGCTTCGTCTGCCAAAAACCGCTCGATTGCGCCGAGCGCGCTGGCCTTGTCGTGCCCTTCGACCGCCAATCCGAAGGCCTGCGCAACGACGTGCACGATCTCGCTGCCATCCAACGCGCTGGTGACGACCTGCGCCACGGTCAACGCGGCGGGATCGATGCGCTGCATCAGATGCGCCACCAACGTCGATTTGCCTGCGCCGACTTCGCCGGTGATGACGATGAAGCCCTCTCCCTGCGACAGGCCATAGCCAAGATAGCTCATCGCCTTCTTGTGCGTGGTGCTTTCAAAATAGAATTGCGGATCAGGGGTGAGCTGAAACGGCCGTCCGCTGAAACCATAGTGATGTTCGTACATGAGACTCTGGTCCCTCGTCAGAAATTGTAACGCAGGCCGATCAGGGCGGTGGCAAAGGCGACGTCCTGGGCAGTGAAATCGCTGTTGATATAATCGACTGCAATCGCCGCCCGCCCGGTTAGCCGCTGGGTAATCGACTGGTTGTAAGCTGCCGATCCGCCCAACGCGGTGACATTACCGTTGCTGCCCGCTGCATCGAACCAGTTGACGTAAGCATTGGTGGTGATGTTGGCGCTCTGCCCGACCTGGCGCGAAAGGCCGCCGATGACGTAGTAGCTTTCATCGGTCAGCCCATCGACAGCCGCCAGCACGGTGCCCTGCGCGGCGATAAAGGTGCGCCGGTCATACCCAGCCCCCAGCGCCGCCGTGGTGCGGCCCATTGTGCGTTGGTACGATGCGCGCACGCCCCGGCCCCGGAACGCCGCCGACCGCGCCGAGCCAAGGCCGCCGATGATCGATTGCCCTTCGCTGCCGGTAACCAGCCCCCCGAAATCGCCGGTGACCGGATTGCGGATCGCCTCAAAATCGCTCGACAAGCCTGCCAGCGAATTGTTCAGCGAGCCGCCAAATCCGCTCACCCCGTCATAGACCGACAGCGCAAAGGCGCTGCGCTGGTTGGGGACATAGGTAAAAGTGCCGTAATAGGTGGTCGAATCGTAACGCCGCCCGACCGACGCCGCCAGATTGGTGCGTGAGCTTGGCCGCCACATAACGCCGACGTCCCACAGCAACCCATCCACATCGAACGCGATCCGGCGCGGCGAGGCACTATCCGTGACGAACCGGCCATCGTTGCCTACCACCGGCACGCCGTTGGCATCGCGCAATGCATCGCGGCTGGAAATCTCGACATCCTCGTATCCGACACCGCCGACCAGCGCGAGCGTGGGCGATACCGGCACAGTCACATCGCCGCGCACATATAAATCGCGCACGCGCTGATCGAGGTTGGAAATATCTTCCTGAAAGCCGCCAGCAGTCACCGCAAGGCCGACAGGCAACAGATCACCGGGGCGTACCCCGGCGCGCAGCTGGCCAAGATAGGTCATGCTGTCATCGAACACGTCGACCACATCGCCTTGCGCATTGACCAGCGCGGCGTCAGTTTCAAACCGGTTGTAGCCGACTCGGGCCAGACCGTTCACGTCGACCGCACCAACGCGGGTGGTTAGGCTGGGCCCGGCATAGGCGCTGTAGAACCGGCTCTCGGCATCCTGGCTGACGAGCGGGTTGGCGGTCGTCCCGCCGCTGCCATCGACCTGGGTGCGTGAGGCGAGCCCGCCCACCTCAAAATTCAGCGTATTGGGGATCACCGCCAATGTGCCGCGCGCAATGCCGCTCAGCGTATCACTATCAACGCTGTCATCACCGTAAGCGATGTTGCGTTCGTACCGCAGGGAAACCGCCGCGCCGCTGTTGCGGCCCTGCACGTTGATATCGACCCCGGCGGCCAGCTGGGTGAAGGTCAGCACCTCGTCCCCCGGCGTCAGTTCGGCCGAGATGATCTGCGAAACCTCGATATACGGTTGCACCACGCGATTGGCACGCTGGCTGGTCGGTTCACCGCTGGACACTTGGCCTTGATCTGGGCCCAAATCTTGGCCCTGATCTTGTGCCAATATCGGGCTCGCCGTCACCACCGCGAGGGCAGTGGCCAGAAGCGCCCATGTGAGGGAGCGGGCTAACATGGTCATTTCCCCTTGGGCCCATAGGTGCCAAAGCGCCGCCCCGAAGGGCTGTAGCGCGCGGCATTGAGCAGCAGTTTGATATCGCCGCAGGCCGACAGCAGTTGCTGAGCATCCTCCAGTGCGGCGCGGCTGGTTTCATCCGCGCGCACCACCAACAATGCCTGCCCAACATGGGCCGCGAGTTCGGCGGCGGGCGAGGCGGCGAGCGCGGGCGGCGTGTCGAAAATCAGGATCCGGTTGGGCGCGCCCATCGTCAACCGGTCGAGCACTTCGCCCGTCCGCGCACTGGCGAGGTATTCGGCATCGAGCGACGTCGCTGTGCCTGCGGGCAGCACGAACAGTCCGTCAATATCGGTCTGGATCACCAGGCTTTCAGGTAGAATTGCCGGATCAGCGAGCGCATCCATCAGTCCCTGCTCGACATCGATTCCCAAGCGCTGCGCCACCGATGGCTTAACCACATCGGCATCGACCAGCAGCACCTCAAGCCCGCGCTCGGCAGCGAGCGCGATGGCAAGGTTGGTGGCGCAATAGGTTTTGCCCTCACCCGGATGCGGCGAACACACCAAAATGCGGCGCGCCAGCGGAGTATCGCTCGCCCGCGCATCGGCGAGCAGTTCGCGTTTGACGATGCGGAACTCTTCCAGCAGCCCGGTCACAGGGTCTTCGGGCACGATCAAACCGCCATCCCGCAGATGATCGCGGTCAATCGCAGCGAACGGGCCGCAGAAGGCGACTGCAGCCGGTTGTTGCAAGGCAACCGCAGTCTGTTGTTGCGGCTGTTGCGGCGCTGGCTCGGAAGGTTGCGGGGCCGCCTGTGGCTGAACTTGAGCTTGCGGCTGCGGCTGGGGCGCAGCGACGACAGGCGCGACCTCGACTGGTGGTTGCGCTGGCGATTGGGGCGCCGAAGTGCGGCGCAACGCTTCAGGCACCGGAGGCAGCTTAGGCACCGCGCGCACCGGGCCGAGCCCGAACGCCGCATCTGCGCGTTCAAACAGCGAAGCAGGCGTTGCGCCCTCCCGGTTGATTTTGCCCTGTTCGGTCATTGTGCTCTTCCCACCCTCACGCAATCGTCCCGACCGCGACGATTTCGATGGCGAGCAGCACCACGAAAATCGCCGCCAGACCGGCGCAGGCCCCGGCAAATTGCTTCAATCGCTTGGCCTCAATCTCCCGCGCGGCGTCCGACACCGTCAGCGAGATCGAACCGATCACCGGCAGATCGAACGCGCGCTCCAGCTTTTGCGCGGTGGGGAAGCTCGATTTGAGCTGGCTGAGCGCATAGGCCACCGCTGCCCCTGCCCCGAGACCGACAATCAGCACCCCGAACAATAGCAGCGGGCGATTGGGCGCGGCCGGTTTCTGCGGCACACCGGGTTGCTGGATGATATCGAACCGGAACTGGCTCGCCTTGTCCTCCACCTGTCCGCGCGTGCGCAGCGCCTCACGGTCTTGCAGCAGCTTTTCGTAATTCTGGCTCAGCACGTCGTAATCGCGGCTAATGCGGTTGGCTTCAGCGGCGACGGTCGGCTCGGTCGCCTGGCTTGCCAGCAGCCCGGCGGCATTGCTTTGGAGCGCGGCGCGGCGGGCTTGCAGAGCTTCGACTGCGGCTTGCCGTTCACTGCGGATTGCCACCAGCGAGGAATGGGCCGGGTTGGGTGTGCCGCCCGCATCATCGCCCGCTGCCGCTGCCTGCCGCGCAAGAATTGCGACCTGCTTGGTGGTGGAGACAACGTCCGGGTGATTGTCGGTCAGCCCGCGCGAACGCAGCTCTGCCAGCTGGGTCTGCGCCTGTTGCAGCGCGGCCTTTGGCCCGGTCGCATCGCGCCCGCCTGCCAATGTACGCGGCGTGCTGGCCAGCTGGCTCGAAATTGCGGCCAAGGCGCTTTCCGCTGCTGCCAGATCAGCATCGACATCGCGCAATTCGGTGCGCGCCTGCTGCACCTTAGTCGACAGGCTTTCCGACCCGCCAACCAGATCAGGATATTGCGATTCGAACGCCAGACGGCGTTGTTCGGCCTGCTCCAGTTCAAGCTTGCGCTCATCCAGCTGCCGATCGAGATCGCCGATTGCGGTGCTGATCCCGGTGCGATTGCCGATCACGTGCTCTTCGCGCAGGATGTCGAGCAGCTTTTGCACAACATCTCGCGCCAGCACGGCATTTTCGGCGTCGGACAGGTCGCTGCGCCCAATTTCGGCGGTGATCTCAAACAGGTTGTCCTGCTCACTGGTCACCTTGACCTTTTTTTCCAGTTCAGCGGTGGCGGAATCCAGTGCGCTACGCTCGGTAATTCCTTCGCCGAGCCGCGTGGATGTGATCACCTTTTCAAGATTCTTGGCGCTCGACAGGGTCTGCCGCACGCGCATGATTTCTTCCTTGCCGTCGCCCGCAATGCCGAGCTGTTTGGACAGCACGTCCTGCACATCGACATAAACGCGCGCCTTGGATTCGTACGAATTGGGGATCATCGCGATCACCAGCCAGCCCAGCAGGCACACGCCCCAGGCAACCGCAATCGCGATCCAGCGGCGGTGCCAGACCGACCATAGCGCCGCGCGCAACTCGTCAAAGATGTCGCTCATTTGCGCAGCCGCCCCTTAGAACCGGCTCTCAGGGATGATGATCGTGTCGCCCGGCATCAGCAGCACGTTGGCGGTGGCATCGCCTTTGCGGATCAAGTCCGAAAGTCGCAGGCGGTATTCGGCTTGTGTGCCGGTTTCGCGGTCGAGCCGGATCAGCTTGGCGCGGTTGCCAGCGGCAAATTCGTTCAGGCCGCCCACTGCGATCATCGCATCAAGCACGGTCATATTGGCGCGGAACGGCAGCGAAGCGGGTTGCCCGGTCGCGCCGATGATCCGCACCTGCTGGGTGAAATTGCCCTCGGGCGTATTCACGATCACCGAGACGATCGGCTGTTCGATGTATTTCGCCAGCTCGCCCGCAATGTATTCCTGCAATTCGGTCGCGGTTTTGCCGACCGCAGGGATGTCCTGCACCAGCGGGATCGTCAGCCGCCCATCGGGGCGCACGCGCACTTTTTCGGCGCTGAGTTCGGGGTTGCGCCAGACGTGGATGGTGATCTCGTCAAGCGGGCCGATGGTATAGGCCTCGCTCGGGGCGATGGCGGTGCTGGAATAGTTCGCAGTCGGCAGCTCGGTGCCGCCGGTGGCGCAGGCGGCCAGTGCCAGCGCGGGAACAGCCAGCACGGCCAGACGGGGGAAACTCGGAAAGGTAAGCATCGACGGACATGTCCTTGGCCAGATCAAGCAAGGCCATGTGCACGCCGCAGGAGCGACCTGCGACACATGAACCCGCGAAGACGGTCACTTGTCGCCGGAAATGGTGAACATATTGTTAGTTATACAGGGCAAATTGGTGGCCCATCCCGATATGGGACGGCGCTTTGGCGGGGGTTAACAGCTCCCTCGCCATTGGTCGATTACACCAGGATTTCGGCTGCCGGGCCGTGGCCGAGAAAGGCGCTAGGCGAAGCGGTTGCTCCGTATGCTCCAGCGCAGAACACCGCGACCATATCGCCAACCTCGGCGTGCGGCATCGCGGCATTGTCGGCAAGCCGGTCGAGCGGAGTGCACAGACAGCCGACGATGTTGACTTCCTCTGTCGGCTCCGCCCCATAACACGTTGCAATCGCAGAAGGATAATTGCGCCGCACCACCGTTCCGAAATTGCCCGAAGCGGCGAGCTGATGGTGCAGCCCGCCATCGGTAATGAGGTAGGTGACCCCGTGGCTCACCTTACGGTCAATGATCCGGGTCAGGTACACACCCGCTTCCCCCACCAGATAGCGGCCCAGTTCCATGCATAGCTCAGTATCAGCTAGCACCGGCGGCAGGTGCGCGACCCGCTCTGCCAAAGCAGCGCCGACGCGAGGAAGATCAACCGGGATGTCTCCGGGGAAATAGGGAATACCCAGCCCCCCACCCATGTTCAGCTTGGGCAGGCCGTGGCCGATTACCTCAGCCAGTTCCGCAGCCAAATCCAGCACCTTGCCTTGCGCTTCGATGATCGCGTCTGCGCTCAAGGTCTGGCTGCCGGTAAAGATGTGCAAGCCGCGCCACTCGGCCCCTTGCGCAATCATCGCGCGTGCGAGCGCGGGCACGCGTTCGGCATCGACGCCGAACTGCTTGGCCCCGCCGCCCATTTTCATACCCGAACCCGTCATGGTGAAGCTCGGATTGACCCGGATCGCGATGCGCGGCCGCTTGCCCAACCGCTGCCCGATGGCCAGCGCCCGCGCTGCCTCTCCCTCGCTTTCGCAATTGAGCGTGACACCGACGGCAATCGCCGCCTCCAACTCGTCATCACGCTTGCCCGGCCCGGCAAAGCTGATCCGCTCTGGATCAATCCCCACCGCGACGCACAGTCCCAATTCGCCTGACGAGGCAATGTCGAACCCATCCACCAACGGCGCCATGTGGCCGATTACCGCAAGGTGCGGGTTGGCCTTGACCGCGTAGTTGAGCCCGATCCGCTTTGGCAGCGCGGCGCGCAGTTCAGCCACGCGGGCGTCGAGATGGCTGCGCGAATAGACAAACAACGGGGTGCGGCCCGCCTCTGCCACAAGCTCGCTGACACGCCGCCCGCCGATCGCAAGGTCGCCATCAATGGCCGCATAACCGGCGGGGATTGGGCCAACGGGCTTCATGACGAAAATTCCTGATTGAGTTCAACCTGCAAGGCGGTGCGATCGATCTTGGCATTGGGGTTCAAGGGCATCGCCTTACGCCAATGGATCACGGCCGGCTGCATGAAATTGGGAAGGTCGCGCTGGAGGCGCTTGGCGAGGTCAGCGCGGGCCGCCTCACCACCTTCTCCACGCACCACCAAATGCACCGCTTGCCCCAAGCGTGCGTCGGCCACGCCGAGCGCGACCGCCTCGGCCACCAGCCCTGTGGCAAGCGCAGCGTCCTCAACCTCTTGCGGACTGATGCGGTTGCCCGCGCTCTTGATCATCGCATCGCGCCGCCCGGCGAAATAGAGCAAGCCATCAGCATCGCGCCGCACTCGGTCGCCTGACCAGACAGCGGTGCCGCCATAGGTGGAGGCGGCGGGCGCAGGCTTGAATCGCTCGGCGGTGCGCTCTGCATCTTGCCAATACCCTTGCGCGACCAGCGGGCCGCAATGCACCAGCTCGCCCTCCTCGTTATCGGCGGCGACCTCGCCCGCATCATTAATAACGAGAATCTCTGCGAAAGGTATCGCTTTACCCATTGAAGTCGGATGAGAATCCACCAACTCAGGATCGAGATAAGTCGAACGAAACGCCTCGGTCAGGCCATACATCGGGAACAGCCGCGCTTCCGGAAACAACGCCCGCAGCGACCGCACCAGATCCACGGTCAGCGCCCCGCCACTATTGGTCAGCCGCCGCAGCGGCGCACGCGCCTCGGCAGGCCAGTCGATTTCTGTCAGTTGCACCCACAAGGGCGGCACCGCGGCGATCGTGGTTACCCCATGCTTGGCGCAGGCCTTGGCGACATCCTTGGCAAACAGGAAATCGAGCGGCACCACCGCCCCGCCCGCGAACCATGTGCTCAACAGTTGATTCTGCCCGTAATCGAACGACAGCGGCAACACCGCCAGCGTCACGTCATCGGTCGCCAACGCAAGGTAATGCGCCACACTCACCGCACCGAGCCACATGTTTGCATGGCTGAGCATTACGCCCTTGGGACGGCCGGTGGAGCCAGAGGTGTAGAGGATCGCCGCCAGATCATCGGGATCGGCCTGCGATGGCCCCAATGCGCGCCCGGCCGCCGCAGCAGCCGCCAGCGCCTCCGCCTCGCCCAGCGCGGCGCAACCGTGGGGCAAGTCGCCCGGCTCGAACGAGGCGAGCCGCGAGCCTGTCCCCAGCAGCAACCGCGCCCCGCTATCGGTAAGGATATGCGCCGCCTGCGCGCGTTTGAGCAGCGGGTTGATCGGCACATGCACCAGCCCCGCCCGCGCCGCGGCCAGCGGCAGCAGGCACGTTAGCTCGCCCTTCGCCGCCCAGCTCGCTACCCGAGCGCCGGGATGCGGCACCATTTGCGCCAGCCACCCGGCCAGGCTCGCAACACGCTGTCTTAACTGATTGTGGTTAAGCGTCCCCTCGCGCAGAACCAACGCCGGATGCTCACCAAAGCCCATCGCCACGGCTCGCTCAGCGAGGTGGTCAATCGGATATGCGGTGGGATCGGGTGGTAGCGGCATCGGCAGGAGCAGTCTTTCAGTGATCGAAACGCGGTATCACGACAGCGTTAACGTCTTGCAAGCGCTGACTGCGCAAGGCGCCGCCGCGCCGTTTGATCGTGCCGAATGGTATGCGCTGCTGGCCGAGACGGGCATCACGCCGTTGATCGCGGTCGCCAGCGAGGGCGATCACACCGCCGCGCTCGCCCTGACCGAGGCGGATGGCCGGATCACGCCCCTGCGCAACTGGTACAGTTTCACTTGGCGCGCCCACGCCCCGGCGGGCCCGGCGGGTGACCGCTTGCTGGAGGCACTGGCGCGCGGGTTGAAGACGCGGGGGTATCGCATCACGCTTGAACCGGTGCCGGGAGAGGATGGCTCCGCCGAGCGACTGGCGCGGGCATTTCGCGCGGCGGGCTGGCAGGTGGCGGTCGCGGAATGCGATACCAACCACGTTCTGCCCGTCGCCGGGCGCAGCTTTGCCGCCTATTGGGACAGCCGCCCAGGAACCTTGCGCACCACGCTGAAACGCAAGGGCAAAAAAGTCACAACCGAGGTGATAACACGCTTCGATCCCGCCCTTTGGGACGAATACGAAGCAATCTATGCCGCGAGCTGGAAACCCGCAGAAGATCAGCCCGAGATGCTACGCGCCTTTGCCGCGGCTGAAGGGGCAGCGGGCCGGTTGCGATTGGGTGTCGCGCGGGCGGATGGAATGGCAGTTGCCGCGCAATGCTGGACTGTCGAAAATTCAATCGCCTACATCCATAAGCTCGCACATCTTGAAAGCCACAAGCCGCTATCGGCCGGCACCACTCTCAGCGCGGCAATGTTCCAGCATGTGATCGACAGTGACCGTGTGGAATTGGTCGATTTCGGCACCGGCGATCAAAGCTACAAGGCCGATTGGATGGAGGCGGTGCGCCCGCGTTACCGGATCGATTGTCTCAACCCGGCACGCCCGCGCAGTTGGGCGCCGCTGGCCAAGCGGATGCTGCGCGTGGCCAAGCCCTGAGCGCGCTCGTTCAAGGCTGCAAAACTTGCACCACTGCGCGCGCATGGCTAAGCCCCGCGGCCACGGCCGATAACAGGGAATACGCCAGCGCCATGAGCAGCACGCCGATCTTGCAGGGGCAGTTGGACGAGGAAGCACTCGACCAGCAATTGAAGGCGCTTATCGCCGATGTGCTTGGCCTCGATCCGGCGCAGGCGGCGGCTTTCGATGCCGATAGCGGGCTGTTTGGCCACCTGCCCGAACTCGATTCGATGGCGGTCGCTGGCCTGCTCACTGAAATGGAAGACCGGCTTGGAATCGTGATCGACGATGATGATGTCGACGGCGAAATGCTCGAAACCTATGGCGGCCTGCGCGCCTTCGCACAGGCCAAGCTTGCCCCGCTCTAGCCTCGGCTTGACCCCCGCTAGGGTGCGCTAGGGTGATTTCCACGTGGAACATTTCGGCGTCAGGTGACGGTTCGGCCGGCGAAGAACTGCTGCTGGTGTTCGATCGGGGGCGGCCCGCGCGGTTACTGATCCTGCCTGCCTGGTTTGACGAAGCGAACAAGCTACGGCGCTTCACGGTCGAAGTAATGCGGCGATTGGATGCGGCTGGGATCGACACTCTGCTGCCCGATTTGCCGGGCTGCAACGAAAGCCTCACCCCGCTGTCAGAGCAGACATTGGAAGGCTGGCGCACTTGCGCGGCAGCGGCGGCGGAGTCGCTGGGGGCGACCCATGTGCTGGCGATCAGAGCGGGCGCACTGCTCGCACCTGAGGGCCTGCCGGGCTGGCACTATGCGCCGCAATCGGGGCCAAAGCTGCTGCGCGGGATGTTGCGGGCGCAAGTGATTGCGGCACGTGAGGCTGGAAATTCAGAGACTTCCGAAGCCCTGTTAGCAAAGGGTCGGAGCGAAGGGCTGACGCTCGGCGGCTGGCCTATCGGCGCAGCAATGGTCCGCGCGCTGGAGGCAGCAGAGCCTGCCCTCGCCCCCGGACAGACCGCAATTGCGCAAGGCCAGCTTGGCGGCCCCGGCTTGTGGCTGCGCGCCGAACCAGATGACGACGCAGGCCAGGCTGATGCTCTAGCCGCGATCATCTGCGGCGGCTTGGCATGACCCGTTTCTCGCATACTTTCGGCTGTGGCAGCCTGACGTTGGCCGGCACACTAGACACCGCGCCGGGCACCGCCGGCTTGCTGATCGTCAGCGGCGGCAACGAAGTGCGCTCAGGTGCGTTCAGCGGACAGGCCGAGCTTGCCACCCGCGTTGCCCGCGCTGGCTTCCCTGTGTTCCGCTTCGACCGCCGGGGCGTGGGAGATAGCGAGGGCGAGAATCGCGGTTTCCGCAAGTCGGCCAGGGACATAGCCACCGCCCTTGAAGCGTTTCGGGCGATGGCCCCGCAGATCACCCGCGTGGTCGGCTTCGGCAATTGCGATGCCGCATCGGCGCTGATGCTGGCGGGCGGCGCGGGGTGCGATGGGCTGGTGCTTTCTAACCCGTGGACGATTGAACAAGGTAGCAAGACTGCCACTCCTCCTCCCGCAGCAATCCGTTCACGCTATCTCGAAAAACTCAAGGACCCGCGCGAAATCGGTCGGTTGCTGGGAGGTGGTGTGAACCTGCGCAAACTGGGGCGCGGGCTTGTCCAATCGCTCAAACCTGCCCCGCCGCCGTCGACCCTTGCAGGCGAAATGCGCGATGGGTTGGCCGGTTTCACAGGCGAGGTGCGCATCCTGCTCGCCACCGCTGATCGCACCGCGCACGTGTTCGAAGCCGCGTGGGACGCCTCCGACCCGCGCATCCGCCGCTGCCACGGCGCAGGCCATTCCTATGTCGAGCCCGCCCACCGTGACTGGCTCACATCGGAAATCCTTGCCGCGTTAAGGGCTTAACGCTCAAACAGGCTTACCAGTTCAACATGAGTGGACCAGCGGAACTGGCCGACCGGGCGCAGCTTGGTCAGCCGGAACCCCGCCGCTGTCAGCGTCGCCGCATCGCGCGCCCAGCTTGCCGGATTGCAACTGACATAGACCACCTTGGCGAGCGTGCTCGCGGCAATTTCCGCCACTTGTGCGCGGGCACCGGCGCGCGGGGGATCGAGCAGCACGGCATCAAATCGATTGAGTTCAGCCGGTTCCAGCGGGCTCCTGAACAGATCGCGATGCAGCGCCAGCACGGTTCCCCCGGACTGCGGGCCCGCAGCTTTGCACGCCAGATGCGCCGCGCGCTCGGCCTCAACTGCGAGCACCTTGCGCCCTTCTCGCAGCGCAAAAGCAAAGGTGCCGAGGCCCGCGAACAGATCAGCCACCATCGCTGCCCCGTCGAGCCATTCGACCGCGTCGGTCGCCATCCGCAGTTCGGCATCATGGGTCGCTTGCAGAAAAGCACCCGGCGGCAGGCTGACCGGCACGCCCGCCAGCGTGACCGTGGCAGGCTCCGGCTCCCACAACGTCTCCGGGCCGTAGCCTTGATCAATGGTAAGCCGCGCAAGCCCCTGTTCGCGCGCGAAATCGAGCGCGGCCTCGGTCGGCCCAAGTCCTTCGAGCGGGAAGTGGACCAAGCTGACATCCACGCCCTGATCGGCCAGCGTCAAATCGATCCCAACCATCGCCTTGGGCCCATGCGCGCCCACGAATTTGCGCAACGGCGCAATCAGGGCGGTGAGAGCGGGATGCAGCACCGGGCATTCGGCCAGATCGACAACGCGGTGCGATCCGCCCTCACGATAGCCCAGCACTGCGCCCTTATGCGTGCGAAGTCCGTGCAGCCCCGCGCGGCGGCGGGTGGCGGGCGGCGAAAGGTGAACGAGGAGCAGCTCGGACGGTTCGATCCCCTGCCCCTTGGCAGCGTTGACCACCCGGCCCTCGACAAACTCTGCCAGCACGGTGTCATCCACGTGCTGCAACAGGCACCCGCCACAAGTCCCAAAATGGCGGCAGGCAGGCGCGATGTGGTGCGGACCAGAGGTGATCGCGCCGTCCGCGTCGATGGTATCGCCGGGGACTGCGCCGGCGATATGCCGCCCGGATGCGGCAACGCCATCACCCTTGGCGGCGAGGCGGATGATTTGATCAATATTACTCACAGACAGGCCGCTAGCGCCTCAGACACGCATTCGGCAAGCTGCGAGGGGGTAAAAGCCGGACCGGCGCGCCGTACCGCCTCGCTATGCAGCCACAATGCCTGACACGCGGCGGCGAAGGGATCGGCGCCGGTCGCCATCCGACTTGCCGCAATCCCGGCGAGGACGTCGCCCGTGCCTGCCACCGACAGCCAGCTTGATGCAGGAATACCGAGCGCCAGCCTGCCATCGGGCGCGGCCACCACGCTGTCCGGTCCCTTGGCGAGCACCACCATCCCAGTGACCTTGGCCAGCGCCTGCGCGCGTTGGCGTCGCCCTTCGGCTATCACCCCGAAATTGCGACACAAAGTGTCCAGCTCGCCATCATGCGGAGTGGCGAGCATCGGAATGTCGCGGGCGAGCATATTGGGCGCGAGCAACACCAGCGCATCAGCATCAAGCACCAGCGCGCGCGCATGGCGCAGCGCCTCACCCAGCCTGGCCTTGGCCGCGCCATCGCGCCCCAGCCCCGGGCCCACTAGCACCGCTGCGATGCGCGGATCGGTGAGCGCTTCGGCCAGTGGCGCGGTCTCGGTCACCACATCGGCGGGCGTACGCGGGTCAGGCGCGCGGGCGAGCAATTTCACATACCCTGCCCCAGCCCGCTGCGCTGCGGCGGCGGCAAGCAGGCTCGCCCCCGGCATCCCGCCCGCAACTATGCCCAATAAGCCTCTGAGATATTTGTGGCTATCGGCAGTGGGCGGAGCGACAACCGGACGCTCGACCAGTTGCGCCGCCCCCTCAACCGCGTCAATGCCAATCGGGACAAGCCTCAGATGCCCCATCAACGCGCGGCCGGGCAGGTTCCAATGCGCGAATTTCCACGCGCCCAACGCCAGCGTCAAATCAAAGTGCGGCAGTCGGTCATTCAACGCAGCGCCGCTATCGCTCGCGATCCCTGAGGGAACATCGATCGCGACCCGATAGTGATGCCGCGCAGCAAGATCACGCAGCAACAGCGCGTGTTCAGCCACCAAAGGCCGCCCCAGCCCTGAGCCGAACAGGCAATCGACAAACACACCGCCATGGCCGCCGCTTTTCGCCACCGGCCCATCCCACCGACGTGCCGCGTCCTTGGCCGCATCGGTCGCTGGGTCGAGCGGAGCAATAACACTGACCGCATTGCCGGCACTGCGCAAAATGCGTGCGATTACATAGCCGTCACCGCCGTTGTTGCCAGGGCCGCACAAGACCGTGACCGAACGGCCCGCCGCCACCCGCCTGATCCATTCCGCCGCGCCGCCAGCGGCGGTTTCCATCAGGTCGTTGACGCTCATACCTGCATCGAACAGCGCCTGTTCAGCGGCGCGCATCTGTTGGGCGGTGAGAACCTGCGCGTGGGTCACTGCGGCGCGGGCGCGATCAGTTCGGGCGGGATAGAGTAACGATCCGCACCGAGCGCGAATTGCAGCCCGCCTCCCTGCTCGATCACCAAAGGATCGGCCCCGTCTAGCGGCGACAGGTCGCCGGTCTCCGCATCACGGATCAGGCGCCGAAACCCGCCATCGGGATGGTGGATGACGATTTCATTTGTCCCCGCCACCTCCTCAAGCGTGCAAACCGGCGAAAGTTCAGCGCCCGCACCAATCGCGCAGTCAACCAACGCGCCGGGCGGCGGCGGGGAAGTTTCACTCACCCCACACCCCGCCAAAGCAATCAGCAGGCAGAGCGCGCTAGATATCCGCAAAAACATGGGTTTCTGCCTTGGCGCCGGGGTGGGTCAGCGCACCGAACCGCGCCGGACCGACGTTCTGGGCATAGCGCCACAGCGCTCCTGCCTGATAATCATGGTCGCGCGGCTGCCATTGGGCGCGGCGAGCGGCGAGCACATCTTCGGCCACGTCGAGATCAATCGTGCCGCGTTCCGCATCGATGCTGATGATGTCGCCATCCTCGATCAGCGCAATCGGGCCGCCGTCCGCCGCTTCGGGGCCAACATGGCCGATGCAGAAGCCCCGCGTTGCACCTGAGAACCGCCCATCGGTGATCAGCGCGACCTTCTCGCCCATGCCCTGCCCGTATAGCGCGGCAGTGGTCGAGAGCATCTCGCGCATCCCGGGCCCGCCTTTTGGCCCTTCGTACCGGATCACGATCACCGCGCCTTCCTTGATTTGACGCGCTTCAACTGCGGCAAAGCAATCCTCCTCGCAATCGAACACCTGCGCCGGGCCGGTGAATTGCAAACGCTCCATCCCGGCAACCTTCACGATTGCGCCGTCGGGCGCGAGACTGCCCTTGAGGCCAACCACCCCGCCGGTTGGGCTGAGCGGGGTCTTCACGTCGTAGATAACCTTTTGATCGGGGTTCCAGGTCACCTGATCAATGTTCTCGCCCAGCGTTTTGCCGGTCACGGTCATGCAGTCGCCGTGCAGCAGACCGTTATCCAGCATCGTCTTCATCAGCATGTAAACGCCGCCCGCGTCATACATATCCTTGGCGACATAGCGCCCGCCCGGTTGCAGGTCGGCGATGTAAGGTGTGGTCTTGAAAATCTCGGCGACGTCGAACAGGTCGAAGTCGATCCCGGCCTCGCTCGCCATGGCGGGCAAGTGCAGCCCGGCATTGGTCGACCCGCCGGTGGCAGCGACCACGCGCGCTGCGTTTTCAAACGCTTCGCGGGTACAGATGTCACGCGGCCTGAGGTTCAGCGCGAGCAACTCCATCACCTGCGCGCCCGCTGCCGTCGCGATTTCGGCGCGGTTCTGATAGGGCGCTGGCACCATGTTGCTATTGGGGAGCGAAAGACCAATCGCCTCACCCACGCAGGCCATCGTGTTGGCGGTATACTGACCACCGCACGCGCCGTGCCCCGGACAGGCGACCTTTTCGAGCGCGATCAGATCTTTCAGCGGGCAATTGCCCGCCGCATATTGCCCCACCGCTTCGAACACGTCTTTGACGGTCACATCCTTGCCATCATAGGTGCCGGGCAGGATTGACCCGCCATAGACGAAGATCGACGGCACATTCAGCCGCAGCATCGCCATCATCATCCCGGGCAGGCTCTTGTCGCACCCGGCAAAACCGACAAGCGCATCATAGCAATGCCCGCGCATCGAAAGCTCGATCGAGTCCGCGATCACCTCGCGGCTGATCAGCGAGGATTTCATGCCCTGATGGCCCATCGCGATGCCATCGGTGACGGTGATGGTGTTGAACCGACGCGGGGTACCACCGCCTGCGATCACGCCTTCGCGGCAGACATCGGCCTGCGCGTTCAGCGTGGTGTTGCACGGCGCAGAGTCGTTCCCTGCGCTAACCACGCCGACAAACGGCTGCGCGATTTCTTCCTCGGTCATGCCCATCGCGTAGTAATACGAGCGGTGCGGCGCGCGCTCCGGCCCGACGGAAACGTGGCGGCTGGGAAGCTTGGACTTGTCAAAGGTACGCGACATAAGATTTCCTGTGGCAGGCGATTTGTGAAACGTCCCCTGCCTTCAGGTGAGCGCCAGCGCAACCCTTTGCGTTATGTCGGCCAGCAGCGCGGCCCAGCGGGCGTGATCAGCGGGGGTCTGGACAAGGTCTTGCCGCAGTTCGACGCCGAGATAAGGACGCCCATGCGCCTCAGCATGGCGGTTCATGGTGTAGTTGAGATCGCGGCCGGAATAGGGGAGGTTGTCGCCCACGTTCAGCCCCTCGGCTGCGAGCAGCGGGATGGCGATCCGCGCGGCGCGATCATCGGTGTTGTAGAGCACGCCGACCTCCCACGGGCGTGGCTCGTCCCGGCTCGCAAGGCGCGGGGTGAAGCTGTGGAGCGAGAGGATCAGCGCCGGCTCTGCGGCTGCCAGCCACTGCTCCAGCGCGGAATGATAGGGGCGGTGGAAGCGGTCGAGCCTCCCTTCCCTGTCCGCACCGACATTGCCGGGAATCGCGTGCCCGTCGCTGGCTTCGGGGACAAGACCGGGGGCGGTTTCTTCGCGGTTGAGATCGCACACCAGGCGGCTGACGGCGGCGATGTGCGCCGGGATGGTGTGGGTTTGGGCAAAGACTTCGGCGATGGCGGCGGTGCCGATATCGACTGCGATGTGTTCGTGCAGCAGATGCGCGGGGATGCCGAGGTCCATGTTGGCAGGCACGTGATTGCTGGCGTGATCAGCAGTGCAGACAATCCCGCCGGTGGTTGGCGTGCCGATCTGGCGGAAGGCTTCGCTCACCGCAGCCGCCCTGCCATGGTCCACCAGCCGGACGGCATGGCCGCCGCCGCCGCATCGCGGGCTTCGGGGGTATCGTAAAGCGCAAAGCAGGTCGCGCCTGATCCGGACATGCGGGCAAGCCATGGCGCGGTGGCCTGCAATGCCGCCAGCACCTCGGCGATAACCGGGCACAGCGAAATGGCGGGGGCTTCGAGGTCGTTGCGCCCTTCCCTTGCTATCGCTGAGGCGGGGCCTTCGGGGAGCGGCCCGCGATCCTCGCCATCCCATGCCTTGAACACCGGCCCGGTCGAGAGCGGCAGGCGCGGGTTGACCAGCAGGACGGGGGTGCCGGCGAGGTCGTCTTCCACCTCGACCTGCTCGGTGCCGGTGCCGAGTCCGATATGGGTTCGGCTGAGCACGCAGGCGGGCACATCCGCGCCGAGCTTGGCCGCGCGCGCCTGCCAGTCATCGGGCAGCCCATGGAGCGCCTCGACCATCCGGAACACCGCCCCCGCATCCGCCGACCCGCCGCCAAGACCAGCGGCGACGGGGAGGTTTTTTTCAAGCGTCACCGCAAGGCCGTGCGGGCGCGGAAGGGCATTGAGCGCGCGGGCGACGAGGTTGTCGAAAGGATTGTCGAGCCCGCCCGCAAACTCGCCCAGCGTGGTGACGCTATCGGCGGCAGGCGCGGCGCTCAGCACGTCCCCCGCATCGACGAAAGCGAACAGGGTCTCAAGCTCATGATACCCGTCCTCCCGCCGCCTGCGGACATGCAGCGCGAGGTTGATCTTGGCGTAGGCGGTTTCGAGCATGACCATAGGAAGTACTAGATTTCCGCCGAGTATTTCACCGACGCCGCCTCGAACGACATCTTGGGCGCAAGAATCGTCCCGTCCGGGCGCGCGATCCCGCCCAGCGGGTCGATAGCTTCGATTTCGTAATCCGCCTCGCCCTGATCGAGGCCCGAGATGATGACGTCGAAGGTCATCGCCTTGCCGCCTTCGGGAACAAACCAGTGGATGTTGTCGCTCGGGCCCGACATCGCGGAGAGCGCGCCCGTCCGGGCGATATAGTCCCGGGTGGGACGGATGATCATCGCCTCGCCTTCATCCCTGAGCCGGTCGAAATTTCGGACCCGGAACGCGCCTTCGACCACGAGGTGCGAGGAGACCATATGGCGGTGGCCGTGCGGGGTGATTACATTGTGCGGCTCAAACGCGAACAGCGCCGCGCCATAGCCAAGCTTGCGCGGTGCACCCTCGGCATCAAGAAAGCGGATGCTGCTTTTGCGCGGGTCATTGGTCGGCGGCATCGCGTTCTGGGTGACTTGCGCCTTGTCCACCTCGGCCATCAGTTCGGCGACCTCGATTTCGCCCGCCAGCCGCTCGGCGTCGGCCATCCATTGCAGCGGCGATATCTGACCACCCTTGAGCGCGCGCGCCAATTCACCCTGCCGCTCGATCCAGTCACGCGCTGCCATGCGACGCTGCGGCTTGGCCGCTGAAACCTCGCAACCCAACAGCGCCAGCGAAAATGCCGCGAGGCCGCTCGCCATGGCTGAACGCCGGTCGATCCCGAAGGCATCAAGGCTTGCCGGTGCGGCTAGGACCCAATCGCGCGTCGTTACTGGCATCGCTCGACCTCACATGTTCGGATAGTTCGGCCCCCCGCCGCCTTCTGGCGTCACCCAGTTGATGTTCTGGTTGGGGTCCTTGATGTCGCAGGTCTTGCAGTGGACGCAGTTCTGCGAGTTGATCTGGAACTTGGGCGTGCCGTCGGCTTCCTCCAGCCATTCATACACCCCCGCCGGGCAATAGCGTGCCGAAGGCCCACCGAACACTTCCAACTCGCTTTCCCGCTGCAACGTCAGATCGGCAACCTGCAAGTGGCAAGGCTGATCCTCAGCGTGGTTCGTGTAGCTGTAGGCCACATTCGTCAGGCGGTCGAAGGTGATGACGCCGTCGGGCTTGGGATAGTCGATCTTCGGGTAGAGATCAGCGCGGCCGGTGTATGTGTAATCACGCTTGTGCTTCATCTTGACCGGCAGACCGATCTTGAGCGTGCGCATCCACATGTCGATGCCCGCCAGTGCCGTGCCGATGTCGCCGCCGTATTTCGCCACCGCAGGCTGCGCGTTCTGCACCAGCTTGAGTTCGGTTGCGATCCAGCTTGACCGCACCGCCGCATCGTAATCGGCCAGCTCAGTCTTTTCATGACCCGCTGCCACTGCTGCGGCGATGCTTTCCGCTGCCAGCATCCCGCTCTTCATGGCGGTGTGGCTGCCCTTGATGCGCGGCACATTGACGAATCCCGCCGCGCAGCCGATCAGCGCGCCGCCGGGGAAGGCGAGCTTGGGCACCGATTGCCAGCCGCCCTCGTTGATCGCGCGCGCGCCGTAGCTGACGCGCTTGCCGCCTTCGAGATATTCGCGGATGGCCGGGTGGTTCTTCCACCGCTGGAATTCCTGATAGGGCGAGACCCACGGGTTCTTGTAATCAAGCGCCGTCACGAAGCCCAAGGCCACCTGACCATTCGCCTGATGGTAGAGGAAGCCCCCGCCCCAGCTATCGCTTTCGGTCAGCGGCCAGCCCTGCGTGTGGATCACTCGGCCCGGCTTATGCTTCTTGGGATCAATGTCCCACAATTCCTTGATGCCGAGGCCGTAAACCTGCGGCTGGCAGTTCGCTTCCAGATCAAACCGCGCCTTCATCTGCTTGGTCAGGTTGCCGCGCGCGCCCTCGGCAAACAGGGTGTATTTCGCGTGGATCTCCATGCCGGGGGTGTAATCGCCCTTGTGGCTGCCATCGGCGGCGATGCCCATGTCCTGCGTGATCACGCCCGCAACGCGGCCTTCTCCGTCGATCATCAGTTCGGCGGCGGGGAAGCCGGGGAATACCATGACCCCCAGCCCTTCGGCCTGTTCGGCCAGCCAGCGGGTCAGATTGCCAAGCGAGCCGGTGTAGCAGCCGTGGTTGCTCATCAACGGCGGCATGATCGCGTGGGGCAGCGAGGTCTTGCCGTTCTTCGACAGCACCCAGTGCCAGTTATCGGTCACCGGGGTTTCCGCCATCGGGCACCCTTGTTCGCGCCATTCGGGCAGCAGCTCATCCAACGACTTGGGATCGACCACCGCGCCCGACAGGATATGCGCGCCGATTTCCGAACCCTTTTCGAGCACGATCACTTCGAGTTCGGCATTGACCTGTTTCAGCCGGATTGCCGCTGCAAGGCCTGCGACCCCGCCGCCGACAATCACAACATCACAGGGCATTGATTCACGTTCGACCATCGGGCTTTCCTGATCCTGACTGTTTTGAGCGCGCGCGCCGCACATTCCGGCGAATTGCTGTGCTGGTTCACTTGCTAACTGGGTATCAGACAGTCAAGACCTCGCTTTAATAGCATGACCCAACCAGCCCTTTCCCTTGCCCGCGAATTTGAGGCGGCAATCGCGTGGTGGCACGCGGCTGGGGTAGACTACGACTTTGATGATGACGTTACGGCGTGGTTGGCCGAAGCGCCGTTGGAAGCCCCTGCCGCGCCCAAGGGTGTCACCGCCGGAACAAGCCGCAGTGCTTCCGCCCCGCAGGATCAGACGCAGCAGGCAAAGCAACAAACGGCCCCCACAGCACCGCCGCCCGCTCCCGCCCTCGCCCCTGCCATATTGCGCCGCGACTTGCTGGGCGATTCGCCGCCAACTGATCTCGCCGCATTTCGCCAGTGGTGGCTCGGAGCGGCGGAGCTTGATGCTGCGCGACTTTATCCCCGGATTGCGCCGCGCGGCGCCGAAGGTGCGTCGCTGATGGTGCTGGTGCCACAGCCCGAAGAACACGACCGCGACAGCCTGATGGAAGGGCCGCAGGGGCGGTTGCTGGGCAACATTCTCGCCGCGATGGGGCTTGATGATAACGCGGTTTACCTCGCCGCCGCCCTGCCGTGTTACACGCCGATGGCTGATCTTGCCGCGATTGGCGCTGGCGGGATGGACGCTGTAGTGGCGCATCACATCGCGCTGGCTCAGCCTAAACGGGTATTGGTGCTCGGCACCGGGCTGGCCGCAATGCTTGGCGCGCACGACAATCAGCCTTTACGTGAAATCAACCATAGTGCGGGCAAGGTGCCGGTCATGGTCAGCGAAACGCTGGACGCCATGATGGACATGCCCCGGCTCAAAGCCCGGTTTTGGAAGAGATGGATAGAATGGTCAGCCTCATGAATGTGCGTGCACGCGCCGGGTTTGCGGCGCTGGCGCTGGCGGGGCTGGCCTTTCCGGTCGCTGCGCAGGCGCAACAGGGCAACCTCGTCGCGCAATGGAACGATGACGCACGCGGGGAGACTTCGCTCGCTGCAATCCTCAGCCCCGAGGATCGCAGCCATTACCGCCAACTGTTCGCAGCAATCGATGCGCAGGAATGGAGCGTGGTTGAAGAACTGCTCGCTCAGCGCCCCGATGGCGTGCTGACGCAGGCCGCGCGCGCTGAATATTACACCCATGCCGACAGCCCCAAGGTCTCCGCCGAGCAAATCACCGCGTGGTTTGAACGCGGCGTCGATCTGCCGCAGGCTGACCAGATCGCCCGCATGGGAGCGAAGCGCGGGGTGGAATACCTTCCGGCGCTGCCCAGCGAACAGGGCTTTGCACGCCAGCCCTACGCGCCCAAGCGCATCCTTCCGCGCCCGGTGAGCGACGGGACAATGCCGTCCGCAACCGCATCTGCGATCCTGGAAGCGATCAAGGCTGACAATCCGACCGAAGCGCAGCGCCTGCTGGCCGAGGCTGATCTGTTCCTGTCCAGCGATGCCCGCGCCGAATGGCGTCAGCGGGTCGCCTGGAGCCACTATATCGAGAACAATGACACCGCCGCGCTCGAACTGGCGCGAACCGCAGCTGAAGGTTCGGGCGAATGGGTGGCCGAAGCTGCATGGGTCGAAGGCCTCGCGGCTTGGCGGCTGGGGCATTGCTCGCTTGCCGCAGAGGCGTTCGTCAACGTCGCCTCGCGCGCTTCGAATGTCGAACTGGCCGCTGCGGGGCATTACTGGGCGCACCGCGCGCTGGTGCGCTGCCGCGAACCGGGTCAGGCGCAGCAACACCTGAGCTCCGCCGCGCAGCTCGATGAAACGCTCTACGGGATGCTCGCGGCCGATCAGTTGGGCGTGGAATTGCCTGCCCACGCCCCGGCCCAACAGTTCAAAGCTGAGGATTGGCAACAGCTGGTAGGCCGCGGAAATGTGCAGGTTGCCGTCGCGCTGACCGAGATTGGCCGCCCCGCGCTCGCCGATGAAGTGCTCCGCCACGAAGCGCGGATTGGCCCGTCGTTCCAGTTTGACGCGCTGTCGCGGTTGGCGCGCGAACTGGGCCTGCCCGCTACACAATTGTTCATGGCGCACAACGCGCCCTATGGCACCCGCAGCGATCCTGCCTTGCGGTTCCCGGTGGCACGCTGGCAGCCGGTTGATGGCTGGCAAGTCGATCCGGCGCTAGCCTTTGCCCACGCTCTGCAAGAATCGAACTTTCGCGCCAACGCCGTCAGCCCGGCCGATGCGCGCGGGCTGATGCAGATCACTCCGATCACCGTGCGCCAACATGCACCGACGCTCAACATGACCGCGTCCTACGTCAACCTCAACGATCCCGAGGTGAACCTGTCATTCGGCCAGCGCAATCTTGAGATGCTGCGCGATTCCGCGGCGACCGGCGGGACGCTGCCCAAGATCATGGCGGCCTACAACGCGGGCCTGACCCCGGTGGCGCGCTGGAATACCGAGATCAACGATCAGAACGATCCGCTGCTTTGGATGGAATCGATCCCCTATTGGGAAACGCGCGGCTATGTCGCGATCGTCATGCGCAATTACTGGATGTATGAACGCGCCGCCGGGGTGACCTCGCCCAGCCGCCGCGCACTGGCGCAGGGCCTGTGGCCGGAATTCCCGCAGGCGCGCAATCTGCGTTCGGCGCGGCTGGACAAGTAATGGCAATCGACGAGAGCCGCGCGTTCAAGCCGATCAATATCGCTGTGCTGACCGTATCGGACACCCGCACAGCGGAGAACGACACTTCGGGCGATATTCTCAGCAACCGGGTAACGGGTGCGGGCCACAATCTCGGCGCGCGGATGATCGTGAAAGACGATGCCAAACTGCTCGCCGCGCAGTTCGAGGCCTGGATCGATGATCCCGCCATCGACGCCATCGTCAGCACCGGCGGCACCGGCCTTACGGGGCGCGATGTCACGCCCGAAGCCCTCTCTCTCGTTAAAGACGCGCGAGACATTCCCGGCTTTGGCGAACTGTTCCGCTGGCTCAGCTTCCAATCCATCGGCACCAGCACCGTGCAATCACGCGCCTGCGCCGCGGTGGCGCGCGGCACCTATATCTTCGCCCTGCCCGGTTCGAACGGCGCGGTGAAGGATGGCTGGGACGGAATCCTCGCCGAACAGCTCGACGCCCGCAATCGCCCCTGCAACTTCGTCGAACTGATGCCCCGACTGCGGGAAGTTTGATCTCAGGCGAAGACCGGACTGATCTTGCCAACCACAGCCGTACAGCTGCGGAAATCAGCAAGCTGTGCTTCGCTCATCGGCCGCTTGAAGACATAGGCGCCGGGCTTCCGTTTGTCGACGTAGAGCTTGATGAAGTGCTCGGTCTCCACGATATGGCTGAAATTCGACCAGCTAACCCTGCTGCCGTTCCCTTCGCATGACGCCTCGTATCCCTGCTCATCCCAGGCGAAGGTCACTGGCGAGCCAGTGACACCCCAGCCAACCTCCGGACTCATGGCATTTCTCGTATGCCGCCAGTATTCAAGGGCGTATAGCGCAACCGGCCCGAGCAGTACGACGTAGAACAGCGGGTGAGTAAAAAAGTACGGGTTAACCCAATAGGCCTGCCCAACAAACGGCGCATACAAGAGCACCACCACCAGAGTGAGCGTGCGGGGGTTGAGAAAGCCCTCCGCAAACTTGTCCCGTGCAAGGGCCAACCCTTCTTCAGGGAGCCAGTTGTATGAGACCTGCCGTTCCATGGGTATGAGGATCGCGCAAGACCCCTTAACATCATGCTACGGAGAGGAATTTTTCCGATCGCAGCAAACTCTGCCCCGCCAGCGCGTGGTCCTATCCACAAAAACCCCGCTTTTCAGCTAAGGAAATTCTGTTAGCAGGATCACCTGATCGAAGGGGGAATTGCGATGCGTTGGGCGATCTTGGCGGTTGCGGCGGCAATGGTGGCTTTGGGCGGCGGGGCGGCGCAGGCGCAATCTTCGCAGACATTGCAGCACTTTACCCGCGCCGATTTTGAGCGGGCCTTGCGCGATGCCGGGGCGAATATCACCACCAGCGAAGATCCGCAGCGGATCAATTTCACTTTCGAGGGCGATGTCGCAGCCGATGCTCTATTGCTCGCCTGCGATGAAGGCACGCAGGACAATTGCCTCGGCTCGTCCATGCTCGCCACATTCACGGCTGACGAAGGGACCACCGCTGACCAAGTCATGGCAGCGATCAACGCATACAATTACAACGAGAACTTCGGCCGCGCCTATGTCGACGACGAAGGCACGATCTCGGTGCGGATGTACATTATCTCGGACGGCGGCATCACCCGCGAAAACTACAGCAGCCAGATCGGGCTGTGGTTCGGCTCTGTGGTCGATTTCTTTGGCTATCTGTATCCGGAAAGCGGCGAATAGGGGGGAGTGGGGGTTAGCCAAACCCCCCACCCACATCGCCCGGGGCAAAGCGGATCAGGCGGCTGTCGATCAGCGCGGCGGTGCGATTGACCACTGCCTTCTGATACTCGGCATCCTTGATCATTTCGAAGAACGCGCCGGCATTGGGATATTGCGCGACAAAGCCATCGTGCCATTCGCGCACGTCTGGCCCGGTCACCATCGCCTCGAACCGCCCGCGCCAGACGATGCTGCCGCCCACGCGCTGGAAGATCGACCCTGATGTGCGGCCATATTCGGCATAGGCCTCGCGCCCCGTCCATCCCTTGCCCGCGTTTTCGTGGCCTTCGGGATAGTCCGCCGTGTCACGATACAGCAGCAGGTTGAGCATCTGGATCGGTGTATCACGCGGCAGGTCTTTGAACGCCTGAAAATTGGCGGGCGACGGGTCGATGTAGGTCACATTGGTCATCGGCTCACTCCACCAGCTTGTAATCGCTGAACCGGTCGCGCAGGTCTTTCTTGCTGATTTTGCCAGTGGCGGTGTGCGGGATGTCGTCGACGAATTCGACCGCATCGGGCAGCCACCACTTTGCGATGATCGGCTTGAGGTGCTCGATGATTTCGCCGCCCGTCACGTCTGCGCCGGCTTTCTTGACCACGAACAACACTGGGCGTTCGTCCCACTTGGGGTGGTAAACGCCAATGCAAGCGGCCTCAGCCACTGCCGGATGCCCGCAGGCGGCGTTTTCCAGCTCGACCGAGCTGATCCATTCGCCACCCGATTTGATCACGTCCTTGGTGCGGTCAGTCAGCTGCAGCGTGCCATCGGGGTGGATGATGCCAACATCGCCGGTATCGAACCAGCCATCATTGCCAACGGCGTCCGTATCGGCCTTGAAGTAGCGTTTGATGACCCACGGCCCGCGAATTTGCAGTGCGCCGCTGGTCTGCCCATCGCGCGGCAGTTCGGTGCTCATGCCGCTCAAATCCACCGTGCGCAGCTGCACGCCAAAGATTGGGCGGCCCTGCATCGCGGTCTTTTCGACCTTCTGTTCGAGCGTGAGCGTGTCCCAATCCCAAGTCGGGCCCCCGACCGTTCCAATCGGGCTGGTTTCGGTCATCCCCCAAGCGTGCTGCACGCGGGTGCCGTTCTTCATCAGCCGCTCGATCATGAATTTTGGCGCAGCGGAGCCCCCGATGGTGGCCGCCTTCAGTGGTGGCAGATCAAGGCCATTGGCATCGCAATACTGGAAATGCGCCAGCCACACTGTTGGCACGCCTGCACTATCGGTAACGCCTTCGCGCAGCATCAGATCATGCAGAACCGCTGGGTCATTCACTGCCGAGAACACGAACTTGATCCCCGCCATCGCGCCAGCATAGGGCAGGCCCCAGCTCGCCGCGTGGAACATCGGCACCACGGGCAGCATCACCGATGCGCTGGAGAAATTGAACGCCGCCGGTTGCAAGCCGGCCATCGCGTGCATCACGGTGGAACGGTGCTCGTATTGCACCCCCTTCGGATTGCCGGTGGTGCCCGAGGTATAGCAGATCATACACGGGTCGCTTTCCGCCCCGGTGGCCCATTCGAAATCACCGTCCTGCGCGCCGATCCAATCCTCAAAGGCGGGTGCACTCGCGCCGGAATCATAGCAGATGTAATGCTCAACCGTGGGCCAGCGCGACTTCATCCGGTCAACAATCGGCTGGAACGCCGCGTCGTAACACAGCACGCTGTCTTCGGCGTGGTTGACGATATATTCGAGCTGATCGTCAAACAGGCGCGGGTTCACGGTGTGGAGCACCCCGCCCATCCCTGCGACGCCATACCAGCTGACCAGATGCCGCGAATGGTTCATGGCAAGGCTGGCGACCTTGTCCCCCGGCTTGAGGCCCAGCGCGCGCAATGCCTGCGCCATCTTCAACGCATCGCGGCGAATGCCCGCCCAATCGGTGCGTGTTTCGCTGCCATCAGCCCAGCGGGTAACGATTTCGCGCGTCGGCGCTTCACGCGCGGCGTGGTCGATCACTGCGGTTACCCGCATGGTCCATTCCTGCATCGCCCCAAGCCTTGCTCCGGCCATAGCTCTCTCTCCGTCTAGACTGCGCGATTGTTGCGCATTGCTGTGTGGTTGCACTCGTTCTCATGCCCTTGGCCGCGCCGCTTGGCAATCGGGGCTGAGTAAGGGGCAAATAGGGCGAATTGTCACGACTTTGCCACGCATAAAGCCTATGTTCCGAGCGTGCCCGACCCAAAAGGATATTTATGAAAAAACTAGCATTTCTCCTCGCCAGCGCCGCAGCTGTTGCTGCCGTGCCCGTGCAGGCGCGTGAGGGCCAGCTCTATCTCGGCATCGAAGGCGGCGTCAGCTTTGACGATCAGGTCACCGTCGATATCGACAACAACCGCGCTGACGGCCTGCTCGACAACGCAGCCTTTGCAGACACCAACCTCGGAATCGATGGCGACGTCATCCTTGGTTACGATTTCGGCGCGTTCCGATTGGAAGCCGAAGGCGGATACAAGCAGGCCGGCTACGAATCGCTGACCGTCGTCAATTCGGGGATCCTGCCCGGCACCCTGACCGTGCCCAGCGGCACCGTGGTCCAGAACGATCGCGATCTCAAAATCTTGAGCGGGATGATCAACGGTCTGATCGAATTCGGCAAGGATGATGGCTTGCAGATCTACGGCGGCGGCGGTGTAGGCTTGGCCCGATTGTCGTTGCCGGTCGAAGTGGCTGGGATTGGCACCGTGGTCGATGACAATGCCACCGATTTTGCTTGGCAGCTGATCGGCGGCCTGCGGTTTCCGGTGAACGACAATATCGATTTCGGCGTCAAGTATCGCTATTTCGTGGCCGAGAACTTCGGTCTTGAAGCAGCCAACGGACGCGCGCTTGATGTCGATTATACGGCCCATTCGGTGCTGGCGAGCTTGGTTTATAACTTTGGCGGCGCGCCTGCGTCTGCCCCGGTGATTGCAGCGCCTGCTCAACCCGCTCCGGTGATCGCACCGCCGCCCCCGCCGCGTCCCGCTCCGCCCGCGCCGCCGCGGGCGCAGTGCAACACCGGGCCGTTCATCGTGTTCTTCGACTTTGACCGTTCGGACATCACGGCTGAAGCATCGACGATCCTCAACAACGCCGTCACCGCTTACGCCAATTGCGGCAATGCGCGGGTGATGCTGGCAGGTCACACGGATACCTCGGGCAGCGCGACCTACAATTTGGCGCTGGCCGAACGTCGTAATGCGTCGGTCCGCAATTACATGACCGGCCGCGGCGTTGGTGCCGGGCAGATCACCGGCGAAGCGTTTGGCGAAAGCCAGCCGCGCGTGCCGACCGCCGACGGGGTGCGCGAAGCGCAGAACCGCCGTGTGGAAGTGTCTTACGGCCCAGGTTCGGGCTTCTAAGTCACTCGGCTAATCGAAATGCATCAGGAGGGGCCGGAGCGATCCGGCCCCTTTTTTGTGCCTTCAGGCAACCAGCCGCAGCCGTGCTTTGCCCTTCAGCGGCGCCAGCGCGACATTGTCGATCCCCTCGACCGCCGCCAGCCGCTCGGCCAGATCGCCGTTAAGCACAAACCCGCCCCCCAATCGCACCTGCGCATGGCCACCCGCTGCGAGCACGAGCCGCACCATAACCTCGCCGCTGCCTGCCACCTGCTCGCCCTGCGCCACATCAAGTTCGATCTTGAGTTCAAGCAGTGCCTCAACCGTGGCGATATCGGCGGTCAGCTGCATCGCGGTCGCCCCGCTGACGGCTGCCAAGGGCCGCGCGCCGCGCACGGTCAGACGCGGGGGTTCATCAGGGTTGGGTGCGTCAAGTTCGACCGTCAGCAGCAGGCATTCGCCTTCCTGCCCCCAACGTTCAAACTGCGGCACCAGCGCCTCTTCGAAACAAGCGGCGGAAAACTGCCCTGAAGCATCGGAGAAATCGGCACGCACAAACGTGCCGCCCTTGCGGGTGCGGGCCTTAGTAATGCCTTCGACCAGAGCCGCCATCACCGCCGTGCCGCGCCCGCCCGGCGGTGCCCCTGCTTCCATCAGGCTTTGATAGGTGCGCGCGCCATTGGCCGAGGCCACGTCGCGGAATTGCTGCACCGGGTGGGCAGAGAAATAGAACCCGAAATTCTCGCGTTCCTGCGCCATGCGTTCGGTCCGGCTCCATGCCGGGGCGGCCTGCAACCTCAGGTCTTCGGCAGCCGCATCATCCCCGCCAAACAGCGCCGCCTGCCCGCTTGACCGTTCGCGCATCGCCGCGTCAGCCACCGCCATCAGCAGGTCGGCATTGGCGTAAAGCAGCCCGCGATCCGGTTCTAACCCGTCAAACGCGCCGGCACAGATCAGCCCTTCCAGCTGACGCCGGTTCATCGTGCCCTGCGGCAGGCGTTCGAACAGATCCTTGATGCTGGCAAACGGCCCGGACGCCTGCCGCTCAGCCGCAATCGCTTCCATCGCCTTTTCCCCGACATTGCGGATCCCGGCGAGCGCGTAGCGGACGGCATAGCCTTTGTCGGTCTGCTCGACGGTAAAGCGCGCTTGCGATGCATTGATGTCGGGCGGCAACACCTCAACCCCGCCGTGGCCGTTCGGATAGCGCCGCGCATCATCGACAAACACATTGAGCTTGTCCGACTGATGCATATCGAAACACATTGATGCCGCGTAGAATTCTTCGGGGTAATGCGCTTTCAGCCACCCGGTCTGATAGGCCAGCAATGCATAGGCCGCTGCGTGCGATTTGTTGAAGCCGTAGCCTGCAAACTTGTCGATCAAATCGAACAGTTCGTTGGCGCGCTTGGCCTCGATGCCCGAATTCTCCCGGCAGCCATCGACGAACCGGCCACGCTGCGCGTCCATTTCGGCCTGCACCTTCTTACCCATCGCGCGGCGCAGCAGGTCAGCATCGCCAAGTGAGTAGCCCGCGAGCACCTGCGCGGCCTGCATCACCTGTTCCTGATAAACAAAGATGCCGTATGTTTCGGCCAGGATGCCTTCGAGCTTTTGGTGCGGGTATTCGATCGGAACCACGCCCGCTTTACGCTGACCGAACAGCGGGATGTTATCCATCGGGCCGGGCCGATAGAGCGACACGAGCGCGATGATGTCGCCGAAATTGGTCGGCTTCACAGCCTTCAGCGTGCGCCGCATCCCTTCGGATTCCAGCTGGAACACGCCAACGGTGTTACCTGTCTGCATGAGTTGGTAAACCGCCTGATCATCCAGCGGCAACGCGCCCAGATCGATGGTGATGCCGCGTTCTTCCAGTAGATCGGTCGCCTTGCGCAGCACCGACAGGGTTTTCAGGCCCAAGAAGTCGAACTTCACCAGCCCGGAACTTTCGACATATTTCATGTCGAACTGCGTCACCGGCATGTCTGATCGCGGGTCACGATACAGCGGCACAAGCTGCGCCAACGGTCGATCACCAATCACCACGCCCGCCGCGTGGGTCGATGAATTGCGCGGCAGGCCTTCCAGCTGCATCGCCAGATCGACGAGGCGTTTGACGTCCTTGTCGTTGTCGTATTCGCGCTTGAAATCCGCCGCGCCGTTCAACGCGCGCGGTAACGGCCACGGGTCGGTCGGGTGGTTGGGGATCATCTTGCAGAGTCGGTCGACCTGACCGTAGCTCATCTGCAAAATCCGCCCGCAATCGCGCAGCACCGCGCGCGCCTTCAGCTTACCAAAGGTGATGATCTGCGCGACGTGATCGCTGCCATATTTGGCCTGCACGTAACGGATCACTTCGCCGCGCCGGGTTTCGCAGAAATCGATATCGAAATCAGGCATCGACACACGTTCGGGGTTCAAGAACCGTTCGAACAGCAGCCCCAGCTTGAGCGGATCGAGATCGGTGATGGTCAGCGCCCAAGCCACCGCCGATCCTGCGCCAGAGCCGCGCCCCGGCCCGACCGGAATGCCCTGTTCCTTGGCCCATTTGATGAAATCGGCCACAATCAGGAAGTAGCCGGGAAAGCCCATCCCCACGATCACGTCGATCTCGAATTCGAGCCGGTCAAAATAGACCTTGCGCTCCTCCTCGGTGAGATCGGGATAGGCTTCCAAACGCGCTGACAGGCCGGCGCGCGAATCCTCCGCCAAAGCCCTTGCCTCGCCCGCCAGATCGCCCGCAAGGCTGGGCAGGATCGGCTTGCGGTACGGCGGCGCGAACGCACACCGCTGCGCGATCACCAGCGTGTTGGCGGTTGCCTCGGGCAGGTCGGCAAAGGCTTCGTCCATCATGCTGGCCGATTTGACAAAGGCCTGCGGGTTGGAACGCGGGCGATCCTCGGCCTCGATCTGGCTCGAATTGGCAATGCACAGCATCGCATCATGCGCCTTGTGCATATGCGGTTCGGCAAAGTTGGCGGGGTTGGTGGCGACCAGCGGCAGATTGCGGGCGTAAGCGAGGTCGATCAACGCCGCCTCGGCCCGCTCGCACACCGGATCGCCGTGGCGCGCCAGTTCGATATAGAGCCGCTGCGGGAACAGCGCTTCCAGCCGATCAGCCAGCCGCGCGGCGGCCTCGTGCTGACCATCCGCCAGCAACCGCGTCAGGCACCCCTCACCCGCGCCGGTCAGCGCAATCAACCCGCCCGTATACCCGTCCAGAGCGGCCAGCGTGACATGCGGATCAAGTTCCAGTGGGCGATCGAGGTGGGCCTGCGACACCAGATGGCACAGGTTGTTGTAACCCTCATCATCCTGCGCCAGCAGCGCGAGGTAATCGATGCTGCGCGCACCCGAACCTTCCACCCCTTCGCGCGCCACGCCCAGCAGCGCGCCGATAATCGGCTGCACGCCTTCGGCCTTGCAGGCGGCGGCAAACGGCATGACCCCGTACAGCCCGTTGCGGTCGCAAATAGCGATGGCGGGAAAGCCGCGTTCCTTCGCCAGTTTGGCGATTTCCTTGGGATCAATCGCCCCTTCGAGCATCGAGAAGGACGACAACACGCGCAGCGGGACGAAGGGAGCAAAGGCCATGGACGCAGTGTAGGAAATTGCAGCGATTCTCATAGCGCGGCGAGCGGATAATTCTCCACAGGCGGGGCGGTATCAGTCTGCATCAGCATCCCGCTCCGCTGCAATCTTGCGGCGGATGTCGCGGATCGTTGACCACGCGCCGTAGGCCAGCAGTAAGCCAAGAAAAATCCACACCCAGACCGGGATATTACGTCCCGCTATCGCCAGATAAAGATAGGCCGATACGAAGCATATGCCCGCGCACATCGTCGGGACCACGGTCGACCGACCGGCCCGTGCGCGGCGCACCAGCCAACCGACCGACAGCAGGAAAAACGGGATTGCGCCGACGTAAATCGCGCCGAAAATATAGGGATTAACCCCGTAATCGGCTCCGAGACCGAGGATCCATTGATGGGCGGCTTCCATCGGTGGGCTACAGCAGCTTTTCGATGTCGCTCGCTATCCGGTCAGGCGTGTCGGTCGGGCCGTAGCGGCGCACCACTTTGCCATCACGGCCCACCAGAAACTTGGTGAAGTTCCATTTGATCGAGGTTGAGCCCATCAACCCTTTGGCCGAGGTCTTCATCCAGTCAAACAGCGGTGATGCGCTCGCGCCGTTCACGTCCACTTTGGCCATCAGCGGAAAGGTGACGCCGAAATTCACCTTGCAGAATTCGGCGATTTCATCGGCGTTGCCCGGTTCCTGCCCGCCAAACTGATTGCACGGAAAACCGAGCACTTCGAAACCGCGATCCTTGTAAGTCTGATACAGCTTTTCCAGCCCATCATATTGCGGGGTGAAGCCGCATTTGCTGGCGGTGTTGACGACCAGCAGCACCGTGCCGAGCTTGTCTTTGAGATCGATCGCATCACCCCGATTGGTGGCAACGGTAAAGTCGGCAATCGTGGTCATAGTGCTAAGTCCCTATCAAAGCCCGTGGAGCAGCACGCCCTCTTTCAGGCGCACCACCCGGTCCATCTTGGCGGCAAGGCGTTCGTTGTGGGTGGCGACCAGCGCCGCGCTGCCTTCTCCGCGCACCAACGCGAGAAATTCGGCGAGCACGCCGTCAGCCGTCGCTTCGTCAAGGTTACCAGTCGGCTCGTCCGCCAACACCAGCGTGGGCCGGTTGGCGAGCGCACGGGCGACCGCGACGCGTTGCTGTTCTCCGCCTGAAAGCTGGCTGGGGCGGTGGGTCAGCCGCTCGCCCAACCCAAGGCTGGTGAGCAGGCTGTCAGCCCGCGCCTCGCACTCTGCGCGGGGCGTGCCCAAGATCATCTGCGGCATCACCACATTTTCGCGCGCGTTGAAATCCGGCAGCAGGTGGTGGAATTGGTAGACGAAGCCCAGATGTTCGCGCCGCAACCGGGTGCGCTGATCGCTCGCCAAGTCCTCGGCGCGTTCGCCCGCCACGCTGATCGAGCCTTCGAACCCGCCTTCGAGCAGGCCGACCGCTTGCAGCATGGTCGATTTGCCCGAGCCCGAGGGGCCAAGCAGCGCGACGATTTCTCCCGGCATGATGTCGAGATCGACCCCGCGCAGCACTTCGATCCGCTGCCCGCCCTGTTCAAAGGCGCGCTTCAATCCTTTGAGCGAGACGATGGGAGACCCGCTATTCATAACGTAGCACCTGCACCGGATCGGTATTGGCGGCCTTGAGCGCAGGGTAGAGCGTCGCAAGGAAGCTCAACCCCAAAGCCAGCGCCACGATCCCCGCAATCTCCCACGGATCAGTGCGCGAAGGCAGGGTACTCAGGAACCGCACTTCGGGATCCCAGATTTCCTGCCCGGTGGTAAAGGCGATGAAATCCACGATCGGTTCACGGAAGAACAGCACAATCGAACCGAGCGCCAGGCCCGCCAGCGTGCCAATCGCGCCAATCGTGCTGCCGGTGGTAACGAAAATCTTGAGCAAGCTTTTCCGCGTCGCGCCCATTGTGCGCATGATCGCAATGTCGCGAGTCTTGGCGCGCACCAGCATGACGAGGCTGGACAAGATATTGAACGCCGCCACCAGCACCATGAAGCTCAATGCAAAGAACATCGCCACGCGTTCCACCTGCAAGGCCTCGAACAAAGCCGAGTTGATCGTCTTCCAATCGGCAATCACCGCCTTGCCGGTCAGTTGCGCGGCGAGCGGTTCGAGGATTTCACCGACCCGGTCAGGATCATCAACCGTGACTTCGATCATCCCGATCTGATCGCCCATCAACAGCAAGGTCTGTGCGTCCTTGATCGGCAGGATCACGAATTTCTCGTCGTAGTCATAAATGCCGACTTCAAAGATTGCGCCAACTTCATAACCGACCTGCCGGATCGAAGTACCGAACGGCGTGGTGCGGCCCTGTGGGTTGATGATGGTGATGGTATCGCCCACCCGCGCGCCGATATTCTGCGCCAGCCGCGTGCCAATCGCGACCCGGCCCGAACCGTCCTGCAAAGTAGCGATATTGCCAAGCACCACCTTGTCGCTGAGCGCGGCAATGTCCTTGTCGATCTGTCCGCGCACGAACACCGCTTCGGCCCGGCCATTGAAGCTGGTCAACAGCGGTTGTTCGATCAGCGGGGAAGCTTCGACCACGCCCGGCGTGCGCTGCACATTCGCCAGCACGCTTTCCCAATTTTCGAGCCGCCCGCCGTAGGCTTGCACGATGGCATGGCCATTCAGCCCGACAATTTTGTCGAGCAATTCGGCGCGGAACCCGTTCATAACGCTCATCACGATCATCAGCATCGCGACCGAGAGCATTACCACCCCAACCGAAATGCCCGCGACAAGCGCGATAAAAGCCTCCCCCTTACCGGGCCAGAGGTAACGTTTGGCGATCATCCATTCGAACGGGGAGAGCATGAGAGGGTCAGTGCTGCCTGTAAGGTGAACGATGCCTGTAGAGTGCACGGGTGCACCGGGCAATCCCGTTGCGATGCCTGTCCCCCACCCCGAGCCCCACCCCGTGAATGTCACACACCAGTCAGCAAAAAGCCGGGCATCGGCTTCCCGCTTTCGCTTGTAATTGATCCGTCACATCGCCATTGGAGCGGGGCGCTCCGGCGGTTGGCCCGCGAACAAGTCTGGTGATGCCGATGACACCCTTCAATGTGACCCACCCCTTCCTCGACGCAGATGGCGACAAGCTGCGCGAGGAATGCGGGATTTTCGGCGTAATCAACGCCGCCGATGCCTCGGCCACGACCGCGCTGGGCCTCCACGCGCTGCAACATCGCGGGCAGGAGGCCGCCGGGATCACATCCTACGACGGGCAGGAGTTCTACTCCCACCGAGGCCAGGGCCACGTGGCAGAGAATTTCTCGTCATCCGAAGCCATCGCCGCACTGCCGGGCCATATGGCGGCGGGCCATGTGCGCTATTCCACCACCGGCGGATCAGGCCTGCGCAACGTCCAGCCGCTCTATGCCGAGTTGGCGAGTGGCGGGTTTGCCGTGGCGCATAATGGCAATATCTCCAACGCGATGATGCTGCGCACCGATCTGGTGAACAAGGGATCGATCTTCCAGTCGACCTCCGACACCGAAGTCATCATTCACCTTGTCGCCACCAGCCGTTATCCCACCATTGCAGACCGGTTGGTTGACGCACTGCGCTTGGTCGAAGGTGCCTATGCGCTGATCGTGATGACACCCGAAGGCATGATTGCCTGCCGTGATCCGCTTGGCATCCGCCCGCTGGTGATGGGCCGGATGGGCGAATCCATCCTGTTCGCCTCGGAAACCGTCGCCTTTGACGTGGTCGGCGCCGAAGTGATCCGCGAAGTCGAACCAGGCGAGCTGGTGATGGTCGATTTCTCGGGCGAAATACGCTCGGTGCGCCCGTTCGGCAGCCCGGCCCCGCGCCCATGCATTTTCGAACACGTCTATTTCAGCCGCCCCGACAGCGTGTTTGCCGGGCGCAGCGTCTACGAAGCGCGTAAAGCAATCGGCGTTCAGCTGGCGCTGGAATCGCCCTGCGATGCCGATCTGGTCGTGCCCGTGCCCGATAGCGGAGTGCCGGCAGCCATCGGGTTTGCGCAAGCCTCTGGCTTACCGTTTGAACTTGGCATCATCCGCTCGCACTATGTCGGGCGCACCTTTATCCAGCCATCGGACGGCGCGCGTCATTCAAGCGTGAAGCGCAAGCACAACGCCAACCGCGCGCTGGTGGAAGGCAAGCGGATCGTGCTGATCGACGATTCAATCGTGCGCGGCACGACATCGATGAAAATCGTCGAGATGATGCGCGAAGCGGGCGCGAGCGAAGTGCATTTCCGCGTCGCCAGCCCGCCGACTGCGCATTCGTGCTTCTACGGGGTCGATACGCCTGAACGATCCAAACTGCTCGCCGCGCGGATGGATTTGGAACCGATGCGCGAATTCATCAAGGCCGACAGCCTCGCCTTCATCTCGATTGACGGGTTGTACCGCGCGGTCGGATCGCAAGACCGCAATGCCGCCTGCCCGCAGTTCTGCGATGCCTGTTTCACGGGCGACTATCCCACATCACTGACCGACCTTGCGTTGGCCGAACAGAAAAGCGCCGAGCTCCCCTTCGCTGATCCGAAAGCTGCCTGATCTCATGACTGACAATACGAAACCGCTTTCCGGGCGCACGGCGCTTGTCACCGGGGCGAGCCGGGGGATTGGCGCGGCCACCGCCAAAGCTCTCGCCGCAGCGGGCGCGCATGTCATTCTGGTGGCGCGCAAGGTCAAGGCGCTGGAAGCGGTCGAGGATGAAATCCACGTGGGCGGCGGCAGTTCGACCATCGCCCCGATTGATCTGATGGAGCCCGATGCTGTCACCCGGTTAGCGGGCGCGATTGCAGGGCGCTGGCCAACGATTGATATCATGGTGCTGGCCGCAGCCTATCTGCCCGAGCTCACGCCGCTGTCGCAGGTTGATCCCAAGCAGTTCAATCAGGCGTTGCTGACCAATGTGGTCGCAACGCAGGCGCTGCTGTCAGGGTTTGATCCGTTGCTACGCCGCGCACCTGCAGGCCGCATTATCGGCCTGACCAGCAGCGTCGGCGCCGTGCCCCGGCCCTATTGGGGCGCCTATGGTTCGACCAAGGCAGCATTTGAAAACCTGCTCGAAACCTATGCCGGCGAAGTCGAGCGGCTCAGCCCCCTGCGGGTTGCCATCATCGATCCCGGCGCGACCCGCACCGAAATGCGCGCCCGCGCCTATCCGGGCGAAGACCCGGCCAAGGTCAAAGCCCCCGAAGTGGTCGCCGACCGGCTGGTCGCACTGTTGACCGAGGGCTTCGACACGCTCCACCGTGAGCGGATTGCGTAAAACCACTTAGTCATCCCTACCCGCTCGTTAACCGTGTTCGGCAAGCGTTCCTTAGCGTCTGGCACTGCATTGTCCCGCTCGGACCAACCACCCCGAGAGACCGCAGGCTAAGCACACAAGGTTCAAAGCGATGGCGCTTGATTCTGATCCCTACCGTATGGCCGCGCAGGAAGATCGCTGCTCGCCGCGGACCCGTCTTACAATCCCGGCGACATTGCGCGCATCGGGCGGCCGCGCTTTTCAAAGCGTGGTGCATGATCTGTCGATTTCCGGCTTTTCCGCTGCATCGATCAACCGGATGCACGAAGGACAGCTGTGCTGGCTGACGCTGCCGGGGCTCGAATCGCTGCAAGCCGAAGTCGTGTGGTGGGACAACTGCATCGTCGGCTGCGCGTTCTCGGAACTGCTCAGCCCAATCGTGCACGACAACATCCTGCAACGGTACAGCAATATCGGGATCACCCGTCAGGTAATCTGAAGGAGCGGCGAGCCGCCGCCCGGGTTACCGGGCTTCGGCGGCGATCTTCTGGCTCAAGGCTAGGAACCGCGCGCGCTCAGGCCCGCCGCTTGCCTGTGCCCAGTTGCCGACATAGGCGAAGACGACTCGCTTGTCGGGGAACAGGGTAATGCCTTGGCCAAAGATACCCTGCGCCCCGTAAGTTGCGCCCGGATAGGTCCACCATTGGTAGCCGTAGCCATAGCCGGTCGCGCCGAAATCGACCTGACTGTCGGTCGCTTCGGCGAACCAACCTGTAGGCACCACGCCCTTACCGCCTTCGAGAGCGAATTGGCCCATGCGGGCATAATCCGCCAGAGTGATCGATAGGCAGCACCCGCCGATATTCCCGCCGCGCGGGTCGACCATCCAGAACAGCCCACCTTCAAAGCCCGCCGGTTCAACGATCTTGGCCTGCGCATATTCGGCCAGTGGCTTGCCAACCGCGTTCTCGACCAAAACGCCGATCAGATTGGTCTCGCCTGTCTTGTAGACCCATTTTTCGCCCGGAGCAGCTTCGCGCGGCAGGCTTTTCATCTGCGCGACGATGGCATCGGCGCCGTATTCGACCACGAAGCGATTCATCTGCGCAACGTCGCTATTGGGATCGGTATAGTCCTCGTTCCACTTGACCCCGCTGGTCATGGTGGCGAGCTGGCGCACGCTGACGCCTTCGTAGGCCGAGTCTTTGAGCCCGGGGATATACTGCGTCACCGGATCATCGAGGCTTGTGATGAACCCATCCTTCACCGCCGCGCCCAGCAGGGTCGAGGTGAAGCTTTTGGCGACCGAGAAGCTCGTCCAGCGGTCGTTTGCGCCTAGGCCGAGGCCGTAAGCTTCATACCGTACCTTGCCATCTTCCAGCACCATGATCCCGGCAGCATTGGTGCTGGCCATCAGCGCCTTGAGATCGGCCTGCAACTCCGCGCTGAGCGGCGCGCCCTTGGGCAGCGCGCGGGTGGTTTTGGCGGCGGGGACTTCGTGGCCGGCGAACCATTGCTCCATCACACGGAAGCGTTCGGAGCGCTGGGCATCGTTCCAGAACAACACCTGCAATTCGGACTGATCGCGCGCTGGCGGCTGAGTGATCACGACGGGCGTTGCGATCGTGGGGGCAATCGCTCGATCGCCGCCATAGCCGCTAGCGCAGCCCGCCAGCATCGCGGCAATTACGACCCCCGAAACCATGCCTGTGATCCGCCCCATCATTCCATCCTCTCGTATGTTATGCGCAAGGCATAGGCGGGTGGGATGCGCGGGGGCAAGCCTTACTCAACCGTCCTTCATCGCTTTGAGCGCCGCCAGCGCCCGTTCGCGCGCGGCGCGGTGGGGGACGATCTTGCGCGGATAGCCCGAAGGCCGCCGCCCGAATTCCTCGGGATCGTGGATGTGAGGCTCCTCCATCCGCGCCAGTTCGGGCACATAAGTGCGGATATATCGCGCGGCATCGAACTTCTCGGATTGGGTGAGCGGGGCCATAATTCGGCTGAACATATTAGAATCGACGCCCGTCCCGGCGGTCCACTGCCAGTTGGTCGCGTTGGAGGCGTAGTCGGCATCGCACAGCGTATCCCAGAACCACTTTTCGCCCTCACGCCAGTCGATCAGCAGATGTTTGATGAGGAAGCTCGCAGTGATCATCCGCACGCGGTTGTGCATCCACCCGGTCTGCCACAGCTGACGCATCCCGGCATCGACCATGGGGTATCCCGTGCGGCCCTGCTGCCAGGCCTTGAGATCGCGCGCGGCGGCGGGATCGGTAGCGGGATCGCGCCAGGGGAAGCGGTCGAAATCCTCGCGGTAGTTCTGCGTCGCGTATTTCGGGAATTGCAGGATCGCGTTCTGCGAATAGTCGCGCCAGATCAGCTCGCTTTCATAAACCTCCCAGCCCTTGGAGCGCTTGTGCTTGAGAGCGTGCCACACCTGAATGGGCGAAATCTCGCCGAAATGCAGGTGCGGTGAGAGGCGTGAGACCTTGTCGACGCTCGGCAGATTGCGCTTGTCGTCGTAGTCGTCGACATCGGCTTCCCATGCCGAAAGGCGCGCGTGGGCGGCGTCCTCGCCGACTTGCCAGAAGGCTGCGATACCATCCGACCAGTCGGGTTTGGTGGGGAGCAGGTTCCATGAGGCGAGTTCGTCGCTGGTGGGCCAGCTTGAGGGTGCGGTGAGGATTTCCGGCGCAGGCAATTCATCGCGCGGCGGAAACTCGGCGCGCACGGCACGGCTGAAGGGGGTGTAGATCTTGTATTGCCCGCCCGTCCCGGTGGTGATGCTGCCCGGCACCATCAGGTAGTTGCCGTGGTGGAGTTGCAGATCGAGGCTCTTGGCCAGCTTGCGCTCGGCGTTCAGCCACCACGGTTCGTAATGGCAATTGGCGTGGATGGTGGCCGCGCCGACCTCCTCCGCCAGCTTGGTGAGTTCCTCCACCGCATCGCCGCGCCGCAGGATCAGCTTGCTGCCATTGACCTCAAGGCTCTGCGCCAAACTCGCCAACGAATGATGCAGCCACCAGCGCGATGCGCCGCCATAGGCATGGTGCTTGGGCGCATCATCGTCGAGCACATAGACGCACACCACTGGCCCAGCCTTGGCCGCATGATAAAGCGCCGGATTATCAGCCAGCCGCAGATCGCGCCGCAGCCATACGAGTTGGGTGTTGGACATATGGTTCTAAAATTCTCTCGTCATTGCGAGGCGATGCAGTCGCCGCGGCAATCCAGGGTGCAAGGTCAGTCCATGGATTGCTTCGTCACCTTCGGCTCCTCGCAATGACGAATTAGGGCGCGGTAAGTTCCTAACACTCCACATCGGGCTGCGCGACCGAGAACCGGTCTTGCGCACGCGGGTCGTAGAAGCGAGCGTCAATTCGCTGGGGGTTCCGGAGGGCCAACAACTGTCAACTCGCCATCAGATACGTATGGTTCAACTGTGACACATGCCCATCCGGGCAAATCAACCTCGAATCTGTCACGAGAAAGCGGGTGCAAGAACCGCGCGTCGCGCAATACCCAGCCTGATCGACCTGGGTCGTAATCGACGAGAGGCGCGCGCGACCAGAATTGGAAAGCTCGAACCTGCGAATCTCGCTTGGCCACCGCGTCCAAATTGCAGTTTGGCAGGATTACGCCAGACTCAATAAGGTCTCCATCAATAAGGAACCGCCCTATCCCGTCGCCGAAAATGATCTCCCGTTCCCAAAAAGCGAACGGCACAGGACTGACGATTAATATTGGGCTTGGCTCTTCCAGACCATTCTGAGCCGCGAAAGTAATAAACCCATTCACCCCAATATATGCCAACGCCACAGCAATCCCCACCCGCGCAGACCGCATCCACTCTGCCCCCGCCTTCTCCCGCCGCCGCGACCACCACACGCTGGCGATCAGCAGCGCCCACAGCCACACGTCGATGATGAACAGCGTGTCGCCGTAGAACCATTGCGAGGAGAACGGCTCCAGCAACCGGATGCCGTAGACGTTGAGCCAGTCGAAGAACGGGTGGCTGAGGCAGCCGATGAAGGCCATCGCGTAGAGCCAGCCAAACCGCACCGGCAGCCGCGCCTCGGGCCTTGTGCCGCGCCGCGTCTGCCAACGGTCCCAGCCCCACAATATCCCCGCCAGCACCAGCGGCAGCAGCACCAGTGCGGGCGGGCCGTGGGTGATGCCCCTGCGAAACGCGAGATGCTCGGTGCCCTCCAGCCAGAAGAAGCACGCCGCGTCGACATCGGGCAGGTTCGCGCCGATGATGAGCGCGGGCATGGCGAGGCCCGTGGTGCGCTTAAGCCCCGCCTGCCCCAGCACCGCGCCGACAAGGCTATGTGTCAGATTGTCCATTGCTTTACAGGCTAGCTGCACCGCCGCCGCATGGGAACCGCAAATGCGCTTGGCACAAGCGCCCGCGCTCGCCTATCGCAGCGCCAAACAGATACGCGGGAGAGCGCAGCATGACCGACAAGACCCCCTACATCCGCCCTGACATGAAGGGCTTCCTCGACATGATGGCCGCAGCCGCTGCGACCGCGCCGAAGATGGCTGACATGACGCTGGCGGAGGCGCGGCAGTCCTACATCGTGATGCACGGCATCGCTGACCGCCCGGCCCGCGAGCTTGCGGTGATCCGCGACCTCACCTGCACCGGCCCCGCTGGCGACATCCCTCTGCGGCTCTACGACGCACGGGAGAGCCGCGAAGCTGGCCCGGTGGTGATGTTCTTCCACGGCGGCGGCTTCGTGATCGGCGATCTCGACACGCACCATGCGCTATGCACAGAGATTGCCGCGCTGATCGACTTGCCGGTGGTCGCCGTGCATTACGCGCTCGCGCCCGAAGCGCCCTTCCCCGCCGCGATCCTCGATTGCGAGGCGGCGAGCCGCTGGGTGGCGGGTAGTCCGGCAGAGCTGGGGCGCCAAGCGATAGGGATCATCACCATCGGTGACAGCGCGGGGGGCAATGCCGCCGTCGTCGTCTCGCAATTGCTCGGCGCCAACCCCGCCGCCGTGCCGGTGGTGCTGCAAGTGCCGATCTTCCCACTGGTCGAGGACGCCAACGGTTCGGCCAGCATGGCGGCATTCTCCGATGGCTTTCTGCTCACGGCCGAGACGATGGCGTTTTTCGACGCTGCTTACGGCGCCGACCGCAGCGACCCGCGTGGCTTCCCGATCCTCTCCGATCACAGCAACGCTCCGCCCACCATCGTCGCCACCGCCAGCCTCGATCCGATCCGCGATTCGGGCCGCGCCTATGCCAAGGCGCTGGTCGATGCCGGGCGCGATGTGGTGTTCCTTGAAATGCGCGGGGTGACGCACAGCTTCACCAACCTGCGGCAGATGGTGCCGAGTACGCAGAACGATCTGGAACGCATTATAGCCGCGATGCAGTTCATGCTGGCGAACCCGGCATGAACCCCGCCAGCCTGCCCTACCGCCCCTGCGCGGGGTTCATGCTGGTGAACGCCGAGGGACTTGTCTTCGTTGGTGAGCGGATCGACGCGTCCGCGCACGGGTTCTGGCAGATGCCGCAGGGCGGGATCGACAAGGGTGAGGATGTTCAGGTCGCGGCTTTGCGCGAACTCGCCGAGGAAACGGGCATCGGCGCACATCTGGTCGAAGTGATCGCACAAGGCGCGCAGCCCTTCCTCTACGACCTGCCGCCCGAATTGCTGGGCAAGGTGTGGAAAGGCAAATATCGCGGGCAGGAACAATACTGGTTTCTGGGCCGCTTTCTGGGGAGCGATGCCGACATCGATCTTGAGGCCCACGATCCGGCGGAGTTCCATTCATGGAAATGGATCGAGCCAGCCCTGCTGCCCGATCTGATCGTACCCTTCAAACGTGATGTCTATGCTGCGCTGGTGGCGGAATTCGGCCCGCTGATCTGAGGCACGTCAGTTGCTGACAGCAGCGCCCTCAGCCGGAGTGTCCGCCGCCAAACGCGCCGGGACGCCGCGCGCAATGGTGCCTTGCAACGCCACTGTTTCGGGGCAGGCATCACCGCACAGGCTTTGCAACGTGGCGAGATTGCGTTTGGCTTTTTCCAGCGCGCCCTTTTCCACCAAGGCAGCGCCTTCGCCTGAAATCGCAGCGAAATTGCCCGGATCGCGCAGCAACGCTTCGCGGTAGTACCGGATCGCCTTGCCTTGCAGTCCGCTTTGGCGCGCGGCTTCGGCCAGTTCGATGAAAACTGGGGTGTAGCCCGGATCAACCGCCAATGCGGCTTCGAACGCGTCAACCGCGGCCTGCGTCTCGCCCGACTTGAGCGCGGCCTGACCCTGCGCAATCAGCGCTGCTGCGCGCGGATCGGGTTTGTCGCCAGCCCCTGCATTCAACACGCTCGCCGACATGGCCAGACACAGTGACAAAGCGGCAGCAGCAGGCGCAAAACGCATCAAAAGCTCCTTCAGTGCTTGAGACCGAGAACCGGACGGTAGGGTCATAAGCGGCTACGCTATCATGGAGAACGCAAGGACGCGATGAAAAATCCGTCTGTGCCATCATGCAACGGATCGAGCCGGTGGCCAAGGCCGTGCGCGCGGCCCAATGGCAGAGCAAGCGGTTCGACCTGCCAGCCCGGATGCTGGGTCAGGAAGGCGGCAATCCGATCCGTCCCTTCGGCATCGAGCACCGAGCAGGTGACGAATACCAGCGTGCCGCCGGGCTTGACCAGATAGGAACCGACATTGAGCACGTGGTCCTGCAAGGCGTTCAATCGCTTGAGTTCCGCCGGGTCGAGCCGCCAGCGCCCTTCGGGGCTGCGCCGCCACGTGCCGCTGCCCGAACACGGCGCATCGACCAGCACATGATCGGCCTTGCCCGCCCAATTGCCCAGCGCGCGCATCTCGCGAGTCGGATCAAGCAGCACGATGTGATCGATCTGCGCGCCCGCCCGCTCGGCGCGCGGGGCAAGGTTGCCAAGCCGCCGCTTGTCGGTGTCAGCCGCGACAATGCTTGCCGCATTGCCGAGCCTTGCGGCGAGCGCCAGCGTCTTGCCGCCGCCGCCTGCGCACAGATCGATGATGGTGTCGCCCGGCGTGACCGGCAGCGCATCGATGATCAGCTGGCTGCCGAGATCCTGCACTTCGATCAGGCCTTGGGTGTAGGCATCCCATTGCTCAACCTGCGTGCCAGACGCGAAGCGTAACGCGTTCGGAGCGGCGAGCGGCTCGCCCGGTTCTGGCAGTTCAATCGTCGCGCGGTCAGCTTTGAGCGCGTTGACCCGAATATCGAGCGGGGCGCGGTCGAGCAGCGCGGCAATCTCCGGCCCGCCAAGGCCCGAGGCACGCAGCGCAGTGGCGAGCCATTTGGGCGCGAGCCCGGTTTTGGCGACCACTTCGCTATCGGCCTTGGGCGCGGGGCCGTGGGGCGATCCATCGAACAACGCGGCAACGCCTGCGTCCTGCCCCGCCACCGCCAGCATTGCCGCGCGCCCGCTTTCGGGCACCGGGCCGCACAGGCGGATCGCTTGATAGATCAGATCGCGAACTGCGCGCCGGTCTTTCGATCCGGCATAACGGCGGGTGCGGAAATATTCGGCGATGATACGATCAGCGGGCGCACCTTTTCCGCGCGCGGCGGCAATCACCGTATCGAGCAGATCAATCGCAGCCTGAACACGGGCAGCGGGGGTCATCGCAGGGAACTAACGTGTGGGATAATTGGGTGCCTCTCGGGTGATGGCGACATCATGCACATGGCTTTCGGAAAGCCCGGCATTGGTGATCCGCACGAATTTCGCGCGGGCTTGCAGATCGGAAATCGTGGACGATCCGGTGTAGCCCATCGCCGCCTTGATCCCGCCGACCAATTGGTGGACGACGTCTGATGCTGCGCCTTTGAACGGAACCTGGCCTTCGATCCCTTCGGGCACCAGCTTCATCGCGCTGACATCCTGCTGGAAATAGCGATCGGCGCTGCCGCGCGCCATCGCGCCGACGCTGCCCATGCCGCGATAGGATTTGTAGCTGCGGCCCTGATACAGGAACACTTCGCCGGGGCTTTCGGCGGTGCCTGCCAGCATGCTGCCGATCATCACGCTCGAAGCGCCTGCCGCGAGTGCCTTCGCTGCGTCGCCCGAGGTGCGCAGGCCGCCATCAGCGATTACTGGCACGCCGGACTTGGCGGCTTCGGCAGCGCTTTCCATGATCGCGGTGAGTTGCGGCACGCCGACACCGGCCACCACGCGAGTGGTACAGATTGAGCCCGGCCCGATCCCGACCTTGACCGCATCGGCGCCGGCATCAATCAATGCGCGCGTGGCCTCTGCCGTGGCGACATTGCCCGCGATCACCTGCACCGCGTTCGACAGCTTCTTCACCCGCTCCACCGCACGGGCGACTTCGATATTGTGGCCGTGCGCGGTGTCGATCACGATCACGTCAACCTCGGCATCGATCAGCGCCTCGGTGCGCGCGAAGCCCGCATCACCGACAGTCGTGGCCGCTGCCACACGCAAGCGCCCGGTCGCATCCTTGGTTGCGTGGGGATAGTTTACCGCCTTTTCAATGTCCTTGACCGTGATCAGACCGATGCAGCGGAAGGCATCATCCACCACCAGCAGCTTTTCAATCCGGCGGGCGTGGAGCAGACGGCGCGCGTCTTCCTGCCCGGTGCCGAGCGGCACGGTGGCAAGGTTTTCGGTCGTCATCAACTCACGCACGGGCTGCGCGGGGTTTTCGGCAAAGCGCACATCGCGGTTGGTGAGGATACCGACCAGCTTGCCGCCCGCATCGACCACGGGAATGCCGCTGATCCGGTGGAGCTGCATCAATGCCTGCGCCTCGCCCAGCGTCGCATCGGGGCCGATCGTGATCGGGTTGACCACCATGCCGCTTTCGTACCGCTTTACCGCGCGCACCGCCGCGCATTGCGCATCGACATCAAGATTGCGGTGCAGCACGCCGATACCGCCCAACTGCGCCATCGCAATCGCCATGTCAGCCTCGGTCACGGTGTCCATCGCCGACGAGAGCACCGGAATGTTCATCGCGATGTCGCGTGTCAGCCGGGTCGAGGTGTCGGCCATGCTCGGCAAAACGCTGCTTTGCGCCGGGCGAAGCAGCACGTCATCAAAGGTCAGGCCGAGCGGGATATCCATGTGCGCCACTTTCTTGCAATCGCGGGTGTCGTCGAGAGAGGGGGGATTCGTGGCGGCCCATGTAACCGCGCTTTCCCGATTGCGCTAGGGTGCGCCCGCCTCAGGTGCCGGATAGCGTGCCGGATCGGCCAGCAGGCGGATCAGCGTCTCGTGCAACAGCAGGTCTTCAATCGCTCCGCCAAGCTCGATTTCGGCCCCATTGTCGCCGGGGCTGTGGTAGCCACTTGCCAGAAAGGGGTTGAGGATGTCGCGTGATCCATAGGTGCTCGAAAGCAGCACTGTCGGCACGCCCTGCTGTTGCAGAACCCAGCCATCCTGCCGCTGAACAAAGCTCGCCGCCAGCCCAGTGTCGCCCTCAACCCGCCCGCTGAGCGCAATCTGAGAGAGGATCACGGTATCAAGCCGCCCCTGCCCCCGCCCAATGTAACCAACCGGGCTACCGGCAGGCGCCAGCGCCGGCATATCGAGGTTGAAGCCTGCGACAATGCTGGTGAGTGGCAGCGGCGGAGCTTTCGTAAACGCGCGCGCACCCAGCAAACCGGCTTCTTCAGCGGTGGTGGCGAGCACGTAGACGTCGCGCTCCAACGGCGCGCCCGCCTTCAATCGGCGCGCCAGTTCCAGCATCACGGCCAGCCCGCTGGCATTATCAACCGCGCCGTTGCAAATTCGGTCAGCTGCAATGGGAGGGCGACATTCGCCCAGATGATCCCAATGCGCCAGCAGCAGCACCGCGCCCGATCCCGGCGCGTTGCCGGGGATCATGCCGACAAGGTTGGCGCTGGAAAATTCGCGCCGCTCGGCGCTCGCTTCAATCGCAACGGCCAAATTGAGTTCGAGCGGGGCGAAATCCGGGGCCTGCGCTTCGGCCTTCAGCCGCTCCCACCGCCGCGCGCCCAGCAACCCTGCCAGCGTGCTGTCAGTCACAAAGGCGGCGAGCGTATCGCGCTCATCGCTGGCGAGCTCCACCCGCTCGGCCATCGGCGCGCGCGGCAGCGCGGGAGCATCAGGTTCAACCGTGACCACTGCCGTCGCCCGCTGCGCGAACAGCGCATCACGCCGTGCGGTATCGCGGCCCGGATCGGCCAGCATCACCACAACCGCGCCCGCAAGGCGGTCACCCAGCACCGATCCATCGCCATAGCCGACGAACACCACTGGCACGCCCGTCCCCGGCCCACTGGTCGCCAGCGCACGGCGGCGCTTGGTATAAACCACCGCGTCGCTATCGGGCACCGCCACGCTTTTGCGACCTTGGGTCAGGGTGAGTTGCCCGGTCAGCGGGCGGGTCGCGATCAGATCGACCGGCATGCGCCAGTAAGACCCGGGATCGCCCGTGCCCGATACCAGCCCAACCTCGCCCATGCGCGTTTCAAGGTAGGCGAGCGTCTTGTCCTCGCCCGGCGTGCCCGGTTGGCGGCCGGCGAAATCGTCGCTGGCGAGCATCGCAATGTCGGCGCGCAGCCGCGCTTCGATCGCGGTTAGCTCGCTGACCTTGGCGCTTTCGACCGGGACGCGCGCACAGGCGGCGAGCATCAGGCTCGCCAGAAACGCGATCAGCAGTCGGGAGCGCCCCACAATCATTCGGCGGTCCAGCCCCCGTCGATCGAGTAATTCGCGCCCGTTATATTCCGTGCCGCATCGCCGCACAGGAACAATGCCATCGCTGCGACATCCTCAGGCAGAACAAAGCTCTTGGTCGGCTGCTTGGCCAGCAGGACGTCATTCATCACCTGTTCGCGCGTCATCCCGCGCGCGGCCATCGTGTCGGGGATCTGGTTTTCGACCAGCGGCGTCCAGACATAGCCGGGGCTGATGCAATTGGCGGTGATGCCGTGGGTGGCCAGCTCCAGCGCGATGGTTTTGGTGAACCCCGCCATCCCGTGCTTGGCCGCGACGTAGGCGCTTTTGAACGGCGAGGCGGTGAGCGAATGGGCGCTGGCGGTATTGATGATCCGCCCCCAGCCTTTCGCCTTCATCCCCGGTACCGCGAGGCGCGTGGTATGGAACGTCGCCGACAGATTAAGCGCGATGATCGCGTCCCATTTTTCCGGCGGGAAATCCTCGACCGGAGCAACGTGCTGCATCCCGGCATTGTTGACGAGGATATCGACTGGGCCGACGGCCACCATCATCGCGGCGATTTCGTCGGGCTTCATCAGGTTCGCGCCATTATAGGTTGCGCCCAATTCGTCGCACAGCGCTGCGATGTCGCCTGCATCGCCCAACCCGTTGAGGATCACCTCGGCCCCCTCAGCCGCGAAGGCGCGCGCGATGGCCAGGCCGATGCCAGACGTCGAACCGGTGACGAGTGCACGCTTTGACTTGAGCATTCGCCGCAACTCCTGCACGTTCGGACTGTTCGCGTTTGCTTTTGCCGCGTGCTGAGCGGCTGTCCAGCAAATTGCATCTGGGAAGGATTTTCAATGCGGCTAGGCCCGTTCGATACGTCTAATATCAATGTGCGTTCGAGCAGCGGAGGCGGCGGCGGGGTTGGCCGCGCGGGCGGAATCGGTTGCGGCACGCTGGTGATCGCGCTGATTGGCGCGGTCGTATTTGGGATTGATCCGATGACGACCCTTGGCATGGTCGAAGGCGTTCAGAAGCAGGCTGGCCCGGCGCAAAGCGCGGGCAGCAGCGACCTGAGCGAGGGCGAAGTCTGCGCCACCAGCGCCTACGCGACCGAGGCTTGCGCCGCGCTCGACAGCCTCAACGTCACGTGGAGCGCCGCGTTCGAGCGTGCGAACCTGCCGTTCGAACAACCCTTCCTCGACCTTTACCGTGAGGGCCGGGTCACCACCGAAGGCTGCGGCAGCGCCTCATCAGCGTCCGGGCCGTTCTACTGCCCGGCGGACAAGGGTATCTATATCGACACAAGCTTCTATGACCAGTTGGCGCAGATGTCCGGCACCGGCGGTGATTTTGCGCGATTATATGTGTTGGCACATGAATACGGCCACCACATTCAGACCATCACCGGCCTGTCACCGCAGGTTCGCAGCCTTCAGCAGCAAAACCCGCGTGAGGCGAACCAGTTGCAGGTGGCGATGGAATTGCAGGCGGATTGCTACGCCGGGATGTGGGCGGGCCGTAACCGCGACAAGATTGAGCCGGGCGATCTGGAGGAAGGGCTGCAAGCCGCAAGTGCGATCGGCGATGATACGCTGATGCGCAATGCGGGGCAGAGCATCAATCCCGAAGGCTTCACGCACGGCACCAGCCGCCAACGCATGGCGGCGCTTAAACTGGGATTGGAAAGTCGAAATGATAGTGCCTGTGATGTGTTCTTCGAAGGCGGTTAATGGGGTGGCGCTGCTAGCGGCGGTGTTCGCCGCGCCATTGGCCGCACAAGTCATGCCTGAACCCGACGCCGCCGAAGTCGCCCGCACCCCGCTGCGCGATCTCAACATCGATGCGCGCGACGTTCCGGCAGTGTTGCAGACCGCCAGCCGCGATCCCTATGCGCTGGCCGGCATGGACACCTGCGATGCCATCGTCACCGACGTGGCGGCGCTCGATATGGTGCTCGGCGCGGATTACGACATTGCGGTGGACGGCGGCGATGACCGTTTGAGCGAAGGCCGCATCGGCCAAAGCGTGGTCGGATCAATCCTGCCGTTTCGCGGCATTGTGCGCGAAGTGACCGGCGCTGCCGCCAACGACCGCGAATTGCGCGCCGCCTATACCGCCGGCATGGTACGGCGCGCGTTTCTCAAAGGCCTGGGGCTCGGGCGCGGCTGTGATTATCCCGCCCGGCCCAAAGCGTACACCGCGAACAAGTAACCCGCTTTACCCCTCCTTTTCGTTCCAGCGCATGATCTGCTTGTCGAGCTGTTGGAGCAGCTCCTTGCGGGTCTCCTCGGGAATGTCCTTGTCACGGGCAATCTCGTCGCGCGCCTGCTCCAGCCCGCTGCGGGCCGAGGCCTGAATGCGCGATTTGCAGATCAGGATGGTCTGTTTGCCATCCTTGTTGGTGACCGTCTCGGTCGGCGCGCCATCGCACTTGTTCATCATGATGACCTTGGGCACATTGGCGCGGGCAGCGGCGCTGGCCCCTTCCGCTTCGGCCATTGCCTGCGCAATTGCGCGCGGCAGGTCGGCGATTTCGCGGTCAGCTTCGGCCAGCCCTTCGCGCAGGGCAATTTCCATTTCCTCGCGCTCGGCCTTGGTCATGGCCGGCCCGTCGGCATCTATCCGGCGGACGATCTTTACTGTCCGCTCCTTGCCATCCGCGCCGCGTTCGGTGCGTTCGCTGACGATGACTTTCCGCCCATCCTTGCCCTCTTCATCGGTGCCGTGGAACAGGAAGGCCATCAGCGGCGCGGGCGCTTCGGGCGGCTGCGGCGGCTCGGGCGGCGTGGGCGGTTGCGGCGCATCGGGAGCGGGCGGCGGCGCGGGCGGTGCGGGCGGTGCCGGAGGCTCAGGCACTTCCTGCACGCTCAGCGCGGCCTCGGACGCGGCATAGCTGATCGAGGCAGTGAGCGGCAGGATCAGCAAGCCCGCGCCCAGCAGCGCGCGGCCCGCCAGACGGCGGCGGGGGGAAAGATCGGACATCGACAGGCTCCTCAGACGGTGAATGATGGATTTTTCGCCGAGCACCGGGCAGGCCATCGGCGCGGTAAGCGCGGCCACGCCCAACACGCTGGCGGCACCGGGGGTGGCGGCATAGTGGGCGATCAGCGCGGCATAGGCAGCACGCTCGGCAGCGTTGCGGCGCGCCATGACCCGCGCATCGCACGCGGCCTCTTGGTCGCGGCGCAGCGCCAGCCACCCGTAACGCGCGAGCGGGTTCCACCAGTGCAGCGCGAACAGCGGCTGCACCAGCACATTAGCCAACAGATCGCCGCCGTGGTGGTGCGCCAGCTCATGCGCCAGTGCCAGATCGCGCGCCTGACGGTCATGGAGCGCCATGAAACCGGGCGGCAGCGCGATCACCGGATCGAGCACGCCCATCGCCAGCGGGGCAGCAGTCGCCGGGGTTTCCACCAGCCGGATGGTGCGAAGCCGCGTGCGGATCCGCCCCAACTCGCGCGCGCCGAAGAGCAATTCGTCGCGCAGCTCGAAATAAGCGGCAAACCGGCGACACAGGAACACTGCCGCCCCGCCCAGCCACAACAGCAACAGGCCTTCGATCAGCGGCAGATCGAACAGAAAGGCGATCAAATCAAACCCGGCAGGTTGAGGCAACTCAGCAGCCGTAGGCGGAAGCGCCGCAGCGCCCTGCCAGACAAGTTCGGCGTCATCCGGGATCGGCGCAGCGGCAGGATCCAGCAGCGCTGCGGGTGGCCTCATCCAGGCGGGCAAGGTGATCGGCGGCAGCAGCAGCCGCGCCAGCGGCAATGCCCACAAGGCATAGGCGACCTGCGGGCCGAAGTGGCGCGCCACCGGGCGGCGCAGCAGCAACACTGCCGCGATCAACACGCCGGTCCATACCAGCGTGTGTGCGAGCACCGCGTTCATGGCCGCAACTCCTTCAGCAGCGCCTCAATCGCATCGAGATCATCTTCGCTGAGCGCCTCATTTTCTGCGAGGTGCGCGACCAGCGAGGCCGCGCGCCCGCCGAACAAGCGGTCAACCAACCGCCGCGATTCGCCGCCGACATAATCCTCGCGCGCAATCAGCGGTGTGTAGAGGAACCGCCGTCCATCGGGCTCAGCCGCCAGCACGCCTTTCTGCACCAGCCGCGACAGCAACGTCTTGACCGTGGCGAGGCTCCACCCGCGCGGGGTGCAGACTATTTCGCACACATCGGCAGCGGTCTGGCGCGGGCGATCCCACAAAGCCTCCATCACCGCGTGTTCGGCATCGGTGATGCGTTCTGACGGGCATTCGGAGTTATGGGCTTCGGACGGGGTCACACGGCGTCTCCCTCGCTTGTGATTACATCTGTAGTCCTTACGATTACGGATGTAAACCTTGCCCGGCGATGAATGAGCCCCGCACCACCTTGCGCTTCGACACAGCGTCGATACACCCGGACGAATGACATTGCGCCGCTTGCTCCTCGCTCTCCTCGCCGCCCTCACCGCCGCGTTTCCAGCGCAGGCGCAGGACGAATTCCTGCCGCTCACCACCCCGGTTGAACTCCAGCAGGGCGCAGGCGATGCCGAAGTGGGCGAACTGATCTTTCGCGGCGGGGTGGAAATCGCGCCGGACAAGGCCGGGATTGGCGGGATTTCGGGCATCGAGTGGCATGACGATCAGCTTTACGCAGTTGCCGATGACGGGCGCTGGCTGGTGCTGACACCCGAGGATATCGCCGGGCGGCTGGTCGATGTCTCCTCCGTCCGCATTGGTGATTTGCGCGATCTGAGGGGCGGCAAGCTGGGCAGCAAAGGACGCGGCGATGCCGAGGCGATCACGCGCTTGCCCAGCGGCGAATGGCTGGTCGCATTTGAGCAAGACCACCGCATCTGGCGCTATGCCGAGCTTGGCCGCGCGGCGACGGGGGTGGAAAGCGGTGCGGCGGCTTTGATTTCGGGCGCAGAGGCCAATGGCGGGATCGAAGCCCTCGCTGCCTTCGATGGCGGGCTGCTGGCGTGCGGTGAATGGGCCGATCCGGCGCGGCCCAATTGTCTGGCGATCACGGCTGACGGCGCGCGCAGCTTCCACTTGCCCGCCCCCGCCGGGATTGCCGAGGTTGGCGGCGTGCCGACCGACGCCGCGTGCAGAGGTGATGGCACCTGCTACGTCCTGTTCCGCAGCTATATCCCCGGTCAGGGCAACCGCGCGGCGATTGTCGAACTCGCCCCTGATGGCGCGCCCAAGACGCTCGCCGTGCTGGCCCCGCCGATGCTGCTCGACAATTTCGAAGGGCTGGCGGTGCGCGAGATGCAGGGGAACACGTTCCTTTACCTCATCTCCGATGACAATTTCCGCAATTGCGAGAGCAAACCCGGCGACGGCTGCCAGCGCACGTTGTTGATGAAGTTCGAGGTGAAAGGTCCGCCGGTGGAGGCTGCACCCGCCACCCCCGAAACCTTCGCCGCCGCGCCGACATCGCGACCCGGCACGCGGCCCTTGCCCGATGCCGCCAGCGTCAGCGTGGTGCTCGACACCGAACTCGGCCCGATCACCATCGCATTGGAGACAGAACGCGCGCCGATCACCGCCGGCAATTTCCTGCGCTATGTCGAGGAAGGGCGGTTCAAGGGCACCGGCTTTTATCGCGCCGTAAGGCTCCCCACCGGGCCGCAGCCGGGCGGCCTGTTGCAAGGCGGCACGCGCGGTGATCCCAAGCGAATTCTGCCCCCAATTGCGCACGAGCCGACCGTGCAGACCGGCCTCACCCACACCCACGGCGCGGTGTCGATGGCGATGAACGAACCCGGCACGGCTGATGGCGATTTCTTCATCATCATAGAGGATCAGACCGGATTTGACGCCGATCCCACCGCCAGCGATCCCAGTTGGCACGCGGGCTTCCCGGTGTTTGGCTATGTCACCGATGGCATGGCGGTGGTCGCCGCGATCCATGCCGCACCGATTGATGCGCAGGTCGGCGAAGGGGTGATGCGGGGCGAGATGCTGGCCGCGCCGGTGAAGATTACTTCGGCGCGGAGGCTGCCTGCCGCTCCGCCGCCTTCTTCGCCGCCGCAGCCGTAAGCGCCGCCTTGTCGAACGCGGGCCGCCCCACCGGCGCGCTTGCAATCTGCGGCTTGCCCGCTTCCAGCGCCGGGAGCCACCGCGCGGCGTCAGCCCCGATGCTGACCTGCGGGAGTGAGGCAAGGTAGCGCGCCTCAGCCTCCCACTCCGCGACCGATCGGCTCGCCGTCCGCGCGGCGTCTTCCAGCCCAACCGGCTGACGCAGCGCGCGGTTGATCAGCGCGTCGCCAAAGAACGTCCAGTCGTTCTCCGCCACACAGCCAAACGATGTGCGCGTGCTCGCCGCCGCAGTCAGGATCGCGCTATCGGGGCTGGCCAGCATCGGCACGAACACGCCCGAATAACACGCCGACAGGATCAGCACCCGCCGCTGGATCCCCGCCTCCTCCAGCGCTGATTTGAGTTTGGCGGGCGAGAGAATGCCGTAGCCGCTATCGCCGTAGTGATAGGCCAGCCCAATGTCTGACCCGTGACTGGTGGTGTAGAGCACCAGCACATCCTCGGACGCATCCATCACATCGCCAAGATGATCGAGCGCCAGCAGCAGCGCGGTTATCGAGCCATGCGGCGCGTCGTCGCTTGTGCCATCCGGCCCGGCGAGTGTCAGCGTTCGTCCCGCCGCCCCGTAACGCGCACTGAGCACGCGTGCCGCCTCCCGCGCCTCGCGGGCGAACACCGGGTCGCTGTCGAGCGCGATGGTGAGCACATAGGCATCGGGCCGTTCCGGAGTCTGTGCCCGCAGCGCGGCAAAAGCAGCGTCGAGCCTGCGTTGCTGTTCGCGGATATGGCCCGCGCTGAACCCGCGCTGCAATTCGGGACTGAGTTCAAACGACTTGCGCCGTTCAGCCCGACCCTCCCCGCTGCCAAGATCGGGAAAAGGAGCGGTGTGCGGCGGGGGCTGATTGGGGTTGGCTTGTGACAGCACAGGCACCGCAAAAAGTGCGGCCAAAACCCCGGCGATGATCCTGCCCCTGTTCATCTGCCAGCAAGCTGCCTGCGCGCGGCGGATCGGTCAAGTGAGGAAGCTTTGCCCCCCAAAAGCAAAGGCCCGATCCCTCGCGGGACCGGGCCTTACTTGTTGCTCGCTAAAGCGGCGGTTTCAATACACCCGTGCTTTCGGCTCGATATAGGCAATATCATCCGTCAGCGTGTATTCGTGCACCGGGCGGTAATCGATCCGGCTGTTGCTGCCGCGTCCGCCCCAGCCATCGAACCAGGCGATGGTGTGCTTCATCCAGTTCGCATCGTCGCGGTTGGGGAAGTCCTCGTGCGCGTGGGCGCCGCGGCTTTCCTTGCGGTTGGCGGCACTGGCAATCGTCACATTGGCCTGCGCCATCAGGTTGTCGAGCTCCAGCGTCTCGATCAAGTCGCTGTTCCAAATCAGCGATTTGTCGGTGACGTGGATGTCCTCCATCCGCTTGTTCTGCTCGGCCAGCTTGGCCACGCCTTCGTCCATCAGTTTTTGATCGCGGAACACGGCGCAGTGCTTTTGCATCGCTTTCTGCATTTCCGCACGGATCTGCGCGGTCGGCGATCCGCCCTGCGCATAGCGGAAGTGGTCCAAACGGGTCAGCGCAAAATCGGCGCTGTCGGCGGGCAGTTCGGGCTGCTTGGCATTCGCCTTGAGGCTGTCACGCAGGTGATGCCCGGTCGCGCGGCCAAACACCACAAGGTCGATCAGCGAGTTCGAGCCGAGGCGATTGGCCCCATGCACCGAAACGCACGCGGCCTCACCCACGGCATAAAGACCGGGGATCACGTGATCGGGATTGCCATCCGGCCCCAATGTGACGACCTGCCCGTGATAATTACACGGCACCCCGCCCATGTTGTAATGTACCGTCGGGGTCACCGGCAGAGGCTGACGGGTGAGGTCGACGCCGGCAAAAATCTTGCCGCTTTCGGTGATGCCCGGCAGGCGCTGCGCCAGCACCTTGGGGTCGATATGATCGAGGTGGAGGTAAATGTGATCCCCCTCCGGCCCGACACCGCGACCTTCGCGCATTTCCAGCGCCATCGAACGGCTGACGACGTCACGCGACGCCAGATCCTTCGCCGACGGGGCGTAGCGTTCCATGAAACGCTCACCTTCGGAGTTGGTAAGGTAGCCGCCTTCGCCGCGCGCGCCTTCGGTGATCAGCACACCCGCGCCGTAAATGCCGGTCGGGTGGAACTGCACGAACTCCATGTCCTGCAACGGCAGGCCCGCGCGCAGCACCATCCCACCGCCGTCACCGGTGCAGGTGTGGGCCGAAGTCGCGGTGTAATAGCAGCGGCCATAACCGCCGGTGGCCAGCACGACCGATTGCGCACGGAAACGGTGGATCGTGCCGTCATCCAGACACATCGCCATCACGCCGACGCAGACCTTCTCGCCGTCGCGTTCGGACATGATCAGATCGAGCGCGAAGTATTCGATGAAGAAGTCCGCATCATACTTCAGGCTCTGCTGATACAGCGCGTGCAGCATCGCGTGGCCGGTGCGGTCGGCCGCGGCGCAGGTGCGCTGCACCGGGGGGCCAGCGCCCATGTTCTGCATGTGGCCGCCAAACGGGCGCTGATAGATCGTGCCATCGGCGTTGCGGCTGAACGGCACACCGGCGTGTTCAAGCTCGTAAACGGCCGCCGGGGCTTCGCGCGCGAGATACTCGATCGCGTCCTGATCGCCCAGCCAATCCGATCCCTTGACGGTATCGTACATGTGCCAGGTCCAGTGATCGGGCGAATTGTTGCCAAGGCTCGCCGCGATGCCGCCCTGCGCTGCCACGGTGTGCGAGCGGGTGGGGAACACCTTCGAGATATTCGCGGTGCGCAGGCCAGATTCCGCCGCGCCCATCGTTGCGCGCAGGCCCGATCCGCCTGCGCCCACCACCACCACATCATAGGTGTGGTCGATAATCTTGTAAGCGCCCTTAAGGTGCGCACCGCCAACATCGTTGGCGGTGCCGGGTGCTGCTGCGGTAGCCATCAGGCCTGTCCTCCGAATGCGAGCGCGGCAACGCTGAAAATGGCAAAGGCGCCGCCGCCGAAAATTGCGAGATTGAGCGCCGAGATCACGGCGAATTTGGTGCCGGCGTCGTGGACATAATCCTCGATCACGACCTGCAGGCCGAGCCGGGCGTGCCAGAACAGCGTCACCACCAGCAGCATCATCGGCACCGCCGAAACCGGCTGCGACAGCCACTTGACCACGCTGGCATGGCTGAAATCATCCAACATCACAAAGCTGACCAGCAGCCAAGCCATCAGCACCACATTGGCAATCGCTGTGGTGCGCTGCACCAGCCAGTGATGCGCGCCGTGGTGCGATGCACCCAATCCGCGCACGCGCCCGATAGAAGTTCCGTTACCCATCGTCCGTCCCCTACTTGGTCAGCATCAGGGCCCAAAAGCCCGCGGTGAGGAGAACGGCGATCACCGGTGAGGCGATCGACCACATGCGATTGGTCTTGAGTTCGTAGCCCGCGCCAATATCCATCACGAAGTGGCGCAGCCCGCTCATCATGTGGGTGAAGAACGCCCACGACAGTCCGACCAGCACCACCATGCCCAGCGGCGATCCCATGATGCCCTGAAAACCGGCATAGGCATCAGGCCCGCTCGCCAAAGCGCCCAGCCACCATACCAGCACGGCAAGGCCGACCACCGCCATGCCGTCTCCGGTAGCGCGGTGCAGGATCGATACCAGCATGTGCGGGCCCCAGCGCCACACCTGCAAATGGGGAGAAAGCGGTCTTTGGTTCATGGTGATCCCAGTTATCCCTAGATTTGCCACCCCACTTAGCGCGGCTGACGTATGAGGCAAGCGGCGAGCGGTGGACACAGCTTGCAAAGTTTTGGATAGGCGCTTGCATGGGACACATTCTAATCACCGGATCAAGCCGCGGAATTGGCAGGGCGGCGCTCGAAACTCTAGCTGCGCGGGGGGTGCCGGTGATCGGTCACGCCTCACGCCCGCAGGTGTTAGCGGATGGCGGACCGCCGATCATCGCCGCCGATTTCGGCAATCCGCTCGCAGCGCAAGCTTTGTGGGAAGCGGCGCTCGAACTTGCTGGCGGCGAGATTGACGCAGTGGTGAACAATGCCGGGCGGTTTGAAGCGAACCGGTTGGAACGCTCTGACATCGAATGGCTTGATGCGTGGGAGGATACCTTGCGGGTCAACCTCACCTCGGCCGCGCAATTGTCGCGGCTCGCCGTGCTGCACTGGCAGCAGCGCGGTTTCGGTGGGCGCTTGGTCCATGTCGCCAGCCGCGCGGCCTATCGCGGGGATTCGCCAGCGCATTGGCATTATGCCGCAGCCAAAAGCGGGATGGTGGCGATGCACAAGACGATTGCCCGCGCCTATGCCTCGCAAGGCATCCTGAGCTTTGCAATCACGCCCGGCTTCACCGACACCAGCATGGCGGACGACTACCTGTCCAGTCGCGGCGGGCCGGGGCTGCTGGCCGACATTCCGCTGGGCCGGGTGGCAACACCGGAAGAAATCGCCGCCATCATCGCCTTCTGCGCGCTGGATGCGCCGCCAAGCATGACCGGCGCGGTGATTGACGCCAATGGAGCAAGCTATGTTCGGTAAGCTTGGCCTCATTGCAGCAGTGCTGGCGCTCAGCGCATGCAGCGCCGCCACGGCCACACCCGCCTCGCCCCCACCGGCGTCCAAGCCGCCCGAAGACGATGCGCGGTTCTCGAAGGATATCGAACGCTTCGGCTCGGTCTGCGAGGATTTCGACGACTGGGACAAGCCGACCGAGCCGTTCCACATCCACGGCGACACCTGGTATGTCGGCACCTGCGGCATCACAGCGTTGCTGATCCGGGGGCAGGACGGTGCGGTGCTGATCGACACGGGCACCGACAAAGGCGCACAGGCCATCGCAGCCAATATCGAAAGCCTTGGCGTCAAGCTGTCCGAGGTGAAAGCAATCCTAGGCAGCCATGAGCATTTCGACCATGTCGGAGGCTTTGTGCGGATGCAGGGACTGTCCGGCGCGCCCGTGCTGGTGGGCGAAGGCGCGGTTGAAGTGATCCGCACCGGCAAGGATGATCCGCGCGATCCGCAGGCGGGCCTGCACGCGCCGATGGCCCCCGTTACTGGCACGATTCGCGCTGTCGCAGATGGCGAGTTGGTGAAGGTCGCCGGGCTGGAGATCACAGGCATCGCCACACCGGGGCACACCATCGGCGCGATGAGCTGGCAGTGGGAAAGCTGCGACACCAACGGCTGCTTCACCATCGTCTATGCCGATAGCCTCTCGCCCGTCAGCGCCGATGATTACCGCTTCACCGATCACCCCCAATATGTCGCGATGTTCCGCAAGGGGATCGCGCGGCTGCGCCCGCTCGAATGCGGGATCTTGCTCACCCCCCACCCCTCGGCCAGCGACATGCTCACCCGCGCACGCACCGGGGCATTGGAAGGCGGGATGAGCTGCGCGCAATACGCCGACAGCAAGACCAAGGCGCTGGACGACCGCCTCGCCAAGGAAGCGGCGGCGCAATGACCACCTGGAAATTGACCGCCCACGCACCCAAGCGTGTGGTGCAGGCGGCGCTGCTGGCGCACGACCTGATCGACGATTGGGACTACGAACTCGTCATCGCAGGCCGCGAGGAAGCGGAGAACCGGCCCGACGACTGGGTGCTCGAAGGCTGGTATCCGCGCAAACCCGGCAAGGCCGAAAAAGCCGCGCTGACTGGATTATTTGCAGGCAAAGCGCCGCCGATAACCATCGAGGAACTGCCGCCGCAGGATTGGGTGACGCTGAGCCAGCACAATGTCGCCCCGATCCGTGCCGGACGCTTCCATGTCCACACCCCGGACTACCCGGCAGACCCCGACGCGATCGACTTCGTGATCCCCGCTTCCCAAGCCTTCGGCACCGGGCAGCACCGCACGACCGCAGGGTGCCTTGAGATGCTCAGCCACATCAAGGCGAGCGGCGCGACCGCGCGCAATATCGCCGATATCGGCACCGGCACCGGATTGCTCGGTTTCGCCGCCCTCGCCCTGTGGCCGCGCGCGCTCTGCACGCTCACCGATATCGACGCAGTGTGCGTGCCGGTGGTCGAGGAAAACGCCGCGCTCAACGCCATCCCGCTCGGGCCGAAAGCGGGCGAAGCGGTCATGGTTGTGGCCGAAGGGATGGACGATCCGCTGATTCAGGTGCGCGGGCCGTATGACCTGCTGATCGCCAATATCCTCGCCGGGCCATTGGTCGAACTTGCCCCCGATTTCGGCAAAGCGACCGCGCCGGGCGGCCACCTGCTGCTCGCCGGATTGCTGGCGGGCGAGCAGGAAGCCGCCGTCGCGCGGGCGATGCGGCGGGCGGGGTTCCGACTGGCCGCCCGCTTGCAACGCGGCGATTGGGCGATCCTGTGGCTGCGGCGGCGCAGGCTGCGTTAGGCAAGCGCCTCCGCCACAATCGCCGCCCAGCCCGCCTCGTCCACCACTTCGATGCCGAGTTCGGCGGCTTTCTTGAGCTTCGATCCCGCTCCCGGCCCGGCCACCAGCAGATCGGTTTTCGCGCTGACGCTGCCCGCTGCCTTGGCGCCCAGCCGTTCGGCCTGCGCCTTGGCTTCGTCGCGGCTCATGGTTTCCAGCTTTCCGGTGAACACGACGGTCTTGCCCGCGACCCGGCTGGCAAGGGTGACGACCTCGTAACGCGGCGGAGCAACTTGCGAGAGGATATCCTCCCACACCGCGACATTGTGCGGTTCGTGGAAGAAATCGCCCAGCGCCTCGACCACCGATGGGCCGATGCCGTCAATCGCGGTCAGTTCGCCGGCCGCTTCTGCATCACCGTCATGCGCGCGCTCAGCGAGGATGCGCAGCATCGGCAGATCATGAAAATGTTTCATCAGATCGCGCGCAGTCACCTCACCGACATGGCGGATGCCGAGGCCGAACAGCAGCCGCGCGGCATCGGGCGCGCGCTTGGCCTCAATCGCGGCGAGCAGGTTGTCGACCGACTTGTCCTGCCAGCCTTCGAGGCTGAGAATATCACTACGCCGCGCGCGCAGCCGGAAAATATCTGCCGGACTTTCGAGCCAACCAAGCGCAAAGAACTGCGCGATGGTCTTCTCGCCCAGACCCTCGATATCGAGCGCCTTGCGGCTGACGAAGTGCTCCAACCGCTGGGTGCGCTGCGCCGGACAAATCAGCCCGCCGGTGCAGCGGACATCGACCTCGCCTTCCTCGGCCACCGCCTCGCTATCGCATTCGGGGCAGTGATCGGGGAACGGGAACGCAGGCCGCACTTCCTCCCGCGTCAGGTTCTCAACCACCTGCGGGATCACATCGCCCGCACGCTGGATCACCACGCGGTCACCGATCCGCAGCCCCAACCGCGCAACCTCGTCGCGGTTGTGGAGCGTGACATTGGTCACCGTCACCCCGCCGACCAGCACCGGGGCCAGCCTGCCCACGGGGGTCAGCTTGCCGGTGCGCCCGACCTGAATGTCGATGCCCTGAACGGTGGTCTCGGCGCGTTCGGCGGGGAACTTGTGTGCCAGCGCCCAACGCGGGGCTTTCGCGACGAAACCCAATCGCTCCTGCCAATCGAGCCGGTCGAGTTTGTAAACCACCCCGTCGATATCATAGGGCAGGTCGGGCCGCGCCGCACCGATGGCATTGAAGTGCGCGATCAATTCATCAGCATCGCCTTCGATCCGCGTGAACAGCGGCGAGATGGGGAAGCCCCACCCGCGCAAGGTGTCGACCACCGCGCTCTGCGTCGCGCCGGGAACTTCGGAAGCCGCGCCCCAACCATGCGCCCAGAACCGCAGTTGGCGCTTTGCCGTGACGTTCGCATCCTTCTGACGCAGGCTTCCGGCAGCCGCATTGCGCGGGTTGGCAAACAGCTTTCCGCCCGCTTCATGCTGCGCAGCATTGAGTGCGGTAAAAGCCTGTTTTTCCATATAGACCTCCCCGCGCACTTCAAAGACTGCGGGGACGCCTTGAGGCAGGTTTTGGGGGATGTCCGCGATGTGCGCGACGTTCGCGGTGACATCCTCCCCCACCTGCCCATCACCTCGTGTGGCGGCGCGCACCAGCACGCCGTTCTCATACCGCAGCGAGCAGGAAAGCCCGTCGATCTTGTCCTCGGCGGTGAGCGCCAGCGGCGCGCCTTCGGGCAGGTTCAAAAACCGCCGCATCCGCGCCAGCCACTCGGCCACCTCCTCCGGGCTGAACGCATTGTCGAGGCTCATCATCCGAACCTCATGCGCGACCTTACCGAGCGGCGAGGCAGCGATGGCATGGCCGACCTTTTTGGTGGGCGAATCCTCGCGGATCAGGTGCGGAAAGGCCGCCTCCAGTTCGGCATTGCGCCTCACCAGCGCGTCATATTCGGCGTCGGAAACCTCGGGCGAATCCTCGGAGTGGTACAATCGATCGTGCCGCGCGATGGCGCGGGCGAGGCGCATCAACTCGTTGGCGGCCTCGGCCTCAGAGAGGGTCGCGGGGTCATTCATCGCGTTGTTACTCGCCCTTCAACACAGCCAGCATCGCCGCCTCGTTCGCGGTATATTGCGGTGTGCCGGGGGTGATGATCGAAAAGTGGCTTGCGCCTGCGTTTTCGCGCACCGTCACCCGCGCGCCGCCTGCCCGCAATGCGGCCTGCGTGGCAGCAGAGGGCGCGGGGAGCTTCGCCTGCACGAACAAGAGCTCCGCCAACTGCGGCGCGGCGGTGATGGGCGAGAGCGCGGCGTAACGCGCTGGCACAGCCTCAGGCGCGCCGCCCATGAAGGGATCGACCGCAGAGAATTGGCACAGCGTATCGAACTGAGGCCGCTCGGCCCCGACATCGCCCTGGCCGTCGAGCACGATGGCGGCGCGGGCCTTTACTGCGCCATGCGCGCCCACAGGCCCGTCCGCGCCCTGCGTCATCGCCAACCACTGCGCCGGGAGCGCGCCTGCCGAATGGCCGACCAGCGTCACCCGCGCCCGGTCAACCGGATAGCGCGCCGCCACATCGTCAATCAGCCGCGCCGAGGCGGCCCAATCCTCGAATGACCCCGGCCACCCGCCACCATCACCGACCTCGCGGTAATCGACATTGAGCGTGGCAATGCCCAACTGCTGCCAGCGCGTTGCAAGCGGGGCCATATAGGCTTGGCTGGCGATCCCGGTTTTCCAGCACCCGCCATGATAGATCACTGCCAGCGGGAAAGGGCCATCACCTTGCGGTAGGCGGAATTCCGCAAACCCGCGTGGGTGGTCGGCATAGCGCAGGATCGCGTCGGGCGCAGAGGCCGCAAGGTTCGCGTCGGTGCCATAGGTGGCGTTGTTGGGCTGCGCGGCGGGCGGAGCGGCCTCAGGCGCGGGCACGACGGGCGCGCAGGCGGCAGCGAGGAGGAGGATAGGGAGGAAGCGCATCACGACACCTATTTCTGCGGCAAATCGTCATGGGCCCGAGCATCCCGCCCAGCGGTCTCTAATGCTTCCATCCCGAATTGATCATCCAGCCAAAGCACCGCGCTGCTCGACATCACGGTGGCTAGCAATCCAGCGAAAAAGAGCCTCGACCGTCGTGATACGATACTGACAACCAAAGCGATCGAAGCACCAAAGCTGACGATGGCCAGCGCTCCTGTCCAAAGCATTGGTTCGAATGCAATCCCGACAAGAAACACCGCTGTGACGACGAGAAGTGTCTGCAACGACCAAGCAAGCTGAACCAGAACCAGCAAAATCAGAAGTCCTCTGACCAGGCGATGACGGAACAGCAGCTCCATCACACCCCCTCCAGCAACCGATCCGCCTGCGCGCGTGCCTCAGGCGTAACCTCCGCGCCGGAGAGCATCCGCGCAATCTCTTCCTGCCGCCCCGCAGCATCGAGCAGCACCACGCTGGTTTTGGTCACGATCCCGCTTGAGGCCTTGGCGATCAGGTAATGCTGCCCGCCGCGCGCTGCGACCTGCGGGGAGTGTGTCACCGCCAGCAACTGCCCTTCGCGCGCCGCGAGCCGCGCCAGCCGCTCACCGATGGCCGAGGCGACCGCCCCGCCCACGCCGCGGTCGATCTCGTCGAAGATGATCGTCGCTGCCCCGCCCTGTTCCGCCAGGGCGACCTTGAGCGCGAGGATGAAGCGTGACAGCTCCCCGCCCGATGCGATCTTGCCGAGCGGCGCAAAATCCGCGCCGGGGTTGGTCGAGATCAGGAACTCCACCGCGTCCATCCCCGATGCGCCCCAGCGCTCTTCCGGCAGCGGCGAGACCTGCGTCAGGAACCGCGCGGCATCGAGCTTAAGCGGCGCGAGTTCCCCCGCCACCGCCAGATCGAGTTTGGCCGCGCCCGCGACCCGCACGGCATGGGCGATCTGCGCCGCCGCGACATAGGCGGTGCGAGCTTCCTTGGCGGCTGCTTCGAGCGCGTCCAACTGCGCCTCTCCGCCCTCAATCGCGTCGAGCCGGCTGCGCATGGTGCGCATCAATTCGGGCAGGTCATCCACCTCGCAGCGATGCTTGCGCGCCGCCGCCCGCAGTTCGAACAACCGCGTCTCGGCATTCTCCAGCGCATTGGGATCGTGCAGCAGTGCCTCGCCTGCATGGCGCAGCTTGTCCTCGGCCTCCCCCGCCTCGATCACCGCACGGTCCAGCGCGGCGAGCGCCTCGGTCAGCAGCGGGTGTTCGGGCGCGATCCGATCCAGCTTGCGTGCGGCCACCCGCAAGGCAGCAAGCGGCGAATCCGAGCCTTCCCACACGTGCCGCAGCGCCTCCAGATCGCCCGCCAGCCGCTCGCCTTTTTGCATATCGGCGCGCGTCGCGGCGAGCCGCGCTTCCTCACCCGCGACCGGCTCCAGCGCGGTGAGTTCGGCCAAGTGCGCGATCAGCAGGTCCTGATCCGCTTTGGCCTGCTCCACCGCGCTACGCGCTTCGGCCAATTGCGCTTCGGTCTTGGCCCAGACGGCATAGGCGCGCTCAAGCCCGGCGACATCTGTACCGGCATAGCGATCGAGCAGCATCCGGTGCCCGCGCGGATTGACCAGCCCGCGATCATCATGCTGGCCGTGGAGCTCGACCAGCGCAGGCGCAAGCTCACGCAGCAAGGCTACGCTGGCAGGCTGATCATTGATGAACGCTTTCGATCCCCCGTCCGCCTTGACCTGCCGCCGGATCAGCAGCGGCTCGCCCGGTTCAATCGCGATATCCGCATCATCGAGCGCGGCGGCGATGGCGGCGGGCAGCGCGGCGAATTCAAAGCTGGCGGTGACCGCGGCCTTGTCCTCGCCTGCGCGCACCAAGCTCGTCTCCGCCCGGTCGCCCAAGATCAGGCCGAGCGCATCGAGCAAGATCGACTTCCCCGCCCCCGTCTCCCCGGTAAGCACGCCGAGCCCGCGCGCGAAATCGAGATCGAGCGCTTCGATAAGGACAATGTTGCGGATCGAAAGCCGGGTCAGCATGTAACCGAGCGTCTAGCCTAAGCCGCCGCGCAGGTCACGGGCGCACAGCGAGTTTCGAACAGCCCATCAAACGAAACGGGGGCCCGGCGCGAACCGGACCCCCGCTGTTGTGTCATTCGAACCCGAAATATCAGGGTGCAACGCCGATGATATCGGGGTTGCCGTCGGGATCGCCAATGACCTGTCCACTATTGGCCGGCCCGCCTTGCAACAGGATCCCGGCAAAGTGCGGGGTCGCCATCGATGTGCCCGAAATGGTGTTGTAGCTGCTGTTGATCCAGGTCGACCGCACCGCGACGCCCGGCTCGGCAAAATCAACCGGCGGGTTGCCGAAGTTCGAGAAGCTCGCCCAGGTATCGCCTTGGGCGAAGGCCGAGATCGTGAACACGTTCGCCCCGTTGGCGCGCGCGGGCGAGACATTGCCGGCAAACTGCGCTTCATTGCCGGCAGCGACCGCGAAACGCACCCCGCCAGCCGCAGCATTGTTCACTGCCGTATCGAGCGCCGTGCTAGCACCGCCGCCGAGGCTCATGTTCGCGACATCGCCCGGACGGCCGACCTGCGCGACATAATCAACGCCTGCAATCACGCCCGAATTCGAGCCCGATCCGCGCCGGTCAAGCACGCGAACCGCCACCACCGGCGCACCCGGCGCGACGCCGATCACGCCAATGGTATTGTCCCGCGCGGCAATCGTGCCGGCGACATGGGTGCCGTGACCGTTCTGGTCGCCCGCATCACCGCTGCCGGTGAAATTGCGCGAGCGGGTCACATCGACGTTGAGGTCGGGGTGGTTGAGCTGGATGCCGGTGTCGATCACCCATGCAGTGGCAAAGGTTCCGGCGCGGCCGCCATTGACGCGGGTGATGCCCCACGGGGTTGTCTGCGCGGGCTGCGTGGTGCCGCCGCCGCCGGGCTTGCGCTGGATCGCGGTGACGACCTGATCTTCTTCGCAATAAGCGATGTTGGGATTGTTGCGCTTCATATTCTCCATCGCCTGCGGCGCGGCGTTCATGGCAAATCCACGAAGGGCGACGCTGTAGACGTGGCGCATCTGGCCTTGTGCGGCCTTCACCGAACGCTGGGCTTCGGCGTTGGCATTGCCCCGCGAAACCTTGGCGGCGTCAAACACGCAGATGTAGCTATTGGCGATCTTGTCGCCCGCCTTCTGCGCCTGCGCCGGGGTAGCCAAGGCGACCATCGGCAGCGCAGCGATTGCGACCATCATTTTGATTTTCATGTATCTCTCCTCCGGCAAATTTGCCCGGCCAGCCCCCTCCAAAGGATCAATGACCGCAAACGAATGCTAATTCTGGCAAATCGTCTTGTCGAGCGAGAAAGAATATTAACCGCAGTTTAAGCACAATATTCTTGCGAATTGCGCCGACCTATACATGATTTCATGCGTAACTATACGGAGGGCTATAGATGAGGTGCGGGCAAATACCCTTGGCCAAGCGCACCCGGCCCGCGCGCCGAGGGCTTGGATTGGCCGCAGAGACGAGAGCTTCCGGCTGACGCTTATCTTTCCGCCCCCTATCGTCGACAGGCGCGCCATCGATGGAATCGCGCAACTGGCGAGTGGCTCGGCCCGGTGCCTAAGCCCGCACTGATCGGTTGAAGGGACCTTGGGGGGGTACCTTTGCCCCGACTGATCTCATACTGCGCAAGGATGGCAGTTGCAGGCAGCGCCGCAGCTGGCGCGGGTCGCTGCAGGGCTGCTTTCGCAGTCATTCGGAAAAAACCAGCCATTCGGCTAGGGATCCCTAAGCTGTCCGTCCGTTCAGCGCACTGTCGAGTTCATTGCACGAATGTGTCTGCAACTAGGGCGAGCCAAGCAGCGTCGGAAGTGAAGCGAAAGGAGGGCAGCACCCGCTTGGTTAACCGAAGGCGCCAACTGCTTTGTCATAAAACTTGCATATTGTAGTAAAAATGTCATATTTCGATCATGACACATCCCGTAATCGACCGGCCGCATACGGTTTCCTCGTATAATCGTCAGCTTGCCGAAGTTAGGTCGATCATCAATCAGATGGCCGATCAGGCGCAGACGATGCTCTCGGGGGGGCTGAATGCATTGCGGAAGGCGGACAAGGTCGCTGCCATGCAGGTCGTGGCACAAGACAAGGTCATCGACGAACTGGAGCGCTCGCTCGAACGGTTGGCGCTGCTCATCATTATGTCGCGTGCGCCAATGGCACAGGATTTACGTTATCTGATTGTCGCGATCCGCATTGGCAAAATGCTAGAGCGGACGGGGGATCAGGCCAAGCGCATTGCCCGCAGGGTCGATGCACTCGACCTCGTCCAACTGGGGCCGCGCTTTCCGTTGGTTCGCGCAATGGAGCATTATGCCGGCGCGATGGTGGCAAAAGCGATCAAGAGCTTCAATGCTGCATCGCACGAACTCGCGAGCGAGGTCATTGCGTCCGATGCCAAACTCAATGCGATGAACGAAGATCTTATCCGCGCCAGCAGCATAGCAATGGATCAGGGCCAATTAAGCAGCGGCGAGGGGATTCAGCTGATCCTGATCGGCAAGCAGCTGGAACGGGTCGGCGATTATGCCACCAACATCGCCGGGGATGTCTCCTACATGGTGACCGGCCAATAGATCATCCTCCGCCCATTCCAGCCTGCCCCGTATGGGGTTGACTGCGCTGGATCGGCCCGAAAGCGGTCCAGGTCAGTAATTCCACTGTGCCTGAATACGCAGGATCTGACCCTCCGCCTGCCCAACGCGCCGCTCGTCGGCCTCCTTGCGCGATGCCCAGCCATAGGTCGCGGTCAGTTCGAGCGCGGGATCAATTTGGAACTCGAAGCCGAGCTCGATCTCCTCGGTCTCCAGCCTCGGCGCGTTGACCGCGGCTTTGAACCCGCCACGGTAGTATTGCCAGCGGGCAAAGGGATAGAACGGCCCGATTGGCGATTGGTCAATCTTGCCCATCAACTGCACATAGCCGCCATCGATAGGGCGTTCCTCGATCTGGCCAGTCGCGGGTACGAATTCCGGGCCAGTGCCCCAATTCCATTCCGCCTGAACACCGAAGGGCTGCGGGTAGAGCACGGCGTGCACGGCTACGCGGTTATCCTTGAACCCGACCGGGCTGACCCCGCCTGTGCGCACTTCCGGTCGGATGGTGTTGCGCATGATCGCGCCGCCGATTTCGAACACCTGGCCATTAAGGCCAAGCCCATCCAGTTCGAACGGCCATGTCGCCAGCGCGACAGTCATTACATCATTATCGACCTCGGTGCGGTTCAGCCCCTGCCCGTTGAACACGCCCAGCCCGAATGCACCGTAGCTGCCGAACAGCTTTTGCCCGTTGCCTGACAGGCGATCCCAGATCGCCTGCACGCGAGGCGGGGTGTAATAGGCGACGATCCCGAGATCCCGTTCACCCGGAGCCGCTGTGTTTATAGCATCGGTCCGGTCAAGCGCCAGGCGGTTGGAGGAGGACTGCAAGTTCTCCCAGCCATAGGGCACTTTCGACTGCCCGAGCCGAATACGGAAGGACTTGTCGCCGGTTGGAAAGACATCGGCATACATGTCACGCAGGGACACCGTGCCCTCGCGCCGCTCGCCGACTGACTGGTTCGAGACCGCAGCGGCAAAATCGGGCTGGAAATAGACCGAGACGTGGTCGCTCAGGTCGCCCTGCAACACCAGACGCATTCGGCGGAAGCTGAAATTGCTGCCCGCGTTGATTGCGCTGTCGTGAACCGAGCGCAGGCGAGAGATTCCAGCGGGTGCTTCGGCATCGCCGGAAACGATCTGGTTGAAGCGCATCTGAGTGTAGCCGCGAAGGCGCAGTTTTTCATACCATGCCTTACGAGGCGGCGGCGCGGCGGCAAGCTGAAGCGGGGGTTGCTGGATAGGCTGGATGGTGGAGGCAGGCAGAACGGGTGCGGCACTTTGTGCCATCGGCGCAGTCGCGAGGTTTGTCGGTTCAGGTGCAGGCGCAGCCGAGCCTTGGGCTGCCTGAAGCGCGACCATAATCGCCTTCAACTCGTCAATCTGACGCTGGAGATCGGCGATCGTTCGGGCTTGATCCGCTTCCCCGGAGGGCGGCTCCTGAGCGTTCTGAGACAGCGCTGGGGCACTCGCGCCCATCAATAGAGCCGCAGCAATCAGGATACTGGGGGATTCGCAGGACATTTGCGGCATGAAACCTTGCCTTCGCAATTTACCGGCCCAAAGTGAGCCGATGACGTTAGGCCATTATGTCTGATTAGCGTCACATTTATGACAAATATGACGCGCCGCGTTGCAGGTTCGGATGAACGCCTGCGACAGAGCGGCTTTCGTTCGCTCCAAATGTAGGCGGACACCTAGAATGGGTGAGCCGAACGGACAGGCAGGATCCATAGCCCAAAATGTCCGAAATCCACCCACATTCAGAAATTCCAGCCAAACGCAGCAAATTCGAAAAGCTGCCAGTTTGACCATGGGCTAAGGTGAAGGGTTTGAAGCAGCCACGCTACTCAGTGTGGTCAATCCACCGCCCCGGCGCACCTATCGCCTTATCCCCCGGGTCACGCCCGGGGCGGGAAGTGGCTTCTCAATCCTCAAACTCAAACCCAACGCTGCCTTCGTTGAACAGCGCCGCGATCAACTCCAGCGCCGCCTCGGACACGCCGGGCGCAACCGCAAGATGAGCCTCGGCGCACACTTGCTGCGCAAACTCTGCCGCATCGTCAGCGCACGCGAAACAATGCCCGTCCGCGAATAGCAGCACCGCTGATGCGCCCTCGCGGATGAAGGAGAACCGGCTGGCGGGGTTGCGCCCCAGCGGGGTGCCTGCGGTCAGCCATTCGCGAATATCGTCGGCGGTGGCGGGTTCGTCGGGCCGCCAGTCGATCTCGGGGTTCTTTGGCGCTGTGTTGTATTGGCCGAACCACCGGGCAAATCGGCGCGGATCGTTCAAAGTTTCGGCGATCATGCCTTGCAGCCGCGCGATGGCGGCGGCGCTGATTTCGCCGGGGTTGTCCTGCGGCGTCAGCTGCGGGTCTTCGTAGCGGTCGCAATCGGTCAGATCGGTCGCCATGTCATCGGCCCAGCCCTCAATCAGTTCGGCGCGGGATGGCGCGCGAAACCCGATCGAATAGGTCATGCAATCATCGCCCACGGCAATGCCCCGGTGCGCGACGCGCGGCGGGACGTAGAGCATATCTCCGGGTTCGAGCACCCATTCCTCGGTCGCCTGAAAATCGGCCAGCAGGCGCAGGCCGTCATGCGGCATCAGCGGCGTATCATCATCGCACAGCGCGCCGGTTTCCCAGCGGCGGCGGCCCAGACCCTGCACCAGAAACACATCATAGTGATCGAAATGCGGCCCCACCCCGCCGCCATCGACGGCATAGCTGACCATCACATCATCGACCCGCCAGTTGGGGATGAAGCGGAACGGATCGAGCAGCGCGGCAACGCGGGGCAAGTGGTGGTCAACCGATTGCACCAGCAATGTCCACGGATCACGGCCTGCTTGCGTAAATCGGTCTTCGGGGAACGGGCTGTGCTCCAGTTCCCACGCCTGCTCGCTGCGGGTGATGATGCGCGATTGCACCATGTCCTCGCAGGCGAGGCCAGCCAGCTCGTCCGGATCAACCGGATTTGACCAGCCATCCCACGCCTGCCGGATCAGCAGCGGCTTTTGTTGCCAATAATCGCGCAGGAACGTTGCAACGTCGAAATTGCGCAACTGCATCGCGGGCGCGGTCACTTACGGCTTTTGCGCGCCGCATACTTCGCATCGCGCGCTGCCTTTTTCTCGGCTTCGGTCGGCTTGGGGGGAGTGATGATCTCGGCTGCCCGCTTTGCTTCGGCGCGCTTTTCATCAGCCAGACGCTGCTTTTCTTCGCGTGCTTGCTGGGCCTTGGCCCGCTTGGCTTCTTCGGCTGCTTCGCGCTGTGCCCGCCGCTCGGCCCGCTCGGCCAGCTCGGCTTCGCTCAGCTGGGGCGCGGCCTTCAATTTTGCCAGAGCCTTGTCCTTTGCCTTGGAAGAGGCAGACGCCCTGTCCTGAAAGCTCGGCTCTTTGTAACCCTTCATTTATATTCACTCCTGCCTGCCTGCGGATCGCAGCGCGGCTGTATTGCGGGGGTATCGGTAGCCCGGTGGTGGCGGGGCTTTCGGGGCATTGTGATGGTCGGCAGGGGTGCCCCTAGATGATTCCGACGGGAATCAACAGGCCCCATCGCAACGGGCGTGGCGCCCGGCCTGAATGGGCGGAACGGTGGGCCGCCAAGGACGCCGCCTCAAGTAGCGCAGCGGTAGGCTGACTAAGACGCGACCACACCCTCGGCGTGCTTGTCGATCAGCTTGTAAGCCCGCTCATACCATTCGGTGCCGGGGTAGTTCGCGCCCAGCACGGCGGCGTATTTCACCGCTTCCTGCGGCAGGCCCAGCGCGAGGCTGCTTTCGGTGAGGCGGTACAAGGCCTCGGGCGTGTGGCTGGTGGTGTCGAATTTCTCGACCACGTTGCGGAACCGCAGTTCAGCGGCGAGCCATTGGCCCGACCGCTGGTAATGCCGCCCGATCTCCATCTCCTTGCCGGCAAGGTGATCGGCCACAAGGTCAAGCTTCAACCGCGCATCGGCGGCGTACTCAGTCTGCGGGAAGCGGCGGTTGACTTCGCGCAAGGCGGTCTGCGCCTGCTCGGTGATCTTCTGATCGCGGTTCACATCGCTGATCTGCTCGTAATAGCTCAGCGCGATCAGATAATACGCGTAAGGCGCATCCTTGTTGCCCGGGTGGATCGACAGGAACCGCTGCGAGTTCTGGATCGCCTTGTTGTAATCACGCGCGATGTAATAGCTGAAGGCGCTCATCAACTGCGCGCGGCGGGCCCAGGGCGAATAGGGGTGCTGGCGCTCCACCTCGTCAAACAGCGCCGCGGCCTGCAAGGTGTTGCCCCGGTCAAGCCGCCGCTGCGCCTCGCCATAGAGCGATTCGACATCGCGCGCGACGTAGGCGACGTCCTTGCCCTCAGTGCTGCCAGCGCAGGCTGACAGGGTGGCGATTGTGGCGGCGGCGAGCGCAGCGCGGGCGATACGGGTGGTGAACGAGGTGGCCATGCGCCGCTCTATAACCACCCCCGCGCTGAACGCCAAGTGAAGCCGCACCCCTGCCCCACGTGTCCCCACATTTTCCTACCCGACGCTTTTGTGATCCACCCTTCCCATTCGGGCGCGTTAGCGGCCGCAAGGGTGACCACCCGCCCGCAGCGACGCTGGCGCAGCCAGCATGAGCGAGGAAATCGCGCTCGCGGACGCGAGTGCGCCAAAGGACAAATATGACCCGACGCAAAGACCCCCGCACCGCCCGCACCCCCGTTCCCGCCGGACAGCTGCCCGCCTTTACCCCCGTCCCGCGCCAGTGTTCGCGCCACGATGGCTGGACCCCCGCCCGCCAGATCGCCCTTATCGAAGCCCTCGCCGACACCGGATCGGTCGCGGCGGCGTGCAAGGCGGTCGATATGAGCCAGCCCGGCGCCTACCACCTGCGCCGCCAGCCCGGTGCCGAAGAATTCCGCATCGCATGGCAGGCCGCGCTCGATTGCGGCGTCCAGCGGATCGAGGATGTGGCGATGGACCGCGCCTTGAACGGGGTGGTCGAGCCGCTCTATTCCTACGGCGCGTTGATCGGCACCCGCACCCGTTACAACGATCGGCTGCTGATGTTCATGCTCCGCAACCGCGCCCCGCACCGCTTTGCCGAAGGCGGAGCAAAGGGCCTGAGCGCCCTCGACGCGATGCAGGTCGAGCGACTTAAAAAACAATGGCGCAAGGAATGGGAGAGCCAGCAGCGCCATGTCTCGGCCGACGAAGTGCGCGCCAATATCGACAAGAAAATCGAAGAAATCCGCCGCCGGGTCGAGGGCGAGCAGGCCGCCGC
>LNFM01000198.1_pt1 | contig 153875 bp, 133 predicted proteins | sample 596031 | NCBI WGS metagenome assembly LNFM01 (sample SAMN04254537, study PRJNA301005) | activated carbon metagenome | isolation source: dual media filters at the Ann Arbor, Michigan drinking water treatment plant | place: USA: Ann Arbor | reverse complement strand
CATGCCGGGATCAACGGAGCCACCCCTATGTCACGACTACCCAACCCTATCTCACATACCTCCAAGACGAGATACAACGTCTTGACGGATCACAGCTAGCCTTGAGCCGGGTGTCTACGTTCGGTTCATCCGATCCCGAGCGTCTCCAAAGGTGTTGCAACGCGGCGTCCATGTTTTCGGCGGTAGGAACTAGCAGCTTTGGCATGTCATCACTTCCAAGGTTTCCAAGTCACGCCAACGTTTGAGCCACGCATGTGGTGGTGCTGCACGAGGTAGCCAGCATAGAAAAGTGGGGGTCTGGTCTTGCAGTCAATCATTCTCCCCAAGAGTAGGGGTCTCGTCTTGGTTGCGGCATTGCCATGCCGCAACCAAGACCCCAGTACACAACCCCGGCACCGCAGTACCGTCGCGCCGAAACGGCGCGCCCGATCCGCACACGCGCTGTCGAGGAGGAAGCATAGGGCGTTTCTCCGGTCTATACTCCCCCGTACGACCCCGCCAGAGCCGAAGCGGGGCGCCACCGCGGCACTGCATGCCCTGCCACGGACCCTATGGAGACCATTGAACATGCTTTCTCGCCCGTCCAGCCGCCTGCTGCTGGTGCTCGTCTGCGCCAGCCCCGTGACCCATGCAGCGGTGGTCACTTTTGAACATGCCGCCCAGCCCAGCGAGGTCCCGGGGTCACTTAATGTCAGGCCTCAGGACCCGTATGCCGAGGCTGGTCTCACGTTCGTTCCGGTCATGGCCGAGGCAGCGATCTTTTCCGCCTTCAATTCAACCTACAAGATGCCGGGGAATGGCTCCGACTGGTTCGGATTCTCCCCGGCCAATCGGATCACGGTTGCCGCCACGTTCGGCGAGGCCGCTTTCTCCATCGGTAGTCTGCGCCTTGGGGCCACGACTTTGGGGACCAACGCGGCGGTCAACGTAAGCATCGTCGGGCACAAGGCCGATGGCTCCCTACTTGCCCAGTCATTCTCGAACATCGCGACCGCCACGACGGTGACCCTCGGCTGGTCCGAACTAAAGCGGATCGAGATCTCCGCGGACGATGCGCTCGGTGTGGACGACATCGACGTGTCGGTCGAACCGGTTCCGCCACTCCCGTCCGGACACTCGGTGCTCAGGTTCGAGGGTGTGACGTCGCCTGGTCGCACCGGGAACTTCGCTGACAACGTGGTGTACGTGAACCCGGATGCCCCGTATCGCGAATCCGGCTATCGGATCGTCACGAGCGTGCCCCAGAGCGGCAGTGTGACGGACGGTACCAGCATACTCAATCTCGTGGGAGAAGCCACGGATTGGCTGGGATTCACAGCGGACAACTCGTTGACCCTGACCCGCGAGGATGGCGACGGCGTGTTCGATCTCGAGGCGCTGGAAGCCGGGCCGCTCCAGAACGATTTCGACTTCTTCCCGGCGGCAGACGTGACGCTTACCGGCACCAAGGTCGACGGCTCGACGATTTCGGAAACGTTCTCCGGCCTCGCCACCGCCACGCGCCTCGTGGTCGGCTGGAAGGGTCTCACCAGTCTGCTCGTCACGTCAACGCAATTGGCTGGTATCGACAACGTGGAAGTCAGCGTCGTGCCCGAGCCGTCGACGTGGATGACGCTCGCCGGGGGGCTCGGCGGCCTTTCCTGGGCCGCGGCGCGCAACACCCGTCGCCGCCGGGCAGAACGGCCCGCCTGAGGCAAGCGGATACGCGAGGCCGCTACCGGTATCTCCCCGCGCCACGACGTTCTGCGCCGCGGCTGAGATGCTGACGGTCCATGGCGCGATGCGCAGTCGCGGTGGCTCGCGCGGTTCGTCAGCGCGTCGAGCTGGTCGGCCCGGATCGATACCACGTAGTCCACGCGTTCGGTGAAGCTCCGGCCCGGTGCGTCTCGGTCCTGGGGTAATCTCGGCTAGAGCAGAGAACAGGTTTTCGCCTGTCCTCCCGCATCAAACCGTGCTTGCGGTTTTCCCGCACACGACTTCCCTCTGCCGTTCACACCGAGGCATGCTCCGATCTCCGGCCCGACACCGTTGGGACCTTGCAAGAGCAGGGTCAGCTCTTGCATCGTGCATGCTTTTTCGCGAGATCCAGATCACCGACCACAGGAAGCTGGGGTCTGGTCTTGGTTGCGGCATGGCAATGCGGCAACCAAGATGTGACCCCGGTGCGCTATCGCAATTGCACCACGCGGTCCAGCGAGAGAGCCGAACGGCTGTTGTTTCGAGGGATCAGCGCGTTGCACGGGTCCGGGCCCGCAGTTCGTGGTACCTGTAGGTGATGGTACTCACATTCGGCAGTCTCGAGAAAGTCGCGCGTCTGGCGTAGGTCCCTTGGCGGGCTCTGTGAGCGTTTGGCGACGCAACGTAACTGCGAGCAGCCTCGGTGCAAGGGGGCGGCATGTGCTCGCAGGTCGCAGCTGACGATACTTCAGCTCCAGAATTTCACAACCACTTGCATGCAAAGGCATCTTGAAGAACAATCAGAGCACAGCTTTGATCTGGCGATTTCCGTCGGGGACCTAGAAGAATGAACAAGGGTTTGTCTCGCGTTGGTTTTTCTTGCTCCACAGTGTTTGCGATCGTCGGTTTTTGCAGCGTCGGCACCGCCCATTGCGCGAACGTGACCTGGGTTGGTCCCGATGCCTCGTTCTGGGATGTGACAACCAATTGGGATCCCGGTCCGCCTACCGCAGCGGATGACGTATTGCTCGGGGCGTTCAACACCTCTTTTCGGAGCGTTAACGTCGGTGTGCGCTCCTTTGCGGGGACAAGTGGGCTGACAATATCGAGCGGTGGCTTGTCCGTGACTCAGGCTTCTTCCCTGGGCACTCTATCCATGACGGGTGGAGCGTTAGGGGGGCTCGGCGACGTCACGATCAGCAATGGTGCGAGCATTATCCACGGCAGCATGCATGGGTCCGGTACTACCACCGTGCGAGGGAGTACCAGAGTCGAGGTGTTGGCTCTTGACGGTGGGCGCATCTTCCGTAACGAAGGCATCACGACACAAACCCTCACCGTCGACATGAACTGGATCAGCCGTGACGCTATGGAAGGCGGCAACGGTACGGTGGTGAACGCCAAGGGCGCGATCTGGAACAGCGATAGCTCCTCCTTCGGCAATTGGATTAACGCGAGCAGCCAGGGCCCTGAAGACACAGGGGCCGCGGCGGTGTTCACCAATCACGGCACCTTCAACACGGTCGGTGGGCGAACTACTGTTGTGACCACGGCGTTCAACAACACTGGCATCGTGAATGTGGAGGTCGGCAGGTTGCGGTTTGACGGGGGCACACTGACGCAGAACGGTACCCTGATCGTAGCTGCCGGGGCAACGCTCGATTATGCAGGGGGGGAGCGTCAACAGGCGCATACCTTCAATCCGGTCGGCACCACCCTGAACGGAACCTTATCGATCAGCGATGGTGCGATCGTCAACTTCTCTGCGCCGTTCACCATCGATCGTTCGACTGCCTCCTTCCGACAGATCGGCGGTCGAGTCATGGGTGCCGATCTAACGATTGGCCCCATGGCGAGCGCTCTCCTGGTATCGGCAATGCATTCGGGTCCCGGTACGACCACCGTGCAAGGGACCGCGACGACCACAGGGCTGTATCTCGACGGTGGGCGCATCTTCAGGAATGAAGGCGTCACCACTCTAAGGGGTGGTGTAGATCTGAATTGGGGCAATGCTATCGGCAACGGCACGGTGGTAAACGCTAAGGGCGCGACCTGGAACAGCGATTCCCAGGGCTTCTCCACCAACTCCATCGGAGCGACTCGTCAAAACGAGGGGGATACAGGTGAGGGAGCCGTGTTTACCAACATCGGCACCTTCAACCATATCGGTCCAGGCTCCATCTCCGTCTCCACAGGGTTCGACAACTTGGGCCGCATCAACGTAAAGGGAGGTTCCATGACCTTCCAATACGCGTTCGACAACCGCGGCGAAGTCAACGTTTCTGCGGGTGCGATGTTCGGCGCCTACGGCAACTTTGCCAATAGCGGCCGCCTCGAAGGACGTGGTTTAGTGCTCGCGCCAAGCGACAACGGTTTGGTCAACGAGGGCGTTATCGCCCCAGGCGATTCCACGGGTACGCTCAACTTCCTCGGCAACCTAACGATGGCTGCAGAGAGTCACCTCCAGTTCCAACTCACCAGCTTGGCTGATTTCGACAAGATCGGAGTTGGGAACGCCGTTTCGCTCGGTGGCAAGCTCGAAGTTCTCAACTTGGGCTATTCGCCGATTTTTGGCGATACTTTCAAAATCATCAGCTTCAAAGAGCGCTTGTCGAGTAACGTTTTCTCGGAGGTCACGTGGAGCGGTTTCGGGCCTGACGTCGCGTTCTCGGTGACCTACAACCCGAACGATGTAACGTTGAACGTGACTGCCGTACCGGAACCTTCGACGTGGGCGTTGGGGCTGATGGGTGGCGGCATCGTTGGTGGGGCTGCCATGCGCCGCCGACGAGGATCAATGCAGAAAGTGGACGGCTGATATCGCCGCGCCACCCACGGTCGCGGCAAGACGAGCGGCGGTTTTCGCCCCGATGGTTCCTTGAATCGCCAGCGCAGCAATTGAGGCTGGCACAGCGCCCGTCGCGGGGCGCATCTCAAGAAGCTGTGGTTTACCCAGGTGTTTGCCTTCACCGCTCATCGGCGCAGCATTGCCACGTGCCGTTCAGGGGCGATTGGAGGCCGTGTTAGCGGAGAGGGTGGGATTGTGTCGGTCTCGCCTCAGCAGGCGTGGGGTCAGATACCGTCTTGAAGCGCAACCCCTTTAGGACGATATGTGGGGGCGAACGGGGGACGGGGTCTGGTCTTGCAATCCACCACTCCGCCTAACTGCAACGAGACATGGGGTCTGGTCTTGCACCCTTGCATGCAGTCCTTACCCAGTCACCCGCCCAGGATGGGCCAACTCGCTGGCCGCCGCCGCTCAATGCGCCCCACCCTCACCCCATCGCTACCAGCGCCACCGTCCCGAGCGGACGCTGTGGTATCGCATTGTCCAGACCCACCCCACAACCTGGGTGGAGTTCGCCAGCGGTGAGGACGATGGAGCGCCGCCGGCCCGTGCCGAGCCAACTGGCTCGGCCCAGACTGGTCGCTTACGCCTGCGGAGGAAGTGGCCTGCGCATCGGCCCCTCTTGCTTGCGCCCTTGACCGCAAGCACCCAGTGCCAGCAAAACAGCGCTCGCCAAAGCCCATCCGGCCGGCTCAGGCACCTGGACAGCGGCCACGGTCTGCAAGTTGTCGATCATCAGCGCGTTGTCGAACGAATCCACACGCATGGTCAGCTGATCGAACAATACGCCATCGAACACGTAGTAGTTGTTTAGGTTGCTCGTGCTAGTGGCAACGGGAAACTGGGGTCTGGTCTTGCAATCAATCATTCCGCCGGATTACCCAAACTCTTCTCCCACCAATCGGCCTCGGATCTTCCCGAGCCCTCCCCCGCCTGACCCAGATCGCGACAGCGTCTTCAGGACAGTGAAGCGCGCCAGCGCCGATCACGATCACCTCCACAGCGTTCAATCCAGGGTCCGATCCTGTGGAATGGGTGTCTCCGGAGAACCCGAGAACCAGGGGCCGCAAAGGCGCCGGGCGGCTCGGGGCGTATCGAGCCCTCACGCTAGGAGCCGTCCGAGGGCGACCTCAAACCGGCGGGCGAATCCGCCGGCATCGCACAGGGGCGATCGTTCGACGCGATCGCGCAAGGTTCGATGGTGGTGCGCGAGTTGGTCCCGGTCCATGGCCAGTTGGACGGCGCGCGCCAGGTGTCGCCAAGAAAGAACGGCCCTCATGATCGGTGTGTCGAGATCAAAGTTGCCAATGCGCTGAAGTGACAACCACGAATCGATGGAGACCGATCTGTGTCGGGCGGCGCACCACAGCGCGAAACTCCGTCGGGCGTTAGCGACGATCGAACATCGCGAATGCTCGTCAGCATGAGTGCACGACCCTCGCGTGCACACACGTCCACGCCGAGAACGGCGTGGTACGTAGGGCTGTCGACCACCGCACAGGTGCCGATCTTGCTAAGAGCCCTCCAACGTCCGACCACACGAAGCTCTGCGCGACGCCAGATAGCAAGCCCATGGCGATAGCTGCAGAAGTCCGCTGACAAGCCGTCCGAGGCCGAGCGCGGTCCGTGCTATCGAGCAGATCCTTTTTCAGTCACTAGGGAGGCGACCAATGAATTTCAGGCAGCCGACGAAACCCAGCTTCTTGCATGTCGTTGCGCTGCTGATGGCAGCCTCATGGGCGCCGCACGGCGCGTTCGCTCAGTCGATCGACTCGTTCACGGTCGTCAACGCGGACACCGGCGCTGACATTGCTACGTTCACATCGAGCGGAACCGTGTCGATCGCACGCACGCCTCGGATCAACATCCGAGCCAACGCCAGTGGCGTAAAGAGTGTCGTCTTCGTGGACGCCAGCACAACCCGAACGGAGAACACGGCGCCATACGCCTACAAGGGCAACAGCGGAGCGGTCTATGCGCCGTGGTCGCCTGCCGCGGGCACCTATTTCATCAACGCCAAGCCCTATACCGGCAGAGGTGGCGCGGGCACCCTAGGCCCCGTCGCGACCCTCACCTTGACCGTGGTGGGCGCCGCACCGCCGCCACCGCCACCTCCTCCGATCACGCGCAACGAGGCTGCTCGGTTTTTGGCGCAGGCCACGTTCGGCCCGGTGGACGCCGACATCGACCGGCTCATGGCCATCGGCTACTCCGCTTGGATCGATGAGCAGTTTGCGATGCCACGCAGCGGCACGCACCTGGCCTTCTTCGAAACCCTGAATGACGGCAACGACAAGGAGGTGGTGGCGGCCTTCTGGAGAAACGCGCTGACAGGGCGCGATCAGCTACGACTTCGCATGGCCTACGCGCTGTCGCAAATCTTCGTCATCTCACTGGCTGACGGTGACGTGGACAACTACGACAGCGCAGTGGCCGCGTGGCTCGATATGTTGAACATGCACAGCTTCGGCAAGTACCGCGCTTTGCTGCAGGCCGTGTCGCTCAGTCCCATGATGGGAATCTACCTTTCGCATCTCGCCAATCAGAAGGCGGATGCGGAAAGCGGCCGCGTGCCGGACGAGAACTACGCGCGCGAGATCATGCAGCTGTTCAGCATCGGCCTGGTCGAACTCGAACTCGACGGCCGCCCGCGCCTGAATGCCAGCGGCGCGATGATCGAGACCTACACCCCAACCGATGTATCGGAACTCGCCAAGGTGTTCACTGGCTGGAGCTGGGCGTGCCCATCGACGACGGAACGGAGCTGCTTCCTGCGTGGCGAGCTCAACAACCGCAAGGATCCCGATCGCGGCCTGAAGCCGATGATCGCTTACCCCAGCTACCACAGCCCTGAAGCCAAGACGTTCCTTGGCAAGACGATCCCGGCAGGGACCAGCGCGGCTGACAGCCTGCGCACTGCACTGGATCACCTCGCAGCACACCGCAACGTCGGGCCCTTCATCGGGCGCCAGCTAATCCAGCGCTTCACGACCAGCAACCCGAGCCCCGCCTACGTCAGCGCCGTGGCGCGCGCGTTCAATGACAGCGGCGGCGACTTCAGGGCGACACTCAAGGCGGTGCTGATGCACCCCGAGGCCCGCGTGGTGGGCGACACATCCGGCAAGGTCCGCGAGCCGGTGCTGCGCCTGTCGGCTTTCATGCGCGCCTTCCCGCACCGCAGCCTCTCGGGCCACTACGAACAGGAGCTCACCGACGACCCCGGCACGGCGCTAGGCCAGGCGCCGCTGCACGCACCTTCGGTATTCAACTTCTACCGGCCCGGTTACGCGGCACCGAAGTCGAACAGCGCGCAGCGCAATCTGGTGGCGCCCGAATTGCAGATTGTCAACGAGACCAGTGTCGCCGGCTACGTGAACTTCATGCGCGACAGTATCAGCCGGGGTGTTGGCTTTCCCGCCGGCGCGGGCCTGACACGACGCGATCTGCAAGGCGACTACAGCGCCGAGCTGGCGCTGGCCACCGACGTGCCGGCGCTGGTGGACCGTGTGACGACCCGCCTGACCTATGGCGCGGTCGGCTCCACGCGCCGTCGCGAAATCATCGATGCGGTATCAAGCATCGCCATTCCCGGCAGCAGCAGCTCGCCGACACAGATCAGCGCGGCCAAGCGGCAGCGGGTCAACGCAGCCATCCTGCTCACGGTCGCTGCGCCCGAGTTCCTGGTGATCAAGTAAAGAGGAGTCGACGACCATGACCCACCCCAAGATCACTGCAGGGGCCCCCGCGGTCCACCACCATGTATCGCGCCGCCTGTTCTTGCGCCAAGCCAGCGCCGTTTCGTTGTTGGCCGGCGCCGGCTCACCGTTGGCGCTGAACCTGCTGGCGGCGGGTTCAGCCGCAGCGCAGAGCGCGGAAGACTACCGGGCCATGGTGTGCCTGTTCATGTTCGGCGGCAACGACGCCTTCAACATGGTGTTGCCCACCGATGCGGCTTCGTGGGCCGCGTACACCGCTACACGGTCGCAAGCGTCGTCAGCGATCGGGCTGCTGCCACCCGGCCATTTGCCGGACCTGGGAGCCAGTGCGGGGTCGGCCGCGCGCCTTGGCGGTGTGTTGCCCATCACCCCCATCCAGCCCAATGGCCCACCGGGCCGCGCATATGCCTTGCACCCCTTGATGGGCAGCTTGCAGTCGATGTTCAACACCGATCGCAGGCTGGCCATCGTCGCCAACGTCGGCCCCCTCGTGGCCCCCACGAGCAAGGCGCAGTACGCTCAGCCCAATCACCCGCGACCACCGCGTTTGTTCTCGCACAACGACCAGCAAAGCGTCTGGCAAACCATGATGCCCGAGGGCGCCACGATCGGCTGGGGCGGTCGCATGGCCGACATGATCGTCGGGGGCTCCGATGCGTCCGCGTTCACGGCCGTCTCGGCAGCCGGCAACGCCGTGTGGCTGTCGGGCCAGCAGGTGCGCCAGTACCAGGTCAGCGGCGCGGGTGCGTTGCGCATGGGGGCCGACGCCAACAACCTCGTCTATGGCTCCGGCGCGGTCGCCGACGCGCTGGCGAAGATCGCGCGCCGCGCAGATGGAAACCATGTGCTCGAGGCAGACGTCGCCGACGTGGCGGGCCGTTCGATCGACGCCGAGGCGACCTTGCGCGGCGCGTTGCGCCCCCCCATTGACCCCGCTTTCGGCACCGCGCCGTCGGGTGGCAGCTACAACCCCACGGCCGACCCCAAGCTCCAGTACCTCAACCCCCTCACCGGCAAGCCTGAGTTCAGTGCCTTGGCGCATCAGCTTCAAGTCGTGGCGCGCCTCATCCAAGCCGGCCAGGCGGGCCTCACCGGCGTGAGGCGCCAGGTGTTTTTCGTCAGCGTGGGAGGATTCGACACCCACAGCGGACAGACCCAGACGCACGCCAATCTGATGGCGCGCGTGGCGCATGCGATGCGCTATTTCGACACGGCGCTCGGCGCGATCAACGCGCGCAGCAATGTCACCACCTTCACGGCTAGCGACTTCGGTCGCACGTTCACCAGCAACGGCGATGGCACTGACCATGGTTGGGGTGCCCACCAGTTCGTGATGGGCGGCGCCGTGCGGGGCGGTGCCGTATATGGCAGCTTCCCCACACTGATGGCGAGGAACCCGCGGACAGGCGAATTCGACAGCCTGAATCAAGTGCGGAACGGCGCCATGCTGCCCACAACCTCGGTGGATCAACTGGGTGCGACCTTGGGGCGCTGGTTCGGCTTGTCGGATGCTCAAGCGTTGGGAGTGTTTCCGAACCTGGCTAACTTCGACGTCAACGCACGCAACCTGGGCTTCATGAGCTGAGGCAGACGGTACTTGTCCCTCTCGCACGAACATACGGCGGCCGGAGAGCCCGCCTGCTCTTATGCCACGCTACTTCCGGTTGCAACGTGACTGTCCGGAAACCCCCGTCCTTGCGGGCCCACGATGAGGCCGATCGAAGTGGAGCCTGGGCAAGGCTCAGCCCTGGGAAACCCTGGGGTCGGGTCCCGGTTGCCCCGTGGCAATGCCGCAACCGAGACCCTCAAACTCACAGAACGCAAGAGAGAAGCACGGAGCCAACCAGTTCCTCTTTCTTCGGGTTGGAGTAGCCGCTACTCGGACGCGAGCGGGCGTCGACGCCGCCCGACCCGCGGCCCCCGGGAGAGTCGTTCCCACAATTCTTCCCGGTTGCGAAACGCACTCGCCTCGCCCGCACCCACTGGTTCTACCAGTCCCACCAGTTCACCGTCGCGAGAATCACCGCGTCGATAGATGTGGACGACGTAGCTGCATCGAGCTTTCGAAGGCACGAGGTGTCTGGTCATGGGGTTTCCCATTCCCACTCGATATCGTCCCAATTCACGACTGAAGTGACGCCGACGAAGTTGAACTTTCCCTTGCCCTTGATGCCGCTGAAGGGGCCAGTACCACCGAGAAGCGTGATGACACCGGTACCGCCAGTGGATGTGATCTTCGAATCACAGCGGGCAAAGAGCTTGTGTCCCTCTTTGGTAGTGAAGGTCTTCAGGCAGTAGCCACTGCCCCCTCCGTCGGCGACCCAGGCGACATGGTAGTGGGAGCGATCCAGCAACCGGTCGATTGCGCTACCGCCACCGCTGTGGAACACGAGGCCATCGAGTTCCCCAGCCATCGCCGACTTCATCGGATGGCCTTCCATCGCTTTGACTTCAGAGAATTTCGTGTTGTTCAGAACAGCGTGCCCAACAAACTTTCCACGCTCGCCAGCAGAGCCGGGACCGGCGAAGACAACAAGGAAAATGCTCGCAAGCCCCAGGCCGATTCGAAACGGACGCATGATGTGAACTCCCTTCGTGGCTGGCGGACGACCCGCCCAGCCGAGATCATGCGTAGCGGCATCCTACAGATCGTCCACCGATTCCATCGAAGACTGGATCTCACGCACCAACCTCTGAGTCTCAGCGGACGGGGTCACGCGGAGCACCATGGAGAGCATCAGTCTTAGGCGTCGATACGTGCCGATCGCCTCGCTTGCCCGGCCGACGTTTCGCAGCACGCGCATTCGCCCTCGATAGAACGCCTCAGCAAGCTCATCCGTCTCAATGCCCCGGCTGTACCAATCGAGGGCGGCATCCCACTCATGCTTGCGCTCACATTCACTCGCCATCACCTCCACGAGTCTCTGGAATCGAGATCTGAGCGTCTCGCGAAAGCGTGCGGCCCATGGGGCGCTCTTGTCGGACGGCAAGAACTCTCCGCCATAAAGGCGAGCGGCTCGCTCCAGGCACTGCCGATCCGGTCTGCCGGACTTGACGTCCGTCAGCTCAAGAAACTGCAGCGCATCCACGAACACGGATTGGCTGTCCAAAGTGACGGTTTCCTCCGAGACCATGAGAGCCTCTGGATGGCCGATCAGCTTTCTCAAGCGCGCCAAAGTGACATCCAATGCCTTGCGCGACAAGTCGCCCGACTCGTCCGGCCACATGGCGTCCGAGAGTGACTCCATGGGCACTGCGTGACCACCCAATGCAATGATGGCCTTCAGCAGCGCCAGCGGCTTTCGAGGGACCTTCCCGGAAAAGCGCATCGGCGTTCCGTACAGAGAGACTTCGAAACTCCCGAGCGTACGAACTCGAATCGTCCAGGGCCAGTGGTCCGATGCCTCAGGCGGCGCCGCAATCTTCAGCGTTCGAACGAGATCTGCCACATGGTCGACTTCTATGTCGTTCTGAACGGCTGCCGACAGAAGCTCCGCGAACACTGTGCTGGACCGAAGAAGGCTGACGTACCGTCTCTGGGTCAAGCGTGACCGAACGAATGCGGCTCGGAGTCGCGCGAGCCCGATTTCGTGATTTCCGTTGGCCAGAAGGTCCCAAGCTTCCACGAGGTCGGCCTCGATCTCGAAATGTGCGAAGCAGGTTCCCGACATGAGATCCCGCTGAGCGGCGAGCACGGCAGCGAGCTCTTCCGTTCTTCGGAGGATTGCGAGCGCCACGGCATGGTTCGCCCGCGCCAGAACTTCCAGATAGGCCATGCCTGCCTGTCTTGCCAGCACAGTCTCTTCGGCCCCCAGCACTGCTGCGCCGTCGATATCACCAGACGCCCATTTCAGATAGACACGCGCATGCGATGCAAAGTGTCGACCGATAGGCTTTCTGGTGCCCGCCAGCTCGATGATGCGAGCGCAATGCCGCTGCGTGGCTCGATAGTCCTGCAAGGAAAAGGAAGCAACAGATCGGTAATTGGTCAGGAGACACATCGGCATGGCGATCTTCTCGAAACCGTGATCCTTCGCTATCGTGGCAGCCAGATTGAGCGAGGCCAGGGCCTCCTGCGCGCTGCCGTCTGCGAACAAGTGCAAACCCAGCCTGATGTGCCACCAAAGCCGGGCGAAAGGCGATGCGTCCGGACGCGCCGCAAGGGTCGTCCCACACGCGGCAGCCAACGAACCCCGGACGGGATCCGATGCGATGTTGCAGTAGGCAAGCAACATCATGGCGGCAGCGAGCTTGGAATCTGTCGGAAGCGCCTCATCAAGCATGGCGGTTACGCGGTCCACGCACCCCCGCAGTTCCGTGTGGCCGGGTGCCACATACAGAATACCGACCAGCAAACTGCAGACTAAGCGCTGCTCCACGACCGGCTTGTCGGCGAGATGAAGCAGGCCGATCCTGTCGCCGAGTACGTCAACCCAACGCCGCAGCGCGGGGAAGTCGCTCCACTCGAAGACGTATGCGTCGATGATTCCGGCGGCTGCGACAGCCTGGCCCAGATGATCCTCGAGTTCGAGAAAGCGTTCGAACGCGCGCTCGAGGTGGCCTCGGGCGTTGGCAGGGTCTGACGCGATCAGCGCCACTCCAAGCCAGTAGCGAGGCCAAGCTCGGCGTTCGAGAACCCACTCGGGAAGCGCCTCCACCCACGAACGAACGGTGGGCGACCGCCCAAGCGACAGAAGCTGTTCGGCCCGCCGTTCCACGAGACGTGCCGCCGACAGCCAGTCCGATGCCTTGCGATAGAGATCGAAGGCGTCTTCATCACTGCCAGACGCCTCCAGCAGCCGGGCTCCGCGGCTCAGTAGCGCTGTGACGCGCTCGGCGCCGAGCACTGAGCCAGCCCGCGCATCGAGAAACTCCCGGAAGAGCGAGTGATACCAGTAAGTGGGTTCGAGTCCTTCGCGGCGGTGGGTGAACAGATGGCGGTGATACAGGTCCTCGAGGATGTCGGAAGCGCGTGGCTCTCCCGTCAATTCACGTGCGAGCGAGACAGGAACCTGCGGCAAGAGCGCGGTGATCACCAGGAACTGACGTACGTTGTCTTGAACACGCTCGAAGATCTGCGCGGTGAAGTAGGCGAACAGAGCTTCTCGCCCGACCGGCGCCGTATCGATGGCGAGCTTGTCGCGCCGCCATCCCTCGAGCATGAGCATGAGTCCAGCCGCCCAACCATCGCTTCGTCTGTGGATCTCGACGAGTTCCGCGTCGGAGATCGGCAGGCGGTCGGTTCCGATCGCACGCGCCTCGTCGAGTGACAAGCGCAGATCATCCCACGCCACCAATGCGGCGCGCTCATGAGCGATGAGCCTCGCAAAGGCGCCCGGCGGGCCCCGCCGGCTGATGACGATGACCACGATGCCGTGGGGAACCTCTTCGATGGACTCCGAAATCAAGGCGTGCAGGGCGTCGTCGAATCCGAATTCTTGAAAGTTGTCCAGCACCAAACAGCCACCGGCGGGGAGTCGGGAGAACAGTTCGCGGAAGAACCGCCGTGAGAATCCGGAGACATCGTCCAGGTACTCCAGAGTGAAGGACGGAAGACGAGCCTGGTGCTTGCGCGTGAAGGGGACCGCGGCCTCTCCCAGGTAGTGGAAGAACGTTGGTAGATCGCAATCGCCAGCGTCCACCTGGTACCAGATGGCTGGAACTCTGCGGGTGTCCAGCCAACTGGCAACGAACGTGGTCTTCCCCGCCCCCGGCGGGCCGGACACGCAGACCACGGGTTGCCCGTCTCGGGCAGCATCCAGGCGGTCGAACAATCGCTCCCTTGGCACCGCCCCGTGAAGTCGCGGCCGAGTGAGCTTCGCCAGTGTTGCCCTTCGAGCCATCAGGACCCTCGAGTCTTGGTGATCACGCTCGCCCATGCTAGCGCTTCAGACCTTACCGATTTGCCACAAATGTCCCAGTTTCGACGCGAACTCTTGCAAAGGGGAGGTCGAGTACCAGGCGGTGAGTGCGTGGACCGTAATCGGAATTCGGGAAATTGGGGAATCCGATGCGGGGGCCCTGCGGACCCAAAGCTTCCACCACGCCTCGCAACCCGGTCACGGTACCTCGCGCTTCAGTTCCTGACCCCGCGTCCAGGCGTCGCCGTCTTCTGGTATTGCGGTGCCGCGCCTGCTCACCTGCCCTCGTTGCTGTCGGTACCGCCGCCCAGGCCTCCCGCTACGCCAGCACCACCCCCGCCTCGCGCATGGCAGTCAACGCCGCGGCCAGCGACCCGCCCAGATCGATGCCCCGGCACGCAGCGAGCACCACGACCGTCTCGAACCCAAGGCGACGGGCATCGATGGCGGAATACGCCACGCAGAAATCGGTAGCCAGCCCGCACAGCACGACGCGCGTGAAGCCGCGCTCCCGCAGATACCCGGCCAGCCCGGTCGGGGTGCTGCGGTCGTTCTCGTAGAAGGCCGAGTAGGAATCGATCTCGCTCCGGAACCCCTTGCGAATCACCAGCTCGGCGCGCGTCACCTGGAGCGCGGGGTGAAAGTCTGCGCCCGGGGTCCCCTGTACGCAGTGATCCGGCCAGAGTGTCTGCATGCCATATGGGAACGTCACTGACTCGTACGGCGTACGGCCCGGATGGGCGCTGGCGAACGAACGGTGACCGGGCGGATGCCAGTCCTGCGTCAGCGCCACGTGGGCGAATCGCGCGGTGAGACCATTGACCACAGGCACGATCTCGTGGCCCCCGGCGACAGCCAGCGCACCTCCGGGGCAGAAATCGTTCTGGATGTCGATGAGGAGCAGCAGATCCCGATCGGGATCGAAGGACGGGCTGGTCATGACTTTCTCGGTGGTTGGGCGGACTTCACGGAGTGTAGACCAGGGCATTCGCCGATCGGCGCCGTCCCTTGCGTTGGGCACCAGTGATCAAGCGTCTCGGCAAGCCGTCGCCCGCGCTCAAAGCGTCTTCGGAGGGCCGCTGGTCTACGGTGTCGGAGCAACACCATAAATGCCGGTGCGCTGCGCCACGGAGCGCCCCACGGCGGACGGTCATCCGGAGTACTCTCGGCGAATCATCACGCCCGCCTCCACCCATGTCTCACGCTCTCGATGAAGCGATCCGTCTTGCCTCCACCGGTGCCAACACCTACACGGGCGCCACCCATCCCGCCTACGCCAACATGGTCGGGCCCTACGGCGGCGCCACGAGCGCGACGCTGCTCAATGCGGCCTTGTTGCATCCGTCCCGCCTGGGTGATCCCATCGCGCTTACGATCAACTTCGCGGGGCCGGTTGCGGAAGGGGCGTTCGAGATCGAGGCGGTGCCGGTGCGCACCAATCGTTCGACCCAGCACTGGTCTCTATTGATGCGCCAGGGAGGTGCGGTCTGCACGAGTGGGTCAGCAGTGTTCGCGCAGCGTCGCGAGACCTGGTCGGCGCAGGACGCGGTGGCACCGGGCGACATGCCGCCGCCCGAGAGCCTCCCGCGATTTGGTTCGGATCTCCTGCCACCCTGGACGCGCTGCTACGACATGCGTTTCCTGCCGGGAGAGGAACCGTTCCAGTTCGACGGGGACATGCGGTCACACGCGAATACGCGGCTGTGGGTCCGAGATGACCCGCCGCGGCCACTGGACTTCGCCGGGCTGGCCGCGATCTGCGACAACTTCTTTCCGAGAATCTTCGACCGGCGCCGAAGACCGGCGCCGATAGGCACCGTGACGCTCACGGCCTACTTCCATGCAGATGCTGCACAGCTTGCAGCGCAGGGCGCGCGCCACGTGCTTGGCACGGCTAGGGCTCTACGCTATCGCGATGGCTACTTCGATCAGAGCGCAGAAGTCTGGAGCGACGCCGGCCAGTTGCTGGCCAGCACGCACCAGATGGTCTACTTCAAGGAGTGAGCCGGGGTCCGGTGTTTGCATTGCTGCGTCTTTTGAGAACGCATGAGGAAAACGTACGAAACGCGGGTCCAAAGCGATGTCCTCAGCCGTGCGCGCTTCCCCGGCGGCTCCTCAGGGCTGCAGCCGCACTCCGAGCGTTTTGCTGGGAGAAGTTCGCCGCCAAAAAAGACAAAGGCGTCAGGCGGCGATTACGCGCACCTGACGCCCGAGGTCGATTGGGAGGTGTGCTCCCTCTACCCGACTCCCCGCTGGCAGCGGGCAGGCCTCACCCGCCCGGAGATCAGCGCTTGCGGCGAAGCACCCGCGCGCCAAGAAGCCCGGCGCCGGCGAGCCACAGGGCCCACGTACTCGGCTCCGGAATGGTCGCCACCTGGCTGAACTGGAGATTGTCCAGACCGAGATCACCGAAGTCGTTGATGTAGACACGCAACGCGACGCTGGAGCGGATCGGCGTGCCGGGATAAGAGAACACTGTGTTGCCAGGGAACGTGAAGGAGCCCGTGTCAAAGAGCACATTGGACTGCAAGTCTTCCACGCGAATCCGGCTGTCTATATACGAGCTCGAAGACCAGGCCCCGACCTGGAAAGACTCCAGTACGACGTCCCATCCCGTGTCGGGCGTCAGTTGCACATAGCCCGGAACGTTGAAACTGTTGTCGCCCAGCGCGTGCAACAAACCGGAGTAGCCGCTGCCGTAGACCTCGAAAGCGCTCTGGGTGGACAGCAAGGGAACGAAGTCGAGCACGACGTTGGGCGTGGCGCCGCCATCGAGCGTAATGCCGGTCCCTGCGGACACGACGCGATCCCCGTAACTGGGAATCACTGTGGGACCCAGGGCGCCGCCCGGCAAATTCTCGAAAGTGAGTCGAGTGGCTTGCGCTGTGCCAGCCAGGGCAAAACCCGCAAGGAACGCCGCAAAGAGGGATGAGGTGCGCATCGTCAAGTCTCCTGTTTTCAACGCCTGAGGGCCGAGCGGGCTCCCAATCCGACGGGACGCAAAATTCGTTCCTCCATCCCGTTCCGGCATGCCCATGCAACGCCGATGCAGGCGCAGCGCGGATTCTACCGGTCAATCCGTTGTGCCCGTCAAGCCGTTGCGGGACACCGGTGGAAAGAATGCCGACATCTTGCCGCAAAGCCAAGCCGGAGAATGCACCGGCCCTTTCCCCGATTGAGGATCCGCAATGGGGACGCCGCTCTCCGCACTGTAAGTGCGGTGGCTCCGTATGACGCAAGCGTTCGCGGTTGTGCTCACCACGTGCGGTTGCATATCCATCTACGTTGGTCTGCCGACTTTCCGTTGTACTCCGCTCCACTCCATCGCCGGCAACACCGCCCCTTCCCCGCTCATTCACGCCTGCGCGGGCGAGCGGACTCGCGTCGCACCGAGGGATCGGTCGCAGCCGCAGCCACGCGCGGCAGCCGACGAGGATTCCGCCTGCCAACAGAAGAGCGTACTCGCCGGGTTCGGGGACCGGCACGAGAACCAGGGTCATTGCCTGACTGACCGGCAGCGGGTCGGTGTCCAGGATGAAAGGGTCGTTGATGCCTGCGAGACCGATGTTGTCGATCAGCCGCCCCTCACCTCGCGCCGTCATGTCGTACTCGATGGTCAGCGGTTTGCCGGCCGGGATCTCGCCGAGGTCGAGATGCCCTGTGAAATCGCTGAAGTTCACCGTCACCGTGCGGTAGAAGGGCTGGCTTCCTCCCACGGCGGCATTGCCCGTATCGGTGACGGTCGGCGCTTGAAGCGACGTGAAATCCAGCCCGGCAGCGCCGGTCACGTCGACGTCGAACACGCCTGTCCCGAAGTAGTTCGCGGCCAATTCCGCTTCAAAGCGAAACTGCTCGCTCTCCGGAGCGGTGCATATCAATTCCTCGAAACAGACCCTGAGCCGAGCACGGATCGACATCGTCAACCCGTTTTGCGGCAACTCGGCATTGCTAGTGATTTCGAGAAAGCTCGGCGGCAGGTAGAAGTCGAGCTTGGCCCGTTGCGCATAGACGCTGTCGGCCGCCACGTTGATCTTGTAGCTGGCGTTGCCGTCCGCGAAGTCGACGACCGAAAAGCTGTACCTACTTTTGTCGTCCAGTCGCGCATTGGCAGCCATCTCGCCACCTACCAGCGAACGCCCTGCGGCCCGTGCCTCGGGGAGAACGTTGTTCCCGAAACGGGCGAGGGCCGAGGCGTTGCCGGCCTGCACCGTGAGCGAATCCGAATCGGCCAACGCGCCACCGATGCTCACGAAGGCACGGGCGGATTGCTCGCTGGTGACCGTGGCAAACGACGGCGTAGCGGTCGAGAACACGGCCAAGACTGAAGGGACGAGGAGAATCAGGGATCGCATCAACGGGCTCCCGAACAGGTGTCTGGATCGCGACCCCGCATGGAAACGAGGCGCGCCGCACTGCTTTCCCTCGATCATCGACCGGGCTGTGGGCCCGGGGGCCGGGTAATGATTCCCGGCGCCTGAATTCTTCCGGAATGATAGGTTCCACCAAGGCCCAACACAAGCGATTCGTGCAAGAGCGGTGCTCGGCGGGAAGCACACCCCGCGTGAGAAAGCCCCCGCCGTAGCGATCGACGGTAGGCGACCTGCGGTCGGCGTACTCCGTGCATACGCCAGAGACGCCAAGGGCCTGCGCGGTCAAGGTGTCTCAGCGTCTGGGGTTCGCGGAACGGGCGTAGTCGCCGCGCCGTTCGGCGCGGGCGGAATCGCGACGGGCACATGCATTGCTGCCCAAGCGCAAAGGTAGTGTCATGAACTCGTAGCACGAACAACCGGCCACAACGTTCCGGAAATATTGAACGTTCTCAGGGGCCCCGTTTTCTGCGGGTTCGCTTTCGCACTCTCGTGGGTGTCGAGATTCCTGACGCTGCCGCGGTCCGATGGGCCGTCCTCACCAGGCGGCAAGAAAAGAATCACAGATAAAACACGCCGGACCGCGCGTCGATGCGGCCGGCATCGAGTCCAGACCAGGGAGATGTTGATGACCAGAATCGCGGCCGCCATGGCGGTCACTTGCATTGCCATGGGCGCCTTTTCCGCCCAGGCAGCCGACACGCTCTATTGGACGGAAGTCGGCCCTTCCACCCAACCATTCCGCGCAGGTCCGGGCTACATAAAGTCCGGAACCTTCCCTGGCGGCACTGCCGCACCGCTTGTCAGCGGCACCAGCAACGTCAGCAGTCCCAACGGGGTGGAATTCCTCGGCGGTCGCGTGTGGTGGACCGACCCCGGCCTGGGCACCATCAACTCGGTCAAGCCCGACGGGACCGACATTCAGGTCTACGGTGACGGCACGCTCAACCCCTACGACATCGATCTCGTCGGGTCCACGCTTTACTGGACCGACCAGAATGCCAACCAGATCTTCACGATCGACACGCTCGCCAGCCCCGCCGTTTCGACTCTCCTTTTTGGTGGCCTCAACAAGCCTGTCGCGATCGACGTGGTGGGTACCCAGATCTACTGGAGCGAAGTCAGTTCTTCGGGCCGCATTCGGCGCTCGGACCTCGACGGTGCCAATGCCGTCACGCTGCTGAGCGGTTCCCAGTCCTACGACTTCGAGGTGACAGACCAGTACATCTACCTCGCGACCACCTTCGGCGACGTCAAGCGCGCCAATCTCGACGGCTCGGGAATCGTCACGCTGGCCACGGGCCTGGGCCTCGCCAACGGCATCGACGTGACGGACGATGCCATCTACGTTTCGCAATTCCAGTTCCCGTCGCAGGTCGTGCGCATGGATCTCGATGGCGGCAATCTGACCCAGGTGTACGGTGCCCCGGCCGACGGTACCGTGGTGCGCGGCGTTGCGGTCCTGGTCGCCGTGCCGGAACCTTCGACGATGGTGCTCTCAGCCCTCGGTCTGCTCGGCGTGGCGGCGGTCGCCCGTCGGCGCCGGTAACTCGACCAGTACGGCAGAGGCCAGCAGGCCCAAGACCGCACAGCAAAACGCCCCGTGAAGGGGCGTTTTGCTTTGTGACGCTGGCGACCCGCAAGAGGTCCGTTCATTCAAGCACCCCTTGCCTCCATCAGCTCGCGCAGCAACGGATTCGGAAACTTCCGGCTCGGCGTGATGGCGTAGAAGCCCTCGCGAATCTCCGGGACACGCGCTCGCTCGACCAGGACCTTCTGCTGCAGTTCGTCCCGGACGACCACGGGCGGGACGAGCGTGACGCCGGGGCATTCCCGCGCCAGCAGCCGCAGCATGGCCATGTCGTCGACCTCCGCGAGGATGATGGGCCGGATGCCGGCTTGGTCCAGCAGCAGATCGAAGCTCGCCCGCATGCTGCTCTGCGCGCTCGGCAGCACGACGGGCACCATACGCAGATCGTCCGGGAACTTGAGCTTTCGCCCTCCACGCACCGGCCGCCCAACAAGGCTCACGGGCTGCTCGCCTACCCGATGGCTGTGCCAAGTGGTGCCGGCATCTCGCGGCACCGCGCTGTTGGACAGCACGACATCCAGCGTGTGTGCCGACAACTGCGCCAGCAGTTCACGCAGGCTGCCGGAGCGGATGACGAGTTCGACGTCGTCCCGGTCGAGCAGCGGGCGCACCCACTCGAGCTGGAAGTTGCGTGACAGCGTCGCGACCGCTCCCACACGCAGCACCGCACGCCCCGATGCGGCCGTGCCGCGCAAGGTGCTGACGAGCTCCTCCCCCGTACGGAAGATGGTGTCGGCATAGTCGAGCGTGATGCGGCCGGCCTCGGTGAGCGTCAGGCGCCGGTTGCCGCGCTCGAAGAGCGGATGGCCCAGGCGTTCCTCGAGCTGGCGCAGCTGCACCGAGAGCGCGGACTGCGAGACGTGCAGCCGCTCGGCCGCGCGGGTGAGGCTGCGTTCGTGGGCGATGGCCCAGAAGTAACGCAGGTGATGGAAGTTGAGCGATGCCATGGGCGTCGTTCTACTGGAACGAACGAAAAGATTCAATACTTGTACTGGATGCAAGGAAACGCGGGACTCAGAATGCGCGCCGTCTAGCAACCCGCTGGCGAACGCACCCCGCCCGACCGCGCCCGCCGCCCCGCAAAAGAGACATCCATGGACCCCAAACTGCTGTCCAGCCTGATGGATCCCGCGATCCTGTTCTTCTTCTTCGGCCTTGCCGCAGGGGCGCTTCGATCCAACCTGGAAATCCCGCCTGCCATCGCCAAGTTCCTGTCGCTGTACCTCCTGCTCGTCATCGGCTTCAAGGGTGGCGTCAGCATGGCGGCCACGGGATTCACCTCGGCGATGGGCTGGGCGCTGCTCGGCGCCATCGTGCTCGCCTTCGTGATTCCAGCGTGGTCGTTCGGTGTTCTGCGCACGAGACTTAGCGCGTTCGATGCCGCCGCCATCGCCGCCACGTACGGTTCGGTCAGTGCTGTCACGTTCATCACGGCAAGCGGCTTCGCGGAGCGACAGGGTCTGCTCGTCGGCGGTCACATGGCGGTCGCCCTCGTGATCATGGAATCGCCGGCGATCATCATGGCCGTGCTGCTCGCGAACATGGTGCGGACTCGTCAGGCAGCCGCCGCCGGTGGCAGACCGGCTGGCCCGGTCAAGCTCGGCAAGGTGCTGCACGAAGCCTTCACCGACGGCGCGCACCTGCTGCTGATCGGCAGCCTGCTCGTCGGCTTTATCACGGGTGACTCCGGCAAGAAGGTGCTGGAGCCCTTCACCGCCCTGCAGAAGGGAATCCTCGCGTTCTTCCTGCTGGATATGGGACTTCTCGTGGCAGCGCGGGCCCGGGATCTGCGCGAGAACCGCGCGTTCCTGACGGCTTTCGGCCTTGCGGCGCCGCTGATCAACGCCGCGCTCGCCGCCATGCTCGCGAAGTCGTTCGGGCTGAGTCTTCGCGATGCCTTCCTGCTCTCGGTCCTTGCCGCGAGCGCGTCCTACATCGTGGTCCCCGCCGTCGTGCGCTACGCGATTCCCGAGGCCAATGCCAGCCTCTACTTCGGCATGTCGCTGGTGGTCACCTTCCCTTTCAACATCGTCGTGGGCATTCCTCTCTACCACGGCGCCCTGTCCCGTTTCTGGAGCTGACGACATGACACCGGTCAAGCGCATCGAAATCGTCGTACCCGAGCACGTGCTGCGCGAGGTTCTCGCCCTGGTCGATCGCCACGACCCCGGCGGCTACACCGTGATGCGCGGCCTGTCGGGCAAAGGGCACCGCGGTGTGCAGAGCGGCGACGGCATCGTGGGCGAGTTCAGCAATGCCGCGATTCTCGTCGCCAGTGATCCCGCAATCGCTCAGGCCCTGGTGGAAGATCTGCGACCGCTGCTGGAACGCTTCGGCGGAATGTGTCTGGTGAGCGATGCGCAGTGGCTGCGGCACTGACGGAAGAGAGGCGCAATCAAACGAACAGGTAGCCCGGGCTCCGCCCGGGGGCCACCACAAACGGAGACGCGACGCGGATATTCACCCGGACGGAGTCCGGGCTACGGAGGGCGAAACAGCATCGCAGTGATGGCGGCCGCGCCGACTTCGTGATCGGCGCGGCAAAGGAACTTCAGCGCAGATCGTACCGGTCGAGATCCATCACTTTGGCCCAAGCCGCCACGAAGTCGTTGACGAACTTCTCCCTGGCGTCGTCGGCAGCGTAGACCTCCGCCACGGCGCGAAGCTCCGCGTTCGACCCGAATACGAGGTCGGCCCGGGTTCCGGTCCACTTCACCTGTGCGGTAGAACGATCCTTCCCCTCGTAGACGCCGGCCTCAGCGGCCGACGCCCAGTCGACGCGCATGTCCAGCAGGTTGACGAAGTAGTCGTTGGTCAGAACTCCCGGGGTTGTCGTGAACACGCCATGCCGCGACTGGCCGACGGTCGCACCCAGAACACGAAGGCCGCCCACCAGGACCGTCATTTCCGGGGCGGTCAGCGTGAGCAGCTGGGCCCGGTCGAGCAGAAGTTGTTCTGCCGGTATCGCCACGCCGGCGCGCTGGTAGTTCCGGAACCCGTCGGCCGCCGGCTCCAGCACGGCAAATGATTCCACGTCGGTCTGGCCCTGCGACGCGTCCGTGCGTCCGGGCGAGAACGGGACCTTCACCACCTGCCCCGCCTTGTTGGCCGCTTCCTCCACCGCCGCCGCACCTGCCAGCACGATGAGGTCCGCCAGCGACACCTTCTTGCCGCCAGACTGCGCCCCGTTGAATTCCGTCTGGATGGCTTCAAGCGTCCCGATGACCTTGGCGAGCTCTTCCGGTTCGTTTACCTCCCAGTCCTTCTGGGGGGCGAGCCGGACGCGTGCACCGTTGGCACCGCCGCGCTTGTCCGAGCCTCGGAACGTGGATGCCGATGCCCAGGCCGTGGAGACCAGCTGCGAAATCGTCAGACCTGAGTTGAGCACCTTGGCCTTCAGGGCCCCGATGTCCTGCTCGTCGACCAGTTTGTGATCGACAGGTGGCACCGGGTCTTGCCAGATCAGCGCCTCGGCAGGGACTTCCGGCCCGAGATACCGGGCACGCGGACCCATGTCACGATGGGTGAGCTTGAACCACGCGCGGGCAAACGCATCGGCGAAGGCCGCCGGGTCCTGGTGGAAGCGGCGCGAGATCTTCTCGTAGGCCGGGTCGAACCGCAGCGACAGGTCGGCCGTTGTCATCATGGGGCGGTGCTTCTTCGTGGGGTCGTGAGCATCCGGGATCATGTGTTCCTCGCGGACGTCCTTTGCGTGCCATTGGTGGGCGCCCGCCGGGCTCTTCACGAGTTCCCACTCGTACCCGAACAGCATGTCGAAGTAGCCCATGTCCCAGCGGGTGGGGTTGGGCTTCCAGGCACCTTCGATACCGCTGGTGGTGGCATGCGCACCCTTGCCCGTGCCATAGCGGTTCTTCCAGCCGAGTCCCATCTCCTCGATCAAAGCGCCCTCGGGCTCGGGCCCGACGAGCGAAGTATCTCCGGCACCATGCGCCTTGCCGAACGTGTGGCCGCCGGCCACGAGCGCGACGGTTTCCTCGTCGTTCATTGCCATGCGGGCGAAGGTCTCGCGCACGTCGCGCCCGGACGCCACGGGGTCCGGCACGCCGTTGGGGCCTTCGGGGTTCACGTAGATGAGGCCCATCTGCACGGCACCGAGCGGGTGCTCCAGTTGGCGGTCCCCGGTGTAGCGCTTGTCGCCCAGCCATTCGGCCTCGGCGCCCCAATAGATCTCGTCCTCGGGTTCCCAGATGTCGGGCCGGCCACCGGCGAAGCCGAAGGTCTTGAAGCCCATGGACTCCAGGGCGACGTTGCCCGCCAGGATCATGAGGTCGGCCCAGGAGATCCTGCTGCCGTACCTCTGCTTGAGGGGCCAGAGCAGCCGGCGCGCCTTGTCGAGGTTGCCGTTGTCCGGCCAGCTGTTGAGGGGGGCAAAACGCTGATTGCCGGTGCCGGCGCCACCACGCCCGTCCGAGATGCGATAGGTGCCGGCGCTGTGCCATGCCATGCGGATGAAGAGACCGCCGTAGTGCCCCCAGTCGGCCGGCCACCAGTCCTGGGAGTCCGTCATCAGGGCGTGGAGGTCCTTCTTGAGGGCAGCGAGGTCCAGCTTCTGGAACTCACGGGCGTAGTCGAACGCCTCGCCCAGGGGGTTGGACTTCGCCGAGTGCTGGCTCAGGATCTTCAGGTTGAGCCGGTTCGGCCACCAGTCCCGGTTGGATTGCGCGCCCGCGGTCGTGCGGGCACCGTGTGCGGTAGAGAACGGACATCTGGCTTCGCTGCTCATGGTCGGGTCCCTTTCTGTGGAATGAAGATGCGAACCGAATCTACGTCTGGCGCGCTGATCGATCCAGTTCGAATTTTTGATCGGATTGATAGGTGGAATCACTCGATCGGCGTTGCGCCGAGCCCGGTGCGCATCCGGGGGGACGACGGCGCGCCGGCGATCTGCACGCATCGAGACGTTGAGAGGACACGGGGTCTGGCGGATGGTTCCCCCACGTGTCTGAGTTCACGGATGGGGTCGACCCCGTTTCGCGCGACAATCGCCATCCCTGCAGACGAGTTCGAATCCGACATGTCACAACTCCTCTTCACCCCCGAACAGCACCGGGAAGCCGCGGAATGGCTCGCGGCCTTCACTCACCGCTATCAGGAGACCCTCGCGTCCCTGCCCGTGTATCCGCCGATCGACCGGGAAGCACTGCGCGGGATCATCGCGGCGCCCCTTCCCGACAACGGGCAATCCCTGGAAGCTCTGTTCGAGGAACTGGAGCGCGTGATCGTCCCGAACTCCACCCACACGGCCCATCCGCGATTCCTGCCCTACGTGCAGCCTTCGCCCAATGATTTGTCGCCCTATGCCGATCACGCAGCGGCACTCCTCAATCAGAACTGCAATCTGTGGCACCTGTCTCCCGCCGCAAACGCCGTCGAGCAGGCCGTGCTGCGGTGGTTCGCGGACCTCTTCGGCCTGCCGGCCTCCGCGAGCGGCATCCTCACCAGCGGCGGGTCAATGGCCAACTTCGTAGGACTCACGGCCGCGCGCGACCACGCATTGGGGGATCGCGCCCGCACTGAAGGGCTGCAGGGCGGTAGTGCCCCGCTGGTGCTCTACACGTCGGAAGAGACGCACTCGAGCGTCGACAAGGCGGTGTCGATGCTGGGCCTCGGCACTCGCCACCTGCGCCGCATTCCGACGGATGAGCACTTCCGCATCCGGCTCGATCTGCTCGACCAGTCCATCGCTGACGACCGTGCTGCCGGCCTGCGACCGTTCTGCGTCGTGGCCAATGCCGGCACCGTCACGACAGGCGCCATCGACCCGATAGTCGACATCGCCACACTTTGCCGAGCGCAGGGACTGTGGCTCCATGTCGATGGTGCCTATGGTGCCCTTGCGGCCTTGAGCCCTCGCTTCCGGGAGGCAATGTCCGCCATTGGTCAGGCCGACTCGGTCTCACTGGACCCGCACAAGTTCTTGTTCTGCGCGTACGAGGCCGGGTGCGTGCTCGTGCGCGACCGTCGGAACCTGCGCCATGCCTTCAGTGCATCGCCGAGCTATCTGACCATGTCCGACGACCCGGACCTCGTCGATTTCGCCAATCAGGGTCCGCAGCTGTCACGGGCGTTCAAGGCGCTCAAGGTGTGGTGGTCGCTGAAGCACTTCGGGGCCCGCGCCTTCACCGGTGTGATCGAGCGCATGCACGATCTCGCGACGTACATGGGCGAGCAGATTCAGGCACGGTCGGGCTTCGAACTGCTCGCCCCGGTGACGTTCAACTGCGTGTGTTTCCGCCTGAGTGGGCTCGACGACGCCGGCAATCGCCGCACGCTGCAGGCGCTGCTGGACAGCGGCACCGGTTTTCTCGGCCCTTCGTCGGTCAAAGGTCGAAAGGGCCTGCGCGCGTGCTTCATGAACCTCCGGACGACCGAGGCGGACGTGGATCTGATTCTGGATCGGCTGGCGGAGTTGGCCGTTTCCGCGCGCTGACACCTGGCGTGCTCACGCAGTGTCGCGAGCAGCCCGTGCCGGCCGGAGACTCATGGCAACGGCGACGAGCATCAGAACGCCACCGACCAGCTCGAACGCGGAGTAGCGCTCCCCGGCCCACGCCATCCCGACCGCAACCGCGATGATCGGCGACACGAAAGCATAGGTTCCCGCCTTGTACGGTCCCCAGTCGCGCAGAAGCTTGAGATAGACCGTGAATGCGATCAGCGATCCGCATAGCACCAGGAAGGCATAGCTCGTCAGCACCGGCGCAGAGAAGAAGGCCCGGAAAGTGGCGACGCCGACATCCTCGAACGCCAGCGAGAGCAACGCGAGACCGACGCCACCCACCACGTTGTGCACCGACGCCAACGCGAGAGACGGCATCCGCGCGAGCAGCGGCTTCGACAGCACGGACCCCAACGCATAGGAAAACGTCGAGGCGATCACGGCGATCGCGCCCGGTACCGCCATCGGCGACAACTCGACGGCGAGGCGCTCCCGCATCAGCAAGAGCAGACCGACCACGCCAAGCGCGATGGCAACGACCCGCCCCTTCGTAAAACGCTCCTGGCCGAAGAGCATACCCAGCGAGAACAGCGCAATCGGCATCAGGGACAGGTTGATGACCGCCGCAAACCCGGAGGGAACGAACTGAAGGCCCCAGAACATGGTCGCGTAGCAGCCGGTATTGATGAGCACGCCGGCAAGGAGAACCCGCCTCCACGGCAGGCCCGGTGGGATCCGCATTCCGCGCCACCGCACCATCGCCGCCATCAAGGCACCCGCCATGAGGAATCTCGCAGCCGCGAAGAAGAGCGGCGGCACCGCCTCGACTCCTGTCTTCACCGCGATCCACGACAGGCCCCAGATGAGGCACATGGCGGCGTACTGCAGCGCGATCGTCGCGGACATCGATTGCAACCGGTGTGGAGGTAAGGAGGCGCGAGCATAGCAGCCGAGGGCGCCGCTGCTGGTGCGGCAACGACGAGATCGCTGCGGTCGAATTCGTTTGTCAGCGTACCGGCGATGCGATCAAAATCGGTGCATGCCAACCGGAGTCCACCATGGCCACCGTCACCACACGATTCACCCGTGAATTCGCACTCGAACACCCGATCGCATTGGCCCCCATGGGCTTCGCGGCCGGCGGCGCACTCGCCGCGGCGGTCGGTCGAGCGGGCGGTCTGGGATTGATCGGCGGCGGCTACGGAGACCCGGAGTGGCTTGACGAACAACTCGATGCCGCGGGCGATCAGCGAATCGGCGTCGGCTTCATCACATGGTCGATGCAGAAGAACCCGGCCGTGCTCGCCCAGGTGCTCGCACGGCGACCGACTGCCGTAATGCTGTCCTTCGGTGACCCGCGGCCGTTCGCGGACGACATCCGGAAGGCCGGCGCCAGGCTCATCTGCCAGTGCCAGAACCTGACCCACGTGGCGGACGCCCTGGAAGCCGGCGCGGACGTCATCGTCGCCCAGGGCGCGGAGGCCGGCGGGCACGGCGCACTACGCGGCACGCTATCGTTCGTGCCCGAGGTAGCGGACTACCTGAACGCGAAGTCTCCGACCACCCTGCTGCTCGCCGCGGGCGGCATCGCAGACGGGCGCGGACTTGCCGCGGCGCTCATGCTGGGAGCCGACGGCGTCCTGGTGGGGACCCGTCTGTGGGCGACGAACGAGGCCTTGGTCAAGCCTCGCCACCTCGAGGCCATTCTCTCCAGCGACGGCGACAGCACCCTCCGCACGACCGTCCCCGACATCGCCCGCCGACTCTCCTGGCCGGCTGGCTTCACTGCCCGCATCCGTCGCAACACCTTCACCGACCGGTGGCACGGCCGCGAAGACGAATTGCGGAAAAACCTGGACATCGAGGCACAGCGATACCGCGAGGCATTCCTGGCTGGCGACCCCGAGAACACCGCGGTGTGGTTCGGCGAAGCCGCCGGAATCATCCATGCAATCGAACCGGCAGCGGCGGTCGTCGAGCGGATCGTCAGCGAGGCGGGGCAGCTGCTGGAAACGCGCGGCGGCGCGGTGCTGGGGTGAGAGACGCTCGACGGCTTTCGCACTCAGAATGGATCCCGTCTCGCGCGACTATCATGTCGCTCACTCACCACTGCAGCGTGCCGATCGCGTCCCGACGTTTAGCACCCGTTGCACCCTAGAAGCGGAACCACTCACCAGCAAATTCACCAGTTGAGGAGGAGAACATGCACCCCTGGAAACGTCTGTCTTTGCTCATCCTCTTCGGGATGGCCCTTACCGGATGCTCAGAGTTTTATGGCACCCCTCGTGGCTACGAAGCCCTCAGAACGAAACAGCCGACGTCGCCGACAAGATCGAGTCCCGCGAACGACAGCCCACCGTCGCCGACGGACGCCCGCCGCACGGCGCCGGATTCCGGTTCAGTCAGCAGCGGTCGACCCGCGGCCCGCTTCTACCTTGGCGCAACGGGCGCTGCAGTTACCGGGACAACTCAGGTGGAGGTGAACACGACCCGGCTGAGCCTGAGCGGACGCGGCCCTGACCCTATCGGGTTGTTGTTCGCGGGTGTCGAGTTCCGGAATGACACCCCGCTGTTGCTCGGACTGGAGATCGACTACATGCCCTCGAAGCTGCGGACTTTCGAGGCCTCCTCAGGGAGTGTTTCGGGCGAGATTCGCGCAAAATCCGCTTGGTTCGTGTCTTTGCTCCCTGCTGTAGAGGTAACTGAGAACGTACGCATTTTCGGTCGCCTCGCCTTTGGACAGATCCACGGCGAAGGCCGCTATACCGAGAGCGGCACCACCCAATCCGTCGACGACACAGCCAAGGCCGTGAAATTTGGCGTGGGCGCCCGATACGACTGGTCATCGGGCCTGTTCGTTCGGGCAGAGTATTTCTACACGCGCTCTCGCTGGACGGACTACGTTCGCCTGGACTACTCGGGTCTTGCCGCAAGCGTGGGCTTCGCGTTCTAGGCCGGTTCGCTAAACCCCGGGGTCAGGTCTAGCAACGTAGCATCCGCCCACCCTGGCTGGAGTCTCCGTTTCAGTCGAACCGCACCCCCACATCCTCGGTGGTGAGGTCAAGTTCCTTCAGCAGGTCCAGCACGAGCGGCTTCACGAACAGGCCGGTGCGGGACGTGTACTCGAGGAACTCGAACGTGTGCTGCCACTGGATGCGATCCGCCTTGCCCTCGCGAATCATCCGGCAGAACTCGTTCTCGAAACTGCTGTAGCCGAACTTGTGGACGTCCACCACGCCCAGCAGCGGGATCAGGCGGTGGTTCGTGACGATCGGGCTCTGGTTGCGATCCTTGATGAGGCCCCACTCCACCACCTTGCGCTTGATCTCCTCTTCCTCGAGGTCCCACGCGTACAGCGGAAACAGGAGGCGCGGCACGTCCACCTCGGGGTTGGTCTGCCCCTGCCACCAGAGCTTGCGCTCGTCCTCGTCGAACATGTCGGCGAGCTTGAGGCCTGCGGTCTCGGTACGCGGCTGGCGTTCGCGTTCCCGCGGAGATTCGAAATGCCGGAAGCCCAGCCCGTTCTCCACCTGATAGCGCGAGTAGCCACAGATGATCAGCGGGATCTGCTTCTCGGCAGCCAGATTGCGCGCGGAGTCGAGCATGAACTCCCCGTCGCTGAAGTCCACCGTCCCATAGCTGCCCTCGGCGTTGAGGTGCATGAGGGTGTAGCGGAACAGCTTCACGTAGAACTCGCGACGCGGCCGGATGAACACGTGGTCGATGTTGAGGCGGGGCAGCACTTCGTCCAGATTGCTCTTGGCCACCGGACTCATGAAGCCATTGTCGACCGTGCAGGCCAGGATGCGAAGTCGGGGATGGTCGTTCTTCAGGCGCTGGACGAGGTAGGTGCTGTCCTTGCCGCCGCTGAACATGATGAGCGCGTCGTAGTGCCCGCCGCCGGCTCCCTGCGCCGAAGCAATGATCTGCGCGAGTTCCGCCTCCAGCGCCTGGTCGTGAGCCCGTTTGGGCGGCAGCCCCTGGGCATTCTGTCGCACGCACTCGCTGCACACGCCCTGGGCGTCGAGCGTCAGCATCTTCTCCGACGCCCCGCATTGCGTGCAGCGGCGCTTGAGGCGGCTGCCGACGAAGCGACGCTGCATCGGCCAGACCTTCTGCACGAAGAACTCGAACATCCTGGCCGTCTTGACCGGATCCACGTCCTGCGCCACGGTCCCCTCCCGGAGTGGTGATCTCGCGGAGTCGGACAACCCCGCTCAGCCCGGAAGCATAGCGCAAGGTCCCGCGCGCGCCGCCATGCGATCCGCTCAGGCTATGCGGAATTTCCGGGAAGCGCTCTCGCCCGAATCGGCTCGGCGGCGCGCACGAACAACCCGGCCCCGAGATGGTGGATCGTGTGCAGGTCGCGGTTGTCCTCCCGCCACTCCCAGTGCCCGCCCTGGAAGATCCGCGAGTCCGCGGCCGCGCTCAAGACTTCCGCAAAGCACGTGTCGTAGGCGTCTTCGGTGTGGGCTTCGGGGATCAGCCGGCACTCCATCCAGGCGGAGCAGCCGGCCTCGAGCACCGGGACGCCCAGCACCGGGCCCGGCCGAGCCTCGATGCCGTAGCGGCGGAACTTGTCGACTTCCCGACCGCTCACACTGCCCACGGCATAGGTGAGATCGATGAGCACAGCGCCGGGAATACAGAGGCCGAACACGCCACCGCTCGCCACGAGTTCCTTGGTGAAGGTCTTCTTGTCGATGACGACCGAGACGCGCGGCGGCACGAACTCAACCGGCATGGACCACGCGGCAGCCATGATGTTGCGCCTGCCGCCGGACGCACTGGTCACCAGCACCGTGGGCCCGTGATTCAGCAGGCGGCTGGCCTGCTCCAGCGGCACCGGCTTCCAGTGGTTCACGGGGCGCTCAGTCGTAAAGGACGAAGCAGCGGACCTCGATACTCCAGCGATCGGGGGCATCGGGCGGCGTAGACGGATCCTCGAAGGCGCTGTGGAAGCTGAACGTGCAAGGCGCCGACGGATCGGCGGCGTCGCCGCTGGCGCCCTTGGAGCGCGCCAGGGGTCCGTTGGAATCCCACTGCTTGATGAGCAGCGCTTCCTCCCGGGTGATGCCCGAGTAGTAGAACCACTGGTGCCGAGAATCGTGCTTGGCGAAGTAGTTCTCGCCGATGCGATCCTGGTAATGAATCTCGAAGACGACGAGGTCCCCGGGTTCCACCGTCTGCGCGTCGCACAGGGCGAGCGGGTTGGTGGCGACCGGTTCGCTGGCGATGTTGCGCCAGACGTTGATGATCGCGAATCGCCCGCCATCCGCCAGCACCCGTTCCGCTTCCTTCGGGGGAATCAGCGACTGGCCTTCCTGCAGCACGACACCGCGCAGGGTGTCGTTCGTCTTGGGCGGCTTGGTGAGATCGCGAAGTCGCTGCGGCGCGCTGGTCAGCGTGTAGTCGCCGTGCACGATGTGCGCCGGGCCCTGCACCTGCTGCCCGCCGGCGATTCGCGTCTTGGACTGCTTGCCCGTCGCAGACCGAACGTTGTGATCGAACGCGAAGACCTGCCCGCCGGTGGCCGACTGCACGATCTCCACGCACTGCGGGTAGTAGCGCTTCACCACATCCTGGTGGTTGAAGAAGTCGATGCCTTCGATGGAGTGGGATTGCGTCACCAACTCGTAGCCGTTGCGGGCCAGGGTGTGCCGCGCGGCCCCCGTGAGCCGCCGGGCGTCGCGCACCTTCATCTCCATCTGACGCCGGTTGACCCCTTCCGTCCCCGCGTCACTCCCGTCCGCATCCCGCCGCGTCAGCACCTTGCCGTTGCGGTAGAGGGACGACTCGGTGTTGGCTTCCATGTACTCGAACAGTCCGAAGGTTCCTTCCGTGACTGCCCCATTTGCTGCACTCGTCATCTTGGCTTCCCCTGCATCCTTGGTTTGCACCGGGAGCCGGGTCACACAGACCCGTTCGGCCCCCTCGGAAATGAGCGCCGTCCCTTGGCCGACAGGCTCGACGCCCGCGGCGGTCTACAGGACGATCCGCTGATGGCCGGAAGTATGCCGAGAAACCGGGAAGCGAGTTTGGCAGGGAAACTCGGGATGTCCACAAGGGGGGAATAAACCGCCCCGAGGAACGTCTCCCGTGCAGGCGCCGTCATTCCGACGGCCCATCGCATCGGAGAGAAAGATGACGCATCGAATCCTGATCGCCGCCACGGCCGTCGCGGCAACGCTTTTCACCTCGGGCTGCGCGATCCACGCCGACGAGCGACAGGTCGGCACGGCCGCCGGGGCCGTGGTCGGTGGTACGGTAGGCCACGTGCTGTTCGGCGGATCCCCCATCGGCACCATCGGTGGCGCCGCCGCGGGGGCCGTACTCGGTAACGAAGTCGGCAGGAAATCCGCGAAGAACAAGAAGTCCACCGACGAGAAGGGCGACGACTGAGACGCCTACGCAGAGGGCAGCTCCTCCCGTAGAATCCGGCAAAACTTCTACGGGCGGGAGAGAACATGCGGATTGCATTTGCCGCGCTTCGCGGCGTGGGTCTTCTCGGACTTGCGCTGGTGCTAGCTCTGTCGGGGTGCGACAAGAAACCGGACGCTTCGGCCCCGACCGCAACCACCGCCCCGGGGCCCGCCTCGGCCCCGGCCGCGCCGCCTCCACCACCGCCGAAGACCTACGCCTACGGCGACTGGTCCGACTGGGAGATGGAGTGCCGGCAGCGCATGACGGACCAGACATCCCCCTGCACGGCCTCCCGGAAGCGAATCTGTCTGGTGGAGGGAACCACCGAGGGCGTGGCGTGCGAGCAATGCGGCGGCCAGTGCAAGGAAGTCGTGTCCGACACGACATCCTCCCCGCTCCATATCTACACGCCGTGGTCTTCCTGGGAGTCCAACTGCAAGCAGTGCGACCCGGAGCCCCAGGCGTGCAGCGCCAAGCGGTCCCGACAATGCCAGGATCGCCTGGTCGGCGGCGTGACGGATTGCGAATTCTGCGGCGGCGCCTGTTCGGAGACCGAACCACGCCAGAGTTCGTGTTCGCCCGACTGCAAGTGGACCACCATCCACGCGTACTCCGACGACAAATGCACCATCCCCGTCAAAGGCGACATGTTTGCCGGTCAATGGGGCCCGCAGACCGGCAGCCCCTACAACGCCGGATGCAGCGAAACGGAATGGAATCGCCAGTGCGTGAAGTTCGGCCGCAACCACTACCAGTGGGAGCCCTGCGTGAAGAGCTGTACCGCCCCCATGACCAAATAGCGTAGCCCGGACGAGGCCCAAAGGGCCGACTCCGGGGCTTTACCGCCCTGCGAATCCCACGCCCCTCACGGCAACCAAACCGTCAGCAACCCGACCACGCCCGCGCCGAGGACCACCTGAATCACACTGCGCTGGAATCGAAACAACGCGATCGCCGCCGCGAGCCCGATCAGCGCCGCAAGCCAATCGAAGCGCCCCGCCGCGCCATCGGGCCAGAACACGTGCCACGCGAAGAAGACGGCCAGATTCACGATGACGCCCACCACCGCCGCGGTGATGCCCGTGAGCGGCGCGCTGAAACCCACCGTACCGTGGGTGGTCTCGATGAACGGCGCGCCCGCGAAGATGAACAGGAACGACGGCAGGAAAGTGAAGAAGGTCACCACGGCGGCCGCCGCGACACCCGACAGAACAAGAGATCCCTGCCCCAGCACCGCATCGTTCCAGCCGCCCACGAACCCCACGAACGCCACCACCATGATCAGCGGACCGGGCGTCGTCTCCCCGAGCGCGAGGCCGTCGATCATCTGATGCGCATCGAGCCAGTGGGACTGGTCCACTGCCCCTTGGGCAACGTAAGGCAGCACGGCGTAGGCGCCGCCGAAGGTAAGCAACGCCGCCTTGGTGAAGAACCATGCCATCCGGGTCAGCGTGCCCTCCCAGCCGAAGAGGGCGACGAGCCCGGCAAGCGTCGCGACCCACAGCCCGATGCATACCAGGAGAATCCGCCAGAACCGCCCCCACGTGAACCGGGCATGCGCGGGCGGCGGCGTGTGGTCATCGATGAGAGCGGCGCCCGAGCTCTTGCCGGTCTCACCATGACCACCGGAAATCGCGAACCGCTCAGGCGCCAATCGTCCTCCCATCGCACCGAGCGCGGCGGCCGCAACTACGATGACCGGAAACGGCACGTGGAACAGAAAGATCGCGAGAAACGCCGCAACGGCGATCGCGCCCAGCCAGGCGTTGCGTAGCGTTCTCCGACCGATGCGGTAAGCGGCGAGCGCAACGATCGCCGTCACTGCCGGCTTCACGCCGTAGAGCACCCCCGCAACGGCCGGCACGTTGCCGTAGGCCATGTAGATCCACGAAAGGGCAACGAGGATCACCAGGGACGGCAGCACGAACAGCCCCCCCGCGATGAGTCCGCCCCACGTGCGATGCATCAGCCACCCGATGTAGGTCGCGAGCTGCTGCGCCTCCGGCCCGGGCAACACCATGCAGAAATTGAGCGCATGCAGAAAACGCCGCTCGGAGATCCATCGGCGTCGTTCGACAAGGTCGTGATGCATGATCGCGATCTGGCCCGCCGGCCCGCCGAAACTGATGAAGCCGAGCTTGAGCCAGTAGAGGAAGGCCTCGCCGAGGCTCACCGTCGAAGGTGGCGAGTCGGCTGGTCGATGATCCCCTTCGCCACCCGGCGAGACCACGGACGGCTCAGCCTTCGTCGACGTAAGGCGCCAGCAGCTCGGCGAGATTGCTGCGGCGACGCAGGATGTCGTACTCGGTCATCCCGGCGGCCCAGCGCTGGAAGTTGCCGTGCGAGTGGAACAGGTGGATGCCCAGCGTATCCGCCAGCATCGAGCGGCGCGTGGCATCGTCGACCTTCTGCGCCGGATCGAACAGCCAGGCCATCGCCGCCTCGGACCATCCGGGGTAGTAGAACGCCTGCCAGGGCAGGATCTTCACCAGTTCCGGCACCTGCAGCGCGATGTCCCGTGCGAGCACCGTGGAATGCATCACGTACTCGCTCGGCGTGAAGGCATGCGGCATGCCGTTCAGCCAGCACTGCAGAAACACGCTGCCCGGCTGCGCCCCGATGAAGGAAACGCCCAGCACCTCCCGGTAGCGGGGTTCCTGCGCTTCGAGCCCCAGCACGCACACATGCTTGCGCAGCGCGTCCGGCGCGCGCAGCAGCAGCAGATCCCAGTCGCAGTAGAAGCCGCCGGAGCGGATGAGGCTTTCGACGCGCCACACATCCGACTGGTGGGCCGCCAACGCCAGGCGGTGGGCTCCGAGCGTCTGCGGGGGCGTGCCGACGTCGAGCTCCAGATGCGGCAAAAGCCGCTCCCACCGGGGCCCCGCCGGCTTCACGGGCGTGTGCAGAACGATGCGATAACCGTGACAGTGCTCGATTGCGCTGCGATAGCAGAGGTACGGAACGAGCGGGAGGTCGCCGTCGCTCGCGTCGGTCTTGACGAGATGAATGATCGCCGGGATCGCCGTTCGATCCGGCGCCGCGGCCAAATGGAGGAGATGCCGGAGGACCTGTGCCCTCGCGAGCAATGCGGCGCGATCGCGTGCCGCGAGCGACGGGTTCGTGAGTGCACTGTCGGTCGCGGCGAGCGAGGCCGCCCACACGGCCGGATTGCGCGCGACGGCGAGAACGTCCTCCACGGCCCGGAGCAGGGCATACGCGGTGTCGCCAAGCCCTGCGCTGCCCAATTGCGCCCGCGCCTCGGACAACGCGGCGAAGGTATCGGGCTCCTGCGCGAGCAGGTCGTACACGCGATGCAGAAGTTCGTTGGCCGGCAGCGATGCGCGCAGCAGCGGCTGCATCGCGGTGGCCGGGATCATGCCGGCCTCGGCGGGAGCTTGGCGGCGCTGTAGGCGAGACCGTACCGGTAGCAGGTCTTGCAGAAATCGTGGCTGTACTTGCGCGCTTCGATCTGCCCGTGCGACTCGTCGAGAAAGTTCACGCCTAGCTGAGTCGGTGCGCTGTAGGTCGCACAGCACAGTGCGACCGTCCCATCGTGATTGATGGTGGTCATGTTGAAGCGCAACTCGCAGTCGTAGTGCCCGTGCCGCTTGATACCGACCTGCTCGCGAATCTGGACCGGATGCGTGAGCAGCCGATCGACAATGGCGAGGTCCTCCGCGGTCGCCCGCCCTTCCACCAGATCGATCACCTTCTCGACCGGATGAAACACCGCCGGGTTCTCGTGGTAGTCGAAGCCCAGCTCCGCGCACAGCGCGCGCGTGGCGGCGGCCTCCTCGAGATTGGTCTTGTAGAGATGGAAACCGACCCAGACCCGCGTGCTCACACGGTGGCGGTCCAGCAGGTAGCGCAGCAGATAGAGATTCGACTTCACGAGGCGGATGTCGCCGCCCGCGTGGGTCTGCGCGTAGGTCCCTGTATGGGACAAGCCCGACATCGACACCTTGATGGAGTCGGGCGCCGACTTCACGGCTTCTTCGAGACCGCGACGGATGTTGAGGTTGGTGGAGAGGCTCACGGTCATCCCCCTCTCCTTCACCAGCCCGACGATCTTCGGCAGTTCGGGATGCAGCATCGGCTCACCCCAGTTGAAGAGCCAGACGTCGGGGCTCGGCACCGGCGACTCACGGCGGATCTTGTCGATGATGTCGCGGAACATGTCCACCGACATGAGCCCCTTGGCGCGGGGCTCGTCGCGCATGTTGGCCACCGGACAGGTGGGACAGCGCAGATTGCAGGTGCCGACGATGTCGATGGAGTACGTGTAGTTCGGCGATTCGTAGGGCGGGTAGCGCAGCCAGGGCGTGCCGCCGTCCGGATCGGGATGTTCCGCCGCGACGTGCGCGGGCAGACGGCTGCGCCCGAGGGCATTGGCGACATCCTGGTCGGCCGGATTTTGCGCCGCGGCCTTCTCGAGCCACGGCGCGGCGTCGATGCGGAATCCCTGGGTGAACAGCGTAAGGCCGATGGCCCGCGCACTGCCGGCGAGTTCGGGATCGGCCGGCGCGACGGCCAGGGCCTTGCCGACCAGATCGACGGCATCGCCGAGATGGCCCGACACGAGGGCGATCATGCCCAGATTGTTGAGCGCGATCGGGTGCGAGGGTTCGCGGCTCAGGATGCTGCGATAGAGCGTCTCGGCCTCTTGCAGGCGGCCCGCGTGATGCGCGGCGATCGCCTGCCCGATGGAATTCTGCAAAGCGGGATGCTCCCGGAGAGGGGGGTCGATCCCCGGAGCCTAAAGAATTCCGATGGCATTCCGCAATAGCAGGGATCGATCTGTGGAGATCGACCTGGAGCGACCATGCCCCGCGGTAACAAAAGAACTAGAAGCACTGCCGTCACCTTTCGCCCGCACGCCATCGTGCTCGCCTTCCTGTCCCAAGGGGCATTCGCCACGAACGGCTGCCTGCCGGGCACCTATGGAGATGTCCCCTTCACCGGATGTATCGCTGCCGGGCCGGGCTTTTACGTCCCCATGTCGGATGCCACGGAGGCGCTCCCCGCGCCCGCCGGGTACTACGTTGCCGTCACCGGGGCATCACAGGCCACCCCGGCCCCTACAGGCTCCTTCGTTTCGCTGACCGGTCAGACGGCGCCGACGCTGGCGCCAGCGGGCTCCTACACGGGCACCATCGGGCAGACGGTTGCGACAGCCGCGCCGGCGGGTTACTTCGTCGCCACCTCGGGGGCGACGACGCCGACCGCAGCGCCGCTAGGCCAGTACGTCGCGTCCACCGGCCAGACGGCGGCCACCGTCGCGCCGGCAGGCAGCTATGTCTCCACTTCCGGGCAGTCCGCCCCCACCCTGGCCTCGCCGGGCTACTACGTGGCGACCACCGGACAGACCGTGAGCATGCAGGCCCCGGCGGGGTCCTACACCTCAACCGCGGGCGCGACGGCACCGGTTGCGGCTCCGGCCGGCACCTATGTCAGCGTTGCCGGGGCGACGGACGCCACTTTGGCGCAACCAGGCCAATACGTGGCGACCACCGGGCAGACCGCCCCCCTGACTGCCGCGGCAGGAACCTACGTGGCGGGGACCGGCGCAAGCGCGCCGACCACTGCCCCCGCGGGCAGCTTTGTGGCAACTCCCGGGGCAACAGCGCCGACCACCGCATCGCTGGGCACTTATGTCCCCACGACCGGACTCACCGCGCCCACATTGGCTCCGGCAGGCTCCTTCGTGGCCATCGCCGGCGCCACGGCGCCCACTGCGGCGCCAGCCGGGTCGTTCGTCGCGACGACCGGCCAGAGTGCCGGCACCCCCGCTTCCGCTGGCAGCTACGTCGCCACGTCCGGCGCGACCGCAGCGACGCTCGCGAGCGCAGGCAGCTTCGTCGCAATCACGGGAGCGACGGTGGCAACGCTGGCGCCCGCCGGGTCGTACGTCGCGACGACCGGCCAGACGGCCGTCGTTCCCGCTTCCGCCGGCAGCTATGTCGCCACCGCCGGCGCGACCGCGGCGACGCTCGCGAGCGCAGGCAGCTTCGTCGCAACCGCGGGCGCCACGGCGGCCACGCTGGCTCCAGCCGGGTCGTACGTCGCCACGACTGGCCAGAGCGCCGTGACCCCCGCTTCCGCCGGCACCTATGTCGCCACGTCCGGCGCGACCGCGGCGACGCTCGCGATCGCGGGCAGCTACGTCCCAACGCCGGGAGCTACGTCGGCAACGCTGGCGCCGGCCGGGTCGTACGTCGCCACGACTGGCCAGAGCACCGTCACCCCCGCTTCCGCCGGAACCTACGTCGCCACCACCGGCGCGACCGCGGCGACGCTCGCGAGCGCAGGCAGCTTCGTCGCAACCACGGGCGCCACGGCGGCAACTCTCGCGCAGGCCGGCTACTACGTGGCCACCGCTGGCGTAACGGCACAGACGCCCGCCGCAGCCGGCACCTACGTCGCGACCGCCGGCATGACCGCGGCCACCCTCGCCTCCTCAGGGACGTTCGTGGCCACCACCGCCGCGACCGCCGCCACGTCGGCGCAACTCGGTTACTTCGTCGCGACGACCGGCCAGACCGCGCAGATACCGGCGCCGGCCGGCTACTACGTGGGCACGACCGGCGCGACTGCATCGACGATCGCCCCAACCGGCGCCTACACGGCAGTGCCGGGTTCCACGGCGCCGACGCTGGCCTCTCCCGGTCACTTCGTCAGCCTGACCGGCCAGACCACCCAACTGAGCGCGCCCCCCGGTTCTTACGTGGGAACGTCCGGCGCGACCGCGGCGACACTTGCGCCTGCCGGCTCGTACGTCGCGATCTCCGGCGCCTCCGCCCCGACGACCGCGTCGGCCGGCAGCTTCGTGGCAACGACGGGGCAGACCCAGCAGACTGAGGCGCCTCCGGGCTCGTACGTATCGATCACGGGCGCGACGGCCGCAACCTTGTCACCCGCCGGCTCCTACGTACCCACTGCCGGTGCCACCGCGGCGACGCTGGCCTCGCCCGGACACTTCGTCGCGACCACCGGCCAGACAGCCCAGGAGGCCGCCGGACTCGGCAGCTACGTCTCCGTCAGCGGCGCCACCGCAGCCACCCTCGCTGCCCCAGGAAGTTTCGTGTCGACGACGGGCGCTACCGCGTCCACGCTCGCACCGTCGGGCTACTTCGTCGCGGTATCGGGCGCATCCGCCGCCCAGCCGGCGATGTTCGGCTATCTCGCCGGGGTTCTCGGGTCGACCGAAGAAGCGATGCTCAACGACGGCGGTGCCGGCGCAGGCCGTGCCGTACTCGCCATGTCGGGCGACACTCTGCAGATCGTGTCCGACCTCACGTCGTCGCGCGGCATCTCGTCCGGCGCCGGGGGCGCCACGATCGCCACGGGCGCCAACAACGCCACGCTCAATGGCGTGATCAGCGGGATCGGCACGCTCACGAAGACGGGCACCGGACACCTCACGCTCGGCGGTACGAGCACCTATACCGGCGCCACGCTGGTGTCCGCGGGCACGCTGGTCGTCAACGGGTCGATCGTGAGCGCTCCGACCATTGCCTCGGGTGCAACCCTCGGCGGGACCGGCACCGTAGGCTCGGTCACGGTCAACGGGACCGTCGCACCGGGCAACTCCATCGGCACGCTCAACGTGAACGGTAACTACATCGCGAACGCCGGCGCCGAACTGCAGATCGAACTCAACGATGCGGGCAGCAGCGACCGCGTCGCAGCGACTGGCGCCGCCACGCTCGCGGGCTCGATTCGCTACCAGCCTCAGGTCGGCACCTACACGCTCAACACGACCTACACGATCCTCACGGCCCCGGGCGGGATCACGGGCCGCTTCACGAGCGAGGCGATCGACAACATCACCCGCCTCGGCGGCCTGTCGATTCAGACGAACTACGGCGCGACCGCCGTCACGGCGACCTTGACAGAGATGCCGTTCACCTCGATTGCCACGCCCGACACCAGCGCGATTGCCACCGCCCTGCAGAGGATGCGGGGTTCCGCCACCGGCGATCTGGGTACGGTGATCAACGCGCTGACGGTGCTGCCGGCCGCGCAGACCGCCTTCGCCCTGTCTTCGCTCGATGCCAGGCTCTCGATGCTGTCGGGACGCGTGGACCAGCAGCTGACGCTCGGCGTGCAAAGCCTCGTCCAGCAGCGGCTGGCGACCGTGGCGGCCGGGAACGACTCGCCCGCCTGGTCCATGGTGGCTGCCGGTACGGCGTCCTCCGTCCCCGACGTGACGGCACCGCTGATGGCCGGCAACGGCGAAGGCGGACGCGGCACATGGGCCCAATTGCAGGGCATCACCGGATCGCTCGACAGCTCCGGCACGCAGACCGGCACGGACTACCGCGCGACGGCCCTTACGCTCGGCCATGACGTGCGCCTGCGCGCCGACCGTGTCTACGGTGCGGCGTTGACGATCACCAACGCGCGGAGCGACTACGCCCTCGACCGGGGTTCGGCTTCCGGCAACGGACTGCGCTTCGACTTCTACGGCGAGCATCGTCCCGGCAGCTGGGTCCTCCAGTTCACGGCCGGCGCAGGCTATTCCTCGATCGACCAGTCGCGCCGCGCCACCGTGGGTGCCGTCGACCGCACGGCCACCAGCGACTTCCGGCGGGTGAGCGGCGGAGGGAGCCTTCGCGTGCTGCGTCCCCTGGCTTCCGATGGCCCGTGGACGTTTGCGCCCTTCGGTGGACTGGGCCTCACGTACGGCCGTCAGGGCGGCTACACCGAGACCGGCGCGAACAGCCTGAACCTCTCGGTGTCAGCGCTCAAGAACTACTACGTGAGCGCAGAGGCCGGCGTCGAAGCCTGGCGTGATTGGTCGATCGGCACCACGGTCGTCTCGCCCAGATTGGCGGTCGGCATTCGTCAGCAATGGACCTTCGGCGATGACCACGTGAATCAGAGTCTCGCGGACGTCGGCAGCTTCTCGACACCGACCTACGGCAACTCGCTGACGACGCTGTTCGCCAGGGTGGGTTTCGATGCGGCCATCGGGCAGTCGACGCGCGCGTACGTCAGCCTCGCGACCAATCAGGGTACCGATCTGCGGGATTACCGGGCGCTGGTCGGTGTGCGTGTGAGCTGGTAAGGGGACGACGTAGCCCGGACGAGACGCGAACGCGCCGACTCCGGGGATCGACCGCCGCATGCCGCCACCGCCCCCGGACTTCGCTTCGCTTCTTCCGGGCTACGAACTGCGAACTGGTAGCCCGGACGAGGCGCAAAAGCACCGACTCCGGGGAGCGATCGCCGCTTGCCACCACCGACCCCGGACTTCGCTTCGCTTCTTCCGGGCTACGACCACGAATGGGCGACGCATCGCGGCGGGGACACGCACTGCCGGCGTGATGCAATCGGCATCCGTGCGATGATCGCGCCACTCCTTTCCACCCGGTGCCCATGAACGCCGATCTGCGCAACCTGCCGTCCCTCCGGGCGCGCGCCTTCGAAGCTTTCGGCGCCGGGCGCCACGACGTCGCCGAATCGCTGTTCTCCGACATCCGCGGCATCGCCCCGGACGACGCGGATGCGCTCCAGCATCTCGGCCTGATCGCCCTCGGACGCGGCGACTTCGCGCGTTCGCTCGACCTGCTGTCTCGCGCCGTCGTCGTGCACCCCCGCATGGCGCAGGCCCACTGCAACTTTGGCAATGCCCTCGCGCAAAGCGGCCGACTTATCGAGGCCGTCACTCAGTTCCGTGAAGCCATTTCCCTGCAACCCGATCTTGCCGACGCGTACTCGAATCTCGGCCTTGCGCTGACCTTCCTCGGCGAGACCGATGAAGCGGTTTTCGTGCTGCGCCGGGCGATCGCGCTCCGCCCGACGTTTCTCGAAGCGCACGTCAATCTCGGCGGAGCACTGCTCGCCCAGAAACGCGCCGCCGACGCGACCGAAGTGTTCCGGCGCGCGCTTGCGCTGCAGCCCGGTCACGCGGGGGTTCTCACCGGGCTTGCGCAGGCACTGATGGATCAGGGCCGCGCGGTAGCCGCAATGGAGACCTACCGCGAAGCGCTCGCGCACTCCCCCGGTTTCGCTCCAGCCTATGTCAACCTGAGCAGTGCGCAGATGGAAGCCGCCGATCTGGCCGGCGCCATCGCCACGCTCCGTGAAGGCATCGCGCGCAACCCGAACCACGGTGCCCTGCGATCGAATCTGCTGCTCGCCCTGCAGTACGACCCCGACGCCACGGATGCGGCAATCCTGGCGGAGAGCCGGCTGTGGGAGAAGGCCGTCGCCGCCGTCGCACCGCCGCCCCGCAAGCCCATCGATGCCAGTCGCCGGACTCTTCGTATCGGCCTGGTGTCGGCCGATTTCCGGGCGCACCCGGTGGGCTGGTTCCTGCGAGGTGTCCTTGCCGCGCTGGGACGTCATGACTTCCAGCTCGTCGCGTACGCCAACCAGACGGTACGCGATGCGATCACGGACGAAATCGCCCGCGCCTGCCAAGAATGGCGCTTCATCCAGGGGCTGGCCGACGCACAGGTCGCCGCGCAGGTGGAGGCAGACCGGATCGACATCCTCATCGATCTGTCGGGCCATACCGCCGGCCATCGCCTCGGCGTCTTCGCCCTCCGACCGGCACCGCTGCAGGTGAGCTGGCTCGGATACTTCGCGACCACCGGGCTGTCGACCATTGATTGCGTGCTGATGGACGCAGACCACGTCCCGCCGGAGGCCCGCGCGGCGTTCTCGGAGCGAGTGGAGTATCTGTCGCCCTCCCGCTTCTGCTATCGGGCTCCGGACTATTCGCCGGCGCCGGCTCCGCCGCCCAGCGCGGTGAACGGCTTCGTGACGTTCGGCGGCTTCAACAACGCCGCCAAGCTGAACGACGCGGTGATCGCGGTGTGGTCGGCCATTCTGGCGCGTGTGCCGCACAGCCGGCTCGTCCTGAAATGGAAGTCCTTCACGGACCCTTTGCTCCGCGACCGCCTGCACCAGCGATTCGGTGCGCACGGCATTCCGCCGGGAAGGGTTCAGTTCCAGGGCGCGGAAGCCCACGACGCGATGCTGCTTTCCTACCGGGAGATCGACATCGCGCTCGACCCCTTCCCCTTCAGCGGCGCGACGACCACGTGCGAGGCTCTCTGGATGGGCGTGCCCGTGGTCACGTGGCCTGGGTCACGCCCGGTATCGCGCCAGAGTGCCGCGCTGCTCCGGACGATCGGTCTGGCGGAGTTGTGCGCAAGTTCCGCCGACGACTACGTGGACCGCGCCGTGCAGCTGGCCGGCGACGGCGCTCGTCTCGCCGAGATTCGCGCCGGCCTGCGCCGAAGGATGGGGGCCTCGCCCCTGTGCGACGGAGAACACTTCGCGGCCGAACTGGCGGGCGCCCTGCGCCGCGCCTGGCACGACGCAGCCTGAGCGTCCACGACTTCCGGGGTCATGGGGACCTCTACAGGGCGCTCTGTCACACGCCCATGTCGTTGAACACCTCGCGCGCAAGCCGAAAGCTCTCGATGGCCGCCGGCGCGCCGCAGTAGATCATCGTCGTCAGCAACACTTCGCGGATTTCGTCCTTCGTGAGACCGTTGTTGAGGGCGCCGCGCACATGCAGCTTGAGTTCGTGCGGACGGTTGAGCGCTGTGAGCATGGCGAGATTGAGCATGCTGCGGGTCTTGCGATCGAGCGTGGGCCGGTTCCAGACCTCGCCCCACGCGAAGCGCGTCACCAGTTCTTGCAGCGGTCGATTGAAGTCGTCCGCACTCGCGATCGCGTTGTCGACGTACTCCGCGCCCAGCACCTCCCGCCGGACCTTCAGACCCTTCTCGAACAGTTCATCTGCCATGACGTGGCTCTCCCATCGATGGCCGCGGCCCCTGCGGCCCGGCCGGCGATCGAGTGTCCGGGCGGCCTCGCGAGAGTGTCAAGGCAGCGTGAAGGCCGAATCGGGGCGTTGACGCTGCGCCCGAGCGCCCGCCATGATCCGGCCCGCGATCGCCGTCGGTCGCGCATCCGCGTCGCCGGCTGATCGGCGTTCTTCCAGGAGCCTCGGTGTGCTGCCCGATCTGATCTCCCTCGCGCTCTTCGTCCGGACCGTCGAAGCGGGCAGTCTGTCCAAGGCGGCCGAGCAGTCGCACATCGCGCTGGCGGCGGCGAGCCGGCGGATCACGCTGATGGAGCATCGCTACGGGGTCAAGCTGCTGTATCGCTCCAGCCAGGGCGTCGAGCCGACGCCGGCCGGCAAGGCGCTCGTGTTTCACGCCCGGCGCATGCTGGAACAGGCGGAACACCTGCAGGCCGATCTGTCCGACTACTCACGCGGCGTCCGGGGTCACGTCCGGCTGCAGGCGAGCACCTCGGTCATCACGCAGTACCTGCCGCGCGATCTGGCGGCATTCGCCGCGAGCTTCCCCGACGTTAAGGTGGAACTGGAGGAGCGCCGCAGCCCGCAGATCGTCCAGGCCGTGCGCGACGGCAACGCGGACATCGGCATCGTCATGGAAGACGCCGCCCTCGAAGGTCTGACGCGCTACGAGTACCGGCGGCACCACCTCGTGGCGATCGTTCCGAAGCACCACCCGGTGCGCAAACGCTCCGTGGCGTTCGTGGAACTGCTGGACCATGACTTCGTGGGTCTCGACGGGTCCGCCGCCATGACCCGGCTGATTGCCTGGGCCGCCACGGAGGCCGGCAAGCCCCTGCGCCTGCGGATGCAGGTCCAGAGCTTCGAGGCGGTCTCGGAACTCGTCCACGCGGGCATGGGCATCGGCCTGCTGCCGGAAGCCGCCGCCGCCAAGGTCGTCCAGACCATGGGGCTGCGCATCATCCGTCTCGAGGACGCCTGGGCCGAACGCCGGATGTACGTGTGCTTGCGCGATCTCGACAGCCTCCCCGTCGTGGCGCGGAAGCTCGTCGAGCAACTCGTCGGGCCGGCACTCCTGGACGCCGCAGCCGTCCCTTCGCGCTGACAGCCGACCTGCGCGCTTGTCCGGCGAGCCGGGCTACCGGGGCCCTCCGGGCGCCGCCAGAACCTCTCCCCGCCTCGCCACCCCCTCCCGATCGCGCCATTTTCGAAGGCCATTACCCCTGTTTCGGCGGGAAATCCGGGTCAACCTTCGCTTTTCGCGAAGGCAAGCTTGCCGAATGACGCATTCCGCATCCATCATGCGCGCCCTACAGTCGCTGGATTGGGGGTGAACCGACCTCGGTTCCCGGAGTGAACAGCGATTCACACGACGGAGGAGCAATAACCATGGGACTCAGATCCTTACTGGGCGCTTGCGCGCTCTCCATGCTGGCGCTGGCCGGTTCACCGCTCGCACTGGCCCAGGCCGACAAGCCGGCGGAACTGAAGATTGGCATCACGACCTTCGTGACCGGGCCGGCATCGGTCTTCGGCGTGCCCGGCAAGGCTGCCGCGGAACTCTGGATCGAGGAGTTCAACGCCGCGGGTGGCATCAATGGCGTGAAGCTCGCCCCCATCTATCTCGACGAAGGACTGGGCGGCGACAACCTCCTGTCCGAGTACCGCCGCCTGGTGCAGGAACAGGGCGTGAAGGTGATGCTCGCCTCCATCTCCAGCGGAAACTGCAACATCATCGCCCCCGTCGCGGAAGACCTGAAGGTCCTCAACATTCTGTGGGACTGCTCCACCGAGAAGGTCCTGGAAGACCGCCGCTACAAGTATGTGTTCCGCACCCAGGCCAACGCCACCACCGAGATGGTTGCGACGGTCCTGTACCTGCTGCGCACCAAGCCGGACTTCAAGACCATCGCCGTGGTGAACCAGGACTACGCCTGGGGCCGTGACTCGTGGGAGATCTTCCGCAACACGCTCCTCGCGCTGAAGCCCGACGTGAAGATCGTCGCGGAACTGTTCCCCAAGTTCGGTGCGCCCGACTACTCCACGGAGATCTCCCGCCTCTCGGCGCTCAAGCCCGACGTGATCCTCTCCACGGCCTGGGGCGGTGACCTCGACACCTTCGTGCGCCAGGCCTCCCAGCGCGGACTCATCAAGAAGTCGACGATGGTCCTGCCGCTCGTGGAAAGCTCGCTCGAGCGTCTCGGCACCGCCGTGCCGGACGGCGTGATCGGCGGCATGCGCGGCGATCACTACTACCTGCACCCCGAGTACAAGGATGACGCCCGGCACAAGGCTTTCGTGCAGAAGTTCCGTGCGAAGACCAAGGCCTACCCGATCTACCCCGTCTATCACATGGTGCAGGCGCTCGAAGCGCTGGCTGCCGGCTACGACAAGGCGATCAAGGCCAACAAGGGCAAGTGGCCCACGACGGAGCAGGTGACCGACGCCATGCGCGGCCTCGAATTCCGCGGGCTCACGCGGCCGGTCCGCATCCGCGAGGACGGCCAGGGTCTGGAAGACCAGATGCTCGGTGTCACCAGGACGCTGCCCGGTCAACCCTTCGCGACGCTCACGAATCTCACGCTCGTCCCCGCCTCGCTCGTCACCACCCCGGTGGGCCAGCGCTCTCCGGAATGGGTGAAGACCGTGAAGCCGGACCTGCTGAAGAGCCCGGCCATCAAGACCTTCCCCGACGCGGGCAACTGAGTCCGCGGCAGTCGTCATGACCTTCGATCTCCTGCTCCTGGCGCTCGCCGACGGATTCTCGTACGCGGGGCTGCTGTTCCTCGTGGCGCTCGGCCTCACGCTGATCTTCGGCGTGATGGGCATCGTGAACGTGGCCCACGGCAGCTTCTACGCGTTCGGCGGCTACACGGCGGCGACCATCGCCCTGTGGCTCGTCGAACGGCAGGCCCCCACCTTCGTGCTGCTCGGGGGTCTGCTCGTCGCCGCGGTGGTGGTCGGGGTCATCCTCGGCACCGCGGTGGAAGCCGGACTGCTGCGCCGGGTGCAGGACAAGGACCCGATCCTCCAGCTCCTCGTCACGTTCGCCGCGTTCATGATCTTCGAGGATCTCCAGCGGCTCATCTGGGGTGCTCAGCCCCAGACCGCCGCCGAGATCGTGGATCGCCTGGGCAACGTCGAGCTCTTCGACGTGACGTACACGGTGTATCAGGTGATCCTCATTCCGGCGGTGGCGGCCATTGCCTACCTGCTGCTGCGGGGCTTCCTCCGCCGCACCCGGATCGGCAAGCAGATCGTCGCGGTCACCCACAGCCGTGAAGTCGCCACCGCGCTGGGCATCAACGCCCGGCGCATCGGCTGGCTCACCTTCCTGATCGGCGCCGTGCTCGGCGCCCTTGGCGGCGCCCTCGCGGCGCCGATCACTTCCCTGGTCCCCGGCGTCGGTACCGACATGATCGTTCTGTCGTTCTCCGTCGTGGCTACCGCGGGTCTCGGCCAGATCACCGGCGCGCTCATCACGGCGCTGATGATCGGCGTCGCCCGCTCCATTGCGGTCTACACCATGCCCGAACTCGAAGTGGTGGTTCCCTACCTCATCATGGTGGTGGTGCTGCTGATCCGCCCGAGCGGCCTGTTCACCGTCGCACAGGCACGGAGGATCTGATGTCGCCGTCCATGATCCGCATTCTCGTGACCCTCGGCGCCCTGGCCATGGTCGGGTTGGGCCTCGCCCTGCCCTGGCTCAAGACCCCCGCCATTTTCGTACTGAGCTACGGCCTTGCCGCGCTGGGCGTGGTGGTGATGCTCCGGGGCGGCCAGATCTCCTTCGGGCACGCCATGTACGCTTGCATCGCGGGTTACACCGTGGCGTTCATCCAGCGTGCGCACCCCGAGACCGACGGCGTCGTACTCGTGATTGCCGGCGTTGCCGCAGCGACCGTTGCCGGCGGCCTCATCGGTGTGTTCGTCGTGCGCTACCGCGCCATCTTCTTCGGCATGCTGAATCTGGCCCTGTCGATGGTGCTCTTCTCGCTGCTCGCCAAGCTGTACGAATTCTCCGGCGGTACAGACGGGCTCCGGATCTCCCGCCCCCCGCTGGCCGGCGTGACCCTCGAGCGCGACGGATTCGAGTCTGTGCTGCTGGTGGCGAGCGTCGCGATCGCCATGTTCCTGGGCTGGCTCGTGCAGCGCTACTTCCGGTCAGCCGCCGGCGAAGCGCTGGCTGGCGTCAAGACCAACGAGGCCCGTCTGGAATACCTGGGACTCTCCGCCCAGCGTGTGCTGTGGTTCGGCTACGTGATCTCCGCTGCGCTGGTCGGAATGTCCGGCGCGTTGTTCGCCCTGGTGCAAGGTCTGGTCACACCGGAGATGGGCTACTGGCTGCGCTCCGGCGAATTCGTGTTCATCGCGATCCTCGGCGGATCGGTGCATGCCTTTGGCGCGTTCCTGGGCGCGGTCCTGTTCGAACTCATCAAGCTCACGGCGGCGGCCTATCTCACGGGCGTGTGGCAGATGCTGCTGGGCATCACCCTCATCGCCGTGATTCTCGTCGCGCCCACCGGCATCGCCGGCCTGCTGCGCATGGGCACCCGTCCGACGGAGGCTCACCGATGACTGCCCTGGTCCGCACGGAAAAGCTCTCGCTCTCCTTTGGCGGCGTCGTGGCCGCCGATGCCATCGACTTCGAACTGCACGCCGGCGAGCGCCTCGCGGTGATTGGCGCCAACGGCGCCGGCAAGACGACCTTCATCAACATCGTGACCGGCTTCCTCAAGCCCACCTCCGGCCGGATCTACGTCGAAGGCAAGGACGTCACCGCCCTCGACCCGCGCCGCATCGTCCGGCTGGGTGTGGGGCGGTCGTTCCAGCTGCCTCAGCTGTTCCTGGAACACACGGTGCGCCAGTGTCTGGAGATCGCGCTCATCGGCAAAGGCGGCGGTCTCGGTTTCTTCAAGTCGCTGTCGCAGCAGGTGGACCGCAAGGAAATCGACCACACCCTCGACCTCGTGGGGTTGCGCGAGCGTGCCGAGGAACCCTGCGCGTCCCTGCCTGAAGGGCAGCGCAAGCTGCTCGATGTCGCGATGGCGCTGGCGCTGCGACCCAAGCTGCTCATCATGGACGAACCCACGAGCGGCGTGGCCTCCGAGGACAAGCTCGACCTGATGAATGCGGTGATGCGCGCACTCGAGGAGCAGAAGGTGACGAGCTGGTTCGTGGAGCACGACGTGGACATCGTCACGCGCTACGCGACCCGGGTGGCGGCGTGGATCAGCGGCCGGATCGCCGCGGACGGCACGCCGCAATCCGTTCTGGCGGACGAAGCCGTCCGCCGCGAAGTCCTGGGGATTGCCTAGATGCTGCGACTCGACCGCATAACCGTCGACCTCGCCGGCGCCAGCGTGCTTCGCGAGGTCTCCGCCGAAATGCACGCCGGCACCATGGTGGCGGTCGTTGGCCGCAACGGGGCCGGCAAGACCACGCTGCTGCGCACGATCATGGGCCTTACCAAGCTCAAGCACGGCGGCGCCGAATTCGACGGCGAGAAGCTCCACCTGATGCCGGCGCACCATCGTGCGCGTCTCGGCATCGGCTACGCCCCGGAAGACCGCGTGATCTTCCCGACGCTCACGGTGCGCGAGAACCTGTGCCTGCCGTGCGAAGCCCACGGCCTCGGCACTGCGGAGATCAACTCCCGACTTTCCACCGTGCTGGACGTGGCGCCGCAACTTCGGGACATGCTGCCCCGCGCCGGCGCCGCACTCTCCGGTGGCCAGGGCAAGATGGTCGCGCTGGGTCGGGCCCTCATGATCGGCACACGTCTCGTGCTGCTCGACGAGCCCTACCAGGGACTCGCCCCCGCGCTCGCGCTCCAGTACGGCGAAGCACTTGTCCGGCTCCGGAAGGTCCGCCCGGAACTCTGCGTCGTGGTGACCGAGTCCAATGCCAGCCTGCTGAGGGACATGCAGGACCAGACCCTGACGCTCGAACGTGGCGCGCTCCAGGGTGCGCAACCTCATTCCACGTGACTGCCGTCACAACCAGGAGAAGTGCGATGAACCGGATGCTTATCGGAGGCCAGTGGGTCGATGCCCGCGACGGCGAGACCATTCCCGTGGTGAACCCGTCGGACGGCCAGGTGTTCGATCAGCTTCCCCGCGGCCGTGCGCACGAGGTGGATCTCGCGGTGAAGGCCGCCCGCGCCGCCCGCGAAGGCGCCTGGGGCAAGATGAACGCGACCGAACGCGGCCGCATCCTGCAGAAGCTGGCGCAGAAGGTCCTCGACAACCACGCCGAACTCGCGAACCTCGAAGCGAAGGACACCGGCAAGCCGATGACCACCGCGAAAAACGACATCACCGTGCTGGCCCGGTACTTTGAGTACTACGGCAGCGCGGCAGACAAGGTGCACGGCGAGGTCATCCCGTTCCTCGACGGCTACACGGTAACGCTGCTGCGCGAACCGCTCGGCGTCACGGGCCACATCATCCCGTGGAACTACCCCGCGCAGATGATGGGCCGCACGCTGGCCCCCGCGCTGGCCATGGGCAACGCCGCCGTGCTGAAGCCCGCGGAAGACACGAGCCTCTCCGCCCTGCGCTTCGGTGAGCTCGCCCTCGAAGCCGGTCTGCCGCCAGGTGCACTCAACATCGTCACGGGCCTCGGCCACGAAGCCGGCGCCGCGCTTGCCGAGCACGGCGACATCAACTTCGTGACCTTCACCGGCTCCAACGAAGTCGGCACGCTGGTTCAGCAGGCCGCTGCGAAGAACGCCGTGAAGTGCGTGCTGGAACTGGGCGGCAAGTCGCCGCAGATCGTCTTCGCCGACGCCGACCTCGACCGCGCCCTGCCCATCATCGTCCGCGCGATCGTGCAGAACGCCGGCCAGACCTGCACCGCCGGCAGCCGCCTGCTGCTCCAGCGCAGCATCTACGACAGCTTCATCGCCCGCGTCGCCGAGGCCTTCGCGAAGACCCGTGTCGGCACCCCCGAGATGGATCTCGACTGCGGCCCCCTGATGAACCCCGCGCAGCTCGAGCGCGTCAACGGCTACGTGAACCGCGCCAAGCAGGACGGCCTGCCCGTTCTCGCCGAAGGCACGATCGCCGCGGGCACGCCCTCTGGCGGCTACTACGTGAAGCCCACCCTGTTCGGGCCCGTGCCGCGCACCAATCGCCTCGCCTGCGAGGAAGTCTTCGGGCCCGTGCTGGCCGCCTTCCCCTTCGAGGACGAAGCCGACGCCATCGCGCTCGCCAACAGCACGCCCTACGGCCTGCTCGCCGCGGTATGGACGGAGAACGGCGGACGCCAGCAGCGCGTGGCCAAGGCCGTGAGCGCCGGGCAGGTGTTCGTCAACGGCTACGGCGCGGGTGGTGGCGTGGAACTGCCCTTCGGCGGCACGAAGCGCAGCGGCCACGGCCGCGAGAAGGGCTTCATCGCACTGGAAGAAATGAGCCAGACCAAGACGGTCGTCCAGTACCACGGTTGATATCGCAGCACATCGGGAGAGCAACATGGGTCAATTGGAGAACAAGGTCGCGATCGTCACCGGCGCGGCCAGCGGCTTCGGCGAGGGCATCGCCAAGGCCTACGTGGCGGAAGGCGCGAAGGTCGTCATCGCCGACATGAACCTCGAAGGCGCGCAGCGCGTCGCGACCGCCCTCGGCGCGAACGCACTCGCCGTGAAGTGCGACGTCACCAAGCGGGCTGACATTGATGCCATGGTCGCCGCCACCGTGAAGCAGTTCGGCACGATCGATATCGTCGTCAACAACGCCGGCACCACGTACCGCAACCAGCCCATGCTGGACGTGGACGAAGCCACGTTCGACCGCATGTTCGACGTCAACGTGAAGTCGATTTACTTCATGACCCACGCCGTCGTACCGATCATGCGCGCGAAGAAGTCCGGCGTGATTCTCAACGTAGGCTCCACCGCCGGTCTGCGTCCGCGCCCGGGCCTCACCTGGTACAACGCCTCCAAGGGCGCGGTGAACCTGATGTCCAAGTCGATGGCGCTGGAAGTCGGCGGCGACGGCATCCGCGTGAACGCGCTGTGCCCGGTTATGGGTGCGACGGGTCTGCTGGAAGCCTTCATGGGCATGCCCGACACGCCCGAGAACCGTGCTCGCTTCATCTCGACGATTCCGCTCGGTCGTCTGTGCGAGCCTGCAGACATCGCCGGTGCGGCGGTGTACCTCGCGAGCGATGCCGCGAAGTTCATCACGGGCGTGGAGTTCCCCATCGACGGCGGTCGGACGGTCTGAGTCTCCGCCTCAGCGACGCCGCCGTGATCGATCTCGCGCACCTCCGGAAGTGGGTGGGTAGCACCGAACAGGCGGCGGATGTCCTCACCGCCTGGAAGACCGGTGCGTTCGCAGCCATGCTGGACCGCGACGACCCCGCCCCGCAGTCCGGCGATCCCCTGCCCCCTCTGTGGCACTGGATGCTGTGCGTGCCGTACGTTCGGCAGTCGGCCGTCGGCCCTGACGGCCACGCCGCGCGAGGCGGGTTTCTGCCCCCGGTGCCGCTCCCCCGTCGCATGTGGGCGGGCGGGCGACTGGAATTCCTGAAGCCGCTTCGCGTAGGCGAGCCAGTCACGCGCCGATCCGAGGTGGCCTCGGTGCAGCACAAGGCCGGCCGCAGCGGCGATCTCGTCTTCGTGCTGGTGAAGCACGAGTACTCGGGAGCCAATGGCCCGGCGATCCGCGAAGAACACGACATCGTGTATCGCCCCCTGCCCGCCCCCGACGCGCCGGCACCCGCGCCCACCCCGGCTCCGGAAGGCGCCACGTGGGAACGCGAGATCGTCCCCGACGACGTGTTGCTGTTCCGCTATTCCGCGCTGACCTTCAACGGTCACCGCATCCACTACGACCGCCGGTACGTGACCGAGGTCGAAGGCTACCCCGGCCTCATCGTGCACGGGCCGATGATCGCGACGATGCTGGTGGATCTGCTGCGCGACTCACTGCCGGCCTCCCGGCTCGCACGCTTCGAGTTCCGCGCCATGCGGCCCGTGTTCGACATTGCGCCGTTTCGCCTTTGCGGCAAGCCCTCTGAAGAGCCCGGCAAAGCGGAGCTTTGGGTGCGCGACGCCGACGGTTTTCTCGCCATGCAGGCAACCGCAACGCTCGCCTGAAGTCTCACCGACGTCTCACCGGGTCACCGCCATGCAAGCCGCCACCGAAGAACGCTTTGCCGACATCCGCGACGGGGTCCGTGCGCTGTGTGCAAACTTCCCCGACGAGTACTTCCGCAAGATCGACGAGCAGCGCGGCTACCCCGAGGCCTTCGTCGACGCGCTGATGGAAGCCGGCTGGCTCTCCGCGATGATTCCCGAGGAGTTCGGCGGCTCGGGGCTGGGCCTGGCGGCGGCCAGCGTGATCATGGAAGAGATCAATCGCTGCGGCGGCAACGCGGGCGCGGTGCACGGGCAGATGTACAACATGGGCACGCTGCTGCGTCATGGCAGCGAGGCACAGAAGCGCCACTACCTGCCGAAGATCGCCGCCGGCGCACTGCGCATCCAGTCCATGGCCGTGACCGAGCCGACCACCGGCAGCGACACCACCAAGCTGAAGACCGTGGCGGTGAAGAACGGCGACCGCTACGTGGTGAACGGGCAGAAGGTGTGGATCTCGCGTGTGCAGCACTCCGACCTGATGATCCTGCTGGCCCGCACCACACCGCTGGCGGAGGTGAAGCGAAAGTCCGAAGGCATGTCGGTGTTCATCGTCGATCTGCACCAGGCCATCGGCAAGGGACTCACCGTACGGCCCATCGCCAACATGGTGAACCACGAGACGAACGAGCTGTTCTTCGAGAACCTGGAGATCCCCGCAGAGAACCTCATCGGCGAGGAAGGCCAGGGCTTCCGGTACATTCTCGACGGCCTGAACGCCGAGCGCACCCTAATCGCCGCGGAGTGCATCGGCGATGCCTACTGGTTCGTGAACCGCGCGACCAAGTACGCCAACGAGCGCATCGTCTTCGACCGCCCCATCGGCAAGAACCAGGGCGTGCAGTTCCCCATCGCCGAGAGCTACATCGAGACCTGCGCCGCCGACCTCATGCGCTTCCGCGCGGCGGACCTCTTCGATGAGCACAAGCCCTGCGGCGCCGAGGCCAACATGGCCAAGTACCTCGCCGCCAAGGCCTCGTGGGAGGCCGCCAACGCCTGCCTGCAGACCCACGGCGGCTTCGGCTTCGCGTGTGAGTACGACGTGGAGCGCAAATTCCGCGAGACGCGCCTGTACCAGGTGGCGCCCATCTCCACGAACCTCATCTTTTCCTACATGGCCGAGCACGTGCTCGGACTGCCGCGTTCTTTCTGAGGAGCCCCGCCCCATGAGACCCCTCGAAGGCATCACCGTCGTCGCGCTGGAACACGCGATCGCCGCGCCCTTCTGCACCCGTCAGCTCGCCGACCTGGGCGCGCGCGTGATCAAGGTGGAGCGCCCCGGCGTGGGCGACTTCGCCCGCGGCTACGACAAGCGCGTGAATGGCCTCGCGTCGCACTTCGTTTGGGTCAATCGCTCGAAGGAAAGCCTTACGCTCGACGTGAAGCACCCGGAAGCCGCGAAGATTCTCGACCGCATCGTGGCCGATGCGGACGTGCTGGTGCAGAACCTCGCACCCGGCGCCGCCGCGCGACTGGGCCTGTCGTACGAGGCGCTGAGCCCGCGCTACCCGAAGCTCATCGTCTGCGACATCTCCGGCTACGGGGACTCCGGCCCCTATCGCGACAAGAAGGCCTACGACCTGCTTATCCAGAGCGAGTCCGGCTTCCTCTCCACCACCGGCACGCCAGACGCCCCGGCCAAAGCCGGTTGCTCCATCGCCGACATCGCGGCCGGCATGTACGCGTACACGAACGTCCTCGCCGCGCTCCTGCAGCGTGGCCGCACCGGCAAGGGCTGCCGCATCGATGTCTCGATGCTGGAGTGCATGGCCGAGTGGATGAGCTTCCCGCTCTACTACGCCTACGACGGCGCGAGCCCGCCCCCGCGCGCCGGGGCCTCGCACGCCACCATCTACCCCTACGGCCCCTTCCCCGCCGGCGACGGTCGCTCGGTGATGCTCGGCCTGCAGAACGAACGCGAGTGGGCCACCTTCTGCGACAAGGCGCTGCGCCAGTCGGAACTCAAGGCCGACCCGCGCTTCAACTCGGCTTCCGCCCGCTCCGACCATCGCACCGAACTGCGCGAGATCATCGTCGCCGCCTTCAAGGATCTGACCGCCGACCAGGTGGTGGAGCGCCTGGAGGAAGCCCAGATCGGCAACGCCCAGATGAACGACATGCACGACCTGTGGAAGCACGCGCAACTCGCGGCGCGGAACCGCTGGACTCAGGTCGATTCCCCAGCCGGGCCCCTGCCCGCGCTACTGCCGCCGGGCGCGCCCGAGGACTTTGACATCCGCATGGATGCGATTCCGGCAATCGGGGAGCATACCGAGGCGATTCTGGCGGGGCTGGGGTATTCGAAGGAGGATGTCGCGAGGTTGAGGGCGGAGAGCGCGGTTTAGGAGCGATTCGGGGTCGCATCTCCCTCGCGAGGTGCGGCTTGGCCGATTCCAGTCCTCCCGTACACCCTGAACCTCTGCGTTTCGGCAGTTTAGCGACGCCCGAAAACAGCAAAGAACCAATATCGCCTTGCACGCTCCTCGCAGTGAATTGGGAAGGCACGCCGTTCGCGCCAGCGGTCATCCCAACGCCCCCACAAAAGGCTGCGTCCTGCACTTTGTCGGCTTTGATAAGCCGCCAGGCATGACCGAGGATGTCGGCGCATGCGCTGCGGTGCCCCTCATTGGAAACGCCGCCGGCACGAATGCGCGGCGGACGTATCGCAATCTCCAGGACTGGTTATCGACCACGCATCCGAATCGGCGTCATTGTCTGGCCGCGTCGAAGCAGCGAGACCAGGACCATAAGCAGACCGCCGAAGAACATCGCGTAAGTCGAAGGCTCGGGAACACCGCTCACAAACTGAATGTTCTCGCCGACGAGGCGCGTATTCGCCACCTCCATCAGGCCCGCCAGGGCCGCGGCGGAGCCCGAGGACCGGTTGCTCCTGACATCGAAACCATAGGACAGAGGAGCGTCCAAGGAGCCGTCGGCCTTTTGAGGACGGTAGGTCAGCTTGACCCTGTCGTAGCTCAGCGCGAGGGCAGCATCCACGAAGCTCGGTGACCCACCCGTCAGGTCGAGCGACTTGATCAGGACATTCTCGAACGCGAGTGTCAGAAACGGCGAGTTCTGCCCTTCTCCCTCGTGATACATCTTGAGCGTCATCTCCGGGACGAGTTTTCCGGTAGCAGCATGTTCGAAGAACTTCGGGATGCTACTGTCGACGGCCTGGGTCCATTCGAAGTCATCGAATACGGTCCTTGCCGCAGCACCGCCTGTGGAGGACCCGACGGCAGGTTTGTGCAGACCCCAACTCCACGAATCGACCTCCACACAGTCCTGGCAGTCCTTGAACGAGGACTCACCCTTTATGCCCTCGAGAAAGATGCAGCAATCACCGCCGGCCTCGGCCTGGGTTGCAACGAGACAGCTCATGACGAAGCCTAGCAACACTGCGTGAATCTTGTTCATGGATGGTCTCCCTCGAGTTGAGGATGCGCCGCCGGGTGTGCGCCCGTCGCGGATCCGGCCGTCGGGACGATCCCTCGGCTCGGTGGAGACCATCGTCCGCCGAACGATGGACGCACCCAATATGCCGCACGTCATAAATGGGGTGGCGTTGCGGCGTGCGGGGTCGCCCACCGGCATGAGTCGCCCTGGCATCGCGCTCTGTGGGGTTACGCGAATCGACAGTGGTGGACTCACAGGACGATGCAGCAAAGGCGATGGGGACTGGTCTTGCAATCACGCACCGCAAGCCGTTTTCTGATCGGCAACTGGTGGTATGGTCCTTCCACCGTGCATTCCGGCCGAGACTAGTCGGACATCCCGGCCGACACGACTGCAGCGCCACTGTTTTCTTTTCGACCGCGAAGCCGGCACGAAAGTGAAGTGAGCATGTCGATCCGGACGGCCCGCCGGCTCTGCATCCGTTGCCGGGCTTTCGCGATAGTCCGCGACTTGAGCAGAATCCAGAGGTCTGAACATGCGGAGCCGCAACCACGCAGAGTCGGTGTCAGGTCTTTCGTTCCATCATTTTCGTCGGTGAGCCAAGATCAGCGCGACTCCTGGACCAGAACCATCGTTCCCACCAGACCAGACCTCCGCTAAGATTGCCGCCCTGCCCTGCCACCACCACGGAGTGATGACGCTGGTGAGAGTACGGGGTGACGATAACGCGAGACACCCATGCGGTCGCACGCACGGGCGGGCGCACGTCGCCGTGTGCGAAACTGCCGACGCGCACCCGAGTGAGGCGGTAGCCCCCAACGACGGCGGACGGAATGCCGAAGGCCAGAACGAGCGCAGCCTCGGCGAGCCACGTGAAGATCGGTTCAATCGGATTGGGATCGGAAACTGATGGTCACGTCCATTTCGGTGTCGCTGTGGCGAACGCGCGGTGCATGCGCCGGAACGACGGAAAGCGGCGCATCGACTAGGGCTGCAGGTCCTTGCCGAGACCCATGACCAGCACCGAGACGAACACGACGAGACCGGAGGGCATGGTAGCGCGATGAAACACGCCCCAATGCCGAGTCTCCGCGTCTGACCCGAGGGCAGCCAGCGGAGCAGGCGCGACCATGCCCACGGTCGAGACGCCGATTCCGAGAAGCCCAAAGTTCGAGGCCCCGCGTACGTTGCGGTCTGGCTCCGGCGGCCGGCAGGGCACCATCGATCTCCACGCGCGTGCGGCTACGAGCGCTCCGAGCAAGGCAACATCGAGCGCCCATAGGGGAAGCAATTCTGCGGCGGCCATCCAGTCCTCTCCGGAAACCCAATGCGCGTGGGTCGATTCTGGTCGGGCCACAGCCGATCGAGTTGTGAAACGCTTCTGGCTGCGATATCTTCCTCAAGCGGTGCAGCGGCGCAAGCACGCGTTGTCTGCCGCACAACGCGTGGCCTGTGGTATTGCCGCAGATGCCGCCGCCGCACGCAGCTTGGGCGTGGGGTTCAAAACAACGAGAGGAGAGATCCATGAAACTGTGTCACGCGATTCTGTCTGCGGCGTCGTTGGTGATCGCGCCCGGTGCCGCGTTTGCCTGCCAGGCTCCCACGCTCCCCGAGCCCTCCACGCTGTCAGTGCTCGGCATCGGCGCCGTGGCCGGCGTCGTCGTCTGGCGGATCACCCGCAAGAAGTAGTCAGACGGATGGCCGTGCCTTCCGGGCCGCGCGGTGCAGACTGTGGAAACGTTCCTCCTCGCGAACAGTGCGTCCGTCTATACGACGCTCCTGCTGGTTACGCTCGGCGTGGTCGCGCTGTGGGAGCACGCGGCGCCGAGACGCCCCCTCTCAGCTGACCTGGGGGTCCGCTGGTCGGGGAATTTCTTTCTGTTCTTCCTGAACGGCGGGCTCCTCTGGCTCGTGTATACCAGTCTCGGGGTCGGCGCATCGGTCGCCGCCTCCGAACGCGGCTGGGGACTCCTGCAGCAGGTCTCGGCACTGCCCCCCTGGGTCGAGTTCGTCGTGGCCCTGCTCCTGATGGACCTGGGGCACTACCTCATCCATCGGGCGTTCCATCAGATCCCGCTGCTCTGGCGAGTGCATCGGCTCCACCACACCGACCCGGACTTCGACTTCACCACCGGATCGCGCTTTCATCCGTTCGAGGCCGTGCTGGAGCACGGCGCCAATCTCGCCGTCGTTGCACTCGTGGGACCACCAGTGCTGGCAGTGCTCTTGTTCACGCTGACTTACGCCGTAACCTCGACCCTCGTCCACGGCAACATCCGCCTGCCTGCCGGCTGGGACCGTGCGACGCGTCTGCTGTTCGTCACACCCGACATGCACCGCACGCATCACTCCCAGATCGAGCGCGAGACCAACAGCAACTACGGCGGACTGTTCACCTTCTGGGATCGCATTCTGGGCAGCTATGTGGACGAACCGGAAGGCGGACACGAACGCATGAAGATCGGCTTGCGAGAGTACTCGGACGTGCGACACATCCGGCTGGGGCCCATGCTGCGCAACCCGTTCCTTGCCTCCCCTCCAGACCATTCGTCCGAAGAAGTCCTCGGCCGCGAGCCGCGAAGCTCCTGACGACCGCGGCAGGTGTCTCGCGCGCGTCCTTGCTTGGAGCGATTGATCCTTGCATCTCACGTGCCGACGCTGCGGGCGCACGCGTGACCGGGGTCTGGCCTTGCAATCAAGCATTGCGAAGCCCCTAGCCGTTCGCGGCCCGGTCTTTCCAACTCGCGGTTCAGCTACGCCTGCTCGTTCATGGTCGCCAGCCCCCACCGCCACCCCGCCAGCTTCCTCGTCAACCCCGACGCTGGAACCGAGCTGGGCACGAAAGTGAAGTGAGCACATCGCCTCGGACGGTCCGCCGGCTCCGCGTCCGTGAACGTGCTTCCGCGAGAGTCCGCGACTTGAGGCAGAATCCCGGGGACTGAACATGCTGAGCGTAACCGCCTGGATGGCTCGGCGGATTCCCTGCCTGACGGCGGGTCCGCCCGATCGGCGCGCTGCTCCGGTGAACTCGGCGCGGCCAACGCAATTCGCGGTGGACCGGTTGTGCACCGCACACATCAATTGCCCGAGGCATCGGGACGTCGTCCAGTTTCAGCCGACTTCACGAGGAGATCGGAATGACATCGCGCTTCGTTGGACTGATGCTGGCGCTAGGCTTGGCCAGCGTCACCATTGCCGCCACGGACGCGGACAACGGCTTCACGATCCACAAGTTCGACGCCGACGCCTTCGCCCACCCGGCGCCGGTGTTGAACTATCAGGAGCGCGAGACCTTCCTGCACGGACGCAGTCATTTCAAGCGTCGCTGGATCGCGCCCATCACCTTCAACGGTGAATGGGGCTTGGGCCCCACCTTCATCCAGACGCGCTGCTCCGAGTGCCACATCAACAATGGCCGCGGCGGCCCACCCGCTTCCCCGAATGAGCAGCTCGCCACCATGCTGGTGCGCCTGAGCCTGCCGGGCACCGACGAGCACGGCGGTCCCAAGCCAGATCCGAACTACGGCGACCAGTTCCAGAACAATGCCCTGCAGGCACAGGAAGTGGATCTGCGCTATTCCTACGAAAAGGTGCCCGCCGAAGCGGATCTTTACCTCGACTGGGAAGAACACGTACTCACCCTGCCCGACGGCGAACAGGTACCCATGCGCAAGCCGCGCCTGCGCATCGAGAATCTGGCCTTCGGCCCGCTGGGCGAAGGTGCCATGCTGTCAATCCGCAACACCCAGCCCGTGTTCGGCCTGGGACTCCTCGAAGCCGTGCCGGAGGACACGCTGCAGGCACTCGCCGTCGAGCAGCAGAAACAGGGCCTCAACGGCCGCATCAACTACGTCTGGGACTTCATCAACGGCCGCACGGCAGTGGGCCGCTTCGGCTGGAAGGCCGGGCAAGCGACCCTCATGGGACAGACGGCAGCCGCGTTCCTCGGCGATCTGGGCGTGACTTCGCGTTACCTGCGCGTGAACAACTGTCCACCCGTGCAGAAGGCCTGTCTGGTTCAGCCCATCACCAACGATCCCGAGATCATCGATTCGGACATGGTGGATTTCGAGTTGTGGCTGCGCGGGCTGGCCGCGCCTGCCCGTCGCAACCTGAACGACCCCCAAGTCCAACAGGGTGGCAAGCTGTTCGCAGAGGTGGGTTGCGCGAGTTGTCACACGCCCGTGATGACGACCGCGGCGGCCTATCCCGCCTTTCCCAAGCTCGCCAATCGCGTGTTCTATCCCTACACCGATCTGCTGCTGCACGACATGGGCGAGGAACTCGCCGACAACCGTCCCGAGTTCAAGGCCGGTGGCCGCGACTGGCGCACCGCGCCTCTCTGGGGCATCGGCTTGAACAAGACCGTCAATGGCCAGACCGGGCTGCTGCACGATGCGCGTGCCCGTACGGTGCTCGAGGCCATCCTGTGGCACGGAGGCGAGGCCACGGCCTCGCGCAGCGCCTTCACCAAGCTGAAGAAGGAAGATCGCGACGCGCTCGTTCGCTACGTCGAGTCGATCTGATCGCGCGCGGCGGCGCGTAGGTAGGTACAGTAGAGGACAGGCTTGTGCCTGCCCTTTCTCATCGAACCGTACATGCGGTTTTCTCGAAGAAGGGCATTGGGTTTTGGTCTTGCAATCAAGCGCTCTGCTCGCTTGAAGTTGATCGAGCTCGTATGGATCCCCCCCGGCCATGGCACGACGGGACACGTAATCGATCACAAGCCTGAAAAGCGGCTTACCGAAGCGCCAGTACCAAGGTCAGCACGACCACGCCCACCAGGCAGAGCGCCAAGATCCGTGCGGACGTCAGTCGGCCACCCAGCGCCAGATTGAATGCAGCGGGCAGCAACAGCCCTGCTCCTCCCACAATCATGAATACGCCAAGCAGAGAGATCGCCCCATCCTCGCGCGCCAAGGCCAGACCTGCGACGAACAGCACCGGCGAAAGAAACAGCATGGCCTTGCCCAGCCACGCCCGCATGGGCGCTTGTGCTTCGATCTTGCGTTTGAGGTACGCCGGGTAGCCCTTGAGCAGCCACGGTGTGAGCAAGACCAGCGCGAGCAGCGACGCAGCGGCAAGCACCCAACGCGCCTTCTTGATCCAGCCTTTGTATGCAGCCTCGTGGGGGATGCCGGCATCGAACACCATGTACTCGACAACGTTGTCGGTCGTGACGAGAAAGCTGGCCTTGCGCGAACCGGCTCCCGGGCTGCCGACCCAGTCGATGCGACCGCCCTTGCCTTCAAACCGCCCCGCCGGCTTGCGGGCTCGTACCTCGCTCCAATGCATGCCGATGCCCAGACCCTCCGGCGTGCGTGAAGCAGCGGGTTTCTTGACGACGAGAAAGGCGATGCGCGGATCCGCCTCGGGGCGCTCGATCGGTGGCACGACGAAGGCAAACCCGAGGCGCGGATACTCGAACACCAGCGCTCCCGTGAGCGGTGGATCGCCCGCCTCGAAACGCTCACGCGTGACAGGCGGCGGCCCGAGTTGCGACACGACCATGCCTCGAGTCAATCCCGCCCGCAGCAGCCCGCCCGGCTCGACGAATGGAAGAGCCTCTCCCGTCTGGGCCGCCGCCGTCACCACCGACCCCAGTCCGACCATCAGCCAACCCGCGAGCCACACCAGTAGCCGGAGCATAGGGGAGTGAAGCGCGTCGCGGCCATCCACACCGTGAAGCCCGGAGAAGGCGGGCCAGCAGATCAACGGAGTCTCCGTCTTGCGTTCTCGCGTCGTTAGGCCTTCCGCCGAGCCAAGCTTGCGATCATTCCATGTTCGCTGTCGCCGTGCGATGCGGCCGCAGGAGCGACGATGCGCCCCACGCCGCTGCTTCAGACCACTGACGCCCGACAGTTCGTCAGTGCTTGCGCTTCCAGCGGCTCGCACATTGCACAGGCGTATTGCGGACGAGCATCTCCAGACGAGCCGCATTCGCCCAGTGGATCGTTGCATGGGCCACGTTACGCGACGTATTGAGGAGTTCCGGCTCCTGCGCAGCGATGACGTCGCCTTCGAGGACGTCCCCGACCTCGGGGACCGGAGGCGCCTTGACGGAGAACAGACCGAAGGCGTCCTTCGGATCTTCGGGAGCGGGCAACGCGAGCGCGAAGTAACCGCACGTCGGGTCGGACCACGTGACCTTGCCTTGCGGGGCGGCGTGCGATGGTAGAGATGCGGTAAGCGCGAAAAGGCACGTCAAGACCACTGTGCGATCGAGAAACATGGTGGACTCTCCTGGTGGATTTCCGGGAATTGCTGGCTTCGATTATGGCGAGCGCATCGCAAATGCGCACCCTTTTTCCGGGGTGGCCGCGACCTTTCCGCGCGCTGCGCCGCACCATCGAAAGTTGCATTGGATTCTTGACGCGGCGACGGTACCTCGCAGAGTATTTCCCTCTCTTGTCTGCCGTTTCGTCCTGCCAGCGGGGCGGAAACGGTGATAGGTACGCTGTGCGAGAGGTTCGGTGTCGTGTCCGCGGTCCGGCAGAGTTTCTCGTTGGTTGTCGCACTCGGTGCCGGTTTGCATCTGGCCGTTCTCCTCGTCCGGTCGGGCGTGGCCCTCAATCAGGGTCACTGCCTGACCCGCTAGTTCGCTGTGCTCTGTCGTGAGTCGTTTCGATCTTCGTTCGATTGCAAACACAAATGGAGGGGTCACGAGATGAACAAGTCGTGGATGTTGAAGGCAGGCGTTGCAGCACTGGCCGCGGCGGGCTTTGCTGCGCCCGCATTGGCTGGTCCGGTCTCCGAGCAGATGCTCGCCCAGGATCCGGCCGATTCGTGGTTGCATACCAATGGCAATTGGGCCGGGCATCGCTACAGCACGCTGGCGCAGGTCAACACGCGCAACGCGAAGAACCTCAAGGTCGCGTGGATGACGTCCGTCGGCGCCAAGACCGATTCGCAGGCCACCCCGCTCTACCACGACGGTCTCATCTATTTCCCGCAGGACAACAAGGTGTTCGCGATCAACGCGGACAACGGGAAAATCGCCTGGAGGTACGAACACAAGCTTCCCGAGGACTGGGGTGGTTACAACGTACCGTTCTTCACTGGCAAGCATCGAGGGGTCGCGATTCTCGGGGAGTACATCTACTTCCTCTCCAACGACAACAAGCTTCATGCAATCCAGTACAAGACCGGCAAGGGCGCGTGGGTGAAGTCCTACGAACAAGCGGGAATCGTCTATCCGAAGGATTTCTCGCGTTCCGGTGACTCGAACGGATACATCAGCACGGTAGGGCCCATCGCCGTCAAGGGTGCGATCCTGCTGCCCATGAACGGCACAGACACCGGCGGCCTCGAAGGCTTCGTCCTCGGCGTCAGCCCGAAGGACGGCAGTTTGCTGTGGAAAGCCAACATGATCCCTCGGCCCGACGAGCCGGGCGGCGACACCTGGCCCCCGGGCAGCACCACCTATGGCGGTGCGGGTCCGTGGATCACCGGCTCGTACGATCCCGATCTGAAGATGTACTTCACCGGGACCGCCAACGCCTACGAATGGAACCCGAAGAACCGCGGGGGAGGCGAGATGGACAACGTCGGCGCCGCGAGCATCGTCGCCGTCAATACGGAGACTGGCAAGGTGCAGTGGCGCTACGTCGGGGTTCCGGGCGATCCCTTCGACTACGACATTCCCCAGACGCCGATGGTCATCACCATCGACGGGAAGAAGACTCTCGTCCAGCCCAACAAGACGGGGTACATTCATCATCTCGACGCGCGGACCGGGCGGTTCCTCAAGGCGGACCGCTTCAGCGATCGCATCAACTGGATCTCGGGCTACGACAGCAACGGCCGCCCCAAGGACATGCTGGCGCTGCCCCCCGAAGGCGGGGATCCGATCGAGGTGGCGCCCGGCCTGCTCGGCGGGGTCAACATGTACCCCAACGCCTACAACCCGAATACCGGCAACATCTACCTCGCTGCAACTGAGTCGTCGATGAACTACGGTTTCGAGGACATCAAGGTCATCAGCAACGTCCGTCACTTCGGCGCCTACCAGGAGTTCAACTTCGGCGACGAAGTGGACAAGGCCGTGAACGTGAAGAGCGGGAAGGAGGTATGGCGCGACACGCAGGCCGGCAAGCCCGGCTACGCAGGCGGCATGCTTACGACCGCCGGAAGTCTCGTGGTCTACACCACGCAGGGCGGCCGATTCACGGTGACTGACGCGCGTTCTGGGGAGCGCCTGTTCGAACTCGACACCGGCATTGCAGCCAAGTCTGGTCCCATCACGTTCATGCACAAGGGCAAGCAGATGATCGTCCAACCCCTTGGCGGGACACCGGGATTCGGGCGAGACGAGGCGCACGGACTGGAGTTCGGACACTCGATCATTGCGTTCACGCAGTAACGAAGCGCTTGAGGCGCGGGGGCCTGCCGTCAGGCAGGGCCCCGCTTCCCACCCTCGGTCGGGTGCGGCCTGACTGGCTTGCACCCAATTCTCGTCTTTACTGGCCGGCAGCCGCAGAGCGGGGCCGGCCATTCTGTCGGAGGAACATAGAGTGTGCGACAGGCGCTCAATGCTGTGCCTTGTCCTGATGGCACTGATGGGGCTCGCAACCCCGCTGATGGCCGAGGATGAAATCCCGGAGGTCAATCCCTTCACGGGCGATGCGAAAGCGATCCGCGAAGGTCGATCCTGGTATCGCAATTCCTGTTCACCCTGTCATGGCGGGCGCGCTGACGGCGCAGGTGAACGCGGCAACGGCGCAGATCTGCGCAAGATGCAGCTGGGTTTCCGGGGGTTCGTTCAGCTGGTACTGGACGGGCGCCAGATACAGGGACGTACCCAGGTGATGCCACCCTGGCGAGGTGCACTGAAGATCGACGATATCTACCGGATCGGCGCCTACCTGGAGACGGTGGCCATCGATGGCGCCAACTGGAAAGAGGGCGTCAAGCACTGACCCGTCGTCTCGCAGTTGTCCGCCTGGTCGTGTCCGGCGGTCCGCCTCGAGCGTTTCGAGGCCCCTGAGTCCACGCGCAGAACCAGCGCAGTCCTTGAAGCGCAAGCCTGTTCATTCGCATGCTGCGGCCGATGGATTGGCCTCGAGCGCATTGGACCCTTCCACATGTCGACAGGACACGTCCGCACCGTGTGCGGCGTGCGCGGCAGCCCCTCCGGAAATGGGGAGTAGTCTCGGGAAGTTCCGCACGATCTCCGCGGACGCGTAGGTTGCGCGGACCTTCCCGGGCACTGCCTGCGTTGCGAACCTTCCACAAGACCCTTCAGACGTTGGCATCCCCTTTGCTGAGAAGGTCGATTGCGGCCTGAAGTTATTCACTCTGGCAGCCGAAAACTGAACTACAAGGATTAGCTGTCAGCGAGGGAGGTGTTTTGGAAGCGTCTCAATGGATGTCCCGTCGTTGTCTTCACTGGCCGCGGAACTCGTGTCCGCAATCAGCTTGTTATCTCACTACCCGACCCCGCCCAGCATTCCGCCCGTAGTGGTGCTGACTCAAGTCGAGATGCAAGCCCGGTTCTGCAACGGGCCGTGTCGCGTTCGCGCGGCCTACGACCCGGAATACGGTGTCTTTCTGGACGATCGCCTCGATTTGGCGCGCGATCCGGTCGACCGCTCCATCCTGTTGCACGAACTCGTGCATCACGTGCAGGCCCAGGCGGGACGTTTCGACCCAGACCACTCCGAATGCCAGCGCGCAAGCCGGGATGAACGGGAGGCCTATGAAATTCAGAATCGCTACCTGGCGAGCCTGAATGTAGCGCGCCGCTTTCCTCTGCCCCGGTTCGCCCCGGCTTGTCGGGAAACCAGCGCACGCGAGTAACCCTGAGACCTGGATGTCTCCTGCGCGCATAGCGGAAGCGCTTCCAGTTCAGCACGATCCGGTTCCGGTCAACCGTTTCCCGGACGGAGTCCGGGCTACGAAAGCTGGAACTCGATTCTCAGGCCAGTGAGGATCGGGCGCTGATCGCTCTAGGACTGGCGGTGTGATGATGACCGCCAGGCCGGAGGTCGCCGCGCTTCCGTAGCCCGGACTCCGTCCGGGGAGATATCGATCGGAACCGGCACCGTCCCGGACGGAGTCCGGGCTACGGAGGATCGCCCGCCGCAGCTGAGCTTTTGCTCGCCGCCCGGCGCGTGAACCGCCCCCCTCACCCCTTCCCGTAGCTCACCGCCATCCCCGCCCGCACGTCCTGCTCGATGCCGTACTGGGGCACCGGGTAGCGCAGCCCATTCTTCGACAGCGCTTCCATGCCGGCGATGGCCTTTTCGAGATGCTCCGGCGGCAGCGCCATGAGCATTTCCTCGTCCAGCACGCCGCCATAGCGGCGCTCAGCGAAGCAAGGGATCGACAGGCTGGGCTCGCGACGGGACAGCGCGCGGCCCCAGGAATCCGCGCAGGCCGACTCGCCCACCACGCTCCAGTCGAAGCGTCGGTAGCCGGCCCACTGCAGGCCGTTGATGAAGTACATCATCGCCCCAGGCGTGGCGTAGAAGAGCACGATGTCCGGCGGGTCCAGGCGACCGGTCGCCAGAGGCGACACCGCTAGCGCCTCGTAGCGCCCTTTAGGCACCACGTGCATCGCGGCCTGGTGATCGGCGGCGTCCTCGCCCGTGGCGTACCACACCCCCGTCATCTTCTCGCCCGAGTACCACTCGGGATCCTGTCCGCCGAGGCCCACGACGGCGCGGCACTGGTCCCCCACGAGGTCGTCGGCCGTGACGCCGACGGTGCGCCCGAGCCGAGCGGCCTGTGCCACCACCTGATCCAGCGTGTGCACCGCCTTCGGCCGGCGGATCTTCTCGATGGCAGCCATGTCCTCGACGCGCTCGAAGAGCTTCATGGCGAACGGTGGATGGCGCAGTCGCAGCCAGCGCTCCATCTGTGACGACAATTGAGGCCACGAGGTCGAGCGCTCACCGGGCATGGCAGGTCTCCTGTGAAAGAACCCGATTGTGGTCCAAGCGGGCACGAGCCGCACCCGCTTGCCGATTGACGCGCCGCGCATCCCGGAACCCCCGTTCCGGTGGACAGATCCACGGGACGAAACGACACTCCGGCTTTCGCGACCGCGAACGACATCATCAGGGAGACAGCACATGACTCTACGACGCGGCCGGTGCGACGTGGGCGGACGAACGACACGAACGCTGCAGGAGCATGCGGCATGAGCACGATTCCCGGATTCGACATTCACGCCGCACCACCAGTGACGAGCGACGAAGCCGTGCAGGCCCTGCGCGGCCTGGCTGTCTCGAACATCTCCGACGTGATGCAGCGCAGCCGCACGACGGGCGCCCTCCGGCTCTTCGCTCTGCCAACGGCGCGGCTCTGCGGGCCTGCGCTCACCGTACGGCTCGCCGTGGGCGATCACCTCATGTTCCACAAGGCGCTGGACCTCGCGCAACCCGGACAGGTCATCGTCGTGGACGCACAAGGATTCCTCGAGGCTGCCATGGCCGGCGAGATCATGTCCCGCTACGCGATCAGCCGCGGGATCGCGGGCTTCGTGATCGACGGCGCGATCCGCGATCTGGACTTCATCGGGTCCCACGATTTCCCGGTCTACGCCCGCGGCGTGACGCCGCGCGGGCCGACCCGACGCGGTCCGGGTGAGATCCACCTGTCCGTGCAGGTCGGCGGCATGGTGGTCGCGCCAGGCGACATCCTCTGCGGCGACCTGGACGGCCTCGTGAGTGTGCCGCCCGATGCCGCGCGGGCTGTCGCGGAACAAGTCCACGCCCTGCAGAAGAAGGAGGCTGCGTCCATCGCCGCCATCGCTGCCGGCACCCTCGATCGCCGCTGGGTCGACGATGCCCTGAAAACCAACAAGCCCTGAGCGCGGGCCCGAAACCATGACCGACTACTTCTACGAACCGTCGAAAGGCCACGGACTCGCGTTCAACCCGTTCAAGGCCATCGTCGCGCCGCGCCCGATCGGCTGGATCTCGACCGTCAGCACGTCGGGGCAGCCCAATCTCGCGCCGTACAGCTTCTTCAATGCGATGTGCGACGTGCCGCCGCTGCTCTACTTCAGCACGTCCGCGACCCGAAAGGATTCACTGAACAACGCCGAGGCGACGGGCGAGTTCGTGGTCAACTTCGTGGGCGCGGCACAAGCCATCGCGATGAATGCGACCTCGGCCACGGTTCCGCACGGCGTCGACGAGTTCGAACTGGCGGGTCTGACACCCCTCCCCTCGGTCGTCGTGAAGCCGCCACGAGTCGGGGGTGCCATCGCGTCAATGGAATGCAAGGTGACCCGCGTGATGCGTCTCGAGGACTCGCGGGGCGTGCCGATCGACGGCTGGATCGTCATCGGCGAAGTGGTCGGTGTGCACATCGACAGCACTTATCTGCAGGACGGCATCTTCGACACGGCGGCAGCCAGGCCTGTTGCGCGATGCGGGTACCGCGGGGACTACGTGGAGGTGAATCGCATTTTCGAAATGATCCGACCCGCGTGAGGTCTGCGGTGGCCTGCGGCCAAGCTCGTTCCGACAGGCGACGCACTCAGGGCGAACCGCGATTCGCCTCGAACCATTGCGAGACCTCGGCGCGTTCCAAAGCCGTGAAGTGCAGGCCCAGCTTGGTTCGCCGCCATAGCACGTCGTCCGCGCAGACCGCCCACTCTTCGTTGCGCAGATAGCGCAGTTCCGCCTCGAAAAGCCCCGGCCCCACTTCGACACCGAGGTCCGCCGGACCCGACGCCTCGCCCAGCCACGCCAGACAGCGCGAGCCGTAGGCTCGACACCATCGCCGCACGACCGCGGGCGCGAATGCGGCGTAGCGTAACGTCATCGCCGCGACAAACCGCTCGAAATCCTCCTGCGTCTGGCGGCCCGGGCCGATGACCGCATCGAGATCGCCACCGGGCAGCACGCCGTGGCGCGTCCAGGCAGGGCGGTCTTCGCCGAACGCTTGCCCGATCAACGCGGCTGCCTCCTCCGAAAGCTTGCGATACGTGGTGAGCTTTCCGCCCCACACCGTCAGCAGCGGTGCCCCGGATTCGGCATCGAGCGACAGGCGGTAGTCCCGCGTGACGGCGCTGGCGTCCCCGGCACCATCCTCCAGCAGCGGTCTCACGCCGGAGTACTGCCACACCACATCCGCCGGAGAAATCGGCTTGCGCAGGTACCGGTTCACCTGCGTGCAGAGGTAGTCGACTTCCGCGCCATCCGCGCGCACCTTGCCGGGATCCCCCGTGACCTCCACGTCCGTGGTGCCGATGAGCGTGAATCGCCCCTCGTACGGAATCATGAAGAGGATGCGGCCGTCCGGGTTCTGGAGGATGTAGGCGTGGTCGTGATCGAACAGCGCAGGCACCACGATGTGACTGCCCTTCACCAGGCGCAACCGTTCGTTCGGTCTGGGCGCACGTCCGGCCACGCCTTCGAGAAAATCCGCCGCCCAGGGGCCGGTCGCATTGACGACGGCCCGGGCACGCAAGACGGAAGTGTCTCCCGCGGGATCGCGCAGCGTGACGGTCCAGTTCCCGTCTTCGACCGCCGCCGCCTCGCATCGCCAGCCCACCCGCACCGAGGCACCCCGATCCGCGGCGTCCCTGGCGTTGAGCACCACCAGCCGCGCGTCGTCCACCCACCCATCCGAATACACGAAGCCCAGCGAATGGGCGTCGGACAACGCCGAGCCGGCCGGATGCGTCTTCAGATCGATCGCCCCCGAACCCGCCAGCAGTTCCCGCCGCGCCAGGTGGTCGTAGAGGAACAGCGCGGCGCGGATCATCCACGCGGGCCGCATCTCGCCGTCGTGCGGCATGACGAAACGCAGGGGCCACGCGATGTGGGGGGCGCTGCGCAGAAGGACCTCGCGCTCGCGCAGCGCCTTGCGCACGAGCCCGAACTCGCGCTGTTCCAGATAGCGCAGGCCGCCGTGGATGAGCTTGGTGGAGGCCGACGATGTGTGCGCCGCCAGATCGTGCTGTTCGACGAGGACGACGCGCCAGCCGCGCCCGGCGAGGTCACGCGCGATACCAGCGCCGTTGATGCCGCCGCCCACGACCAGAACGTCGCACCCGGCGGCGGCGTCCGAACGGGTCACGGCACGCCGTCCCACGTGGCCTTGAGATTGCCGAGCACTTCGTAGAGCGCGAGGCTGCTCACACGCAGCGCGTTCATCGACGGCACGAAATCCCAGACCGCGCCGACTGCGAAGGGCTGCACGACCGTCGGCGCCATCACGACCGTGAAGCCCGCAGCCTCGAGTTCGCGACGTGCGCGACGGGTGTCCACGCCGTGCGTCACGACGACGATGTGCCTGATCTTCTCGGGGGCGAGCACGCCCGCGAGGTTCCTCGCGTTCTGGCGTGTGTTACGCGAGGCCGTTTCGCGCCAGCGCACCTTCACGCCGAACTCGCGCTCCAGGGCCTCCGCCATCACGTCGCCTTCGGGACGACCGTCGTACACCACGCCGCCCGCCGTCGCGACAGGCAGTTCCAAGCGCTTCGCCAGGACCGCACCGTAGCGCACACGCTCGAGGCCCATCTGCGTCAGTGTGTCGCCGCCGTACTCCGCGGCGTCGGTCCGTATACCTGCCCCGAGGATGACGATCGCGTCGGCCTGCACTTTGGCATCGGGCGGAAGCGCCCGCGCGTCTGTGACGATCACAGTGAGAACCATGGCGACCACCGGCAGGCACAGCGTCAGCAGCGTGCCGACACCGATGAAGCCCAGCGTCCGCCCGGTGCGCGGCCAGCGGCGGACGAGCAGCAGCCCGAGCAGCGCGACGAGCATCGGCCCATTCGGGGGGAGGATCATCTGGCCGGCCAGCTTGGCGGCCCAGAACGAGAGGGAGGCGGTATCCATGGGGCGACCGGATTGTACCGGCCCGTCCCCTGCGGGCGTCGCCTCCGGCGCGAAGCTCTTCTATGATGAGGTCACCGCCCACAGCCGGAGCTACCCGCAATGCCTGTCACCCTCAAGTCCGTCGCGACCGCCGCAGTCCTGTGCCTAGCCGCCGCGCCACTCGCCCACAGCGACTACCGTCCGATGACCAACGTGTTCCCGACCGAGCTGCGCTGGGCCAACGTCCCGAGCATCCCGAAGGCGATCGAACTCGCCACCGTCTATGGCGATCCGACGAAGCCCGGCCCGTACGTGTTCCGGGCGCGGATGCCGGCCGGGACGAAGCTGCTGCCCCACATGCATCCGGATGAGCGGTGGGTCACCGTACTTCAGGGCACTTACCGGTCCTCGATCGGCGAGGAGTACGACGTCGGCGCGTCCACCGAGTACCCTGAGGGCAGCTTCTACGTGACCGAAGGCAATGCGCCCCACTACAGCTATGCCGTGACGGATGTCATCGTCCAGGAGCAGGGCGTGGGCCCCACGGGGATCAGCTACGTGCGGACCGAGGACGACCCGCGCAGCCGCCGCTGAACGCGCACCGATGAACTTTCCGGGAATCCCGCCGTCTTGGTGGGGAGAGCAGTTCCCGGGGGCTGTGCAATAATCGGTTGGATCAGTGCCCGGCTAGCTCTGCACCAACCCAGCCCCGGCGGTTGGACAAGAAGCCGGGCCATCGCATGTCCAAGGAGGATCCCTCAAAATGCCAAGATTTCACGCCCTCGCGGCGCTCGCCCTGACTGCCCTGGCAGCCCTGCCGCTGCCAGCAGCAGCCGAAGACGAACCCGAACTCAAGTGGGCGTTCGTTCCCGGCTATCCGCGCCCCATCGAGGTCGCCGTCGTCTCCGGGGATCCCGCCCAGCCCGGCCCCTTCGTCGTTCGCTTCCGCATGCCGTCCGGCATGAAGTGGTCTCCCCACCGCTATGCGAGTACGCGCGAGATGACCATCGTCAAGGGCATCTTCTGGCTGGTGCCCGGCGAGAGCTTCAACTGGAAGGACATGAACGAGTACAAGGCCGGCACCACCCTCACCAAGGAAGCCGGCAAGCCCTACTTCGGCTGGGCCCGCACGGCCGTGGTCCTGGAAGAGAAAGGCGAAGGCCCGTCCCTCATCGAGTACGTGAATCCGGAGGACGATCCGCGCAACAAGCGCGCGCGTCGTTCTTCCGCGTCCGAGTAAGCGGCAGGGCCTGACTCTCCCGATCTTCGGGCAGGGTCCAAACGAAAACGGCGCGGAGGATTCCGCGCCGTTTTCGTTTTGGACTCCCACGACACCGCGCTACTTGGGCGCCTGCACCGCCACACGGATCTGGTCGAGCGCGGTGGCGTCTTCCAGCGTGGTGAGGTCCCCGGGGTCCCGGCCCTCAGCCAGCGCCTGGATGCTACGCCGCAGCAGTTTGCCGCTGCGGGTCTTGGGCAGCATCGTGACGAAATGCACCCGCGCCGGCCGGGCGATGGCACCCAGTTGTCCGTCGACGGCGGCCATGACTTCCTTCTCGAGCGCGGCCCGGGCTTCCGGGGTGGCGGTTCTCGCGGGATCCTTCACGACGGCAAACGCGAGCGGCATCTGGCCCTTCAACTGGTCGGCCACGCCCACCACGGCCACTTCGGCCACGGCCGTGTGACTCTGCACGGCCTCCTCGATTTCGCGCGTTCCCAGCCGGTGGCCCGCCACGTTGATGACGTCGTCGGTGCGGCCCAGGATGAAGTGGTAGCCGTCCGCATCGCGGATGCCCCAGTCGAAGGACGAATAGATCAGCCGGTCGCGGAACATGGAGAAATAGGTCTTCACAAACCGGTCGTCGTCTCCCCACACGGTGGAAAGACAGCCAGGCGGCAGCGGCGGCACGACGCCCACCACGGCCTTCTCGTCGGCACCGGCCTCGCTGCCGTCTTCGCGGAACAGGCGCAGGTCGTACCCGTATGCCGGGAAGGACGGGCTACCGAACTTCACCGGCGTGGCCTCGACGCCCGGGACGCTGGTGAGCATCGGCCAGCCGGTCTCGGTCTGCCAGTAGTGGTCGATCACAGGGTGCCCCAGCACGTCGGCGATCCACCGGTGGGTGGGCTCGTCGAGTGGCTCGCCGGCGAGGAACAGGTGCCGCAGGGACGAGAGATCGTGGCGCTTCACGAAGGACTCGTCCTGCTTCTTGAGCACGCGGATGGCCGTCGGCGCGGAGAACATCACGGTCACACGATGGTCCTGAACGATCTTCCACCAGATGCCGGCATCCGGACGGATCGGCACACCCTCGTAGAAGATCGTGGTCATGCCCGCGATGAGCGGGGCGTACACGATGTACGAGTGCCCCACGACCCAGCCGATGTCGGAGGTCGTGAACATCGTCTCGCCGGGGTTGCCCTGATAGATGTGCTTCATCGACGCTGCGAGCGCGACCGCATAACCGCCCACGTCGCGCTGAACGCCCTTCGGCTTGCCCGTCGTACCCGACGTGTAGAGGATGTACGAAGGCTCGTTCGATTCGAGCCAGGTCACGGGAACGCGCGCATCCATGTGGCGGGCGCGCAGCGTCGCCCAGTCGTGGTCGCGCCCCGGAACCGTGGTGTACTCGGGATCGAGCCCGCGGTTCACGAGGAGCACGGCCTCGGGCTTGTTGCCGGACAGCGAGATGGCCTCGTCGAGCAGCGGCTTGTAGCGCACCACCTTGCCACCCCGCATGCCGGCATCCGACGACACGATGAGCTTGGGGCTGGCGTCGTCGATCCTCGTGGCGAGGCTGTGCGAGGCGAAGCCCCCGAACACCACCGAATGGATGGCGCCGAGGCGGGCGCACGCGAGCATCGCAACGGCCGCCTCGGGAATCATGGGCATGTACAGCAGCACGCGATCGCCACGGCCCACGCCGAGTGACTGCATGACCGCCGCGCAGCGGTTCACCTCATCGTGCAACTGGCGGTAGGTGTAATGCTGCTCGGTATCCGTCTCGGTCGAGAGGAACACCAGCGCCTTCTGATCGGCGCGGGTGGCGAGATGCCGGTCCACGGCGTTGTGGCACAGGTTGGTCTCCCCGCCCACGAACCAGCGAGCGAACGGCGGACGCGAGTACTCGAGCACCCGGTCGAACGGCTTGTGCCAATCGACGAGCGCCGCCTGCTCGCGCCAGAAACCCTCCCGGTCTTCGATGGACCGGCGATGAAACTCGTTGTAGACCTGTCCCATGCTCCCTCCCCCTTCCCGCGCCGTACTGTGCGGAGACGCCCGGCTGCTAGCCGATGGCCACGACCGTGCGTCCCTTGACCTGTCCCTTCACGAACGCATCGAACGCCGACGGCAGTTCGGCAAACGGGAGCGTCTTCGTCATCTGCGACAGATGCCGCGGCTTCATGTCGGAAGCGAGCCGAGCCCAGACCGCGGAACGCAGCGGCATCGGACAATTGACCGAGTCCACCCCGCACAGCGTCACGCCGCGCAGGATGAAGGGCATCACGGTGGTGTTGAAGGTGAAATTGGCCGCCAGACCGATGGAGGCAATGGTGCCGCCGATTTCCATGGTGCTCGCCATCCACGACAGCACCTCACCGCCGAGATTGTCGACGGCGCCCGCCCACAGCGACTTGTCGAGCGGCCGGATCTTGGTGAGGTCGAGGGACGAACGCAGCATGACCTTCGCAGCGCCGAGGCTCTTCAGGTAGTCCGTCTCGGCTTCCTTGCCGGTGAGGGCCGTCACCTCGTAGCCCAGACCCGCCAGGATGTCGACGGCGATGGAGCCGACACCGCCGGTCGCGCCGGACACGATGACCGGACCGTTGCCGGGCTTGAGGCCGTTGGCTTCCATGCGGACGACGGCGAGTCCCGCCGTGAATCCGGCAGTGCCCAGCGCCATGGCGTCCAGGGTGCTCATGCCGCCGGGCATCGGGACGACCCAGGCCGCCGGGACACGGACGTAGCCCGCATAGCCGCCGTCGTGTGCGACCCCCACGTCGTAACTTGTGCAAATGACCTTCTGGCCGGCCTTGAACGCGGGATCGGTGGAGCTCTCCACGGTGCCCGCGACGTCGATCCCGCCGACGCAGGGGAAGCGACGGATGATCTTGCCCGCACCGGTGGCGGCGAGCGCGTCCTTGTAGTTGATGCTGGAGTACTCGGCCTTGATGACGACCTCGCCCGGGTCGAGCTCGTCCAACGTCATGTCGACGATGCGGCTCGCGACCTTGCCGTCCTCGTTGAAGATTCTCAGTGCCTTGAACGATGCCATGTGGTGTCCCCTCGGTGATGGCGCGGGCGCAGGCCCGGCGGTCTTCGGCGTCACCCCAGATGGGGTTCGCCCAGGTATCGGTGCGTCTGCATCTCGACCAGCCGGCTGGCCGTGCGGTCCTGCTCGGCGGTCGTGCGAAGTGCGGAATATAGCCCGACCGGATCGGCTGCGGCAGACAGAATCAGCTTCACGCGGCGGTCGTAGAACTCGTCCACCAGCCAGGTGAAGCGGCGCATGCGGTCGCTCTCGCCGCTCGCCTGGAACACCGGCACGCCGCTCACGAACACGGTGTGGTAGCGCCGGGCGAGCTCGATGTAGTCCGCCTGCGCGCGGGGGCCGTCGCAAAGCGCGGTGAAGTCCAGCCAGGCGACGCCGCCGGCGACCCGCCTTGCCGGGATCTCGCGGCCTTCGATGTTGAGCGCCTCGGCGGCGCCGTCGCTGCCGGCGATGGCGTGGAACATCCCCGCCATGGCGTCGTCGGCGCGGGGCCCTGGCGGGACGTGGTAGGTGCCGGCCTTCTCGAGCGCCACCTGCCGGTAGTCGGTGCCGTCGTCCATGTGGACGATCTCGAAGCGCGTGCGGAGGAGTTCGATGGCTGGCAGGAACTGCCCGCGCTGCAGGCCGTGGAGGTACAGATTCTCGGGCTCGGTGTTGGAGGTCGTGACCACCGCCACGCCCTGCGCCATCAGCCCCTCGAGGAGCTTGCGCATCAGCATCGCGTCGCCGATGTCCGTCACCTGGAACTCGTCGAGACACAGCAGCCGCGCTTCGGCGGCCACGGCCGCGGCCACCTCGTTCATCGGATCTTCGCGGCCCTGCAGTTCGCGCAGCCGAGCATGGATCTCCTGCATGAACCGATGGAAGTGCACGCGCCGCTTCGAGGCGAGCGGCGCATGGTCGAAGAAGGTGTCCATCAGGAAGCTCTTGCCGCGCCCCACTCCGCCCCAGAGGTAGAGGCCGCGGGGCGGTTCGGAACGGGACTGGAACCAGCGGCGCCAGCCGGTGGCGGCGGGAGCCTGCCCGAGATCGCGCTCGATGCGCGCGAAGTGGGAGATCGCCCGGCGCTGCGTGGCATCGAGTGCAAACCCGAGATCACGCGCGCGCCGGTCGAATGCCGCTTCGAGGGTGTCGTCCGCCACCGCGTCGTCCGCGACCCGCCGAACGGAGCCGGAGGTCACGGGGACGGTCAGATGTTGAGGGTGCGCTTGTCCACGCCCAGGGCCGCTTCGTGCATGGCCTCGGAGAGCGACGGGTGCGCGTGCACGATGCGGGCGATGTCCTCGCTGGACGCACCGAACTCCATGGCCACCACGGCCTCGGAAATCAGTTCGGAGGCGAACGGCCCGATGATGTGCACGCCCAGGATCCGGTCGGTCTCGGCATGGGCCAGCATCTTCACGAAGCCCGCGGTCTCGCCCAGCGCGCGGGCGCGGCCCGACGCGATGAACGGGAACTGCCCGGCCCGGTAAGGGATGCCCTGCGCCTTGAGTTCCTTCTCCGTGCGGCCCACCCACGCAATCTCCGGCGACGTGTAGATCACCCAGGGAATCGTGTCGAGGTTGATGTGGCTCACCTGCCCGGCGATCGTCTCGGCGACGGCTACGCCTTCTTCGGACGACTTGTGCGCGAGCATCGGCCCGCGGACGACGTCGCCGATGGCGAACACGTTAGGGAGGTTCGTGCGGCACTGGCCGTCGACTTCCACGTAGCCGCGGGAATCGAGCTTGAGCCCCACGACATCCGCATTGAGGTTCCGGGTGTTGGGGACGCGGCCGATGGCCACCACGAGACGGTCGAACTCGGCGACATGGCGGTTGCCCTCGCGGTTCGCGTAGGCCACCGTCACGGAGTTGGCCTTGGTCTCCACCGACTCCACCTTGGCGCCGGTGTAGATCTTGATACCCAGCGGCCCAGTGAACTGACGGAAGGCTTCCTTGGCGACCTGCTCGTCCGCGGCGGCGAGGAAGCTCGGCAGCGCTTCGAGAATCGTCACTTCGGAACCGAGGCGACGCCAGACGCTGCCCATCTCGACGCCGATCACGCCAGCGCCGATCACGCCCAGACGCTTGGGCACTTCGCCGAAGCTGAGCGCGCCCATGTTGTCGCAGACGACCTTGTTGTCGATCGTCACACCCGGCAGGTCGCGGGCCAGCGAGCCGGTCGCAACGATCACATGGCGCGCCTCGATGCTCTCGGGGGCGCCGCTGCCCGTGACCTCGATCACGTAGCGGTCGCCGTTCTTGCCGGCGAACCGGCCGAACCCGTGCATTGAATCGACCTTGTTCTTCTTGAACAGCAGCGCGATGCCGGTCGTGAAGGTGTCGACGATCTTGTCTTTCCGCGCGAGCATCTTCGCGACATCCAGCGTCACGCCGGTGATCCCGATGCCGTGGTCGGCGAACTTGTGGAGCGCGCGCTCGTAGTTCTCCGACGATTCGAGCAGCGCCTTCGACGGGATGCACCCCACGTTGAGACAGGTGCCGCCGAGACTGGGTTTGCCTGCGGCGTTGCTCCAGGCGTCGATACAAACGGTCGACAGACCGAGCTGGGAAGCGCGGATCGCCGCGACGTAACCGCCCGGGCCGGCGCCGATCACGACGACGTCGTAGCTCTTGGCCATGGTTTCCTCCGTTGTTGTGGAGACAGCGGGCCCGCGTCACGGGCCGTCGTCGTCATCAGACGTCGAGCAGCAGTCGCGTCGGATCCTCGAGGGCTTCCTTGATGGTGACCAGCCCCAGCACGGCTTCGCGGCCGTCGATGATGCGGTGGTCGTAGGACATGGCGAGGTAGTTCATCGGACGGATGACGATCTGCCCGTTCTCCACCACCGGGCGGTCCTTGGTGGCGTGCACGCCGAGGATCGCGCTCTGGGGCGGGTTGATGATCGGCGTCGAGAGCATCGAACCGAACACGCCGCCGTTCGAGATCGAGAACGTGCCGCCGGTCATCTCTTCGATGGTGAGCTTGCCGTCCTGCGCCCGCTTGCCGAAGTCGGCAATCTGCTTCTCGATGTCGGCGAGCGACATCTGGTCGGCATTGCGGATGATCGGCACCACCAGACCGCGGGGGCTGCCCACCGCGATGCCCACATCGAAGTAGCCGTGGTACACGATGTCGTTGCCGTCGACCGAGGCGTTCAGCACCGGGTACTTCTTGAGCGCGGCCACGCAAGCCTTCACGAAGAACGACATGAAGCCGAGCTTCACGCCGTGCTCCTTCTCGAACTTGTCCTTGAAGCGCGCACGCAGATCCATCACGCCCTGCATGTTCACTTCGTTGAAGGTCGTGAGGATCGCGGCGGTCTGCTGGGACTGGACCAGACGCTCCGCCACACGCTGACGCAGCCGGGACATGGGGACGCGCTTCTCGGGGCGATCGCCCAGGAGCATGTCGACATCCACAGGCGGCGCCGGCATCGGCGACGTCTCGGCGCGACCGGTGCGGGGCGCGCGGCCCTGCACGGCGGCAGTGACGTCTTCTTTCGTGACGCGCCCGCCTCGGCCGGTACCGGCGACAGCGGCGACGTCCAGGTTGTTTTCCGCAGCGATCTTGCGCGCGGCCGGCATGGCGATCACCTCACCCGACGCCGGCGCGGCGACCGGGGGCGGCGACGACTTCACGGAGGTGAGTTTGGCGGCGGGAGGCGCGGCTTCTGCGGGGGCGGCACCGCCACTCGCGGCAGCGACCTTCGGCTGAGCCTCACCCTTGGCCTCGGTGTCGATCGTCGCGATCACTTCCATCGCGACCACCGTGCTGCCGTCTCCCTTCACGATGGAGGTGAGCACGCCCGCCTCGGGCGCCGGCAGTTCGAGCACGACCTTGTCGGTCTCGATGTCGATCAGGTTCTCGTCGCGTTCCACGCGTTCGCCCTGACGCTTGTGCCACTTGAGCAGCGTCGCCTCGGCAACCGACTCGGACAGAGCCGGCACTTTCACTTCGATCAGCATGTTTCCATCACCTCTCTATCAGCAGCGGGGACCGGGGGCGAGCCTTACTCGCCTGTCCGCAGCGCGGCATCGACAACGGCTTTCTGACGCTGGTTGTGCAGGGCGAGATAACCGCCGGCCGGCGATGCGCTCGAAGGGCGCAGCGCGTAGCGCAGCTTCTGCTCGGGCCGCATGTGCCGGTGCAGGTAATGCTGGATGCGGTGCCAGGCGCCCTGGTTGCCCGGCTCCTCCTGGCACCACACGACATCGGTGGCACCCGGGTAGCGCTCGATCTGCGCCTGGAACTCGTCGTGCGGGAACGGGTAGAGCTGTTCGATCCGCACGATCGCGACGTCCTGCTGCTTGCGCTCGCGGCGGGCGGCCAGCAGGTCGAAGTACACCTTGCCACTGCAGAACACGATCTGCTTCACGCCCTTCGGATCGATCGGATCGACCTCGGGAATCACCGGCTGGAAGCGGCCGTCGGCCAGGTCGTCCAGCGTGGACACGGACTCCTTGTGCCGCAGCATGCTCTTGGGGCTCATGATCACCATCGGGTGGCGATACGGCCGCAGCATCTGACGGCGCAGCAGATGGAACATCTGCGCGGGCGTCGACGGCACGACGACCTGCATGTTGTAGTCGGCGCAGAGCTGCAGGAAGCGCTCGAGACGCGCGGACGAGTGCTCCGGCCCCTGCCCTTCGTAACCGTGCGGCAGCATCATCACGAGCCCGCACAGCCGGCCCCACTTCACTTCACCCGAAGCGATGAACTGGTCGATCACCACCTGGGCGCCATTGGCGAAATCGCCGAACTGGGCTTCCCAGATGACCAGTTCGCCCGGCGATGCCGTCGCGTAGCCGTACTCGAAACCGAGCACCGCCTCTTCCGACAGCGTGGAATCGATCACGAGGAAATCTGGCTGGTTCTCGGTGATGTTCTGCAGGGGCACGTAGGTGCCGGCATCCCAGCGCTCGCGGTTCTGGTCATGCAGCACCGCGTGGCGATGGAAGAAGGTGCCGCGACCGGCATCCTGACCCGACAGCCGAACGCCGTAGCCCTGCTTCAGCAAAGCGGCGTAGGCGAGGTTCTCCGCCATGCCCCAGTCGAGCGGCAGCTTGCCCAGACCCATCTGGCGGCGGTCGGCGATGACCTTCTCGACGCGCGGGTGCAGCTTGAAGTGCGACGGGATGGTCGTCAGCCGGTCGGACAGGTACTTGAGTTCGTCGCGCGAGAGGCCGGTGTTCGCCTGATCGGTCCACTTGGCGGCCTCGTAGGGGGCCCAGTCGACCGCGAATGGTGGGCGGTAGTTGTAGATGATGAACTTGTTGTTGTTGTGGCCCGCGTCGAGCGCGCTGCGGAAATCCGCGATGTAGCGCTCGGCATCGCCTTCCTTCAGCACACCCTCGGCCACGAGGCGGTCGGCGTAGAGCTTCCGCGTGCCGGGGTGCTGGCCGATGATCTTGTACATCAGCGGCTGCGTCACCATCGGCTCGTCCTGCTCGTTGTGACCGAGCTTGCGGAAGCAGACGAGATCCACCACGACGTCCTTCTGGAACTGGGTCCGGAAGTCCATGGCGGCCTCGACAGCGAAGATCACCGCCTCGGGGTCGTCGCCGTTCACGTGGATGACCGGGGCCTCGACCATCTTCGCGACGTCCGTGCAGTAGATGGTGGAGCGCGTGTCGCGCGGATCGGACGTGGTGAACCCGATCTGGTTGTTCACGATGATGTGAACGGTGCCGCCCGTGCCGTAGCCGCGGGTCTGGGAGAGGTTCAGCGTCTCCATCACGACGCCCTGGCCCGCGAAGGCGGCATCGCCGTGGATGAGCACCGGAAGCACCTGCCGGCCCTCGCGGTCGCGACGGCGGTGCTGGCGTGCACGCACCGAGCCCTCGACCACGGGATTGACGATCTCGAGGTGGGACGGATTGAACGCGAGCGTCACGTGCATCGGGCCGCCCGGGGTCATCACGTCGCTGGAGAAGCCCTGGTGATACTTCACGTCACCGGCGGGGAGATCGTGGGCCTTCTTGCCTTCGAACTCGAGGAAGAGGTCCTGCGGGATCTTGCCCAGCGTGTTCACGAGGACGTTGAGGCGTCCGCGGTGTGCCATGCCGATCACGAGTTCCTGCACGCCCTGCTGGCCGGCGCGCTGGAGCAGGTTGTCGAGCAGGGGAATGAGGCTGTCCCCGCCTTCCAGCGAGAAGCGCTTCTGACCCACGTACTTGGTGTGCAGGTACTTCTCCAGCACTTCCGCGGCAGTGAGCCGCTCCAGCACGTGGAGCTTGTAGTCCGGGGCGAGCGAGGCCCGCGAGCGCGCACCCTCGAAGCGCTGCTGGAGCCAGCGCTTCTGGGCGGTGTCGGTGATGTGCATGTACTCGAGACCGATAGTCCCGCAGTACGTCTCCTTCAGTGCCTTGATGATGTCGCGCAGCGTCGCCTGCTGAGGACCGACAAGGGTGCCGGTGTCGAACACACGCTCGAGATCGGCCTCCGTGAGGCCGTGGCTCGCGGGATCGAGTTCGGGAACTTCCACGCGCTCCATGCGCTTCAGGGGATCGAGCGTCGCGAGACGCACGCCGAGAAAGCGGTAGGAACTCACCAGCTGGAACACGGCGGCCTGCTTGCGGCCAAGTTCCGCCAGTTCGGCCGGGGCAAGACTGGAACGGCCGCCGGAGCTGCGCTCGCGGGCGATCTTCGCAATCAGTTCGCGGACGGGCTCGTGCGGCACGTCGCGCGCGCCCGGCTGAACCTGCATCTGGTCGAAGTAGCGCTTCCACTCCGGGGCGATGTCCTCCTGCCCCTGCAGGTAGGCTTCGTACAGCTCGTCGATGTAGGCTGCGTTGGTACCGAACAGGTACGAACTCGACAGCAGGTCCTTCATCATGGTGTGCAATCCTCCGTGAGAGGTTCCGGGCGGCGGTGATCAGCCACGCTGCGCCAGAGGAACGACGTTGCGCGAGCCCGCGCCGAGGTACAGTTGCCGGGGGCGCCCGATCTTGTACTCGGGGTCGGCGATCATCTCGTTCAGCTGCGCGATCCAGCCCACGGTACGGGCCAGCGCGAAGATGGCGGTGAACAGCGATACCGGAATGCCGATGGCCTTCTGGACGATGCCCGAATAGAAGTCCACGTTCGGATAGAGCTTGCGGCTCACGAAGTAGTCGTCCTCCAGGGCGATCTTCTCGAGCGCCATGGCCAGCTTGAACAGCGGGTCGTCGTGCAGGCCCAACTCGCCCAGCACCTCGTGACAGGTCTCGCGCATCAGCTTGGCGCGGGGGTCGTAGTTCTTGTAGACCCGGTGGCCGAAGCCCATCAGGCGCACGCCGGAGTTCTTGTCCTTCACCTGGTCGATGAACTGCCCGATCTTGGCGAGTCCGCCCTGGTTCTGGATGTCGTAGAGCATGTTGAGCGCCGCCTCGTTGGCACCGCCATGGGCCGGGCCCCAGAGGCACGCCACGCCCGCAGCAATGGCCGCGAACGGGTTCGTGCCCGACGAGGCGCACAGGCGCACGGTGGAGGTGGAGGCGTTCTGCTCATGGTCGGCGTGGAGGATGAAGATACGGTCCATCGCGCGCACCAGCACGTCGTTGACCTCGTAGTCCTCGCACGGGGTGGCGAACATCATCCGCATGAAGTTCGCCGTGTAGGTCAGGCTGTTCTGCGGGTAGATGTAAGGCTCGCCCTTGCTGTACTTGTAGGCCATGGCCACCAGGGTGGGCATCTTCGCGATCAGACGGATCGCCGAGATGTCGCGCTCCTTGGCGTCATTGAGGTTCATGGAGTCCGGGTAGAACGCCGACATTGCCCCGCACAGGCCGGTGAGCACGGCCATCGGGTGGGCGTCCCGGCGGAAGCCGCGGGTGAAGAAGTGCATCTGCTCATGCACCATCGTGTGCCGGGTCACGCGCCTGTCGAACTCGGCCTTCTGGTCGGGCGTGGGCAGCTCGCCGTACAGGATCAGATGGCAAACCTCGAGGAAGTCGCACTGGCGCGCCAGCTGATCGATGGAGTAGCCGCGGTACAGCAGTTCGCCCTTGTCACCGTCGATGTAGGTGATGCGGGATTGGCAGGAGGCCGTGGACAGGAAACCGGGGTCGTACGTGAACTTGCCGGTCTGGCCGTAGAGCTTGCGGATGTCGATCACGTCCGGGCCGGCAACGCCCTTCAGGATCGGCAGTTCGATGTTCGGGGTGCCGTCCGTAAAGCTCACGGTCGCTTTGTCTTGGCTGCTCATCACCTGCTCCGATTCGGATTCCGGAAGAAGACTTTCATTGTAAGGGCATTCCACCGGAATTGTTGCTTTGCATCAATTCCGGGCATCAGGCCTGCCGAAGACGTTCGACGATCTCCTGTTCGGGCGCCGTTTGCGCGTCGTTGCGTCCCGCCACGAGATCCCAGAGATCGTTATCGGCAAGTGTCAGCAGGGCTGAAAAGGTATCGCGCTGCACGGAGGACAGCGCCTCGTAGGGGCCGTCGAGAAAGCGCGTGAGGACGATGTCGAGCTCGAGCAGCCCGCGTCGGCAGCGCCAGCGGAGGCGGTCCATGTCACCCATGGACCGCGCCCCCGAGAATCAGAAATCGCCTGCTACCCCTCCGGGCATCGGGCATCGTCAGACCATCCTCTTGATCATGATGTCCTTGATACGGCCGATCGCCCTGGTCGGGTTGAGACCCTTCGGGCAGACGTCCACGCAGTTCATGATGGAGTGGCAACGGAACAGACGGTACGGATCTTCGAGGTCGTCCAGGCGCTCGTTGGTGGCCTGGTCCCGGCTGTCGGCGATGAACCGGTAGGCGGCAAGCAGACCGGCCGGACCCACGAACTTGTCGGGGTTCCACCAGAACGACGGACAGGACGTGGAGCAGCAGGCGCACAGGATGCACTCGTACAGGCCGTCCAGTTCGGCGCGGTCCGTCGGGGACTGGAGCCGTTCCTTTTCCGGGGCCGGGTCCTTGCTCTGCAGGAAGGGCTTGATCGAGTGGTACTGCTTGAAGAACTGGCTCATGTCCACGATCAGGTCGCGGATCACGGGCAGACCGGGCAGCGGGCGCAGTTCCACCGGCTCCTTCAGGTCGGCCAGCTTGGTGATGCAGGCGAGGCCGTTCTTGCCGTTGATGTTCATGGCATCGGAACCGCACACCCCTTCGCGGCAGGACCGGCGCAGCGACAGGCTGTCGTCCAGGGACTTGATGCGCACGAGTGCGTCGAGGAGCATGCGATCGCTGGGTTCCATCGCCACGTCGTACTCCTTCATGTACGGCTTGGCGTCCTTTTCCGGGTCGTACCGGTAGATCCTGAATTTCATCGGTGCCTCTTCGCTATGCCATCCGTGGTGCCGCCACGGACTGCGGTGTCATCCTTGCCCTTCAATCGCACCGGGCGCCGGGCCGCCCCAAGACCGGTGCGCTGACTTCTCCGGCTGGTGTGCACGTGCGGCGGCCAACGGCCGACGCGTACACACCAGACGAATCATTCTCCCCGCACCGGGCGCCGGGCCGCCCCAAGGCCGGTGCGCTGATTTCTTCGTTCGAAGTGCACGTGCGCCGGCTGAAAGCCGGCGCGTACACTTCGAACGCCCTAATAACTTCGTACCTTCGGCTCGAACGACTGCGCCGTCAGGGGCTTCAGCACCACTGGCTTGTACTCGAGGTGGTTGTCCGCGGCGTACCAAAGGGAGTGCTTGAGCCAACTCTCGTCGTCCCGCTTCGGGTAGTCCGCCCGGTCGTGCGCGCCGCGGCTTTCCTTTCGGGCCTCGGCACAGATCATCGTGGAACGGGCGACTTCGATCAGGTTGTCGAGCTCCAGCGCCTCAATGCGCGCGGTGTTGAACGTCTTGCTCTTGTCCTGGATCTCGGTGCGCTTCACACGCTCGGTCACTTCCTCAATCCGGGCGACCCCTTCCGTGAGCATGTCCGGGAAGCGGAACACACCGCAGTGCGCCTGCATGGTCCGGCGCATCTCCGCACCGACCTCGAACACGCTCTCGCCCTTGGTCTGGCCGTCGAGACGCGCCAGCCGGGCGCGGCTCACCTCGCCCGCATCGGCCGGGAGGTCCTTGTGGCCGGGATTTTCCTTCAGGTACTCGATCACGCGGTTGCCGGAGGCCTTGCCGAAAACTAGCAGGTCGGTAAGCGAGTTGGTCCCGAGCCGGTTGGCGCCGTGGACGGACGCGCACGCGCATTCGCCGGCGGCGTAGAAGCCCTGCACGACGGTGCTGACATTGCCCGGCGTGGGCACGACGACCTCACCGTGGTAGTTGGTCGGGATGCCGCCCATCTGATAGTGGCAGGTCGGCACGACCGGGATCGGATCCTTGACCGGGTCGACGTTGGCGAACTTCTTGGCGATCTCGCGGATGCCCGGCAGGCGCTTTTCGACGACATCCACACCCAAATGATCCAGCTTGAGCAGGATGTGGTCGGCTTCCTTGCCGCAGCCGCGGCCTTCCTTGATCTCGGTGGCCATGGCCCTGGAGACCACGTCGCGGCTGGCGAGGTCCTTCATGGTGGGCGCATAGCGCTCCATGAACCGCTCACCGTTCTTGTTGAGCAGGTAACCGCCCTCGCCCCGCACGCCCTCGGTGATGAGCACGCCGGCACCGGCCACGCCGGTGGGGTGGAACTGCCAGAACTCCATGTCTTCCAGCGGAATGCCCGCCCGGGCAGCCATGCCGAGGCCATCGCCGGTGTTGATGAAGGCATTGGTGGACGCGGAGAAGATGCGCCCTGCCCCGCCGGTCGCGAACAGCGTCGCGCGGGCGTGGAAGATCCAGACTTCGCCGGTTTCCATCTCCATCGCGGTCACGCCCAGCACCTGGCCGGAGGCGTCACGGATGAGGTCGAGCGCCATCCACTCGACGAAGAACACGGTGTTCGCGCGGACATTGCGCTGATAGAGGGTGTGGAGCATGGCGTGACCGGTGCGGTCCGCCGCGCACACGGAACGCTGCACCGGGCCGGCCCCGAAGTCCCGGGAGTGGCCGCCGAACGGCCGCTGATACACGGTGCCGTTCTCGTTGCGGTCGAACGGCATGCCGAAGTGCTCGAGCTCGTAGACGACCTCGGGCGCCATGCGGCACATGAACTCGATGGCGTCCTGGTCGCCGAGGTAGTCCGACCCCTTGATGGTGTCGTACATGTGCCAGAGCCAGGAATCCTCGCCCATGTTGCCCAGCGAGGCGCCGATGCCGCCCTGGGCGGCCACCGTGTGCGACCGCGTGGGAAACACCTTGGAGAGGACGCCGACCTTGAGGCCGGCTTCGGCGAGCTGCAGAGCCGCGCGCATGCCGGCACCGCCGGCGCCTACGACGACTGCATCGAACTTGCGGGTGGGTAGTGCCATCTAGTTGATGCTCCAGAGAATCTGAACCGACCACAACGCATAGGCCACGAGCAGCAGGATCACCCCGACCTGCAGCACGAGACGGGTGGACGTCGCATGGACGTAGTCCATGAGGATGTCACGCACGCCGATCCAGGCGTGCCAGAACACCGACAGCAGAAAGATGAGCGAGGCGAGCCGCCACCACTGGGGCACGAACAGGGCCTTCCAGGTGGCGTGATCGCTCGGCCCCTTCACGAGCAGCATGAGCAGGAGCACGACGGCATACACCGCCATGACCACGGCGGTCACCCGCTGGACGAGCCAGTCCCGCAGCCCGTAGTGGGCTCCGACCGGAATGCGCTTCACCATAGCCAGACTCCGAAGACGACCGTGAGGAACAGACTCGCGCCGACCACCGCCATGCTGGTGGCCCGCGCCGAGGGCAGGTCGGTGCCGACGTGCATGTCGAGGACGAGATAGCGGATGCCCGCGCAGAAGTGATGCAGGAAGGCCCACAGCAGGCCCAGCAGCAGCAGCTTGATCAGCGGGTGGCCGACGACCGACGCGGCGACCGCGAAGGTGTCCTCCGACCGGAGGCTCTGGTGCAGCAGATAGAGCAGGAAGGGCAGCATCAGGAACAGCCCCGCGCCGCTCACGCGGTGGAGGATGGAAATGATGCCCGGCAGCGGCAGCCGGATCTGGAACAGGTTCAGGTGCTTGGGACGCTGGCGGGCTGGCGCGGAGCTCATCTTTTTGGGATTCTGAGTGGGCGGGAGGGGTTCAACTGGTGATGGCGGCGTAATAATGGTGCTCGCTGCAGTCACAGTAACTGCGACGCAACTCGACTGGACGCCGCCCGTAAGTATAGGCGACGCGTTCGGTCAGGAGGACCGGAGACGCCGTGGGAAGACCCATGATCGACGTTATATCGGCGTCAGCGGCCACGGCCTTGAGTTTTTCTTCGGCGGCCACGATACGCACGTGGAATACCGACTCGTACATGCTGTAGAGCATGCATCCGTGACTGTGGAGGGTCTCGCTGTCCAGGCCGGGGAACAACCCGGCGGGCACCCTGGCCTCTTCGAAGATGACTTTGCGACCGTTGATCGCGAGGACCCGGCGGATGCGCAGCACCGGCGACCCGGTGGGGATGTCCAGAAGGCGGGCGCCGGCGGCATCGGCCTTGATGCGACGGCAGTCGACCAGTTCGGCGCTCAGGCTCTCGATCGGGCCGACATCGGGCACGATGCGCAGGAATGCCGCCTGGGTACGCTCGGTGGCGTGGGTGGCGACGAAGGTGCCGCGGCCCTGATGCCGCACCAGTACATTCTCCTGGGCGAGCTCGTTCACGGCTTTGCGGACGGTGCCCTGGCTCACGTTGAAATGCCGGGCGAGTTCCTGTTCGCTGGGAATGGACTCTCCGGGTTTCCAGCGGCCGTTTTCAAGTCCCTCTGTAATCAGCAGCTTGATCTGCCGATAAAGGGGCTGGAAGGCGGGGACGGGAACGTCTGGCTTCATGACAGCCCGAAGTGTAAGCATAGTTGCCCTGCCCGGTCCACCAGAAACCTGTATCAGTAGTCATATATAAGACTTGCGTTGACACACTGCAGCGACGATCCGTATCATCCCGACGTTCGACGAGACGGAAACGTCCAGCCAACGATTGCGGCGACGCATCAACGGCACCCGTTGAGAGCGCCTTCGATCGGAAAAAGTTCGCCGCATTTTCCATCTGCCCTAGGAGTTCGCGCCAATGAAAACCCCCGTCCGAGTTGCCGTCACCGGTGCCGCAGGCCAGATCGGGTACAGCCTCCTGTTTCGCATCGCCAGCGGTGAAATGCTCGGCAAGGATCAGCCCGTGATCCTGCAACTCCTCGAGATTCCGGACGAGAAGGCGCAGAAAGCCCTGAAGGGCGTCATGATGGAACTCGACGACTGCGCGTTCCCCCTGCTTGCCGGGATGAGCGCCCACGGCGACCCGATGACCGCCTTCAAGGACATCGACTTCGCCCTGCTGGTCGGTGCCCGCCCCCGCGGCCCCGGCATGGAGCGCAAGGACCTGCTGGCCGCCAACGCGCAGATCTTCACGGCCCAGGGCAAGGCACTCAATGCCGCCGCCAGCCGCGGCGTGCGCGTTCTGGTGGTGGGCAACCCCGCCAACACCAATGCCTACATCGCCATGAAGAGCGCCCCGGATCTCCCGAAGGGCAACTTCACCGCGATGCTCCGCCTGGATCACAACCGCGCGCTGTCCCAGCTCGCCGCCAAGACTGGCAAGCCGGTGGACTCCATCGAGAAGATGATCGTCTGGGGCAACCACTCGCCCACGATGTATCCCGATTACCGCTTCGCCTCCATCGCCGGCCAGGCCGCACCGGCTGCCGTGGGTGACGAAGCCTGGTACCGCGACACCTTCATCCCGACGGTCGGCAAGCGCGGCGCCGCCATCATCGAGGCCCGCGGCCTCTCCTCGGCCGCCTCGGCAGCCAACGCGGCCATCGATCACATGCGTGACTGGGTGCTGGGCACCCAGGGCAAGTGGGTGACGATGGGCATCCCGTCGGATGGCTCCTACGGCATCCCGAAGGACGTCATGTATGGCTTCCCGGTCACCTGCGCCAACGGCCAGTACAAGATGGTTGAGGGTCTCGCGATCGACGACTTCAGCCGCCAGAAGATGAATGCCACGCTCCAGGAACTCGAAGAAGAGCGTGCGGCCGTCGCCCACCTGCTCGGCTGATCGCGCGGCGCGCGTGCACGCGCAACCGTTGCCTCTGTCTGTTCCCCCCGGCCCGCACCACGCGGGTCGCGGCCGCCCCGTCTGCTGTTCGAGGCCCAGCCATTCCAAGTTGATTGCCGTCGCCGCCCGGGGCCCCGCCCCGGACCGCCGACCCGCCCCCTGGGCGGCGCTTGTGCCGCCCGAGTTCCGGAGGATTGCCCCATGACCGAACGTCTCTCGCCCGGCGCGCGTTTCCGTCGCGCGCTCGCCGAAGAAAAGCCGCTGCAGATCGTCGGCACCATCAACGCCTACCACGCGCGCCTCGCGCAGCAGAGCGGCTACAAGGCCATCTATCTGTCCGGCGGCGGCGTCGCCGCGGGGTCTCTCGGTCTGCCCGACCTGGGGATCAGCAATCTGGATGACGTCCTCACCGACGTGCGCCGTATCACTGACGTGTGCGATCTGCCCCTGCTGGTGGATGTCGACACCGGCTTCGGTGCCAGCGCCTTCAACATCGCACGGACGACCCGGTCGCTGGTGAAGTTCGGCGCCGCCGCGATGCACATCGAGGATCAGGTCGGCGCCAAGCGCTGCGGTCATCGGCCAGGGAAGGAACTGGTGACCACGCAGGAAATGGTCGACCGCGTGAAGGCCGCGGCCGACGCCAGAACGGACCCCGACTTCGTGATCATGGCCCGCACCGACGCGCTGGCTGTCGAAGGTCTGCAGGCTGCGATCGACCGGGCCTGCGCCTGCGTCGAAGCCGGTGCCGACGCGATCTTCCCCGAAGCCATGACGGAACTGCCCATGTACAAGCAGTTCGCCGATGCGGTGAAGGTTCCGATCCTTGCCAACATCACCGAATTCGGCGCCACGCCGCTCTTCACCGTGGACGAACTGCGATCGGTGAACGTGGGCATGGTGCTCTACCCGCTGTCGGCCTTCCGGGCGATGAACCAGGCCGCGCTCAATGTGTACCGCCACATCCGCGCGGACGGCAGCCAGAAAAACGTGGTCGACACCATGCAGACCCGTGCGGACCTCTACGAATTCCTGGGCTACCACAGCTTTGAACAGAAACTCGACGCGCTCTTCGCGAAACAGAAAGCCGGCTGAGCCGCCGGCCCCGATTGGAGATGACAGCATGACCGAAGCTCAAGCACCCGCCGGCCCCAAGCCGAAGAAATCGGTGGCGCTCTCCGGCGTTGCCGCCGGCAACACCGCGCTTTGCACCGTCGGCCGTACCGGCAACGATCTGCACTACCGCGGTTACGACATCCTCGATTTCGCCGACGAAGCCACGTTCGAAGAGATCGCCTTCCTCCTGGTGCATGGCCATCTGCCGAGCATTCCGGAACTCACCGCCTACAAGAAGAAGCTGCAGGCCCTGCGCGGTCTGCCCGCCGGCCTGAAGGCCACGCTGGAGTGGATTCCCTCCTCTGCACATCCGATGGACGTCATGCGCACCGCCTGCTCGGTGCTCGGCACGATGATCCCGGAGAAGGACGACCACAACACCCCGGGTGCGCGTGACATCGCCGACCGCCTCATGGCGAGCTTCGGCTCGATGCTGCTGTACTGGTACCACTGGAGCCACAACGGCCGCCGGATCGAGGTGGAGACGGACGACGAGACCATTGCCGGCCATTTCCTGCACCTGCTGCACGGCAAGGCGCCCAGCGTCACCTGGGAACGCGCCATGCAGACCTCGCTCAACCTCTACGCCGAGCACGAGTTCAACGCGTCCACCTTCACAGCGCGCGTCATCGCCGGTACGGGCTCCGACATGTACTCCGCAATCGCCGGGGCCATCGGCGCGCTGCGCGGCCCCAAGCACGGCGGCGCCAATGAAGTCGCCTTCGACGTGCAGGGCCGCTACGCCGACCCCGACGAAGCCGAGGCTGACATCGTCCGCCGCGTGCAGAACAAGGAGATCGTGATCGGCTTCGGCCACCCGGTCTACACGATCGGCGATCCGCGCAACAAGGTGATCAAGTCCGTGGCGCAGCGCCTGTCGAAGGAAGCGAAGGACACCAAGCTCTTCGACATCGCCGACCGCCTCGAAGCCGTCATGTGGCGCGAGAAGAAGATGTTCCCGAACCTCGACTGGTTCAGCGCCGTGTCGTACCACATGATGGGTGTGCCGACCGCGATGTTCACCCCGCTGTTCGTGATCTCGCGCACCTCCGGCTGGTGCGCCCACGTGATCGAGCAGCGCATCGACGGCAAGATCATCCGCCCGAGCGCCAACTACACCGGCCCCGAGAATCAGAAGTGGGTGCCGCTGGAGCGGCGGAAATAGCGCCGGCGCTTGTGAAGACGTGAAGGTGTGAAGACGTGAAGCCGTGGCACACATCCCTCTCCCCGCACGCGGGGAGAGGGCCAGGGTGAGGGGCTTCACGCCTTCACGACTTCACGCCTTCACCCGGTCGCGCCCCTGACACCCCCGATTCCCCGATCCGCATTCCTCAAGGAAAACCAATGTCCGCCCACATCTCCAACGTCCGCCCGAAACCCGACAAGGTCCTGGTCGATATCGTCGACTACGTCACCAAGTACAAGATCACCAGCAAGGAAGCCTACGAGACCGCCCGCTATTGTCTGATCGACACGCTGGGCTGCGGTCTCGAAGCGCTGGAGTATCCCGCGTGCACGAAGCTGCTCGGACCGGTCGTTCCCGGCACGGTGGTGCCCAACGGCGCCAAGGTGCCCGGCACGCAGTTCCAGCTCGACCCGATCCAGGCTGCGTTCAACATCGGCGCGATGATCCGCTGGCTCGACTTCAACGACACCTGGCTCGCCGCGGAATGGGGCCATCCGTCCGACAACCTCGGCGGCATTCTCGCCACGGCCGACTGGCTCTCGCGCAACGCCATCGCTGCGGGCAAGAAGCCCCTCACGGTGCACGACGTCCTCACCGCGATGATCAAGGCCCACGAAATCCAGGGCTGCATCGCGCTCGAGAACAGCTTCAACAAGGTGGGCCTGGATCACGTGGTGCTGGTGAAGGTGGCCTCCACCGCCGTGGTGGCCGAGATGCTGGGCCTGTCGCGCGACGAGATCATCAATGCCGTGTCGCTCGCCTGGGTCGACGGCCAGTCGCTGCGGACCTATCGTCACTCCCCCAACACCGGCTCACGCAAGAGTTGGGCGGCCGGTGACGCGACGTCCCGTGCCGTGCGTCTCGCGCTCATCGCGAAGACCGGCGAGATGGGCTACCCCTCGGTGCTGAGCGCCAAGACCTGGGGTTTCTACGACGTCCTGTTCAAGGGCAATGCCTTCAAGTTCCAGCGCCCGTACGGCAGCTACGTGATGGAGAACGTGCTGTTCAAGATCTCCTTCCCGGCCGAGTTCCACTCCCAGACCGCCGTGGAATGCGCCATGCAGATCCACGAGCAGCTGAAGAAAGCCGGCAAGTCCGCCGGAGACATCAAGAAGATCACGATCCGCACCCACGAGGCGTGCATCCGGATCATCGACAAGAAGGGCCCGCTGGATAACCCGGCCGACCGCGACCACTGCATCCAGTACATGGTGGCCGTGCCGATCCTGTTCGGGCGCCTTACCGCCGAGGACTACGAGGACGCCGTCGCGAAGGACCCGCGCATCGACAAGCTGCGCGACAAGATCGTGTGCGTCGAGGACCCGCAGTTCACGAAGGACTATCACGATCCGAACAAGCGCTCCATCGCCAATGCGCTCACCGTGGAGTTCACCGACGGCAAGAAGCTGAAGGAGATCGTGTGCGAATACCCGATCGGCCACAAGCGTCGCCGCAAGGAAGGCATGCCCGTGCTGGTCGAGAAGTTCAAGACCAACCTCGCCCGCAAGTTCCCCACGAAGCAGCAGGGCACGATCCTCGACCTCTGCCTGGACGCGAAGAAGCTCGCGGCCACGCCGGTGAACGAGTTCGTGGATTTGTTTGTGATCTGACGGCCGGGAAGGGGGAAAGGAGAAGGGGGAAGGGTGAGGCCGCGGCGCGTTCGCGAATCGGCATCCGGCGGCGAGGGTTGTCACCCTTCCCCCTTCCCTCTTCCCCATTCCCCGCCCCGCTGCCCGTCGTGTTCTGCAACGTCATCCGCTAGACAAACGGTTTCCAGGAGTCGTCACCCATGAGCCACAACCTGTTCAAGTCGCTGCAAGAGTTTCCGATCGGCGCGAAGAAGGGCAAGTTCTACTCGCTGCCAGCCCTGGAGAAGGCCGGACTCGGCAAGATCTCGAAGCTGCCGGTCTCCATCCGCATCGTGCTCGAATCCGTCCTGCGCAACTGCGACGGCAAGAAGGTGACGGAAGAGCATGTCCGCCAGCTCGCCGGCTGGAAGCCCAAGGCCGATCGCGTCGACGAGATCCCGTTCGTCGTCGCCCGGGTGGTGCTGCAGGACTTCACCGGCGTGCCGCTGCTCGCCGACCTCGCCGCCATGCGCAACGTGGCCGAGTCCATGGGCAAGAACCCGAAGACCATCGAGCCGCTCGTGCCGGTGGACCTCGTGGTCGATCACTCGGTGATGATCGATCACTACCGCGGCAAGGACTCCCTCGATCTCAACATGAAGCTCGAGTTCCAGCGCAACCGCGAGCGCTATGAATTCATGAAGTGGGGCATGCAGGCCTTCGACACGTTCGGCGTGGTGCCCCCCGGATTCGGCATCGTCCACCAGGTCAATCTCGAGTACCTGGCGCGCGGCGTCCACAAGAAAGACGGTGTCTACTATCCCGATACCCTCGTCGGCACCGACAGCCACACCACGATGATCAACGGCATCGGCGTGGTGGGCTGGGGGGTGGGCGGCATCGAGGCGGAAGCCGGCATGCTGGGCCAGCCCGTCTACTTCCTCACGCCCGATGTCGTCGGCGTGGAACTCAAGGGCCGCCTGCGCGAAGGTGTGACCGCCACCGACCTCGTGCTCACGATCACCGAGATGCTCCGCAAGGAGAAGGTCGTCGGCAAGTTCGTGGAGTTCTTCGGCGAAGGCACCGAGTCGCTGGCCCTGCCCGACCGCGCGACCATCGCGAACATGGCGCCCGAGTACGGCGCGACCATGGGCTTCTTCCCCGTCGACGGCAAGACCATCGAGTACTTCCAGGGCACGGGCCGCACCAAGGCCGAGATCGATGCCTTCGAAGCCTACTTCAAGGCGCAGGGCCTGTTCGGCGTACCGAAGGCCGGCGACATCGAGTACACGAAGGCGCTGGTGCTGGACCTCTCGACGGTCGCCCCGTCGCTTGCGGGCCCGAAGCGTCCTCAGGACCGCATCGAGATCGGCAACGTGAAGGGCAAGTTCTCCGACCTGTTCTCCAAGCCCACCGCGGACAACGGCTTCAATCAGCCTGCCGAAAAGCTCGGCGCGACCTTCAAGACCGATAACGGCGTCGAACTGCAGAACGGTGACGTGCTGATCGCCGCCATCACCTCCTGCACCAACACGTCGAATCCCGGTGTGCTCCTCGCGGCAGGCCTGCTCGCCAAGAAGGCCGTCAAGGCCGGGCTGTCCGTCAAGCCGCACATCAAGACCTCGCTCGCCCCCGGATCCCGCATCGTCACCGAGTACCTGACCAAGGCCGGCCTGCTGCCGTACCTGGAAGAACTCGGGTTCAGCGTGGCCGCCTACGGCTGCACGACCTGTATCGGCAACGCGGGCGATCTCACGCCCGAGATCAATGAGACGATCACCAAGAACGACCTCATCTGCGCGGCCGTGCTGTCCGGCAACCGCAACTTCGAAGCGCGCATCCACCCGAACCTGAAGGCCAACTTCCTCGCGTCCCCGCCGCTCGTCGTGGCCTATGCCATCGCCGGGACGGTCCAGAGGGACCTGATGACCGAACCCGTCGGCAAGGGCAAGAACGGCATGGACGTCTACCTGGGCGACATCTGGCCGACCAGCGACGAGGTCTACAAGCTGATGAAGTTCGCCATGAACCCGACCGCGTTCAAGAACAACTACGGCAAGGTGAAGGCGAATCCGGGCGAGCTCTGGGAGAAGGTCGAAGGCGTCGAGGGCCAGGTCTACAACTGGCCGACCTCCACCTACATCGCGAAGCCCCCCTTCTTCGACGGCTTCACGATGACGCCCGCAGCCGCTGCCGCCGGCGTGACGAAGGCGCGCGCCCTGGGCGTGTTCGGTGATTCCATCACGACCGACCACATCTCCCCGGCCGGTTCCATCAAGGAGTCCTCGCCCGCCGGCAAGTGGCTCGTCGGCAACAAGGTCTCAAAGACGGACTTCAACAGCTACGGTTCGCGCCGCGGCAACCACGAGGTGATGATGCGCGGCACCTTCGCCAACGTGCGCATCAAGAACCTCATGCTGCCGCCCAAGGCGGACGGTTCGCGCGTCGAAGGCGGCGTCACGCTGCATCAGCCGAGCGGTCAGGAAATGGCGATCTACGACGCCGCGATGAAGTACATCGCCGACGGCGTGTCCACGGTGGTGTTCGGCGGCGAGGAGTACGGCACGGGCTCCTCGCGGGACTGGGCGGCCAAGGGCACTCAGCTGCTGGGCGTGAAGGCCGTCATCGCGCGGAGCTTCGAGCGTATCCACCGCTCCAACCTGGTGGGCATGGGCGTCCTGCCGTTGCAGTTCAAGGGCAGCGACTCGATCGAATCGCTCGGCATCAAGGGTGACGAGGAGTTCGACATCCTGCTGGCCGACGAGATCAAGCCCCAGCAGGAAGCCACGCTGGTCATCCGCAAGGACGGCAAGGAACGCAAGGTCGCCGTGACCCTGCGCATCGACACCGCGATCGAGGTCGACTACTACAAGCACGGTGGCATCCTGCCCTACGTGCTGCGCGATCTGCTCGCCGCGGCGTAACACGCCTCTCCGGACGGCGCTCCGGCGCCGTCCGGCCCCTTCCCCTCCCCACCTCCCGGGAGCGAACGACCATGGGTGTCCTGCGCGACTACTTCGAAGCGAACCAGGGTCGCATCATCCACAAGTGGATGCACTACTTCGAGATCTACGAGCGCCATTTCGAGCGCTTCCGCGGTCGCGAAGTGCATCTGCTCGAAATCGGCGTGTCCTTCGGGGGCTCGCTGCAGATGTGGAAGCACTACTTCGGTCCGCAGGCGCACATCTATGGCGTCGACGTGCTGCCGGAATGCCAGCGGCTGGAGGAGGACCGGGTCAAGATCTTCATCGGCGACCAGGGCAACCGGGACTTCCTGCGGCACCTGCGCGCCTCCATCCCGCGCATCGACATCCTGATCGACGACGGCGGCCATCGGCCTGACCAGCAGATCCCGACCTTCGAGGAACTCTATCCCGCGGTGGCCGCCGACGGCGTGTACCTCTGCGAAGACCTGCACACCAACTACTTCGAGAAATTCGGCGGTGCCCTTCGCCGGCCGGACACGTTCATCGAGTATTCGAAACGCCTCATCGACCAGCTGAACGCCTGGTACACCGAGGACCCCGCCCATTTCCAGGTGGATGACTTCACCCGGAGCGCCCACTCCATGCACTTCTACGACAGCGTGATCGTGATCGAGAAGCGCCCGATGGAACCGCCGCATCACCGCCGCACCGGCAAGGTCCCGCCCGGGGGCTGACCCGGACGCCCGCCCGACGGAGTCCCGCACGACCGGCAGGACCGGACAGGTTCTGCCCGACGTCCCTAAATCCTGCGCCCCGCGCGTCGTTATGCAGGAGGTCCCGCTGTGCCGAGGCATCGCCCTCCCATGGCCCGACATTCCACGACTCGGGTGCGGAGGTGCTGGCCATGCAATGGGGTGTTCCCGGACGTTCGATTCTGGTCGCGAGTGCGCTCGCGGCAACGCCCGCGGCTGCCGCGGACCTGTCTTTCCGCGGTACCTTCGAATTCGACGACGACATCCAGTTCATCGACTTCAACGTCGGCGCGCTGTCGACCGTCACGATCCGCACGCTGTCGTACGCCGGCGGCATCAACGCCGCGGGTGAGGTCATCCCGCGCGGCGGCTTCGACCCGGGCCTTGCACTCGCCCATCCGTCCGGCGACATCATCAGCGCCGGGGACGACAGCCTGGGCGTGCCCGAAGACCCGTTCACCCACCAGAAATTCGACGTGCTGATGGAACTCGAACTGGGAGCCGGCGCCTATCGCCTCGCCGTCACCCAGTACGACAACAGCGCGCTCGGCCCGACGTTCGACGACATCTTCACCCGCGCGGGACAAGGCAACTTCACACCGACCATGACGTTCTGCGAAGCGGACCGTTTCTGCGACGTGAGCGGTGTTCTGCCCTGGAATGCACGCACCGGCAACTGGGCCGTCGACGTGATGAATGTGCAGTCGGCGACGCTGGTGCAGTCCCCGGCACCCGAACCGGAAAGCTGGGCCCTGCTCGCCGCGGGCCTCGGACTCATCGGACTGCGCGCACGCACTCGCCGTTGAGCGGCAGCCTCAGACGATCCCCTTGTGGGGGGCCAGGCTGAAGAACGGCACCCCGAAGAACGTCAGCACGGCCAGCACGAACACGCCATTCAGCCACAGCCGAGCCGCCCAGTCCGGCAGCGCGAACGACACCCGTGCGTGCAACAGCGCGCCGAGCACGAGCCACGTCAGCAGCGCCGACGTCTCGAGCGGGTCCCAGCCCCAGTAGCGACCCCAGGCGTCCTGCGCCCACACGGCGCCGCTCAGCAGCATGAAGCCTTCGAACACGAACGCGGCCAGCGCGGCCCGCCATACGAAGGCGTCCCGGACATCGGTGTCCGTCACGCGACCCACCGCGAGCGCGGCGGCGCCGGCGGCACCGAGCAGACACGCCCCTAGAAACAGCTTGCCCGCCGTCAGGTGCACCCAGAGCCAGGGATTGTCGAAGGTGGCCGGCAGCGGCACCACGTCCCGCGATACCGACAGCGTCCAGAGCCCGAGGGCCGCGAGCACGCCGAGAACAGGTGTCGCCGTGAACCCCGCCGCGCGGGTCAGCACGCATGCCGCGACGAATACCAGCCCGAGACTGAAGGTGGAGGACAGGAGAATCTCGTACAACGTCAGGAAAGGTCCCTGACCGGACTGCGACCAGCGCACCGCGATCGCTGCGCCGAGACAGGCCACTGCGGCAGCCGTGAGCGCAGTGACCCCGCGAAACGAGACGCCGCCGCGACGGCCGGCAAGCCAATGCCAGGCGAGTGCGACACCGTAGCCGCACACACCGGCGCGCACGAGCACGATCTCAGGATCGGACCAGACCATCGGTCTCCTCCCGCTCGCGAAGCGCGACCGCACGTCGTCGGGATGGCCCTCGCCACACGTGCAGACCGAGTGCGGCCAGGCCGACACTCGCCACCACGAACAGCCAAGGCGCCGCCGGATCTCGCGTGACCCGGTATCCCATCCAGAGACGGACCTCGTCGACCTGGAGCTTGCCGCCAGGCACTCGTACCGCCCCTCCGAGAGTCGTCGTCGTGCGCTCGTCGCCTGCGATGACGTGAACAGCCCGCGGCGCGAGGCGCCGGTCCAGCACCCAGGCTTCCTTCTGCGGCACGGCGGGCGGGACCACACCAATGGTGACTCGCATCCCGCCGGGCGTCTGCCATACGTTCTCCTGCTTCCATTCGAACGCCGGGAACGAAGGCAGATGCAGCCAGCCGGATTCGACCGACCCGTCATCCCCGCGCCACGTCAAAGCTAGCGCGAAGCCCTTGTTGCTCGTCGGCGCGAACCGGAAGCCGTCGACAACGAAGCCTTCCTTGTCGGACAGGACCACGGCACGATCGCCGACCTGGAGGACTGACTCGGTGCGTTCACGATGCAGCGCGCCGCGGAAATGCACCCGGACATCGGCCTGCTCGAAGGCCCCGGCCGCTGGCCCCTGACGACCGCCGGGCGCCGCACGCACAACCTCCACGGACTCCGGGGCGAACGCCGTACCTTCCACGATTTCGACGCGCCCTTCGAAGCGCCACACGACGGCCAGCCCGGCAAGCACGCACAGCAGAGACAGCGACGCATGGAAGACCGCGAGCGGCAGCGACGAACGCATCCGCCGGTTCGTGACCATGCCGACCGCGATACTCACGGCGATCACTGCGAGCGGCAGCGCCACGGGGGTGTAGTCCTCCCGCGGCCCGAAGCGGCACGCCACGATCGTGACGATCAGCGCGAGCAGCCACCAGAGCGCGGCACGGGTCGAGCCGATCCAGCGCAGGGCACGCATCATGGCGGCGCGAAACATACGTTGCGCATCCAGTCGCGACCGACACCACCTGCCCCGCTCGCCGAACCGCAGTTGGTGTCCTGCCAGCTTCCGCTTCGTGCGAAGGTCCGGACCTTCAGCTTGGCGTTGTTGTAGTAGGGCCCCTGGTTGAACACGACGTTGGCGCCGGTGATCGGCACCTCCGTGGATGAGGCGAGTCCCGCCTCCGCGCCGACGTCGTTCAGATTGACGAGCAGCGCCTTGTTCTTCCAGCCGTGGGGAACCGCCGCATGGCACCAGCTGCAGCGGATGCGCTCCAGCTTGTCGGTGTGGAACGCATGCAGGTTGTTGCTCTTCGGGCCGCCGAAGCCGCTCGAATTGCTGTCGCCGTTACGGTCGGCGTAGGTGCGATAGTCATGGCACTTGAAGCACACGCCGTTGTTGGGGTCCGTCGTGCCCGGCGCATCTCGCGAACCGCTCCCGGTGCGGGAATCCCAGGTGCCCTTCAGCAGGAAGTCGTGCTCGGAGCCGTGGGGTCCCCACGGCCTGACACCCGACGGCACTACCGTATTGGGCGCCGTGCTGCCGCCGTGGCAATCGGAGCAGTACATCGTCTGCGTGCCGACGCCCGCATTCCACGGCGCCACAAAGGCGCCAGCCGACGCACTCCGGATGCCCGTGGTCCTGCCGGTCGCCTCGATCACCGGGTGCCACGATCGATGGTTGTTCGTCGTGAATCCCGAGCCCGCGCCGGAGTCCGAGGCGGTGGTTTCGCCCTGATGCGCCAGCGGGGCCTGGAACTCCATCGCCTGGTTCGTGTACTGGGTGAGGTTATTCGTGCCGGATGTCGTGGTGCCGCCGGAATCTCCGGGGCTCGGGCGGCCGCCGAAAGGGTACGTGCCAGCGTCGTTGTAGCCATGGTCAGAGTGGCACTTGAGGCACACCTGGTACTCGCGCGTCACATACGTGTTGGTCACCGCCGTGCTCGCGCCGTCGCCGGCGTCACCGTGACGACTGTCGTAGCGCACCGGGAGCGACAGGAAGGCCGCAGAACTGAATACCGGCTCCACGCCCCACGTGCCGCGCAGTGCGCCGGACGCAATGTTGGTATGGACGCCGCTCGGCGTGTGCGGATGCGTGGCGCGCGTCGAGTCGTCCGTGTTGTTGAAGAGCCGGTTGCGCACGACGCGATGGGGATTGTGGCAATCGGTGCACTCGGCGTGGCGGTTATTGGGGTTGCCTTTGCCCAGCAGCGCGACCGGCTCACGGAAGTCCGCATCACGGATGTCGTGCACCTCCCCCTGCGCCTGCTGGTCGAGCGACGTGATCGGCATGCGCCGCGGCAGCAGGAACTCCGACTTGATGTCCGGCACCTGCAGCGCGGTGTTGGCGATCGCCGGGTTCGGCGCATGGCACTGGAAGCAGGTCTCCTCGATCGCGGAGGCGCCGCCGCTCTTGGGCGAGGTCAGGCTGTCCGTGCCTTCACGCGCGAGCCGCCGGGCACCATGGACCGTATGCGGATCATGGCAGTTGAGACAGGCGGCCTGCCACACGTGCAGACCGGGCGGAAACTCCCGCTGAGCTGCCGCGCTCGCGGTGTAGACCTCGTCGGCGACGACACTGTTCGCATGCGCCGACTGCGGCCACCCCTTCTTCTCGTGGCAGCCCAGACACACGAGATCCTGGTTCTGGCTGAAGGACCCGCTCACGGGCGGTCCTTTCTGGAACCGCTCGAGCCGCAGGAACTTGATGGGACCGTTGGCAACCGGGTCGTGCAGATGCGGATCGTGGCACGTGCCGCACTGCACCTGGGACTGCCCGAGCGGCCCCGTGGGTTCGAGCGGCACCGGAAAGCGCACGCCCGGCGTACGCGTGCCGATGTGCGACGACAGCGCGGGATTGCGCAACTCGCCGTCCGCGGCGGCCAGCGCCGCGTCGTAAGTGACCGACAGCGGGTGATCGTTGCTGAGATCCGTGCCAAGGTTCCGCGTGAAGCCGGTCGTGAGTCCCGCGCCTGGCGGCATCACACCGCCGGGGCCCGTGTTGGTCACGTTGATGCTGGCGCTGCGCTGGCCGCCCAGCACGTTCACCGATCCGATCGCGATGGTGCCGTCATGGCACGACAGACACAGCTTGGAACTGCCGGCCGGCTGATCGAGCAGCTGACCGGCGATGGTCTGCGCATCGAGCGAAGACGACTCGTAGACGATGTACGTCTGCCCCGACAGCTGCCGGTTCCACAGGGGCGCGCCGGGTGCCGTCGAGGCACCATGCGGCGTATGACAGAACACGCACACTTCGTTGTTGCTCGACGACTTGACCGTCCCTGACCCGCTCACCGACAGGTTGTGCTTCGTGTTGACGATGTTGGGCGTGCGATCCGCCCTCAGCGCACCGGCCACACCGCCCAGCACCAGCAGCGTCATCCCCCATCGCCATAGCGTCTTACGCGCGATCACGGCTGCGCACCCAGGTAGCGGAACACGACCACGCGGCCATTGAACACGTCGGCAAGAAAGATCCGGTCGGCGCTGTCGCTCCAGACACCGCCGGGCAGGAAGAACTTGCCCGGGCCGTTGCCGGTGCCGCCGATGGGAAGCAGCAGTTCCCCACGCCCGTCGAACACGAGCAGGTGGTCGTGATAGCCCTCCACCACATACACGTTTCCGTCCCGGTCCGTCGCCACGCCCTTGGGCCGGACAAGATTGCCCACGTAGATGCCACGGCGGCCGATCTCACGCTCGGGCACGCCATCGGTGGAGATGACCTGCACACGGGCATTCAGCGTATCGCTCACCACGAGGGCATCGCCCTTCATGGCGAGAAACGTGGGCCGATTGAAGCGCCCGGGCTCGACACCGGGACCGCCGAGACGCCGCACCAGATTGCGCTGATCGTCGAACACCTTGATGTCATGCGCACCGGTATCGGCCACATAGGTCAGGCCTCGCGCGGAGTCCCGGGCAAGACCCGTCGGCCGCTCCAGCACGCCCGCGCCGTAGGCCCCGACAGGCCGCCCGGTGGCGTCGAGCCGCACCACGCGCTTCAGCTCGGCGTCGGCGACGTGAATTTCGCCGCCTGGCCCCGGCGCGATGCCGAGCGGCGAGACGAAGGCCGCACCGTTGTCCGCCTGATCCCAGAACACCAGTTCACCGGCCTTCGCGTCGAAGACGAACACACCACCGCGCCCGACATCGGTGACCAGGATCCGGCCGGTGGCGTCCACCATGCCCGACTGCGGGCGCATCAGCACTTTGGCGCGACCGTTGTCTTCGTCGAGTCCCACGACGGCGCGAAGCGCGCGGACGAACGTCGAGCGCTTCGGCACGCGCTGGACGAAATTGCCTTCGCCGACGAGTTCGCCGGCGTACGCATAGCGGGGTGTTTCGGGAGCGACGGGCCACGTGACGCTGTCCGCCGCGGAAACAGAGCCGGGCGTGAGCGTGAATTCCGGGGGCGTACTGGCGCAGCCCCAAAGGCACACTGCCATCGCCGCCGTCACGATCGACCCTCGCATCGCCGCCGCGATTGCCGCTGCTACCGGCACCGCGGCGGAACCTGCACCGCGCTCACCACACCGCCGGCACCGTCCGCAATGTAGAGGATTCCCTGCTCGTCGAAGTACAGGTCGGCGATGTCCACGGCAGTCGGAACCCCATCGAGCGCCGTGACCGTGGGCGTGTCGGTGTCCAGCACGAAGACGCCCGCGCCGCGTCCGGCGACGAAGATCCGGCCCCAGCGATCGACGGCGATCGCCACGGGATGTGCGACCTCCCGTGCAAGCGGCAAGGCCCGCAGCATCGGACCGCGCGGTGCCACGATCACGACCTGGCGGGCCGTCGCATCGAGGACGTAGACGCCCTCGGGACCCAGCGCGATCGCGTTCACGCTACGGAAGGGACTGACCGCCCCGCCGCGTTCGCCCACGACGGCGGTCACCTGACCGAGCCGATCGAAGGCCACCACCCGCGCCCCGAGTTCGTCGGCCACGTAGAGGTTGCCGTTGTCGTCGACCGCGACATCCACCGGCGCGCCGAGAACACCATCGTGACCGATGGCACGATCGGCAAGCCCGTTTCGGCCGATCTGGAGAATGGCGCGCTCGGCGGGAACCGCGAGGAACAGCGTGCCGAAGCGGTCCGCCGCGAGACCGCCGATGCGGGCCCCCGGAAGACGTGCCACGCGGGAGAAGGACTGACCGAACCGGTCGGAACGGATGACCGCACCGAGACCGCCGTCCGCGATGAACACATCGTTGCCGCTCGCCGCTACCTGGAAGGGGCGAACAAGCGACAGCCATTGCGGGGCCGCAGCGGCGGCAGACGGCATCTGCGTCGGATCGTCCTGGGCCATGCCGGAACGGTACTGGGACAGCATCGTGGCCTGGAGGGGAGCGTCCGCGGCAACGCAGGTGAGTTCGGTTGGCGGCGCAGCGCGGTCGAAGGCGCCCTGGCAACCGCACAGCGTCGCCGCAAGGAGTGCCGCGAAGAACGGAAAGATGCGTACGCGTCGAAACATGGTCCGCCCTCCTCTACCAGCGTCCGGGCCCGAGCGTCTCATGGCTGCCGTGAATGCGGCTCGGCAGATTGGGGGCGCCCGAGTGACACAACTTGCAGTTCTCCGTCGACCAGGCGATGGTGCCATTGTGGCACGCACCGCAGAACTTGCCCTGCACGATCTCGGCCATCGTCACCTGGTTGGCGCCGGCGCGCATCTCGAACGCCAGTTCGGAATGGCAGACCTTGCACCGGAAACGGATGCGGTGGAACCAGTGCGGGAATACGACCGGCGCCATGCCTTCACGCTCCGCTCGCTTGTTCAGCACCACGTCGCCGTATTCGGCGACACCGTTGCCGGACAGCAGCATCCCGAGACCCATGATCATGAGCGCGATTGCACGCGCGCGCATGCCCGCATCCCGGCGGAACCGGAACCCGGTATTCATGGCGCCCCCTTGCTCAAGGTCTCGCCGTCCCGGGTTCGCCGGGCGGACCCGTCACGGCTTCTCCTTGGCGGCCTTGTGCGGAACGCTGTGACACCGATTGCATTCCGTGAGCGGGAAGGCGACCGCGCCATGGCAGCGCCCGCAGTACTCCCCCTGCAGGATCTGGAACATGTTGACAGGCGTCGCGCCGGCCTTCGACTTGAAGATCTTCTCGTGACAGTTGCTGCACTCCAGCCATTCGGTATGCGCCAGATGCGGAAAACGGACGTAGGGCATCTCGACGGTGCGCTTCATCAGGATGTCCGCGTCGAGTGTCTGCACCGGCGTCGTCTCGTTGAGCGTCGTGCGCGGCTTCACGTAGCCATCGCGCAGCGCCTTCACCCAGTTCACCTGGTTGCCCGCGCCGTCCGGCGGCAGCATCTTGAGCGCTTCGCCGGGCGACTGGAGCGCTGTCGCCGCCGGGTTGTCACCGTCGTGCAGGCCGTCCTCGGCGATGGACTTCCATTTGCGCGTATCGCCGCCGCTCGCCGCCGTCAGCACCAGCATCGACACCGTGAACAGTGCCACGCGCCAGATCCGTCCCGCCCATCCGGTGGTGTTCATGCTTCCTCTCATCCGGGGATGTAGATGCCCGCGCCCCGCAGCGCTTTCTGCAGTTCCTTCGTCGCGGCCTCCAGGCTCTCGACGGCGGCTTCGTACCGTCCCCCGGCCGCTTCCTTCTCGGCCTGGACACGGAACTGAGCTGCCTGCTCGAGAAGCTTCTGCATCGCCCCTGCGCCTGCGGCACCGGCCTTGTCCCCCACCAGCACCGTGATCAGCATCCGGTGCGTGTCGTTCCGGTCGAGCTCATAGCGGTACTCCTCCTCCTTGTTCTTGAACTGGAGGGAACGGACCAGCGTATCGCCGCCCCGCCGGTGCTCGATGGCCACCTTGATGGCGACGTAGGCCTGGTCCAGCCGCGACCTCGCGGTGTCGATATCGCCCTGGGTCCGGCTCTTCCGCGCGTCATTGACGCGACTGGAAACCTGCTTGCGCACCTCCGTGCGCTCCGCGTCCGGACACTTCTTCTCGTCGCAGACGCGATCGTAGGCCGCGACGAGCGCGTCGATGCTGGCGAGCCTCGCGTCGAAGTCCTTCTCCTTCTTCGCCGCCGCCGTGCCGTCTGACTGGGCACTCTCCGCGAGCCGCACGGCCTCGAACATCGTCTTGCTGGCCTGACCGAGCAGCAGCTCGGCGCGGGCATGGTCGCCGGCCGCATGCGCGGCTTCCGCCTCGCGGTGCAGCGCCCTCGCCTTCTCGCGCGCGGTCCTCGCCTCCACACTCTGGCTCGCAGCCACGCGCTTCGCCGCAGACGACTCCTCGATGAGGGAACGCACGAATTGCAGACGCCCCCCATGACCGTCACCACCTTCCGGCATACCTGCCGCCGCAACACCGCACCACAGACTCACCGCCACCCAACCGCAGGCGATCCAGCGCCGCCCGCGTCCCCGCCTTCCTGCGTCCATCGCCATTGCTCCGCAACTCTATCCCTACGGTATGGGCATCCCCGTCGCACGCAGCACCTTGATCAGCGCTCCCGTGCTCGCCTCCAGGGCCTTCAACGCGTCGCCCGTCGCTCCGCCCCTGGCAGTTTCGTCGGCCTGCTCCCGCGCGCTCCGGTTGTCCCGGACCGCCTGTTCCGCGCTGTCTCGCACGCGCGGGTTCAGTGCGGTGTCCTTGAGCGCGATGCCGATCAGCAGCTCGAAGCTGTGATTGCGGCCCCGCTCGTACGCGTACTCGGCCTCCGGCGTGTCGAAGCGCAGTTCGTGGACCAGCGTCTGCTTCTCGCGCAGGCGGGTGAGCTCGGTCTCGAGCCGATCCGCCCACGGCGACAGCAGCGCGATCGCCTCGCTGTCCCTGTCCTCGCGCACGAGCTTCGCCGCCTGATCCAGCGCAGCGTCGAGCCCTGTCTCGTCGATCGTTCCGCCGCGTGAACGGCTCTTCTCTGCAACCACTCGCCGGTAGGCCTCGCGGAATCCGGCCACTCGATCGTGCAGTTCGGCGGCCCGGCGTCTGGCCGCAGCGCGCGCCTCCTCGGGATTGCCGACCAGTTTCAGCGCTGCACCCACCTCCTTCAGTGCCTCGTTCACCTGGGCCTCCGCCTCCTTCGCTCTGCCTTCCACGACGGCGGTGCCGGCCTGTGCGCGCAACCCGCGCGCATGATCGAGACGTTCCCGTGCCGCAGCCACGTCGCTCTTCTCGATCCGGCTCGCGGCGCCGGCGGGGCCGAGCATCGCGTCCAGCAGGCGCAACTTCGCTTCGATGGCCCCCGAGCCGGCACTGGCCGCCGTCCCCGGCTCGGCGCTTGGCGGCGTCTCCGCCCCACGCGCATCGAAGGGCGAGATCACCCATCCGACGGCGCCGACCACCGCCGCGGCGGTCACGGTGGCGAGGTCACTTCTTCGGAGCATCGGGCGGCGTCGTCCCGGTCTTCTGCGCCGCCGCCCCGTCGCCCTTCGGCTTGGAATGGCATCGCACGCACTCCGATACAGGGAAGGCGACCTTGCCATGGCAGACCCCGCACTTCTCGCCGAGAAGGATGCCGGCCATGCTGATCTGATTGGCCCCCTTCTGCGGCACGAAGATCGCCGGATGGCAGTTGGAGCAGTCGAGCCACTCCGTGTGCTGCTTGTGCGGATAGACGACGTCGGGCATGGAGCCCTTCACTTCTCGCACGATGTTGAGGTCCATCACGATGGGCTCCGCCGCGGTGTCGATGCGGTCGTAGCGAGGCTGGATCTTCTTGCCGTCGAGCGACTTCACCCAGTCGATGTAGTTGCCCGACGGCGCCTTGGGCAGCTGGCCGAAGGCGTCCTTGGGGGGCTGCAGCATGTGCGTGCCCTCGTTCACCGGGTCGTGGATGCCATCGTCGGGCGGGGGCGGGTTGCGCTTGGCCGCCGAGGGAAGCAGCCGGTTGAAGGTGTTGGGGTCCGCGGCCTCGGTGAGCATGGCGCCCGCCGTGAGCGCCAGCCCGAGGACCAGCCATGCACCGAGCTTCCAGGGTCTCATGGTGGCTCTCCCTACTTCTTGCGGTCGCCGGCGGGCGCGACCAGTTTCTGGAGCGTGCTCTCGTGCACCTGCGTCGGCGTGTTCGGCACGGCGCTGTGGCAGAGGTTGCAGTTCTCGACGGACCAGGCGATCTCGCCGTTGTGGCAGGCGCCGCAGAACTGTCCCTCGATGATCTTCACCATGTTGATGTCGTTGCCCCCCGCCTTGAACTGGAAGCCGAGGTCCGCGTGGCAGACCTTGCACCGGAAGCGGACGCGGTGGAACCAGTGGGGAAACACGACTGGCCGCATCCCGGCCTTGTCCGAGTAGTTGTTGATGACCACGTCCGCGTACTCGGCGTTGCCCTCGGGTGCGAGGATCGCGAGCCCGCCTGCCGCGAACGCGAACATCGCCACCCCGATCCAGAAGCGGCGCAGCCGCCCCAACACTTCCGTCTTCATCGTCGCTCTCCTGAACGTTTCTGCGTCGTCGTGCGTGGTTCCATGCCTATTGCGCCGGCTGCCCGAAGAATCTCCGGACCTGAAAATAGATGAGGGTCTGCCGCCGGCCGTCGACTTCGCCGATGGCGCCACGCAGGCTCAGCTGGATCCGCCCCACGGTGTAGTCGAGCCGGTTCGTCCAGCTCCAGCGCGCCCGCCGCTCCAGGATGAAGCGGTCCTGTGTCGCGTTCGCGAGGTCGTCGCTCAGCGCCCGGAACTCGGACGTGAATCGCATCAGCGGCACGTTGAACACGCGCTCGCGCTGATACGTGATGTTGGCGCTGGTACTCGTGACCCACGGGCTCTGGAACGTCGTGGTGTCGTTGTGCGTGGTCTGCACGGTCACGTTGCCTTGCCAAGAGGACAGCCGCGAGAGCATAAGCCGGCCGTTCACCTGCAGGTTCACAAGCTGGAACCCGGTGTCGCCGAGTAGGCTGTCGTAGCGCCGGGTGTCGCTGACGACACCGCGGGCACTGAAGTAGTCCGCCGTGCCGTACTTCGACCAGTCCAGCGACAGGGAATGAATCAGGTTGGTCTGCGCCCGGCCTTCCGAGTCCCGCAGCGCGGTAGCGACCTGCGTCACGCCCCCGCTGCGCGAGCCCTCCGGCGTGGCGAGCATCCGGGTGAGGCCGTGACTGAACGCGCCGCTGTACTCCTGCAGATCGCCGCGGACATCGTCGGCGCGATGCCCCACGTCCCCCACCACGGAGTGCCTGTAGAAGAACAGCCCCCAGGGCGTCTCTCGCGGCGAGTAGGTCGCACCGACCCTCGTGAGCATCGACTGCTGGGTGACATCGCCAGCCTGCACCTGTGTCGCGTTGGCCGAGCTTCGCAGTGTGAGACTCGGGGTGTACTGCAGGTTTGCCCCCATGCTCGCCACCATCGTCTCGAGCGTCAGGTGCGATCCCGTCGAGGCGGTGATGTCCTGCGAATTGAACAGTACCGACCCCGTCACCAGGGACGGTCGGACCGTCTGCGGTCGCCAGAACAGATTGCTGTTTCCCTGCCACAGGCGGTTACGCGTGTCGCCGGTGGTCTCGTCGATCTCGGAGTCCGTCATGGAGGCGAGGCTGTCGACGTTGAGCCCTGCGCTCGCGCCGTACCGGTGCCGCAGCAGCCCGACCATCCGCGTGTCGGCACGCTGCGGCCGATCGCGCTCCAGCTCGTCGTAGTCCGCACGCACGTCGAACTGCTGCTTCGCGAACGTCTGGTTCATGCCGACGCTCGCGAAGTTGTTGCTGGTGTGCGTCGTGATGCCACCCAGATCACGCCGTTCGTCGTCCCGGTCCGTGTGCCGGAAGCTCGCGAAGTAGCGCTGGCCCGGCGATGGTGCGTAGTTCTGGGAAATGCCCACCACGGTCTGCACGAAGTTCGGTCCGATCAACTGACCCGAGACCTGGGAGTCCACGCGCTCCGCGAACATCTCGACGGGAAAGTGGCTGCGCGGGAACAGACGAAGCCGCGTGCTGCCGGTGATGTCCGACCCCTCCTGCGAGTTCTGGTCCAGTCGCACCCGACGCAGCGTGAGGCCCAGGCCGGCCGAGAGATCGGCGATCCACGGAGCCCGGATGTACGTGTTGCCGTCCACCCGCAGCGTGGCGAGGTGCGAGGACAGATTGCCGCCCGCCTCGCGGTGCTCACTCCGGCCCTGGTACTCGAGATACCCCACTACACGCTCCTGCGCGACCGCGGGCACGACCGCGTGACACAACGCTGCCAGACCGAGCGCCCGAACCCCGCGGTGTCGTACCGGGCGACTGTGCATGCCATGCCTTCCTGCCCATCCCTGGTCGCGCGCTCCGGGCACGCAAGCGCACCGGGCACGATGACTCTTCGAATTCGCCGGTGCTGTGTCAGCCCGGCATCAGGTACTTCTCTTCCAGCCGAATCGGCGTCTTCTCGCGCAGCTTCGCGATCGCCGCGGTCCAGGCACGCGACTCCTCTTCCTTCAGGAGCAACTCGCGAGCGCGCTCGCGCACCTTCTGGTACTCGCTCAGGTGGGAAGCCGTTCGGTCCAGGAGGCGGAACAGGGCCACACCCTCCAGAATCGTCACCGGCTCGCTCACCTGTCCGGGCTTGAGCTTGTCCAGCACGGTCTCGACCGTCGTGCCGAGCATTCCCTTGTGCAGATAGCCGAGATCACCGCCGCGAGCCGCCGAGGAGTCGGCGGAGTGCAGCTTGGCGAGTTCAGCGAAGTTCCCTCCCGCGCGGACCCGCTCGACGATGCGCTCGGCTTCCTCGCGAGCACCGTCCCAGGCAAGCTGGGGCGACGACGCCTGAACCTTCAGCAGGATCACGGCGACCTTCACGCGCTCGGGCTCGGTGAACTTGTCGGGATTGGCGTCGTAGTAGCGACGGACCGTGTCATCCGTCACGTCGATGCGCTGACGCAGCTGACCGCGGAACCTGGCGAGGAGCTGTTCCTCCTCCAGCTGATTGCGCATCGCGGTCCAGAAAGCGCGTTCGTCGACGATCTTTTCGCGGTGCCCGCCGTTCTTCTCTCGCAGCGCCTTGAGTTCGGCATCGATGGCCTTGGCGTCCACCCGAAGACCCTGGCGCTTCGCTTCCTGCAGCGCGAGCCGGCGATCGATCATCCGGTCGGCCACTTCGCGATGGAACGCGGCCAGCTCGGCTTCCGGCGGCTTCGCGTGGTAGAAGCGCCGCCGCACCTCGGAGCGCAGCGTCATCGCGTACTCGCGCAGCGTGATCACGCTGTCCCCCACGGTGGCGATCACCTCGTTCTGACGCTCGGCCCGCACCTCGTTCTGCGCCTGGGCCCCGGCGTCGGATCCGACGCCGGCAAGGAGCCAGAACGCGGCCAATCCCGAAACGACGGCGCGACACGCCCCGCCCGGTGCGAAAACGCACCGGTTTCCTGTGATTCCTGACATGTTTCGTCCCCCACTGCGCGAACTCCGCCCCTCGCGGCGGCCCGGCGAGATCCCGGGGGTGTCGGCACGTCGGCGATGCCGGCCCCCCCGGGGGCACTGCTACTGCAACACCCTTTCGCGCGTCACTTGATGTGGCAGGCGAGGCAGACCTGACTGCCGGAGTTGCTGATGCGCATGAAGCTCACGGGCTGCACGGTCTCGTTGTGCGGATCGTGGCAGCTGGCGCACTCGACGAAGGGTTCCGGACCGCTGGTGGGACCATCGCTTCGCGTGTAGAGGATCATGTCCGTCTTCTCGCGATTCGCCGTTCCGCCGGCCACCGGCGTATTCACCCACCACTGCTGCACACCGTTGATGAGAGAGGTCGCCGGCACGACGAAGTCCTTGTCGCGCAGGTTGGCGCAGCTCGCATCGCTGGTGGAGCAACCGCCACCGCCATACTGGATGCTGATCGGATGGTCGTTCCGCAGATCGGTCCCGAGCATCGGAATCGGGCCGCCCTCCATCGCACCGATGGAACCCGGGTCGATCTCCGCGCCGTTGGCGTTGTACCCGAGCTGACCCGGCTTGTTGATCACGACGTCCATCGCCTGCGTGCCGTCGTGGCAGGAGAGACACGCGATGGACACGGAGCCCACCGGCGCTTCACCACCGTCCAGCGTGCTGGTCTGCAGCGACGAGTACCGCTGGTAAGGTCCGGCTGGCAGCTTCTTGTTCCACAGCGGCGCATTGGCCGTCGTGTCCGAGCCGTGCGGCGTGTGACAGAACACGCACACCTCGGAAGTCACCGTCGTCGTCTGCTGCGCGTTGCCGCCCGCGCCGAGGTCGTGCTTGCTGCCTTTCACGCCGGCCTGCGCACTGACGAACGCGGCCGTGAGCACCACTCCTCCCACCCACGCGACCGTGCCACTGGCCGCGACCCACCTCATCACTCTGCTGCTCCTGCTCATGTGTCTCCCTCCAGGATGATCGGCCGCCGATGACAGCTCACCGTCCCCAGAACCCCTCGGTGAACCCACTGACGCCCTCGTACGGAAAATACTCCCGTCCCTTCCAAAGTTCCGTGATTCGACTCACTCAGTGACACAGTCACACAACGTGTCCAGAACACTGTCCTGATGCGGCGCTCCGATCCACGGCTCAGCCGCGCAGTTGCGCCAGAACACTCTCGTTCAGGAGCGTCACCTTGCCGCGTCCGAGATCGATCGCACCGCGCAGTTCAAACTCCCGAAGCAGTCGGCTCACCACCTCGCGCGCCGTGCTGAGTTCCACCGCGATCTGCTCGTGCGTCGCTCGGATCTCGCCCGTGCCATTGAAGCGCCGACGCAGATAGTCGATGAGTCTCTGGTCGAGCCGGCCGAAGGTGATCTCCTGCACCTGCTCCATCACCTCGACGAATCGCGAGGCCACCGCGTCCAGGACAAAGGAACGGATGACCGGTTCGCGATCCATCCACAGGCGGAACTGACCGATGGGGATCATCACGGCCTCGACCTCGTCCTCGATCACCGCCTTCGCGGGTGGCATCCGATCCAGCAGACCCGACAGCAGATTCACCGGACAAGTCTCTCCCCTGCCCACGTGGTAGAGCGTCACTTCCCGCCCGCTCTCGCTGGCGACGAACACACGCACCCCGCCGCTGCCGATGAGAGCGACGCTCCGGCACGGCTTGCCGGGTTCGAACACCACGATCCCCGTTGGCACCCGCACCTGCTGCGCGGCCGCGCGCATCTCACCCTGCAGCGGACCGGGTGCCATCCTGAAAAACTCGTACCCCTGCAGAATCGACTCGCCCGACGTCACCGATCCGTTCATCGTCCCCTCCTGGAGTTCACCTCGACCGTCTGCCCCGGGCAGCGATCCCACACCGCACGTCACTTGACCGAACCGACGCTCGCCGGGGGATCCCCCGGCCGCCTCGCCAGGTCCCCTTCCTTCGGCCCCAGACCGGCCGGACGGAACACGTCCACCTTCCTGAAAAACTGATCCACGAAGTACACGCGGCCGTCCCGATCGACGTCGATCCCCGCAGGCAGCATGTACTTGGCAGGCGCAGCGGAGTTCGAACGCTCGCCGATGAACAGCAGCAGCGCACCGGACGGATCGAATATCTGGAAATTCCCGAAGGCGGCGTCGGCGACATAGACGTTCCCGGCGCCGTCGACCGCAATGCCCTTGGGCCGCGTGAACTGCCCGAACTGGGCGCCCATGGCGCCGAACGTACGGACGAACGTGCCATCGGTCTTGAACACCTGGATGCGGAAGTTGCCGCCGTCCACGACGTAGATCTGACCGTCCCGCGTGAGGGCGATGTCCCGCGGAAGGTTGAGTTGTCCCGCCTCGTTCCCCCGGCTGCCGATGTCCCGGACGTGCTGGCCACTCGCCGTCTCATAGACGCGGATGCGGTGATCCCGGCTCTCGACGCCGCCGGTGTCGACGATGTAGGCCTTCTCACCGGCCGGATCGACGGCGACGTGCGAGATGTGACGGAATCCCTCGGCCTCGCCGATGCTGCTCAGGTACTTTCCTTCCGCGTCGTATACGAGCACCTGTCGCAGCGTCGCGTCCACGACATACACCCGGCACTGCTCGTCGCTCGCCACGCCGAGCGGCTTCATCAGCATGCCGGGATCGCGATCGCCGAGCTTGAAGTAGCGCTGCCTCGGGAAGTCGAACACCAGCACCCGGCGCTGAACCGTGTCACTCACGTACACCACACCGCGGCATGCCGTCACATCGAAAGGCTTCGACAGGTACTCACCGCCTTCCGTCTCGCCGGTAAGCGCGCGCCGCCACTCGGACATCGATTGCGCCTTGTTCACCTGCGCGCTGTTCATCAGCGTTGTCTCGAAGTAGAAGCGCGGCTCCTCGGGCGCTGACGGGAAGACGATCGGCGCCGCGGCTTCGGTTGGCTTCTTCGGCGGTGACGTACATGCCGAAAGCACAACCGCTGCCGTCGCGCAGATCAAAATGACTGTGCAGAATTTGCGCAAGGCAGTGGACAAACGCCACACGCTCGCGCTGTAATCCCATTCGAACGCGTTGTGCGTCTTGCGCAATGCCGAGAGGGGAGAAAACAAAGATGAGCCAGTCATTTCCAGCACTCCGTGGCGCCGCACTGCTGCTGATCGCGATGAGCGCACCGGTTGTCCAGGCCGCCGACGCGCCGGAGCTCTATCATCAGTACTGCTCGGTGTGTCACGGCGACCGCGGCGACGGCCGCTCGCGCGCCCGTCAGGGCCTGTCCACACCGCCGCGCGACTTCACTGCGCCGGGCATGTCCGAAGCGCTCACGCGCGATTACATGGTGAATGTCGTTCTGAACGGCAAGTCGGGCACCGCGATGGTCGGCTGGAAGACCCGACTGTCGAAGACACAGGCCGAAGGCGTGGTCGACTACATCCGGCAGAACTTCATGCACGGGCGCGGCGGCACCGTGAAGGATCCGCACGCCGCGCATGGCACTCAGGGCGAGTCGGCGCCCGCCAGTGCCCCCCAGGCCGTTGCCCAGAAGGCGCCCCTTCCCGGCCGTGCAGCGAAGGGCGCGCCGCTCTACAACGCGAACTGCTCCACCTGCCACGGCCTCACCGGAGAGGGCAACGGTCCGCGCGCCTACTTCATCTTTCCGAAGCCCCGAAACTTCACGGCCGACGATGCGCGGGCGCGCTTCAATCCGGACAGCCTGTTCTTCGCGGTCAAGCACGGCGTTCAGGGCCGGGAGATGCCGGCATGGGGTCCGGTGTTCAACGACCAGCAGATCGCCGACGTGAGCCAGTACGTCTACGAGAGCTTCATCCGACCGCAATAGCGAGTCATTCACCCAGCGGGAACGCGCCGCGAGGCGCGTTTCGCGCGAGGCGATCGCGCGCTCAGAGCAGGCCGCCGACACGCGCCACTCCCCCGAAGCTTCCGATCCAGAGATTCCCGTCCGACCCGGCGGCGGCGGAAAACACGTTGTTCGCGAACAGCCCCTCCTGCGTCGTGTAGCGGGTGAATCCGCCGTTGTCGAATCGCGCCAGCCCGTTGTTGGTTCCGATCCAGAGGCGATGCCGGCTGTCCTCGAACAGCATGAACACGTGATTGCCGGGCAGGCCGTCGGCGACGGTGTAGTTCGTCCACTTCGTCCCGTCGAACCGTCCGAGGCCGCCGCCCCACGTACCGGACCACACGGTGCCGTCGGCTGCCACCGTGAGTGACACGATGTAGTTGGGGTTGTAGGCAACGTCCACCTTCTGTAGCCCCATCTCCTGCTTCTGCCGAGCGTGATGCTCCGAGTACTTGCCCGGATCGTGGCTGTAGGTGATCTGCTGCCGCACCAGCTCGTATGGAGCACCCAGTCCGTCGTCGTGCTTCCAGTGCTTCCACTTGCCGTCCTGGAACCGGGCAAGCCCGCCTTCAGTGGCCATCCAGAGCGCGCCATCGGGTCCCTGGGCCAGCGCATAAACCCAGTCGTTCGGCAGACCGCCCCCCGTGTTCTCCACGGTGTAGGTCTCCCATTTCGCGGGATCGTCGAGCTTGCCGCCGACGACGCGATTGGCGCCGGACCACGTCGCGATCCAGATGTCGCCGTTCTTCGCCTGCAGCACCGAGTACACGAACGCGTCGGCGAGACCTTCCGGCACGTTGTAGATGTCCCAGCCCTTCCCGTCTGCCGTCATGAGCGCGAGTCCGCCGCCGTAGGTGCCTACGGCAAGCCGCCCGCCGATCTTGCTCAGGTGGAAGACGCCGTTCGCCAGCAGTCCGGAGCCGACGTCGTACAGCTTGTGCTGATCCGTCTTGGTGTCGTAGCGGATAACCCCGCCCGACGTGCCGACCCACACCACGTCGCCGTCGGCGAGCATCGCCTTGACGTTGCGATCACCGACGCGGAAGTGACTGAAGTTGCGCATCTGCTCGCCGCTGGCCGTGGCGTGCGGCACCACCGACGGCGTCTCCACGTGCCGGGCGCCCAGCCAGTAGCCACCACCGCCGAGCCCGACAGCCGCCAGCGTTCCCAGGACGAGCCAACCGATCTTCTTCACACCGTTCCCCTCCCCAGTCGAGACATCGCGCGAACGTGAGCGGTCATGGCGCCGCCACGCGCGCGACACCGCCCTTGGTGCCGAGCCAGACGTCGCCGTTCTTCGCGACGGCGATGGCGTACACGTCATCGCCTGCGAGCCCTTCCGGATGCGTGAAACGCGTCCACTTCGTCCCGTCGAAGCGACTCGCGCCCCGGTTGGTGCCGAACCACATCGCGCCGCCCGGCTCGCGGGCGATGCTGTAGACGATGTTTCCGGCGAGACCATCGGCCGTCGTGTAGTTGCGCCATGCAGCACCGTCGTAGCGCCCGGCGCCGCCGCCCCACGTGCCGGCCCACACACTCCCGTCCGGTGCAGCCAGCACGGCGAACACGTAGTTGGGGTTGTAGCTCTCGGTGCCTTCCACCGAGGTGCTGAGATCGTGGCGCGACCGGGTGCCGAGGCCGCTGTTCTTGCTGTGCGGCAGATTTCCGGCATTCGGCGCACCGAGGCCTTCCTTGTGAGTCCAGTGCGTCCACTTGTCGCCGTCGAGCATGGAGACGCCGCCCTCGGTGCCAAACCACACGCGATCCTTCGCATCCACCGAGAGGCCGTAGACCCACTCGTTGATGAGTTCCTTCACGTAGTTGCGGAACTTCCCCGTCTTGAGATCCACTCGCGACGCCCCGGCCCAGGTCCCGATCCAGAAGTCGCCCTTGCCGCGCTCCGCGAACGAATAGATCCAGTAGTCGGCGAGGCCGTGCAGCGGGAAGTAGGTCTTCCACTTGCCGTTGCGATAGCGCGACACGCCGCCCGCGTTGGTACCGAACCACTTGTACCCCTGACTGTCGATGCCGATCGCGAACACGTACTCGTTCGCGAGCCCCTGTTCCCGCGTGAAGGTGTTGCGCACCGCCCGTGACTTCGCATCGATTTCCAGCACCCCGGCGGAAGTCCCGACCCACAGCGTGTCCGTCGCCTCCTCCATCGCGAGCGAACGCACGAACACATTGCGTCCGACCTCGAAGGTTTCAGCCACCTTCGCCGCGCCGCCCTCGGCGGCGTGTGCGACCGGTGCGCACGCGACCAGCGCAGCAATCCCGCACAGAAGCTGTCGCGCCATGCGGTTGCCGCTCATGGCTGGAAGCTCCGCAGATAGGCAATGACATCGAGGAAGTCGTCCTGACGCAGCAGCCCTTCGTAGGCTGGCATGGCACCGCGGCCACCGCGCAGCAGCCGCACGAGTTCCGTGTCCGGCACCATGAGCGCTGCTCCGCGGGTGAAGTCGGGGGCGCCTGCGGCCTGCCCGCGCCCGTCCTCCCCGTGGCACCGCTCGCAGTGCGTCTCGTAGAGTTCCTTGCCCTTGCCGGGATCCGCCGCGAACACCTCGCCCGCGGTTCCGGTCAGCAGGATCGTCATGAAGAAGGTCGCCGCTCCGCGACGCACCGCGCTCAGTCGTTCTCGAACCAAGGTATCCCCCGCTCTCATTGCGCACTCACCGTGGTGTCTCCCTTCGCCCGGCTCTCCCACGCTTTCGCGGCCGACTCATCCGGCGCGAGGCCCAGTTCGCCCTTGCGATGGGCCGCCGCAAGTCGTTCCATCGCCGAGCGCTCGCCGAGCTGCGCGGCCTGCCGCCAGTGCTTCAGCGCGTCGGCCGGGCTCTTCGAGAAACCGCTCGCCCCCACTTCGTAGGTTCTGGCGAGACTGAGGTTGGCCAGCAGCGAGCCGCCTTCCGCCGCCTCCTTGAGGAGCGCGATGCCACGGTTCTCGTCCCTGGGCACGCCTTCGCCTCGCAGAGTCAACTGGCCGAGGCCGAAGCGGCCGTCGGCGGAACCCTGGGCCGCGGCCTTCGCGAACCATAGGGCGGCTTCCTTGTTCTCTTCGGCCTGGTCGAGGATGAATCCGAGCTTCGCCTGGGCCGGTGCGTACCCGGCTTCTGCCGCCTTGCGGTAGGACTGCATGGCCCCGGCGACATCCCCCCGCGAGAACGCCTTGTCTCCTGCAGCGACGACAGCAGCGAAGTCCTCGGCGCCCTGTGCTTCCAGCACGACGAGGCACACCCACGCGATCGCCGCGATCAGGGCCAGCGCGACGGACGGCACCCTCCGCGGCGTGCTTGCGGAGTGCGTCGAGTGGCGGACAGAGGCAGACCTCATGTCGGCGGCTCTCATTGCACGACCGCCGCTATGCGCACGGCGACAGCATCCTTGCCGCCGACGGTGATCGGTCCCGACGACCCTTCGAGATCGCCCGGCTTCGCCAGGGCGTCGCCGGACTTGGAGATCCGCGCCCCGACGATGACCTTCGGAAAGCGCGCTAGCGACATGCCGGGCGCCATGGCCTGGGACTCGTTGAGTTCGATGTCCGCGGGAAGATCGCGCACCTGCTTCTGCACGATCGCGAGCGGCATGCGCGGACCTTCGGTGGCGCGCGCATAGACGAACACCTTGTCGTCGGGCGCTGCCTTCGACGCCATCTTCGGATCCAGCGAGACTCGAACGCGTACGACAGCGCTTCCCGCGCTGTTCGCCTTACCACCCCCATCGTCGGCCGGCGCGGCGCTCGTCGCCGCGGGGGCATCCGGCTGACGCAACTGGGCTATGTATCCGGCGAGCGCGGTGGCCTCCTGCCCGTCCGGGGGCAACTGGCTGCGCAGCTTCTCCCACGTCCGAGCCGCTTCCTCGCGCCGCCCGCTCTGCATGTGGACGACTCCCGTGAGCCAGAGCGCCTTGGCATTGGTGGGTGCCTTCGCGAGCGCCTCCGCTGTGAGCTTCGCCGGCTCGCCTGCCATGCGATCGCCGTTCGCGATACCGAGGGCCTCGGCGAGATCGGCGAGCAGTTGCGGGTCATCGCCCTTGAGCGCCCGCGCCTTGCGGAACGCGGCGACCGCCTTCTGATGCTGCTTCATGAAGCCGTAGGTGCGACCCAGCAGCACCCAGCCTTCAGCGTCTTCCGGATTCTTCGCGAGCCGCTCTTCCAGTTTCGCGGCCATCTCGTCAACGCCGTGCGCCTCACCTCCTGCCGCGCCAGTCTGGGGGTGATTCGGCGGCGTCTGGGCGTCGCTCGCAGCGCCCGTCGCATTCGCCACCATGCGACCGGCGGGCGGCATCTCCACGGCATCGAGCGAGCCGAGCCACAGATACATCGCCATGGCCACGACCGGCATGGTCGCCACTGCGATGAACACGCCCGCCCTCCCGCCGGCGCTCTTCTCGCCTTCCTTCGCACGCCAGCCGCTCAGCGGCAGCACGACGAACGCCAGACCCGCGAGAATCATGAACGCGGCCACCACCCAGAACGTCATCATGTCAGGGACTCCTCTTCTTCCTCGGTGACGGACGGACCCGCCGCCGGGGTGTGGCGACGAATCGTCCGCCAGGCAATCCAGCCGCCCACGCCGACGAGCAGCGCGGGCCCGAGCCACAGCAGTGCCGTGCTCGGCTTGAAAGGGGGGCGATAACGGACGAAGTCGCCGTATCGATCGACGAGGTAGGCCACGACCGCTTCCTCGGAGGCGCCGCGCGTGACCTGCTGATAGACCTCCGCGCGCAGGTCCTGCGCGAGCGAAGCGTGCGAGTCCTCGATGTTCTGGTTCTGGCAAACGAGGCAGCGCAGTTCCGCGATGAGGCGCTTGTATCGCGCCTCGTGTTCGGGGTTGTCGAACGTATACGGCGTGTCCGCGGCCACCGCACCGGAAGCGGCGCAGAGCGCGAACCACACGGGAAACAACGCGAGACACAGCCTGCGAAGGATGTTCATGTCAGCCGACTCCTCCGGCCGCAGCCGGGCCCGCCACGCGGCTGCGCGACACCGTGCGGGTTTCGCGGAACCGGCGATCCGACACCGCGATGAGTCCCCCCGCGGCCATCAGCAGGGCACCAAGCCAGATGCAGCGCACGAAAGGCTTCACGTAAAGCCGCGCGCTCCACGCCCCGCCTTCCAGCTGCTCCCCGAGGGACACGTACAGGTCGCGCGTGATGCCGGGATCGATGCCGGCCTCGGTCATGGCCATGCCGCGCACGCCGTACGCGCGCTTCTGCGGTGACAGGGTCGCGACGGGCGCGCCGTTGCGTGTGACGTGGACCGTGCCTTCGAGCGCCCGGTAGTTCGGACCGGTCACCTCGTCCACCGACGACAGCGTGAAGCGATATCCCGCGACATCGGCGGACTCGCCCACCGACAGCTTCCGATGGACCTCCAGGCTGGCCGAGGCACTCACCGCCACGCCGACGATGGCGACGGCCACGCCGAGGTGCGCGACGCCCATCCCCCAGACGGACCGGCTGAGGTTCTGCCAGCCCGAGGCCTTCGCGCGCTCGGCGAGGGCCATCGCGGTGCCGACGACGATCCACGCCGCCACCACCGTTCCAACGATCGACACCCAGATCGAATCTCGCAGGACGGCGAAGCCGAACGCGAGCCCGATCACGCAGGCCGCGGCAGCGGCGTACTTCACCTGGCCGGCGAGCCGCTTCGCGTTGTCGCTCTTCCATCTCGCCGCGGACCCGAGCGGCATCAGCATGCCGATGGCCAGAGCGAGCGGAACGAACACGCTGTTGAAGTAAGGGGCACCGACGGAGATCTTGCCGAGACCGAGGGCTTCGACCAGGAGCGGATACACGGTCCCGAGCAGCACGCTTGCGGTGGCCGCCGCGAGAAGAACATTGTTGGCAAGCAGCAGACTCTCGCGGGACACGGGTGTGAATCCTGTGCTGACCGCACCGAGCTTCGGCGCACGCCACGCGTACAGCGCGAGCGACCCGCCGATGACGAGGGCGAGCAATCCGAGAATGAAGATGCCACGCGCCGGATCGGACGCGAAGGCGTGAACGGATGTGAGGACGCCGGATCGCACGAGGAAGGTGCCGAGCAGGCTCAGTGCGAACGCGGTGACGGCGAGCAGCAGCGTCCAGCTCCGGAACAGGCCGCGCTTGTCGGAAGTCGCCAGCGAGTGGAGCAACGCCGTGCCTGCGAGCCACGGCATGAAGGAGGCGTTCTCGACGGGGTCCCAGAACCACCAGCCGCCCCAGCCCAGCTCGTAGTACGCCCACCAGCTGCCCAGGGCGATGCCGATGGTGAGGAAGATCCACGCCACCAGCGTCCAGGGTCTTGCCCATCGCGCCCAGGCCGCATCGAAGCGACCGTCGAGAAGCGACGCGATCGCGAAGCCGAAGGCCACCGCAAACCCCACGTACCCGGTGTAGAGGATCGGCGGATGCATCACAAGGCCGATGTCCTGCAGCAGCGGGTTGAGGTCCTGACCGTCCTCGAGGGCCGGCAGGACGCGGGCGAACGGGTTGGAGGTGATGAGCAGGAACGCCAGGAAGCCGAAGCTCACCAGCCCCATCACGCCGAGCACCCGCGCCGCGAACGCCGGCGGTAGCGCGCGGCTGCGCAGCGCTACCGCGCCCGACCACAATCCGAGGATCGTGACCCACAGCAGCAAGGAACCCTCATGGGCTCCCCAAGTCGCGGCGATGCGGTATTGCAGCGGCAGAAGCGAGTTGGAGTTGCGGGCGACGTAGACCACCGAATAGTCGCCGACCACGAACGCGTGGGCGAGTGCCGCGAAGGCCATCAGCAGGAAGAGACATTGACCGAGAGCAGCCGGCCGCGCCACGGCGACCCAGGCCCCCCAGCCGCGCTGCGCACCGACCAGAGGAAACACTGCCTGAACTGCAGCGAGACAAGCCGCGAGGATCAGCGCGAGATGACCGAGTTCCGGTGTCATCGCTGCGCGTCCGAATCGGTGAGAAGCGGAGAAGTCAGAGACGCCATGCGATCCCCGGCGCGTCGCTGATGTGTCGTTCGCCTGCCGTCGGCGGTATGCAAGATGTCCCCCCTTCTGTTGCGATGCTGCGGATGCTTCTGCGTCTCGCGACTTCACGGCGCCACCGTGTCGTCGCTTCCCTGGGAACGAATGCTGCGCATCGCGGCGCTCCAAGTCATGTGACTAAGTCACACACGGGGGGCCCGATCACGCATTCCTTGATCTAGCGCAAATGCGGAGGTGCCTCGCGCGAATCAGATACGCCCATCTGCCGACCCGAACGCACTCGAAGCGCTCCGTAACCGATGTTCCTACGCACTCTTGGATGTCTCGCCGCGTTGCTGCTGGCGACCAACGCACGGGCTGCGGACACCCCGACCGCGGCGGAGGCCGGCCGTCGTGTGTTCGACTACTACTGCTATCAGTGTCACGGCTACAACGGCGACGCGCGCACGGTTGCCGCGCAGTTTTTGCGCGTGAAGCCGCGCGACTTCACGCGCACGCGTCCGCGCGATCTCACGCGCGACGCGATGATCGCGACGGTGCGCGACGGAAAGGACGGCTCGCCGATGCGCGGGTTCTCGCGCGTGCTGAAGCCGGCGGAGATCGTGGCGGTGGTGGACTACGTGCGCACGAAGTTCATGGGCGCGCCGCGCTCGGACCATCGCTACCATACGGTGGCCAACGGCTGGCCGGATCACCAGCGGCATGCCGCCGCCTTTCCGTTTGCGGAAGGCCGCATGCCGATCGACGAGCCTTGGGAATCACTGACCGACACGCAACGCGCCGGACGAAAGGTGTTCCTGGCCGCCTGTGTGAGCTGTCACGAACCGGTTCGCACCAACCCGGCACCGGTTTGGGAATCGGACGCGGTGACCTACCCCAAGAACACGGAGACTTGCGACGGCTGCCACGACAGTTCTCGCTATCTGCACGCCGATGCATCGCTGCCCCGCGCAACGGGCCAGCGCACCGCGTTCTCCGTCCATGCACACGCGCCGGTTCGTCCGCTGTCACAAGCGGGCTCGGCGGGACGCACGCTGTTTCTGAAGAACTGTTCTTTCTGTCACGCGGCCGACGGCACCGGACGCAACTGGATCGGTGCCTTCCTGGATCCGCCCCCGCGCAATCTCGTCGCGGCCGGCTTCCTCGAAAGCCTCAACGACGCGCAGCTGACGGACAGGATTCGAAAGGGATTGCCAGGGACCTCGATGCCGGCCTGGGGCGGCATCCTCTCGAAGGCCGAGATCGACGCGGTGGTCCGCTACCTGCGAGAGGTCGTGGCGCAGCACCCGCGGCAGACCCGCGCGGCGGAGGCCGTCAGCCGGTCCGCGGAACCCGCACCTCGAACGCTGGGCTGGACGCGGGCGGCCAGGTGACGATGCGGTGCCGGATCAGCGCAGCAGCCCGCGCGCCGCGAGGTCCTGCTCAAGCAGATCGGCCGAGCGGAAACGATGGGTGTGGTAGCCGAGCCCGTCGGCAGCATCGATGTTCGCCGCGCTGTCGTCGATGAACAATGTCGTGCGCGGATCGAGCCCGGTGCGCGTGCGGGTGAGTTCGAAGATGCGCGGGTCGGGCTTCGCGAGCCGGACCTCGCCGGACACCACGATGTCCTCGAACCAGCCGAGGAACTCGTAGCGCGCCCGCGCGATGGGAAACGTCTCTGCAGACCAGTTGGTGAGCGCCACAAGCCTTCGGCCATCGGCGCGCAGTCGCGTGAGCAGTTCCACCGTCGGCTCGATGGCGCCACCCAGCATCCTCTCCCATTGCTCATGCCACAGGGCAATGGGCCCGGCGTAGTCCGGGAACAGCCGCTGCCGCGCAGCAACGGCATCGCGGAAACTGCCTCCCTCGTCCAGCGAGTGGTTCCAGGACGGCGGGCACACGACGGTGAGGAAGTGTTCCATCTGCGCTTCGGACGCGAACACCGAGCGGTACAGATGGCGCGGATTCCAGTCAATGAGCACGCCGCCCAGATCGAACAGGACGACGTCGATCGGTGCCGGCGTCTCAGTCACGCCAGGCTCCCGGGAGCAATAGGGTCACTCGGACCACTGCAGCACATCCTCCAGTCCGGCGCGCTCGGTGCGGTAGCCATTGATCGAAGCGTCCCGCGCCCCATAGCCGAATGAGAGCCCGCATACCACCATCCGGTCATCCGGGAGGCCGAAATGCGCGCGCGCGACCTGCGGGTAGCTCGCGAGTGCAGCCTGCGCGATGCAGTCCACGCCCTGCGCGACAAGGGCGAGCATCAGCGAGGACAGATACAGACCGCAATCGAGCGCGCCGTACGTGCCGAGCGCGCGGTCCGTCGTGAGCACAGCGACATGCGGGGCGCCGAACCCGCGGAAGTTCTCGAGCGACTGGGACTGCGCGCGCTCCTTCTCGTCGCGGCCGATCCCCAGAGCCTGATAGAGCTGCACGCCACAGACCTTGCGGCGGTCGCGATAGACGCCGAGGTAGGCCTCCGGAAAGGGGATGTCCGAAGTGCCGGGTACGCCGGACGACGCCACGGCGAAGTAGCTTTCGGTGAGGCGGTCACGCGATGCGCCGGAGGCGATGTGAACGCGCCAGGGCTGCGTGTTGCACCATGACGGCGTGCGCTGCGCAGTGCGCATCGCGGCCTCGATGGCGCCGCGGGGCACCGGATCCTGCCGGTAGGCCCGGCAGCTGAACCGGCGGGCGAGCAGCGTGTCGAGTTGCGTCAGGGCCGGTGTGGCGGTCATTGCGGGCCCTTGAACTGCGGGTCGACATCGATCTGGTAGCCGATGGCGAGACGGTTGGTCTGGTTGGCGAGCGCGACGACGCCGATCAGCTCGCCCAGGATTTCGTCGTCCATGCCCTTCTTGCGGGCGGCGGCCGTATGGGAGTGGATGCAGTACTCGCAGTTGTTGGTCATGCTCACGGCCAGGTAGATGAGCTCCTTGGTCAGCGGATCGAGGCGGCCGCCGGGCCCCATCACCTCCTTCACCTGGGACCAGACCCGGGCGAGCGTCGGCGGATGCACGGCCAGCGCCTTCCAGATGTTGTTGATCCAGTCCACCTTGCGGGTGGCCATGATGTCATCGAACACGGCCCGGACCTCGGGCCCCGCTTCTGCGTATTCCACCAGTTTGGCCAATGCCATGCTGCGTCTCCGTCGGTTTCCGGGGGTCGTGGACAGCCGCGGCGCCCCCCCGCCATAATCGCGCCTCCCCTTCCGGCGCCCCGTCTACATGAAACTGCTGTTCGATCTTATCCCGGTCATCGTGTTTTTTCTGGCCTACTTCGTGGCCGGGAAGTCGCCGGAAAGCGCCACCGCCATGGCCAGCCAGATGCTGGACACCCTCGGCCTGGGCACCGACCTGCCCCCCTCCCAGGCGCCGATCCTGCTCGCCACGGCATTGGCCATCGTCGCCACGATCGGGCAGGTGGCGTGGCTGCTGGCCCGGGGCCGGAAAGTGGACAAGATGCTGTGGATCAGTCTCGCCATCATCGTCGTGATGGGCGGGGCCACGCTGATCTTCCGGGACCCGAACTTCATCAAGTGGAAGCCCACGGTCCTCTACTGGGCCTTCGCCGCCGCGCTGCTCGGTGCCCGGTTCTTCTTCGGCCGAAACCTCATCAAGGCCGCGACCCAGGGGCAACTGGACCTCCCGGAGCCGATCTGGGACCGGCTGAACCTGAGCTGGGCCGCCTTCTTCGCCTTCATGGGCGTTCTCAATCTGTACGTGGCCTTCAACTACGCCGAGGAGACCTGGGTCCAGTTCAAGCTGGTGGGTGGCATGGGACTCATGATCGTGTTCGCCATCGCCCAGGGGGCCTACGTGTCCCGGCACGTGCGCGATCCGGAGGACAAGGCGGACAAGCTGGAGGACAAGGCGTGAGCCTCGCCCTCGCCGACGAGATCCGCGGCCGGCTGGCGTTTCTCGAGGCCGAGAGCCTGGAAGTCTTCGACGACAGCGCCGACCACGCCGGGCACGCCGGCGCGAAAGAGTCCGGCGGCGGGCACTTTCAGGCCGTGATCGTGTCCACTGCATTCGAGGGCAAGTCACGGGTTGCCCGGCATCGCCTGGTGTATGATGCCGTCCGCGATTTGATGCCGCAGCGTATTCATGCGCTTGCGATCATTGCCCAGACGCCGCGCGAAGCGGCTCAATCCACCGAATAGTCCGGCTCGATGCCGGGGCCCGTCCCCGCGCGAGTGGTCGTCGGTTTCGTCGAACTACACATCGGGAAGGAACCTTTCATGTCATTGCTCAAGTCGTCCGCCCTCGCGGGCGTCGGTCTCTGCGGCCTCCTCGCCTTCGGCATCGCCGTGGCCGAGGAAACCAACAAACCCGTGGCGGTCGTCAATGGCGTCGCGATTCCCCAGTCCCGCCTCGAGTTCGTGCTGAAGATGCAGGCGCAGCAGGGCCAGAAGGAAACCCCCGAGATGCGCGCCCAGGTGCGTGACGTTCTCGTTACGCGCGAGATCATCGCCCAGGAAGCCGCCAAGCAGGGCCTCGACAAGTCCGAGGAGTACCAGGCGCAGATGGACCTCGCCCGCCAGCAGGTTCTGGTGAACGCCTACCTCGAGGACTACCTCAAGAAGAACGATCCCACCGAAGAACAGCTGAAGGCCGAGTACGAGCGTGTGAAGGCCGAGCAGTTCGACCCGAAGGCCAAGGAGTTCAAGGCCCGTCACATCCTCGTCAAGACCGAAAAGGAAGCGACTGCGATCCTCGCCCAGCTCAAGAAGGGCGCGAAGTTCGACGAAATCGCCAAGAAGAAGTCCACGGACACCGGCAGCAACAAGAAGGGTGGCGAGCTGGAATGGACCGACGGCAACAACATGGTGAAGCCGTTCGCCGAAGCGATGCGCGCCCTCGCCAAGGGCCAGACGAGCGAGAAGCCCGTGCAGAGCCAGTACGGCTTCCACATCATCCGCGTGGACGACGTCCGCTCGCCGCAGTTCCCCGCCTACGAGGAAGTGAAGGACCAGGTCGCCAAGCAGTACATCGGCAAGCAGCGTGACGCGCTTGTGGAAGGTCTGCGCAAGGCCGCGACGGTCGAGTAACGCGACACCGCATCGCATGTGAAGTGAAAACGCCCGGCATCGCCGGGCGTTTTTCTTTGCGCAGACTGCGACGCCGTCAGGCCGACCGCCTCTTCTACCGCACCGCCTTGTACGCGTTGCGGAACATCTGCATCCACGGCGAATCCTCGCCCCAGGTTCTCGGGTGCCAGGACATCTGCACCGCGCGGAACACCCGTTCCGGGTGCGGCATGAGGATGCTGAAGCGACCGTCCGGTGTGGTGAAACCGGTCAGGCCATCGGGCGAGCCGTTCGGGTTGGCCGGATAGCGGCTCGCGACAGCGCCGCGATTGTCGATGTAGCGCAACGTGGCCAGCTTGCGGGCCGCGCGCTGCGCTGCCGCCGAGGCGAACTCCGCACGACCTTCGCCGTGCGACACCACCACCGGCAGCCGCGACCCCGCCATGCCGCGGAAGAACAGCGAAGGGCTTTCCAGCAGTTCGACCATCACGACGCGCGCCTCGAACTGCTCGGAGGCGTTGCGCACGAAATGCGGCCAGCCTTCGGCACCAGGGATGAGTTCGTGCAGGTTGCTCATCATCTGGCAACCGTTGCAGACGCCGAGCGCGAAGGTGTCGGCGCGCTGGAAGAACGCCCCGAACTGCTCGCGGGCCCGCGAATGGAAGAGGATCGACTTGGCCCAGCCCTCCCCCGCCCCCAGCACATCGCCATAGGAAAACCCGCCGCACGCCGCCACGCCCTGGAAGCCCGCCAGGGCGATGCGCCCCTCGAGGATGTCGCTCATGTGGACGTCCACGGCTTCGAAACCGGCGCGGTCGAATGCCGCGGCCATCTCGATCTGGCCGTTGACACCCTGCTCCCGCAGGATTGCCACACGCGGACGGGTACCGATGATCGCCGGCACGCGCGGCAGATCCGGCTCGAACGTGAGATGGGCTTGCAGTCCGGGATCGGCGGCATCGGCCAGGGCCTGGAGCTCCTCGTCGACACACGCGGGGTTGTCCCGCAGGCGAGCGACACGGTGGCTCGTATCGGACCACGTCTGCAGAAGTTCGACCCCCGACACGGCCAGCACTTCGCGACCATCGCACACGACGCGAAGGTGCCCGTCACGGGCGATCTCGCCGAGGTCATGGACGTGGCTCCGCAGACCGTGTTCGGCGAACCGGGCCTTGACCGCGGCAACATCGCTGGCGCGCACCTGGAGCACCGCACCGAGTTCTTCCGCGAACAGCGCGGCGATCACGCCACCGCGACGGGCGGCCCCCGTGACATCCACCTTCACACCCACGTGCGTGGCGAACATCATCTCGGCCAGCGTGACGGCGAGGCCGCCGTCGGAACGGTCGTGGTACGCGAGCAGGCGTCCCTGTTGCAGCAGCGCCTGCACGGCTTCGAAGAAACCGCGCAGCAATGCGGGGTCGTCGACGTCCGGGACACGATCGCCGAGGGCATCGTGTGCCTGCGCGAGCGCCGAGCCGCCAAGACGATTCTTGCCCTTGCCCAGATCGACCAGCAGCAGTCGCGTATCGCCCGCGTCGAGCCGGAGTTCGGGCGTGAGCGTGTCGCGAACATCCTCGACGCGCGCGAAGGCGGACACGATGAGCGACAGCGGCGCGCTCACCTGCTTGGTCTTGCCGCCGTCCTGCCAGGTGGTGCGCATCGACAGGCTGTCCTTGCCGACGGGAATCGACACGCCGAGCGCGGGGCACAGTTCCATCCCCACGGCCCGCACGGTGTCGAACAGTGCGGCGTCTTCGCCCGGCTGCCCGGCCGCGGCCATCCAGTTGGCGGACAGCTTCACGCGTGCGATATCGCCGATGTGCGCGGCGGCGACGTTCGTCAGGGCCTCACCCACCGCCATGCGACCGGAAGCGGGCGGGTCGATCACGGCCAGCGGCGTACGCTCGCCCATGGCCATGGCCTCCCCCAGGTAGGTGTCGAAACCCATCGCCGTGACCGCGACATCGGCGACCGGCACCTGCCAGCGACCGACCATCTGATCCCTCGCGGTCATCCCGCCGACGGAGCGATCGCCGATGGTGACAAGGAAATTCTTGCTGGCGACCGCGGGGAACCGAAGCACGCTGAGCAGCGCCGGCAGAGGGTCCAGCGAACTCGGGTCGAAGTCGGTGCCGCGGCGACGAATGCGCTTCACGTCGCGCTGCATGCGCGGCGGCTTGCCGAGCAGCACGCCTAGGTCCATGTCGACCGGCCGGTTGGCGAACACCGGATCTTCGACGATCAGCCGCTCTTCGGATGTCGCTTCGCCGAGGACCGCATACGGGCAACGTTCGCGGGCGCAGATGGCCTCGAATTCGGCGAGGCGGCTGCGATCGACCGCGAGCACGTAGCGCTCCTGGGCCTCGTTGCACCAGACCTGCATCGGGGACATGCCGGGTTCTTCCGACTGGATCTTGCGCAGGTCGAATCGCGCGCCGCGTCCGGCCCCATGTACGAGTTCCGGCAGGGCATTGGACAGACCGCCCGCGCCCACATCGTGGACCGAAAGAATCGGATTGGCCTCGCCCATCGCCCAGCAGCGGTCGATGACTTCCTGCGCGCGCCGCTGGATCTCCGGGTTGCCGCGCTGCACGGAGTCGAAGTCGAGGGCTTCGGTGTTGGTGCCTGTCGCCATGCTCGACGCCGCACCGCCGCCCAGCCCGATGAGCATGCCGGGACCGCCGAGCTGCACGAGGGCCGTCCCGGCGGGGAAGTTCTCCTTCATCACCTGATCGGCACGGATAGCACCCACGCCGCCCGCGATCATGATGGGCTTGTGGTAGCCGTACATGCGCTCGCCGACGCGCTGTTCGTACGTGCGGAAGTACCCGGCGAGATTCGGACGGCCGAACTCATTGTTGAACGCGGCACCGCCGATGGGGCCTTCGATCATGATGTCCAGCGCGGAGGCGATCCGCCCCGGCTTGCCGTCGTGCCCGGCTTCCCAGGGCTGCGGCGAATCGGGCAGACGCAGGTGCGAGGTCGTGAATCCCGTGAGGCCCGCCTTGGGCCGCGCGCCGCGCCCCGTGGCACCTTCATCGCGGATCTCGCCGCCCGCGCCAGTGGCCGCGCCGGGGAACGGCGCAATGGCCGTCGGATGGTTGTGCGTCTCCACCTTCATCAGGATGTGGGTGGTCTCGTCGTAGCGGCGGTACGTGCCGTCCGGGGCCGGACGGAACCGGGGCGCCGCGGCGCCTTCCATCACCGCGGCGTTGTCGGAGTACGCGACCACCGTGTGTTCGGGATGCGTGCGGTGCGTGTGGCGAATCATGTCGAACAGCGACGAGGTCTGCACCTCGCCGTCGATGATCCAGGACGCGTTGAAGATCTTGTGCCGGCAGTGCTCCGAGTTCGCCTGCGCGAACATCATCAGCTCGACATCCGTGGGATCCCGCCCTTCGGCGCGATAGGCCTCGAGCAGGTAGTCGATCTCGTCGGGCGACAGCGCCAGCCCGAGTTCGCCGTCGGCGGCGACTAGCGCGTCGCGCCCGCCTGTCAGCACGGGCACCGTGTCGAGCGGTACCGGCGCGACGTGATGGAAGAGCCGCTCGGCGTCGTCGACGCGATCGAGAACGGTCTCCGTCATGCGGTCATGCAGTTTCGCAGCGACCTTCTGACCATCTTCTACCCCCTGCCCTGCGCCGGCCACGCGATACACCACGCCACGCTCGATGCGGCGGACTGCGGTGAGACCGCAGTTCCGTGCGATGTCCGTCGCCTTGGACGACCACGGCGAGATCGTTCCCAACCGCGGCACCACGAAGAAGAGTCGCCCCGTGGCGCGGCCGGCCTTGGTACGCGGCCCGTAAGTGAGGATGCGTTCCAACCGGGCGCGCTCCTCGGCTTCGAGCGGGCGGTCGAGTTCGACCACGTGCTGGAAGTGCGCCTCGACCCCCGTGATGCGGGCGTCGGCGGAGCGGAGTGCGGCGAGGAGTTTCTGGAGACGGAATTCGGACAGGGCGTTGCGCCCGGGCAACTGCAGGATATGCGGCATGGATGCGCGAGAGATCCTTGGCAAGACTCCCAGCGCCGGCGCGCTCGATCGCTGCCGTCACTGTGAGGAGTTTTGTTAAAGCCGGATTATAGCCGCGCGAGTCCCGGCGAAGGTCCTGTCGGATTGCGCCGTCGCTTCATTCGACCAGGGCTTGCCGGCTTGCCGCTTCCGAGCGATTACACTTCCCTGCTCCTCCCAGGCTCCGCTTCATGACTCCCGCGCTCTCGCCGATCTACCGCTCCGAGGACATCCGCCGCATCGAGGCCGCCGCGTTCGCGCTATCGCCGCCCGCCCCGCTCATGGAGCGCGCCGGGCTCGCCGCGGCCGAACTCATTCGCGCCCAGCTCGGCTCCCGCGACCGCGTCCTGGTCCTCGCGGGCCCGGGCAACAACGGCGGCGACGCCTTCGTGGCGGCACGTCATCTGAGACAGTGGTGGGTCGACACGACCGTCGTCTTCACCGGCACGGCGGGGTCGCTGCCGGCCGATGCGAAAACCGCCTGCGAGGCGTGGCGCGCGGCAGGTGGCACGGTGCAGGCGCAGTGGCCGGACGGATTCGCACCCGACGTCGTCGTCGACGGCCTGTTCGGCATCGGTCTGCGGCGGCCGCTCGATGGGCGGCATGCCGATCTCGTGGCGCGCACCGCAGGAAGTCGAGCCACGGTCATCGCACTCGATGTGCCCAGCGGACTGCAGGCCGACACCGGACAAGCGCTCGGCACGGCCGTCCGGGCGGACCACACCATCACGTTCATCGCGCTCAAGCCGGGCCTGCTTACGCTCGACGGCCCCGACCACACGGGCGTCCTCCACGTGGCGGCGCTGGGGCTCGACGCCGCGGCGACCTTGGAGCCGCAGGGATTCGTCATCGACGGGCTTAGTGTCCGAATCGCCTTGCCGAACCGCCGCCGCAACACGCACAAGGGAGATTACGGCGATGTCGCCATCGTCGGCGGCGCGGCCGGCATGGCCGGTGCGGCGTGGCTGGCGGGTCGGGCGGCACTGCTGCTCGGGGCCGGCCGGGTGTACGTCGGGCTCGCCGACGCGCAGGCGCCGACGCTGGACCCTCTGCATCCGGAACTGATGATGCGGTCCGCCGCGGACGTCGTGAACCTGCCCCGCACCCGAGTGCTGGTGGTGGGGCCGGGTCTGGGCCAGTCGGACCCCGCGGCGGCGCTGCTGGACGCCGCCATCGCCCGCGATGTCCCGCTAGTACTCGACGCAGACGCCCTCAATCTCGTCGCCCTGGATGCCGACCGCGCACGGCGGGTGCGGGAACGCACCGCGGGGACCATCGCGACCCCGCATCCCGCGGAGGCTGCGCGCCTGCTGGCGACGGACACCACAGCCGTCCAGGCGGACCGCGTCGCCTCGTCCCTGCAACTCGCGGAAAAGCTGAACGCCTGGACCGTGCTCAAGGGAGCCGGCAGCGTATGCGCCGGGCCGGATGGCACGTGGTTCGTAAACACCACCGGCAATCCGGGCATGGCGGCGGCGGGCATGGGCGATGTGCTGTCCGGGATGATCGGCGCGCTGGCAGCCCAGGGCGCATCGATTCAGGAGGCCCTTCTTGCCGCGGTCCATCTGCACGGTCTTGCGGGGGATGCCGTGGCGGCGAACCACGGAGGCCTGATCGGGGTGACGGCCGGGGAAGTCGCGACGGCGGCCCGTCTCGTGGCCAACAAGATGGTCTACGGCGCTTAGCCCGCCCCGGATCAGTTGAACTCCGGGATCGTCGCGAAACGCTCCTTCAGGAAATCGGCAAGCGCCCGGACCTTCTCGGGGACGTGGCGCGAGTACGGATACACCGCATTGATTTCGACTGGCGGCGGCGCGTAGTCCGCGAGGATCTGGACGAGCCGGCCGGCTGCGATATCCCGCTGCGCAATCCAGACCGGCGACGCCGCAATGCCCCTCCCCGCAAGCGCCGCCCGGCGGATGGCAAGGCCGCTGTTGGAGCAGAAGGACCCCGACACCCGGATGTGCACCTCCTGCTTCTGCCGCATGAAGACCCATTCGTTGCCGGTGGCGAGGTACATGTAGCGGATGCACTCGTGGTGGAGCAGATCCTCGGGCACCTGGGGGGTCCCGCGGGAGGCGAGGTATTCCGGGGAGGCCACGATGATCCGGCGGCTGAAGCCCAGACGCCGGGCGACCAGCGTGGAGTCCTGCAGGCGGCCGACCCGGATGGCCACGTCGATCCCCTCCTGAACGAGATCCACATAGCGAGCCGTCTCCACGAGGTTCAATTGCAGGCCCGGGTGCTGGGCGTGGAATTCGAGCATCAGGTCGTCCAGGCCCATCTCGCCCATGACCGTGGCCATGGTGACCGTGAGCGTCCCGCCGAGCCCGCTGGAGAGCTTACCCACACTGCCTTCGAGGGCGGAGACGTCGTTGAGGATCTTTCTGGCCGTCTCGTAGTAGGCCTCCCCGGCTTCAGTCAGCCGCAGACGGCGGGTGGTGCGCTGCAGCAGCGTAACCCCCAGGGCGGCCTCCAGTGCGGCCAGCTGCTTGCTGACGGTAGGCTGTCCGGCCCCGGTTTCCCGGGCTACGGCCGAGATACTGCCCGTCTCGACGATCCGGACAAATGCCTGCATCAAGGCGAATCTGTCCATCAGTTCTCCTGATTCATTCCATCAAGGCAGGAATCTTATGCCCTGCAGCCCCCTTAATGTTGCGCCGCATCATCCGTAGAGTACGGGTCATGGAGGCTGCATCAACAAGCCTCGCAGATAACCGCCAAGGAGTTCCAGAAATGAACAACCGCAACCTCACGCTCGTCCTGCTTGGCGCCTGGCTCGCCGTGTTGCTGAGCGGCTCCGCCTTTGCCGCCGACTGGCGCACCGTTTCCGAAACCGCCGACGGCCAGGTGTTCGTCGACCGTTCCAGCCTGTCCACGACCGCCGCCGGCACCGAAGCCAACGTCATCGTCAACTACGCCACCGAGAAGACCCTCGGCGACTGGTACCCGCACCGCTCCCGCGTGCTGCGCTACGAACTGCTCTGCGCCACCGGCGAAGTCCGCGTGGAAGGCTGGACCTTCGCCTCCGGCGAACTCGGCAGCGGCAAGGCCGTCTGGACCGAAGCCGTGAGCCGCGTGCCGACCAAGCCGGCCGCCGGCACTGTCGAGAGCGCCGTCCTCGCCGCCGTGTGCGATCCGGCCAAGGTCTCGCTGCTCACCCGCTAACCGTCTCCTCCCCGAATCGGCGCGAAGACTTCCTTCCCTGATTCGTTCATACGCACCGGCTGCTACCGGTGCGTTTTTTTTGCCTGTGAATCCGGCACCGCCCCCGGACTCCGCTGCGCTCCTTCCGGGCTACGACCGACGCGAACCGGCCGCGTAGCCCGGACGAGGCGCACCGCGCCGACTCAGGGGACACGATCACCACCCGCCCGCCGATGCTCCCGGAATGCGGGACGCCCGAGGCACCCGCTCTCAGGTAAGCTTCTTCCTTTCCCAACGCGATTGTTCCGCTCCATGGCCCAGTACGTCTATACGATGCACCGGGTGGGCAAGATCGTCCCACCCAAACGCAAGATCCTCGAAGACATTTCCCTCTCCTTCTTCCCCGGCGCCAAGATCGGCGTGCTGGGTCTGAACGGCTCGGGAAAGTCGACGCTTCTCAAGATCATGGCCGGCATCGACAAGGATATCGAGGGCGAAGCCGTGCCCATGCCGGGGCTCAAGATCGGCTATCTGCCCCAGGAACCCCAGATCCCGCCCGAGCAGACCGTGCGGCAGGCCGTCGAGGAAGGTCTCGGCGACATCATGGAAGCCAAGCGCAAGCTGGACGAGATCTACGCCGCCTACGCCGAACCCGACGCCGACTTCGACAAGCTCGCGGCGGAACAGGCCAAGTACGAAGCCGTACTCTCGACGGCCGGCACCGACACCGAACACCAGCTGGAAATCGCGGCGGACGCCCTGCGCCTGCCGCCGTGGGAAGCCACCATCGGCAACTTGTCCGGCGGTGAGAAGCGCCGCGTCGCACTGTGCCGGCTGCTGCTCTCCAAGCCCGACATGCTGCTGCTGGACGAACCCACCAACCACCTCGACGCCGAGAGCGTCGACTGGCTCGAGCAGTTCCTGGCGCGTTTTCCGGGCACGGTGGTGGGCATCACCCACGACCGGTACTTCCTCGACAACGCGTGCGAATGGATTCTTGAACTCGACCGGGGCCGCGGCATTCCCTGGAAGGGCAACTACAGTTCGTGGCTCGAGCAGAAGGAAGCCCGGCTGGAGCAGGAACAGAAGACCGAAGCCGCGCGGCTGAAGACGATGAAGCAGGAACTGGAGTGGGTGCGCCAGAACCCGAAGGGCCGCCAGGCCAAGAGCAAGGCGCGTATCGCCCGCTTCGAGGAACTGTCGTCCTACGAATACCAGAAGCGCAACGAGACCCAGGAAATCTTCGTCCCGGTGGCGGAGCGCCTCGGCGACCAGGTGATCGAGTTCAAGGGCGTGAGCAAGGGCTACGGCGACCGCCTGCTGATCGACAACTTCACCTTCTCGGTGCCGCCCGGAGCCATCGTCGGCATCATCGGCCCCAACGGCGCCGGCAAGTCGACGCTGTTCCGCATGATCATGGGCAAGGAGCAGCCCGACAGCGGCGAGATCATCATCGGCAAGACGGCGCAGCTCGCCTTCGTCGACCAGTCACGCGATGCGCTCGACGGCACCAAGACTGTTTGGGAAGAGATCTCCGGCGGCCGCGACATCATCACCGTGGGCAAGTTCGAGATGCCCTCGCGCGCGTACATCGGGCGGTTCAACTTCAAGGGTTCCGAACAACAGAAGCAGGTGGGCCTGCTCTCCGGCGGTGAGCGAGGCCGACTGCATCTGGCCAAGACGCTGCTGGCCGGCGGCAACGTGCTGCTGCTGGACGAGCCGTCCAACGACCTCGACGTGGAAACGCTGCGGGCGCTGGAAGACGCGCTGCTCGAGTTCGCAGGCAGCGTGCTCGTGATCTCCCACGATCGGTGGTTCCTCGACCGGATCGCGACGCACATCATCGCGGCCGAGGGCGAATCGCAATGGTCGTTCTTCTCCGGCAACTATCAGGAGTACGAGGCCGAGAAGCGCAAGCGCCTCGGTGAAGAAGGCGCCAAGCCCAGGCGGATTCGCTACAAGCCGCTGAAGGTGTGACCCGACGGCCCGGAGCGACTCCGGGCCTGTCGCGGCATCCATCGCGGGCCCGGGCGACGCGTCGCGGGCTTCACGTTCCGTTGTCTGGACTTCGTCCGGGAATCAACGTCCGCGCCGCGACATCCACCGTCCCCGGGCAGAGCCCGGGCTACACGTGCCGTAGCCCGGACTCCGTCCGGGAATCCCCCGGCGTAGAGTCGCGCACACCGCCCCCGGGCACAGCCCGGGCTACAACGCATGCGGTGCCTTCTTCTCGTACCAATGCGTGATCGCCGTGCCGTCCCAATGCATGGCGATATGGGCGCCGGCCTTCGCGCGGCCGAGTGCCGTAGGGCGAAACGCCCCGACACACAAACCGCCGTCGAACCGCACACTCCGATACACCACGCCCGCGCTGCCCGACTGCCTGAGTGCGCGCCCCAGAGCTTTACCCGCGCTGTAGTCGTCAGGGGAATAGATCTCGGGCGCTTTCTTGCGGAAGCCGGTCAGGTCGTGCAAACGCGCATCCACATCGGCGAGGATCAGCCTGAGGTCGATGTCCACCGCCGGCTCCCGCGTGCGCGACAGAAACACGCCACGGTGATAGCCGACCTCGGCGACGGAGGCCTCCAGACTGTCCGCCGCGTAGTAGACGCCGTAACTGCCATCGGAGAAGCGCGACCCCTCGGGGTTCAGATGGGTGAAGGCCGCCATGATCGGCGTCGCGCCCGCGCCCGTGACGCGCTCGGCAGGCGGCACGAGCTGCAGCTGACCGAGTTCGTCACGCACCCGTGAATTGGTGACGGCTTCGATGGCGAAGACGACGTCGAGGTCCGCGGGGTCCGCGATGGCGTCGTACAGGCCCACGGTCGGGTAGCGCGACGGAATGAGGCGAAAGCTGGGCTTCCACTCGACGGAGCGGACCGGGACCGACGCCGGGTCGATCACGCCTTGCCGCCGCGCTGGGCGTCCAGATACTCCCGGACGACGTAGAGATCGGCCACCTGCCCGGCCAGCATGCGGTCCATGGCCGAGCGCCCGCCGAACAGCGGGGCATCGTTGGGCTTGCGCAGCCAGGCATCGGCGCGATCCGCCTCGGGAAACAGGATGTGGAGCGCCGCGTAGATGCCGAACAGGTAGGACAGCCGCTCGAGTACGTGCCGGTCGAGCGGCCCGACCTTGCCCTGCTTCCACTGGTACAGCGTCGACTTGCCCACGCCCAGCAAGGTGAGCTGCTCGGCCACGCTGAGCTGCCACGCATCGCTCAGGCGCCAGAACGTGCGCAATGCGGCAGCCGCGGCCTCGGGGGAGCCGAGGTCCACGGGCGGGGACTGCATGCGTGCGACGGCGGTCATGGGATGCGGCGGCACCGATCCGGCACCGCTCTCCGTTGGAACGAGTCCCGATGGTATTCCGTTTTCGGACACTTTTCCAGATAGTGTCCGGAATAGCACTCCTCGAGGCACCGAGAGAATGGCTCCGGACGCACCGCCGGTCCCGTCAATCCGCCGACCGCGCATCGACCTCGCCCAGTCTACGTATGATGGGAGCCTCGAACACGCTGGGAGGACACCATGACCCTGGACCTGCTGATCCGCGGCGGCACCGTCGTCGACGGCACCGGTCGCCCGCGCTTCACCGCCGATGTCGGCATCTCGGGCGGCCGGATCGTCGGGATCGGCCGCATCACCGACGCCGCGAAGCGCACCCTCGACGCCGACGGGCTGATCGTCTCCCCGGGCTTTGTCGACGGTCACACTCACATGGATGCCCAGGTGATGTGGGACCCCATGGGCTCCTGCTCCTGCTATCACGGCGTGACGTCGGTGGTGATGAGCAACTGCGGCTTCACGCTCGCGCCCTGTCGGCCCGCCGACCGGGAGTGGGTGGCGAACAGCCTCTCCTACGTGGAAGACATCTCCCCCGCCGCCATGGCCGCGGGCATCGACTGGACGTGGGAGTCCTTTCCGGAATACCTCGCGGCGGTCGAGCGCCGGCCGAAGGCCCTCAACCACGCCATGTACGTCGGTCACTCCGCGCTACGGATGTATGTCATGGGCAAGCGTGCCGTCACCGACCGCGCCACGCCGGACGAGATCCGGCAGATGGCGCATCTGGTGCAGGACGCGCTGCGTGCCGGCGCGATCGGCCTCTCCACCTCACGCACCCACACGCACCTCACACCCGACGGCACACCGGTCGCAAGCCGCATCGCGGGGTGGGACGAGATCGAGCAGATGGTGGCTGCAATGGCCGAGCTGGACGCCGGCATCTTCCAGACAGGACCGGAAATCATGAACCAGGCGGACAACCTTGCCTTCCTGGATCGCATGCGTCACTTCGCCATGACGTACCGGCGCCCGGTGATGTTCGGCATCGTGACGACGCGGCAGGGCGACGATCCGCCCGAGTGGCAGACCCAGGCCAGGGCCGTCGCGGAGGTCAACGCGGCTGGTGGCCGCATGTTCGCCCAGGGCACGACGCGCTCCATCAACGCGGTGTTCTCGCTGAAGTCGTATCTGCCGTTCGACGTGCTGCCGGCCTGGAAGACCCTTCGCGCTCTGCCTATCGCGCAGCAGCGCGAGCGCATGCGTGACCCGGCGGTGCGTCGCGAACTCGTCGCCGCCGAAGCCGCGATGAAGCCCCGCGACAACAAGATGCAAGGTGGCGGTGCCGCCACCACCGACCCGCGCAAGCCGGACTACGACAACCTGTACGCGCTCACCGGCGTGGACTGGAACGATCCGACGGTGGCCGAACTCGCGCGCGCCCACGGCAAGCACCCCGTGGAGGTGATCATCGACCAGTGCCTCGCAGACGAGAACCAGATCTACATGCAGCCGATCGTCAACGAGAACCGCGACGACATCCTCGGCATGCTGTCGCACGACGCCACACTTGCGACCTTCTCCGATTCCGGCGCGCATGTAGCGCAGGAAATGGGCTCGTCGCTCCAGACTCACTTCCTCCACTACTGGGTCAACCAGCGCAAGGCGTTCACGCTGGAACAGGCCGTGAAGAAGATGACGCACGACAACGCGCAGGCATTCGAGCTTGCCGAGCGCGGCTTGCTGCGGGAGGGATACAAGGCGGACGTGATCCTGTTCGAGGCAGACCGCGTGCGGCCGTGCCTGCCCACGGTGGAGACGGACCTCCCCGGCGGTGCGCGCCGGCTCGTGCAGAAGGCCGAAGGGATTCGTGCGTCCATCGTCAACGGCGCAGTCACGCTGGAGGACGGTGCATCCACGGGCGTCTATGCCGGCGAGGTGATGAAGGGCAAGCTGGCCGCGAAGCACGCGTGATCGGCTACGCCGGTGGTACGAATCGACGACAACGGTAGTGGTACGTTCAGCAACGAGGAACGCAGGAGATTCCGATGATTTCGCTGGATTTGAACGGCAAGGTGGTGGTGGTCACAGGGGGCTTCGGCAGCCTCGGCGCGAGCGTCGGTCGCACCGCGCTCACGGCAGGCGCGAGGGTCGCGCTGCTGGACAGAGCCGATGCGTCGCGCGCGCCGAAGGACGGCAGTGGAGCTCTCGCGTTGGGTGAGGTCGATCTCACATCGGCGGCAGGCGCATCCGACGCGATGGCGAAGATCGTCGCGCACTTCGGTCGCCTCGACGCCCTGGTCAACGTGGCGGGTGGCTTCCGGTGGGAGACCGTCACGGACGGGAGCGTCGACACATGGGACGCGATGTATGGCATGAACCTGCAAACCGCCGTGAACGCATCGCGAGCCGCTCTACCTCATCTGCTGACGGCGCCGGGCGGAAGCATCGTGAACATCGGCGCGCTCGCGTCGAACAAGGCGGGCACCGGGATGGGCGCCTATGCGGCGTCCAAGGCTGGCGTCGCGAAACTGACGGAAGCCATGGCGGACGAGTTCAAGGGGCGCGTCACGGTGAATGCGGTTCTGCCGTCCATCATCGACACGGCCGCAAACCGTGCGGACATGCCGGACGCCGACTTCTCGAAGTGGGTGAAGCCCGAACAGATCGCGGAACTCATCGTGTTCCTGGTGTCCGATCGGGCCCGCGCGATCACGGGAGCACTCGTACCGATCGCCGGCGGAATGTAGCCCGGACGAGGCGCGCCTGCGCCGACTCCGGGGAATGACCGCGATGAGAGGCACTGCCCCCGGAGTCGGCGCGATGCCCCTCGTCCGGGCTACGCCCGATAGATTTCCATGCCCTTCCAATCGAACTCGATGCCGTGGCCCGGCCGGTCGGGAGCGATCGCCATTCCGTCGCGCAATTCGAGCCGCTGCGCGATGAACCGATCGAGGCCGAAGCCGTGCACTTCGAGGTAGGCACCATTGGGAACGGCCGCCAGCAGATGCACGTGGACATCGTGCGCGCCGTGCGATGTGACGGGCAGGCCATGTGCCTCCGCAAGCCGGGCAACCTTCATCCATGGCGTGATGCCGCCGCACGTCGTGAGATCCGGCTCGGGGAAATCCACACCGCCCGCGGCGATCAGCGCCGTGAACTCGGCCACCGTGTGCAGATTCTCTCCGGCGGCGATCGGCACGCCTCCCTGCGCGCGCAAGCGCGCATAGCCCTCGAAATCATCCGGACGGATCGGCTCCTCGATCCAGACGAGCCCGAACTCCCGCAGCGCATGGAAGGCCCGCATCGCCTCGTCGGGGCGCCAGGCTTCGTTGGCGTCGGTCATCAGTTCGATGTCCGGCCCGATCAGTGCCCGCACGGCCGCGACCCGCTCGACGTCTTCGCGCAGCAGCGGACGACCCAGCCGCATCTTCACGGAGCGGTAGCCGGCAGCAAGGCTGCGCCGCACGCCGTCGAGCAGTTGCTCCATGGGGAAGTTGAGATCGATGTTGCCAGCGTAGGCCCGCACCTCCGGTCGGTAACCACCCAGCAATCGCCAGAGCGGCTCACCCAGGGCCCGGCCGCGCAGATCCCACAGCGCCGTGTCTACGGCGGCGAGCGCGAAGCTCACCAGGCCACCGCGCCCGGAGTAGTGATGGCCCCGCCAGAGCTTCTGCCACAGCCATTCGATTCGGCGCGAGTCCTCGCCCAGCAGCTTGGCCTTGAAGACGTTCTCGACGATGGCCGCTGCCGCGACACCATGGCCGGCATTGAGCACCGTGTACCCGACGCCAGTTGCGCCGGACGCCGTGCCGACGCGCACGGCCACGAGGTCGAATTCGCTCATGACACCGTGACTCGCCGCCTGCACCGGCACGGGCAGCGGAATGCGGTAGAGGGTGGTTTCGATCCGATCGATGTTCACGGCGCGCGGCTCCTCGTGGGATGAGGTCGCGATGATAAGCCGCGACGCCCGTAGCCCGGACGAGGCGCGCCCGCGCCGACTCCGGGGGACGGCGCATCTCTTTACGTCTACTCCCCGGAGTCGGCGCATTCGCGCCTCGTCCGGGCGACGGAGTGCGTCGCATCCCGCGAAGACGAGCCCTACTTCGCTTCGCCGCCCAACGCCTCGACGAGGTCCGTGAGGAACTTCGACAGCATCGTCGTCATCAGCGCGAAGTCGGACTCGAACTGTTCCTCCGCCGACTCGGCGTCACCCTCGCCTTCACCGCGCACGATGTCGAGGAAGGCGAGCCGCTTCACTTCCAGCTTCTCGGTGAGCGCGAAGGAAATGCGACCTTCCCACGTGAGCGCGAGGCGGATCGGCACCTTGCCGGCGACGATGTGATTGCGGATCTCGTTGGTCTCCAGCAGCGGGTGATGCGTGTACCGCACCGTGGCCTTCTCCTCGAGCGGCGACTGCAGCACGCACTCGCGGTCGATGGAGAAGCCGGGCGGCCCGTCGCGCTCGGACAGCCATTCCGCCATGGCCGAACTCGGCGCCCGCTCCGTCCTGAGCAGTTCGAAACCCGGCTCTTCCACCGACTTGTGGAGCCAGTCCACGAGATCGTTGGCTTTCTTGGGCGACGCGGCGTCCAGCACCAGCCATTTGCCTTCAGGGTCGATCCACGCGAACGTGGTCGTGTAGCGGCTGAAGGCGCGGCCGAGCAACTCGTCGGTGATCTCGTCGCGCATCTCGCGCAGACGCTTGCGGCCGGGCTTGAAGCCGGTGCGCGCCTCGATGTCCGCAGCGCGCTGCTCCACCTCCTGCTTCACGACCGACGCGGGCAGGAGCTTCTGTTCGGTGCCCAGCGCGATCAGCCAGTGCCCGGCGAGCGTGAAGACCAGCCGCTCGTCCCCGCGCGGCGAGATCCAGCCGTGCGATTCCCGCATCAGGCTGGAACAGGCGTGAAACACGAAGCGCTGCAGACTCTTCTCGAACGCCTCGACGGAGCCCGGCGATCCCGCCAGGCGATAGACCTGCAGATTGCGAAAGAACATGGACGGTCCGGTCAGTGGGAGATCGATTCGAGCTGCAGGCCGGCGTGCTCGCGCTGCACATGGAAGTGGATCTTCGGCCACATGTCCTGCACCACCCTCATCTCGTACTGCGATCCGGTCAGTACCGCATAGGCATCGGCGGCGTCCTGCGCGATCCGCGCCGCGTTGCCGTCGATGAAGCGCGTCAGCTCCGCCGGATCGTCGGCCGACACCCACCGGGCGCAGCCGTAGGGGCTCGCGAGAATGCGGGCTTCCACGCCGTACTCGTGGGCGAGCCGATGCGCAGCCACGTCGAACTGCAGCACGCCCACGGCGCCGAGCAGCAGAATCGAACCGCGAAGCGGACGGAACACCTGGATGGCGCCCTCCTCTCCCAGCTGCATGAGACCTGTGCGCAGCTGCTTGGACTTGAGCGGGTTCACCACTTCGATGCCGCGGAAGATCTCGGGCGCGAAGAATGGCAGCCCGGTGAACTGCAGCGGCTCGGCGGTCTCGGTCAGCGTGTCGCCGAGCTGCAGGCCGCCATGGGTCGGGATGCCGATGATGTCGCCCGCGAAGGCCTCGTCCAGCAGCTCGCGCCGCTGCGACAGGAACGACACCACGGTGTTGGGGCGGAACTCCTTGCCCGTGCGCTGCAGACGCAGCCGCATGCCGCGCTCGAAACGGCCGGAGCACACACGCACGAAGACGACGCGGTCGCGGTGCGCGGGATCCATGTTCGCCTGGATCTTGAAGACCACGCCCGTGAACTGCCGGCCCGCCGGTTCGACCGGGCCCTGCACCGCAACCCGCGCCTGCGGCGGCGGGGCGATGTCGACGATGGCATCGAGGATTTCGCGCACGCCGAAGTTGTTGATGGCGGACCCGAAGAACACGGGCGTCTGCTTGCCCGCCAGGAACTGCTCGCGATCGAATGCCGGCGTGGCTTCCTTCACGAGTTCGATGTCGTCATGGGCACGCTCGAATTCCGGCGCGAACCGCTCGGCCAGGGCCGGGTTGTCCAGACCATGCAGGACTTCGAGGTCGTCCGCCACGCGGTCCTCGCCGGCGCGGAACACCCGCACGCGGTCTTCGTGGAGGTCGTAGACGCCGTGGAAGCGCTTGCCCATGCCGATGGGCCAGGAAAACGGCACGGCCGCCATGCCCAGCGTGCGCTCGATCTCGTCGATCAACTCGACGGGCTCGCGCACTTCGCGGTCCATCTTGTTGATGAAGGTGACGATGGGCGTGCCGCGCGCCCGGCACACTTCCAGCAGCCGCAGCGTTTGGGCTTCCACACCGTTGGCAGCGTCGATCACCATCAGCGCGGCGTCCACCGCGGTGAGTACGCGATAGGTGTCTTCCGAGAAGTCCTGGTGGCCGGGTGTGTCGAGCAGGTTGATGACCTTGCCGCGGTACTCCATCTGCATGACCGAGCTGGCCACCGAAATGCCGCGCTGCTTTTCGATTTCCATCCAGTCGGACGTGGCGTGCCGGGTGGCCTTGCGCGCCTTCACGCTGCCGGCGATCTGGATCGCGCCGGCGAACAGCAGCAGCTTCTCCGTAAGCGTGGTCTTGCCGGCATCCGGGTGCGAGATGATGGCGAAGGTGCGGCGCTGGGCGACTCGCTCGGCGAGCAGCTCGGGGGTCAGATCGGTCATGAAACTCCAGGAATCGGGCTTGGCCGGCCGCGAAGTGAGCATGCCGGGGCGGCAGGCCGGGCAGGAACAGCCCTGCATTCTAAGGCCTCCCCGCCATCTGCCCCAAGCGAATGGGCCCGGCTCCAGGGAAGGTCTGCCTGGATCAGAGGGTTCCGCGCACCGAGGCAATCAGGCGATGCGTCATGGCTTCCGCGGCTTCGACGGGGGGCCGGGTGTCGAAACAGGCAGCCAGTCCCTCCGGGGCCACCGTCTGGGGCAATTCCCAGAGGTGCCGAAGCACGACGGACCCCAGGGGCTCCCGGAGCCGCAGCGCCTCGCCGCACCACTCGGCAACATGCGACTGCGCCTCCAGCTTGCCCAGGGATGGCGCCAGCCAGTCGGCCACACGATCCGCGGAGAGCACGCCCTGCAGGGCGTCGATGTTCGCCTGCGCCCGGTCGGCATGGAGTTCCATGCCGCCCAGCAGCGTGGCGCAGGTCTGCATGGCCGAAAGGGCGGTTTCCAGCACTGCTGGCCAGGTCGCGGTCTCGGTCTGCCAGCCGCCCAGTCCCCGTTCGAACTCGTTGGTCTGGGCCCCGAACACCGTGGCCATCAGGCCGACACACCGGTGACCTGCGGCAATGAGCCGCAGAGAAAGTGCCGGGTTGCGCTTGTGAGGCATCGCGGACGAACCGCCGCGCCCTGCCGCTGCCGGTTCGGCGTATTCCCCCACCTCAAACTGGGCCCCCAGGGAAACGTCCGTCCCGATCTTGGCCGCGACCCCGACGAGGATTGCCGCATCGGCGGCGCAGCGGACCCGCGCGTTGCGCACGACGTGCCACGGGCTCGTCCCCGGCGTGAGGCCGAGTCGCGCCGACACTTCCGCCTGCAACCCGTCGCCGGAGTCGCCCCCGACCGACAGCGTGCCGATCGGCCCCCCCAGGGAAACGGCAGTCGCATCGACGCCCGATCGCGCGAACGCGGCACGCGCCTCCGCAAGCCCCCAGGCCCATTGCGCCGCGCGGCACCCCAGGGTCGTGATCCCCGCGGGTTGCATCAGCGTACGTGCCAGCGCCGGCGTACCGGCGTGCCGCTCGGATATCTTCAGACCGGCGGCCACGGCTTCCCGCGCTGCGTCATCGATCCTGGCGAGCGCATCCTTTGCACAGAGGGACAACGAGGAATCCAGCACGTCCTGGCTCGTCGCCCCGAAGTGCACGTATCGCGCGGCAGCGGGATCGGCGGCGCCCACGGCCTGCGTCAGTGCACGGACAACCGGGATGGCAAGCGCGCCGGTGTGCCCGCCGGATCGCGCCATCTCCGCAGGGTCCAAGACCAGAGCGTCTGCGACACGCGCGATCACTGCGGCCGTGCCCGGCGGAATGAGCTTCAGCGCTTCCTGACTCTGCGCCAGCGCGCCCTCGAAGCGCAGCATGGCGCGCAGGAGCAGCTCGTCGGCGAACGGCGAACCGCCCTCGACCGCGAAGAGCGCCTGTTCGAGCAGCGTAGAAGAGCCAGGACTCGTCACCGGGGCGGTCTCAGATCACCACTGATGCGCGCCCGAGGCGAGGAACCCGCCATCGAGCGGAAGGACGGTGCCCGTCACGTAACCAGCGTCCTCGGAGGCGAGATATGCCACCGCGGCCGCGATCTCCTCCGGCGTGCCATAGCGCCGCATGGGGATCGCACTCGTGTAGGCCTGCCGGAAGGTCGCCGAATGCAGCACCTTGGTCATCGGGGTGTCTACTGGCCCCGGCGCGACGGCATTGGCGGTGATGTTGTACTCCGCGAGTTCCACTGCCATCTGCCGCGTGAGGCCGATGACGGCGGCCTTCGAGGTGCCGTAGCCCGTGCGACCCACGCCCACCGCACGCATGCCGGCCACCGAGGCGATGTTGACGATGCGTCCCCACCCTTCCCGGCGCATCAGGCGACCGCCGTGCTGCGAACACAGCAGCACGCCCGTCACGTTCACGTTGAGGTGAGCCTGCCAGCTGTCGAGCGCGAAATCGAGGAACGGTGCGGTCTTCGCGATGCCGGCGTTGTTCACGACGATGTCACACCGCTTCCATTTCGCATCGATGTCAGCGAATGCGGCCGCCACGGACTCCGCATCGCTGACGTCGAGCCGGACCGCATCGGCAAGGTGTCCCGCCGCCTTCAGGGCTTCGGCCTTCTCGCCGGCCTGCGCTTCGTCGATGTCGCCGATCAGGATGTGATGGCCTTCGCGGGCGAGGCGGTCCGCGATGGCCGCGCCGATACCCTTGGCCGCGCCGGTGATGAGCGCCACGCGGGTGATCTTGTGGGGGGATGTCATGGTGTCCGGATTCTCGAATGGGGTGTCGTGGAGTGACGCAGGGTCACATCGCGTTCCCGCCGTCCACGTTGTAGACGTGACCGGTGACGAAGGAAGCCTCGTCGGAAGCGAGGAAGGCAACGACGGAGGCGATCTCGTCCGGCTGGGCGACTCGCCCCATCGGCGTGACGGCGATGACACGGTCCAGCGTGCCTTCGGGCAGGCGCTGCAGTTGCCGCTGCGCGAGATCGGTCATGGTAAGGCTCGGCGACACCGCGTTGATGCGGATGCCGGCGCGCGCGAACTCCCGCGCGAGCGCCTTGGTGAGCGCGATGACGGCCCCCTTGGAGGTGGAGTACGCCGCCGTACCGAGCAACCCGCCGCCGCGCTGCCCTGCGACCGAACTGAGATTCACGATGCTGCCGCGCCCCTGCTCGAGCATGACCGGGATCACCGCCTGGCAGCACACCCACACGCCGGTCGTGTTCACGCGCATGACGCGCTCGAAGTCCTCGAGGGTGAGTTCGAGAAAAGGCCGTGAACTCTCGACGCCGGCGTTGTTGATGAGCACGTCGATGCGGCCATGCAGCGCCATGACCTGCTCCACCAGGGCAGCGGCGCTGGCCGGTTGCGTGATGTCGAGGGCGAATGCGTGCGCGGTGAGGCCGTCGTCGCGCATCTTCGCTGCGGTGGCTTCGGCGGCGTCGGCCCGGAGGTCGGCGATGATGAGCCGATGGCCGCGTCGAGCCAGCATGCGGGCCGTGGCCTCGCCGATGCCGCCGGCACTGCCGGTGATGATGGTGACCGGGGCTTCGGGAGAGGAATTGGTGGGAGAGGGATTCGTGGAAGAGGACATCCGCCGTGCGTCCGTGAGTTTGGAGGGCGATTGTAATGGCTGCCCGGCGACGCCACGCCGACCCGCAGGCTCAGGCGAAGGCGAAGAACACGGTCTCCCGCTCGCCCTGCAGGTGCACGTCCCACAGCCAGGTGCCTGGATGCCGATCGCAACGCCTCGCGATGAGCGTGTCGCGACGTGCGGCGGGAACGGCTTGCGGCAGCGACACGGGAGTGCCGCTCGACGAGGGCACGTACACCCTCGTGAACAGCCCGTTCAGCAGGCCGCGGGCGAACACCGTGACATGCGCCTCGACTGCACCGGCATCGGGATGCGGCACGACGAACTCGAAACGCCCGCCTTCGCGCGTGTCCGCGCGCTGGAAACCGGGCAGGTGCGAACCGGGATAGGCAGTCGCGATGAGCCCCGGCTGCCAGATCTCCAGCAGGGCATCGGGCACGGGCTGGCCGTCGGCATCGAAGACGCAGCCGGTCACGCGCACCATCGGCACACCGAAATCGCGGGGCGCCGTGTCGATCGCCCAGCGCAACCCCTCGTAGAAGAACGGGCCGATGGTCTGGGACGGTGTGAGTTCTGCCATGACGTGCCCCTCAGAGACCCATCGGCGTCGCGTTGCGACCCCGAAGCACGATGTCGAAGCGGTAGCCCAGCGCGGTCTCCGGCACCGTGAGCCCGAGGTCGAACTGCGAGACGAGCCGCGTCCTCGCCCGCTCGGGGACGCTGTTGTAGATGGGGTCCAGCGCGAGCAGAGGATCTCCGGGGAAGTACATCTGCGCAATCAGGCGCTGCGCATAGGCATTGCCGAACAGCGAGAAGTGAATATGCGCTGGCCGCCACGCGTTGTGGTGGTTGCGCCACGGATAGGCACCGGGCTTGATCGTGACGAAGCGGTATTCGCCGTCATCGCCGGTCAGCACCTTGCCGCGACCGACGAAGTGCGGGTCGAGCGGGGCATCGTGCTGATCACCGCGGTGGGCGTAGCGGCCCGCGGCATTGCACTGCCAGATCTCCACCAGCGAGCGGCGCACGGGGCGACCGTCCTCGTCGAGCACCCGCCCGCTCACGATGATCCGCTCGCCCAGCGGCGCCGCCGTGGACTGGCGGGTGAGGTCGGCATCCAGAGGAGCGATCAGTGCAGCGGCGACATCGACCACGGAACACTCCGCGTCGGACGCGGCCAGCGTCACGGGCAACTGCTGCGGCGCCCGTGACGGCGTGCTCCGGTACTCGGGCGACAGGTTGTCCGGATGGACGCCGGACTGGAGCGGACGAAGCCTGGAAGCAGCACTCACGACGACCTCCCGATCAGCACACGGTGACTAGCCCATCAGGTGGACGAGCCACAGACTCAGCGAAGGGAACAGCACCAGCAGCAGCACGCGAACCACGTCGGACACCAGGAACGGCACCACGCCCCGGAAGGCCGTGCCCATGGAAATGTCCCGCGACATGGCACTGATGATATAGACGTTCATCCCCACCGGCGGCGTGATGAGACCGATCTCCACCACCATGAGCGCGAGGATGCCGAACCAGATGGCCTTGTCTGCGGCTTCGAGGCCCCAGAAGTCCAGTCCCATGATCATCGGGAAGAAGATGGGCACGGTGAGCAGGATCATGGAGAGACTGTCCATGAAGCATCCCAGCACCACGTAGAGGACGATGACCGCCGTGAGGATGACGAGCGGCGGCCATCCCGTTCCCTGCACCCAGGTGGCCAGTTCGCCCGGCAGCTGCGACAGGGCGAGAAAGGCGTTAAGGATGTCGGCCCCGAGCAGGATGAGGAAGATCATCCCGGTGGCGCGGGCAGCGCCGAGCAGACTGTCGCGCAACCCGGCCCACCGCAGTCCCTTGACCACGGCGAGGATCAGCGTGGCACCCGTGCCGATGGCCGCGCCTTCCGTCGCGCTGAACACGCCGCCGTACATCCCGCCCAGCATGACGACGAAAATCACGACGATGGGCCACACATCCCACAGGGCGTGCAGGCGCTCGTTCCAGGTGCTGCGAGGCCCCGCCGGGCCGGCGTCGGGCTTCAGACGGACGACGACGGCGATGACGGCCATGTAGCCCGCGGTTGCCAGGAGTCCGGGAACGAACGCCGCCGTGAAAAGCTTGGCGATGTTCTGCTCGGTGAGAATGGCGTAGATCGCCAGCACGATGGAGGGTGGAATCAGAATGCCGAGCGTGCCGCCCGCCGCGAGCGCGCCGGCCGACAGACCGGGATCGTAGTTGGCCTTGCGCAGTTCCGGCAGGGCCACCTGCCCCATCGTCGCGGCCGTCGCGAGGGAAGACCCGCAGATCGCGCCGAACGCCGCGCAGGCTCCGACCGCTGCCATGGCGATGCCGCCGCGCAGGTGCCCGATGAATGCCCGCGTCGCGGCAAAAAGCGCCGCTGACAGTCCGCCGCGCGACGCGAGGTTGCCCATCAGCAGGAACATGGGCACGACGGACAGATCGTAGTTCGAATACCGCCCGTAGGCCGCCGACTTGAGATGGTTGATAAGCGGGTCCCAGCCGGCCAGCACGGTGTAGCCGCCCATGCCCGCCAGCAGCATCGCGACGGCGATCGGAACGCGGACAGCCAGCATGACGAGCATCGCGGCAAGGGCGATGAGGCCGGTCTCGACGCCGCTCATTCGGCACTCCGGTAGGCGAGCTCGGCCCAGGCGACGTAGAAGCCCGCGAGGGCCAGCACGGCGAACGACACCACCATCGGCGCGTACCCGTACCAGATGGGCAGATCGAGGATCATCGACGTCTCGCCGGCCGAACGAACCGACTCGAGACCGAGAGTCAGGCGCCACGCCACGAGCGCACTGCACAGCCCGAGCAGCACGCTGCCGATGGCATCCAGCCAGGCGCGAACCCCGGCACTAGCCTTGAGAGTGAAGAAGTCGACGATCACGTGGCCCTTCTCGAGCTGGCAGAGCGGCAGGAATGTCGCGACGCAAACCGCGCACCCCAGCTGCACCAGTTCGAAGTCCCCCTGGACGGGAGAATCCGCCAGCCAGCGCCCGACTACGCTCCACACCGAGACCCCGATCATGGCGAGCAGCACCGCTCCGCCCAGCAGGGCCAGCAGCAGAGACAAACGGTAAAGGGCGCGACCGGCAGCGTCACGCTCCCAGAGACCGGCCTGGATGGTGGTGGCGGCATCCTGCATGGGGACTCGCTCGTCAGGAAAAGGCTTGCGGGCCGTGTGCCTCAGGGCTTGCCATGCTTGGCGATGAGCGCCTGCGCCTGCTGCAGGAGCGCCTTGCCGTCCGCCCCTTTGGCCGTGACATCCTTCACCCAGCCGTCGATCACCGGCTGCGCGGCGCGCTTCCAGTTCTCGAGTTCCGCCGCGGGAATGGTATTGATGGGGTTGCGCGAGGCAAGCTGGCGTCCGGGCGCGTCGGCTTCCGTCAGGATGCGACCGGTGTCTCCAGACAGGCCGATGCCGCTGTTGTCGTCGATGACCTTGCGCAGATCGGGCGCCAGCCCGTCGTAGCGGGCCTTGTTCATCGCGAGCAGGAGAACGGTCGTGTACACCGCGTGCTGCGAGGGATCGGTTTCGCTGTGGAACTTCGCGAGCTCGTGCACCTTGATGGCCGGCACGACCTCGTAGGGCATCAGGGCGCCGTCGATAGTGCCCTTGGAAAGCGACTCGGCCACCTGGGTCATGGGCATGCCGACCGGCGTGGCGCCGAACACGGCAAGCATCTTGTTCGTCAGGCGCGTGGGCGCCCGCAGCTTCAGGCCGCGGAAGTCGGCGAGCGTCCGGATCGGCCGCTTGACCACGTGGAAGGCGCCCGGGCCGTGCGGGTGCACGGCGAGAATCTTCACGTCCTTCACCTCGTCCTGCGCGAAGGTCTGGACGAACTCCCACATGGCGCGGCCGGTGGCGTCACCGGTGGTCATCATGAAGGGGAGTTCGAAGACCTCGATCTTCGGGAACCGGCCCGGCGTGTAGCCGGAGACGGTCCATACGACATCGGCCACGCCATCACGCGCCTGGTCGAAGAGCTGCGCGGGTGTCCCGCCCATCTGCATCGCGGGATAGATCTGGCACTTGAGCCGGCCCTGCGACGCCTTCTGGATGCGGTCGCACCAGGGCTGGATGAAGCGCGACTGGGCGGGCGCCGTCGGCGGAAGGAAGTGGTGGACCTTGAGAATCAGCTCTTCCGCCTGCGCGGAAACGGCAGCAAGGAGCATCGCGCAGAGCGCGAGGCCGGCACGAACCAGCATCGGGACTTCCTCCTCCGGATCGCTGCGGTGTGCGTCCTGTCCGAAGAATGGAAAGGCACCGCGCGACGTTTGTTCGGGATGATTCGGACGGGGTCGCGAAGCCACCGCGATATCCCGCCGACAGAGCGCCGAAGTATAGAGGCAAAGGCAAGTCGTCTGCGCCGTCGGAGACAGCGCAGACCCCAGATCCGGGCTCCGGGAGGCCCGCCCTGCTATCGAACAGCGAGCGTGAAGCGTCTTACCGACGCGTCACGCGGTCGATGCTGGCGAAGCAGCTCGTCAGGAATTCGTCGCCATGGCGCTCGGGATCGTCGGGTGCGTCGAACACCTTCTCGGCGGCGCCGACGAGAAGGTGCTCGTCGTCGGTATCCTGCACGAACCAGCGGAGGTCCGGCGGGAAGGCCTTGATGAGCTCGAGATCGCCCTGCATCCGCCCGATGAACTCCTCGCGGGACAGGCCCTGATCACGGGACAGTGCGGCATTGCGGATGAAATCACGGCCTTCCTGACACTCCGTGACGCTGAGATCGTGTGCACCGGCATTGGGCAGACAGGCCATGCCCCACGCCAGGGCGATCCCCGAAAGAAACGATTTCATGGCGAACTCCTCCGTGGTGATCGAGTTCATTTTGTTTTACGTCCGATCGCCGCCGCCTCTTGAGAAAAAGTCCTCGGGCACGGTCGTCGAGGTTCCCCGATCTCGCAGCGCAGCATGGGCAAACGCATCGAGACGGGCTTCCCTGAGAGGCATTGTGCCTTCGAATTGCGGGTTCGCGCCATCCTCGACAAAGGCCCGTCGCGACCATGGCGGCCTCCGGCGCGAGCCTCTACCATCGCGGTTTTGCCAACTCGCGGGAGCCCCCCTTGTCGCTGGTCCAGTCACTGCGCAGCCGGATGTCGCTGCCCGTCGTCGCCGCCCCGATGTTCATCGTGTCGCAACCGGAACTCGTGATCGCGCAATGCACGGGCGGCATCGTCGGTTCCTTCCCCGCCCTCAATGCGCGCCCGCCCGAGCTGCTCGACGACTGGCTCACGCAGATCGAGACCGCCCTGGACCGCTATCAGGCGCAGCATCCCGACCAGCCCGTCGCGCCATACGCCGTCAATCAGATCGTGCATGCGAGCAACGATCGCCTCGAGCGCGACATGGAAGTTTGCGTCCGCCACAAGGTGCCCATCATCATCACCAGCCTTCGTGCGCCCGACGCCGTGGTGAAGAGCGCGCACAGTTACGGCGGTGTGGTGTTCCACGATGTCATCAGCATCCGCCACGCGCAGAAGGCGCTCGAGGCCGGCGTCGACGGTCTCATCCTCGTGTGTGCGGGCGCGGGCGGACATGCTGGAACGTTGAGTCCCTTTGCCCTCGTGCGCGAGGTGCGGCGTTTCTTCGACGGGCCGATCCTGCTGTCCGGGTCCATCACCGACGGCGCGGGGATCCTCGCGGCGGAGGCAATTGGTGCCGACTTCGCCTACATGGGCACGCGCTTCATCGCGACGAAGGAGGCCGTTGCGGCCGACGCCTACAAGCAGATGATCGTCGACAGCGCCGCCGCGGACGTCGTCTACACACCGCTCTTCACGGGTGTACACGGCAATTACCTTGCGAAGAGCGTGGCGGCGGCTGGCCTCGATCCGCAGAATCTCCCCGCCGCAGACAAGACCACGATGAATTTCGGGAGCAGCCGTCCGGCAAAGGCATGGAAGGACATCTGGGGCGCCGGTCAGGGCGTGGGCAACATCGACGCCGTGCTCTCGACGGCCGAGGTGATCGCAAAGCTGCGGAAGGAGTATGGGGAGGCGCGGGGGAAGTTGGGCGTTTGAATTGCGGTGAAAGGGGGAAGGGGGAAGGGGG